>Ga0214481_100004_pt1 | contig 90897 bp, 71 predicted proteins | sample M1_20Mar14CPVII9_4_FD_165057 | JGI IMG/M metagenome (GOLD analysis project Ga0214481, IMG submission 165057) | Marine eukaryotic communities from Monterey Bay, California, United States - M1_20Mar14CPVII9sort6BwellG10 | ecosystem: Environmental > Aquatic > Marine > Unclassified | place: USA...
ATTCCCGAGGAGTATGTCGTTCGGCAGGTCAGCGGTATCGATTTGTTCAATAACGTCACGCGTCCGTTGCCACTTAGGATTATTGGTGGAACGGAAAAAGATATTCCTGAATATCGTCGAAAGCAACTTGTGAAAGAGCGGGATCCGGAGTCAAAAAACGGAGTTGCGAAAGAGTTGTTTGCGTCTGACCTCCTTGCGGTTGCCTATGGCACGCTTTCTCATGGCCATGAAGAACAAGAAAAAGAACTGTTAAGCATTGGAGAGTATTTTGGACTCCGCGGACCGGCCATTGATCGCAAGAATGCTACAGCTTTGAAGAGCGATCGGGAGAAAACGGTCGCCTCGGGACTCGAGCTATTGGAATCGATGACTCTCACGGTTGTGGATGGTGATTTTCCAAGAGAGGTTCTAGCGAAAGAGAATTTGATGTTTGCTAATTATCGAATGCCTCGCAACCTAAATAATACGTTGAACTATGATGCCAAACGATTCGGTCCGGGCCTCAAGAAATCGGGAAAGCGGAAGGTTGGTTCGATTGACTGGAACGAGGTCGATTCGGCCGTGGTTACACGAAATGAAAGAGAGTCCGAGCCGACAGTCGAGAATGGCTTGAGTGCGACCTCTTATACTTCTGGCATTTTGTTTTTTGGATTTTTGGGAATGTTGGTTTTACGGCGATCCCGAGTACGGCGATCGTCGCCATGTTGATGATAGGCGCCTTGGCTATCCTGGCCTTGGCTGCTGAACCAAACGGTCTCGAATCGCAGAACGAGATGGTCGCGCAGTTCGAGATATCAAGAATGGCGATACAAGTGAATTCGAATTGCAAATCATAGCAATGTTGCCGGCAGTGGAGTGGTGTTTCAGTTAAATAATGCGAGCGGTCGGTTTCAAGGCGGTCATGCGTTGCATTTTTGAGAAACTTTAACAAAGTAATTTGTCATTTTAAGCAGGTTCAGTAATGAAGAAACGAGACCTATTTACATTCTTTTTTTCAGTAATCGCTGGCTTAGTGATACTAGCTCAAGTGAAAGCAGATCCCTGCGGAATGGTACCTCCAATTTTTACTGGGGGCCAATCGCCAATCACACGTATTGGGCTGCAGAAAACTTATGTGTTTCATAAAGACGGGGTGGAGACGTTTGTGATTCGGCCTGGTTTTTCCGGGAACGTTGATAATTTTGGAATGTTAATCCCGTTTCCCAATCCGCCTGAGTTAAGGAAAGTTGCGGACGACACGTTTGAACAAATTGCTAATGCGGTAGATCCGCCAGAGGTGGTCGTTGATCTGAGGGTGAGGATGAAAATGTTGGCTCGCGGCGGCGCAGCCATGCCCCTGGCGGCGGCGATGGAAGATTCACCGCTGATGATGCAAAAGAATTCAGTGCAGGTGTTGAAAGAAGAAGCGGTCGGGATGTATGAAGTAGCAGTTCTCTCAGCCGGTTCGGCGGAAGCTCTCAAGAAGTGGATGGACAAAAACAGCTATAAGTATCCGGAAGGGATGGACGCTGTCACGGCTGATTACATTTCTGAAGGTTGGTGCTTTGTCGCGGTCAAAACAAAGGTAGGCGATCGCGGTGCTGTTAACCCTCAACCTGGACAGCGTCGAGTAAAACCTGATCTGCCCGACGGTAGTGTTTTCGATGGGAACGTTCAGGGGATGGGGTTTCGTTTCAAATCGGAGGAGTTGGTCGTGCCGATGAGATTGTCAGCATTCAACAAAGGCGAGTTGCGGAATGTGGTCTATTTGTTGACCGATGGGCCGCGTAAGATCCGAGCAATTCCCGAGGAGTATGTCGTTCGGCAGGTCAGCGGTATCGATTTGTTCAATAACGTCACGCGTCCGTTGCCACTTAGGATTATTGGTGGAACGGAAAAAGATATTCCTGAATATCGTCGAAATCAACTTGTGAAAGAGCGGAATCCAGAGCCGAAAAACGGAATTGCGAAAGAGTTGTTTGCGTCTGACCTCCTTGCGGTTGCCGATGGCACGCTTTCACTTGGCCATGAAGAACAAGAGAAAGAACTGTTGAACATTGGAGAGTATTTTGGACTCCGCGGACCGGCCATTGATCGCAAGAATGCTACAGCTTTGAAGAGCGATCGGGAGAAAACGGTCGTCTCGGGACTCGAGCTATTAAAATCGATGACTCTCACGGTTGTGGATGGTGATTTTCCAAGAGAGGTTCTAGCGAAAGAGAATTTGACGTTTGCCAATTATCGAATGCCTCGCAACCGAAATAATACGCTGAATTATGATGCCAACCGTTTCGGTCCGGGTTCCAAGAAAGAGGGCACGCTAAAAGTTGGCTCGATTGATTGGAGTGAGGTTGATTCGGCCGTGGCTACACGAAATGAAGGAGAGTCCGAGTCCACAGTCGAGAACGGCTTGAGTGCGACCTCTTATACTTCTGGCATTTTGTTTTTTGGATTTTTGGGGGTGTTGGTTTTGCGGCGATCCCGAGCGACGATGGTTGTGGTTGTCCTGATGATCGGTGCCTTGGCTATCCCGGCCTTGGCTGTTGAACCAAACGGTCTCGAATCGCAGGACGAGATGATTGCTCAACTTGACACATCAAAAACAGCTCAGTCGGCGATCAAGTCGATCGTAGCCAATACGAAAGAGAGTGATGCCAATCGCGAGGCGATGATCAAAAAGCTCTTGGCGGTGATAAGCATAGACGAGAATATTCCTAAGCGAGGCTGGGCCATTGCGGCGCTAGCTGAAATTGGAGGGCAGGATGTTGATGAATATCTTCTAAATGTTCATGCCAATAATGCACAAAATGCAGTCGTTCGAACTTGGGCTGCCGCAGCGAGAGTCTCGATGACAAAGACGACCAATGGGTTAATTGAAAAGGCAAATTTGATTCCTCAATTCCCAAGTTTAGGTCGTCCAATTGGAATGCGTATTGTCGAGGAAATGAAGGCGGATTCTGGGGATGTTAGTGCGAATCAGGTTTTAGAAGTTGCTTTGAAAGTGCCTCAAATTGCAGCGGCTCTCGCTCCGGTTATCACAAGATTTACTCCCGGGGAATTGGTCGAAGTCATGGTCGATGGGGATGTTGCTCAGGTGCGTCGCATGGCGGCTGGATATTTGGGTGCCATTGCTAATCAAGGAAAGCAGGAAGAGGTAGCAACGTCGGTGGTAGAGTCGCTGGCGTTTGATGCCATGGCGAAGGAAGTTCCCTGGAACGGAGGAGCCTTGTTTCTCCCGGGAATCTCTTGGGATAAACCAAATGCGAATAAGCTTGTGGGTGAATTAGTGAGATGGATGCTGTGGTGTGATGTAAATAACAAGCAGGAGGAGAAAAAACAAATTCATAACAACTTGCGTAGTTTGGCGCTGGCCAAAGCCGCAGGTTACAAGTCTCCAGGATGGCAGGAAACTGATACGAATGTGTGGTTAGCCACTTGGGGGGGCGTGGTAGGCCGGAAGGGAATCGCCGAAATTTTGGAAGAGCAGGATCTCGGTGCAAGTGGGAAATATGGAGTTGTGTTGAAGGGTTTAAAATAAAGCCACGCCGAAGAGTGTTTGGTTTCTGTGGCTTTGGGTAGATCTGTGAGCATTTAGAAGTTCAATAAAAGCGGGGTTTGTCGCTGAGCTAGAAATATATTTTTGGAGTTTTTGCCCGTGAAATAAGTCGTTATCGCCCGCGGACTTAAATTCTGTAAACCGAAGCTGTTTTTTGCCGGTATACTTATTAGGAGTGAATAAAACTTTCGACGGGGAACCGGATCCAAATGGACTCACCTTCTGAATTTGAGCCTTCCGAATCTGAGCCTTCTAATTTAGAGGGTTTACCGGTCGATCATCAACTCAATCGCCGCCCTGACCCCGGGCGGCCACGGGTCGTCTTCACGAGCGAATCGGACTCTTCTGCTCAGCAGAGCCCAACTGAACAATTTCTACTTCGAGCACCGGGTCAAGGATCTCAAGCTGACCCCTTTCCTGGCAGTGCAATTGTGGAGACGAGCGTCGCTCCAGAGCAGAAGCAAAGACCGAAGCGAACTCCCGGAGGCGACGTTTCGAGTTCGAGCAGTTCAGGCACTGGTTTTTTTGTTTTTAGCATCGTGTTCGTGCTGGGAATGTTTTTCCTTGGGCCGGAAATGGTTGAGAGATATCAATACTCTTCCACTCGCGGAAAAATGCTGGCGGAATATGATTTTGCTGTTGAGAACCTTGGCAAGCGACCGCTTACCGATGTGTCCAATGCGTATCAGATGGTTGCCCTCAGCGTCCGTCCGAGCGTGGTTAGCATAAACGCGATCAAGGACGGAAGTGGGAGGGTTGAGGAGAACGGCATGGGGTCAGGCGTGATCATGTCGACCGACGGATTTATACTTACCAATCAGCATGTCGTTCGTGGAGCCGACTCGATCTTAATTCAATTGCATGATCGGCGTCAATTCGTAGCGACGTTAGTCGGAGAGGATGAGTCGAGCGATTTGGCACTTTTAAAGATCGAAGCTCCGGATTTGATTCCTGCCACCTGGGGGGACAGTGAGCAAGTTAATGTTGGCTCGATTGTTTGGGCGATTGGAAGTCCCTACGGTTTCCAACACACCGTAACCTCGGGGATTATCAGTGGAAAAAATCGTCCCGGCGATATCAACCACCCAACGCAAAGTTTGCTGCAAACGGATGCTGCGGTGAATCCAGGGAACAGTGGTGGTCCATTAGTTGATGCTCAGGGGCGCGTGATTGGGATCAATACTTCAATTTTTGGGGACTCGTTCCAAGGGATCAGTTTTGCGGTTCCTAGTGAAACGGCCAAGTTTATTTATCGAGAACTTAGCAGTAAGGGTACCGTGACTCGCGGGTACCTGGGTGTGAAACCTGTCGAGGTAAAACATCGAGACGCGATGAGGTTGCAGCTTCCAGATCTTGATGGGGCGATGTTGTCCCAGGTTGTTGAGGGGGCTCCCGCTTTCGCGGCGGGAATTCGTTCCTTTGATATTATTCGTCAGTGGGATGACGTTGAAGTGAAAAATTTCAAACACCTTTATCGTTTAGCTGAAATGACGCGTCCACAGACACTTGTTCAGGTCAAATTAATTCGTGACGGAAAAGAACGGGTGACGCAGGTTGTTGTCGGGAAACGACCGGAAAACATGCGGTAGGCTATCGCGCGTGATCTAATTTTAGCCCCACCCACTCATCTTTATGCTTCTTGATCGCAGGAAGCCATTACCTTATTCGGGTTTCCATTAAGGTCTGCCTGGCTGTTAAGGTTTGCCTGGCTGTTAAGGTTTGTTTTTAAGATAGTTCTTCCCAGACCCGAGTTGTCGCTTCGGTTGCGTTATGTAAATGGTTTGAATAGATAATTCCCGTGGGTAGAACGTGGATTCGGTTCGATAATTACACAATAAGAGTTGCGGGTAAAAGCAATGCAAAAAGCTGTTGCGAAATGTATCGCTTTTAAAATCTGCAGCTACCACTCTCATTGATCGTTCTAATTGACTTTACAGGGAAGTAACGTCATCCATGCCTAGGCAGCACTCTACCGGCGAAAAACCAAATACTGTTAACCCCGGTAAGACCTCTTTAAATCGTCGTGGGGTATTGAAATCAGCAGTGGCGGTTGGCGCAGCCTTAACGGGCAATCAGTCCCTGCATGCAGACGGACGCCTTGGTAAGCTCGTGAAAATCGGTCAGCGGGCAAGATCTGGCCAATCTGCCTTAAAGCAGCGTGCCGCGAGTGATTACGCGCGAAGCTTACAGGCCTACGGAGGTAGGTTGGCGAATCCTATCCACGATTTATTTCGGACTAGCCAGAATCCAGATTCTGTCCATTTTAGCGTCGTCGTGATTGGTTCGGGGTATGGAGCGTCGATTGCCGCGGCGCGCATCTCCCAAAGGTTAGGGGATCAATATCGGATGTGTATCCTCGAACGCGGGAAGGAGTGGGTTCCGGGGACTTTTCCGGATACATTTTCTGCCGTATCAGCGAATGCGAGCAATGTTTTCGCGGGGCCTACGAAGGGGCAGCGAGCGAGGCCGTTGGGTGTTTTTAATTTGATGATGAATGATGAAGTGAACATCCTCTCTGGGAATGGCCTTGGGGGAGGATCGTTAATCAACGCGAGCATCGCCTTGCGACCCAATTCAAAGGTATTTCAGCAACAGCGTTGGCCTGCCGCATTAAACAACGCGGAGGTTTTGCACCCTTATTACGATCGAGTCGCTTCGGCATTGAGCTTGAGCCGAACGCCGTTTGATCAAACACCGAAGGTCCGTATCAGGCGTCAAGCAGCGGAACAAATAAGTCGGCAACCTGATTTTTTTGACCGATCAAATATTTCAGTCATGTATGACTATCGTTATCTGGATGAGGAATTTAGGAATTCTTTTGGGATGATTCAGCGACCGTGTACGTTGTGTGGAGATTGCACCAATGGGTGTAATGTCGGTGCGAAAAATACACTTGCCATGAATTATCTTCCAGTTGCGAAACACAATGGTACTGAGATTTATACTCAGGTAGAGGTGAATTCGATTGAAAAATGTGCAGGTTACTACCGGGTTCACATGACGCATATCGAAGAACGGAATGGCCAGGTTTCCCGGACTCCGCTGCAAGTTAATTCAGAGCTGGTCGTGGTTGGCGCCGGGAGTCCGGCAAGTGCTGCAATTTTGCTGGATTCGCAAGATGAAAAATTGCAGTTCTCTCCGAGTCTTGGAAGGCATTGGTCTGGTAATGGTGATGCGATTGGTTTCGTCACAGGCTTGCCTGGAGGAAACAATATCGGGGGTTTTGGAGCGTTTCAAGGACAGGGCAAGCAGGTCGGCCCGACGGTGCAGACGTCCCTAAATTTTTGCGACGATGAGGATTTTCGAAAACATTTGTTGATTCAGGATTCTTCGATTCCGCGGGGAGCGAAGAACCTATTTTCGGCTTTGCTGCGAGACCCCGAATTGGATCACTCGATGGTGATGCTGGGGATGGGGCATGACGAAAGTGCGGGCCGCCTAGTCAAGAAAATGGGGCGTTGGCAAATTAAATGGGAAGGGCTGAAATCGAGTGCCTATCGACAGCGAGTTTTCCGGCACTTTGAAAAACTGGCCAAGGCGCATGGGGGGCGTTATAAACGTCTGAAAGCATTCGGCGATAACCTCGTCACGGTTCATCCGCTCGGCGGGTGCGGGATGTCGGACGAACCAACTGAGGGAGCCGTCAATCATCTCGGACAGGTCTTTGATTATCAGCAGGGTGGATATCTGGACGCGGGGACTGGCGAGTTGGCAGTCCATCGGGGGTTGTATGTGTCTGACGGATCAGTGATTCCCACGGCGCTCGGGGTGAACCCCTACATGACCATCGGTGCAATTTCTGAGCGAATTGCGAATCATATCGTTAACAATCCGGAGCATTCGCATTTGTTTTCCGATTCGTCATTTTCCGGTTCATGAGAGCCATTTGAGAAAACTGCGGGGAAACATCGGGATGCATCAGTTTTCGGACTTCTGGAATGAATAAATCAGACAAGTTGGCCAAGTAAATTTGTTTTACGGTTTGACGAAAGCTTGCGCTGTGAGTAAAAAATAGGTAAATCTGTTGATGAGTGAGCTCCGCGAGGGGGAGCCGTGAAATGGGTCAGGCCTGAAATATGGAGCAGCCCTAAGCGGGGTACTCTTGTGCGGGGCTCTCTCATCCGCAGATTTTTTCGTAGACAGCGTTACGAATTTGAATTTTGCGGAAATTTTATCTGCGCCCCCACGCGTGTTTTTTCGGCCGCACCACAAAGAGTGGCTTTTCAGCCAAGGCGGCACCTACTCGTTGGCTTGGTGAATCGGTTAGAATTGGGTTCCACCAATGATGCGTGTTCAATTCTATGGCCAATGGTTTTGTGATGAATTCACCTTCGCCCACTGATGACGGACAATATAAAGTTGTCGCACTTAAATACCGCCCCCAGTTGTTTGGGGAGTTGGTTGGGCAAAGTCACATCGCGACCGCATTATCTAATGCGATTGATAAGAATCGTGTCGGTCACGCGTATCTGTTCACCGGAGCTCGAGGCGTTGGAAAGACTTCGTCTGCGCGTATTTTTGCAAAGTGTCTTAATTGCGTTGAAGGCCCAACAAAAACCCCGTGTGGAAAATGTAGTATCTGCGAAGCCGTTTCAGCGGGTGACGATGTTGATGTTTTAGAAATTGACGGCGCGAGTAATCGAGGAATTGATGAGATTCGCTTGTTGCGGTCCAATGCGTCCGTTCGTCCAAGTCGCTGTAAATATAAAATCTATATCATCGACGAAGTGCACATGCTAACGATGCAGGCTTTCAATGCACTGCTAAAAACGCTGGAAGAACCGCCGCCGCACGTCAAATTTATTTTTTGCACGACGGACCCACAGAAAATACCGATCACAGTATTGTCGCGTTGTCAGCGATTTGATTTCTCACCCGTTCAGACAAATGAAATTTCCAAGCGTCTCGGTGAGATTGCAGCCAATGAAGGTGTGACTGCCGACGAGCAGGCACTGGCTTTGCTTGCTCGACGCGCCAATGGATCAATGCGAGACAGTCAGTCATTGCTTGAACAACTTTTCTCGTTTTGTGGGAACTCAATTTCAGTTCAGGAAGTCCATGAGCTACTTGGGACTGCAGATATGGGCAGGATCGCCGATATCTCGACAGCAATGGTAAATGCTGATCCTATGGCCGCACTTAATTTAATTCATCACGGAATCACCGATGGTGTCGACGCCGGGCAAATGGCAGATCAACTGTTGGGCTACTTCAGGGACATGATGGTCGCGAGTGTCGATTGCAGTCCGGATACTTTTCTCAACTGTAGTGAGGGCGACCTCGAGCTTTTGAAAACACTTTCCGATGCCATTGGGCTGGAAACGATACTCACGATAGTTCAGTTGCTTGACTCTGCCGTCGTTCGGATGCAGTCAAGCCTGCACGGGAGAACGTTGTTGGAGGCTGCGGTTGTTCGGGTTTGCAATCTCGAGAAATTGGAAACGATTTCTGAATTGGTTTCTCAGTTGTCAGACCCCAAAGCCAGCAAGCCACCCGGAGCGGCGGCACCACGTCAGCGCGTTGAAATGAGGCGAGTCGATGTTTCTGGTGCTGCTGATCAGGCTGCCTTAAAAAAAAACGGAATAGCTCCTAGTCCGGAACCTCAGCAGCCGGCGAACGATGCCGTCGCAACAGAGGCTCAAGTTGCTTCTGTAACAACATCACAACGAGCGGACGCGAAGGAAGACCGAGGGAGTTCGGAAGCAGTTGCTGTCGACGTCCCGGTCAAACCAGCGGCCACGGTTGTTTCAGCGTCGGCTGGCGGAAGTCAGGCAACCGGGGATTTGCAGCCAGCTGTCGAGGCTATTCCTCCGTCAGATTCTCGTTCGACGCCGTCAGATACGGGTTCGATCGAAGCTCATTGGAAAACGGTTCTCGAAACGATGGGTGATATGACGGCCGAAATGGCTGCCAATTATGAGTCGGTTGAACTGAAAGGGGCGGATCAGCTGCTCGTTACTTTGCGGGACAAGGTAAGTCGAGATCTATGCATGAAGCCCGAACGGCGCGTTCGTTTTGAAGAGGCATTTGAAAAGGAAACCCGGCAGGCGGTTCGCGTTGAGTTTTTGGTTTCTCAAAAAACCATTGAGAGGCCGGCGCCAAAGCCTAAACTCACCCGCGCACAGCAGGTAAGGAAATTGCAGGATGTAGCCTTGGTGAAAGAGGCCATGGAATTGTTTGACGCCGAGATTACTGGTTTTCGTGAACCTATTCCTTCGAAAAAGCGTTGAGTTGAGCTGGATAAAGCGGTTTGCCAAACGTACCGCAGTTGTTTAATTTTTGTTGGAGATTGAGATGTTAAAAGGAATTGGAAACATCGCTGCCTTGATGAAGCAGGCGCGGACCATGGGCCCCCGGATGCAGGAGCAAATGGAGGAACTCAAAACAAAAACAGTTCATGGTTCATCCGGCGGCGGCATGATTAAGGTGCAAGCGAACGGGATTGGACAGATTCTGAGTGTTTCAATTGATCCTGCTCTTTCCCTGCAAAACGATGTCGAAATGATTCAAGATTTACTCCCTGCGGCGATTAATGACGCGTTGGAAAAGCAGCAGCAATTGAGATTGGAAGTAATGCAATCGGTTACCGAAGATTTACCCTTGCCTGGAAATATGGAAGACATGTTGAAGCAATTTATGGGGGGAGACGAAGGAAACGATTCTTCGGGATTGGCTTCACCGAAAATTTGATTGATTTATGGGGTGCCCCTTAAACCAAGCCGCTGAGGACTTTACAGTTGCCGGGATGGATGTTGGCAATCGGCAACTGTTCCGCACATAAACCAGGGAAGGTAGAGAACACGAGATCATGGCCGAACTATCTGACTCAGTCTCAAACATGATTGATCAACTTGCGCGATTGCCGGGAATCGGCCGTAAATCGGCGGAACGTCTGGCGTACCATATTTTGCGGGTTCCAGAATCGGAGGCTTTTGCGTTAGCCGATTCGATTCGTACTGTTCGTGAGAACGTTCGCTACTGTGGGATTTGTTTTAATCTTGCTGAAAGCGAGATGTGTAATATTTGCCGTGATCCTGCTCGCGATCAAAAGTTGATTTGCGTAGTACAGCAACCGCGAGATCTAATGGCTCTCGAGCAGTCGGGGACTTATCGGGGACTGTATCATGTACTCCTTGGGCGGATCGCACCGCTTGAAAATGTCGGCCCTGACCAACTCACCATTGATCAACTGATGGGGCGGGTTTCTCAGGGCACCTTCGAAGAAGTGATTATGGCGACCAATCCTACGGTGGAGGGAGATGGTACAGCGCTACATATTTCGAATTTACTTTCTGAATTTGACATTAGGTTGACAAAGCTTGCCCGCGGGATAACGACTGGCAGCATTCTGGAATACACGAATAAAGAAATCTTGGCAGATGCCTTATCAGGGCGGCAACCACTCTAGGGTGTCGGTGCGACCCAAGATTTTGCGTAAACAGCAAGGCTAGTTAGAGTGTACTTACGGGAGTGCGTTTTCCATTTCTAGCGAGCGATGGGAGCCATTCTCATAAAATGGATGGTTTTGCGGGCGACGGTGGCGACGAAAACGTTTTTTTTGACCCCGATTCGTCATTCAGAGGTTTTTAACGGTAAACTGGAGAGTCTGAGTCGGGAGGCTAACAGCGTCCGCGAGTGGAACGCTTTGGTTTAGCACTTCGAATCTGGCACTGGGTAACTCCGAATACTTTTGTACCGAGCACTTCAGTTCCGAATACGTCTTAACGCGCCTCGGTAGATTCGGTAAAAGTAAGACGCATTCTGGCGTCGGTTTATTTCTTCAGAAAAGATGTATGAAAATATCGTTTGGTCAAAATCTATCGCAAAAGCAAACCCAGAAACTGGCTCCCCGGATGATCCAGTCGATGGAGATTTTGCAGATGGCGCAAACGGCGTTGGATGAAAAGATCGAACAGGAGTTAATTGAGAATCCCGCCCTTGAGCGAACGGATGAGTCGACGGCTACTGAGGATCCATCAAAAAATACGTTGGATGTTGAAAAGGAAACCAAGGATGTCGAACAGAAGGAATTGGTCGTTGATGAGGACAAGGGTGGCGAGGATGATTTCGAGCGATTATTAAATCTCGACAAGGACATTCCTGATCACTTTGATGAAAGCACACGTCCTTCCTCAAATCGGATTCAGGAGAGCGGAGATCGCCAGCATGATTTAATTGCGAACATTGTTGATCGCGGTGAAACGCTTCAAAATCACTTGAATTCACAATTGCATGAGATGGATCTAGCCCCAGATCTTTTGAAGATGTGCGAGCGAATCGTTTCCTCGCTTTCGGCGAAAGACGGCGGTTATTTAAAAGTCTCGCTCAATGATCTTTTGCCGCCGAATAGCGGTCCCGACGATCTTGAGTTGGCCGAAGAAGCATTAGCTCATGTTCAGCAACTCGATCCTGCTGGAGTTGGCGCAAGGGATCTTTGTGAATGTTTGTTGCTTCAGCTTACTTCAGATATTACCAATCTGAAAAACGTTAGAACGCTGATCGTGAACCACCTTGAAGATTTGCAGCACAATCGTATGCCTCAGATTGAGAAGGCTACTGGTTTGACGATTGAAGAAATTAAAGATGCGTGGAACGAATTAAAAAGGCTTGATCCAAGGCCGGCAAGCCGATTTGCTGATGACTTCGTGCCCACGGTGACACCGGACATGTGGCTTGAGGTAGGTGAGGACGGTGAGTACATCGTCAAGATGGAGGAGGGGCCGACTCGTAATCTCTACATTAGCAATTACTACAAGCAGCGATTGTCCAACGGGCAGGCGACAGCTGAAGAAAAAGAATTTATCAAGCGGAAGGTCACAGCGGCGCACTGGTTGATCGAATCAATCGAACAGCGGCGAAATACGTTGACTCGCGTTGCTCAGGAAATTGTCAATCATCAAAAGGCTTTCTTCGATGATGGGCCTGAATTTTTGCGTCCTCTTAAGATGGAGCAAATTGCTGAAAAAGTGGGGGTTGCCGTTACGACGGTTAGTCGTGCTGTCGATCAAAAGTGGATCGAGACCCATCGCGGAATCCTGCCATTACGAATGTTCTTTATGGGGGGGACGACTACCGATGACGGTGAAGATGTTGCTTGGAATAAGGTTCGGATTGAGCTTCAGAAATTGATTGACGGAGAAGATAAATCCAAGCCGTATAGTGATGAAGAAATTATGCAGCTTCTTAAAAATCAGGGTTTCGCGGTCGCACGTCGAACGGTGTCCAAGTATCGCGAAAAACTCTCGATTCCAAGTTCGCGACAGCGGCGAGATTGGTCCAAAAAGAAGAAAGATAAATGATGCTGTCCCCAGTGTTTCGTGCGTGAATGCATTAGATACTTCGCTTGTCAGATTTAGAACGTTATTGCTCAGTCTGCGAGGCTCTCAGTTTCCGTCGATTCAGGTGGAAAGTTTTTCCAAAAACTGATTGTAACTTGCTAATTTTTGGTCTCGAAGTGAGAATAAGAGATCGGCCAGATTGGTCTCGATATTTAAAATCACTGAACATTTCGAAAATCTTGAATGTCTTCTGATCGCACATTTTCGGCTGCTGAAACCGATTCCATGGTGAGGGGGATTGGTGGCTTGAATAGTCCTCAAGCGAATGATCAAAAGGGCGGCATCGATACGATGATGCTGGTGAAGACTCCGGAGAATATTTCGTTCCAGTATGAAATATCAGGTCCATTCTATCGATTCGTCGCTTATCTCGCGGATCTGATTTTCGCGTTCGGTGGTTATTTTGCTGTCGTTGCTTTGTTCTACTTTTTGCTGATGTTTTCCATTATTTTTATCGGGAATGCAGTTGGCAACATCCCTCCATTTTTTGATCTGTTTGCCGGGCTCGCCTTTGGTTTGGTCATGGTCGGTTTCTTTCTTGTCTATTGGTTCTACGGAGCCTACATGGAAACCCGATTTAACGGGCAGACACTGGGAAAGCGATTGTGTGGGATACGTGTGATTTCAGTGGACGGGCATGCGATTGACGGCGTTCAGGCAACTTTGCGAAACTTTTTTCGTTTCTTAGACATCATGCCAATCGTTCCACTTCAAATGCTACTTGGTTTGGAATCGCAAGTGTTATTCGCGATTCCAACTTTTCTAATTGGCCTCGTGGTAATGGCCCTCAATCGCAAGTTTCAGCGGGTCGGAGATTTAGTTGCCGGGACTGTCGTTATTTTTGAGGAAAAAAAATATCGCCCGGATCTAATCGAATTTGAAGATGAGCGTGTTCCAAAATTGGCGGAATTAATTCCCGCGGATTTTGTTGCGTCACGAGGTCTCACTCAAGTCGTCGCAGAATTTGCGGAACAGCGGACGAATCTTGTTCCGCAACGTTCAGCAGATATTGCAAAACATGTTGCCGTTCCGCTCATGGATAGATTCGGAATTGCTGCCAATACTGATCCCGATTTGTTTATGTGTTCATTGTATCATCGGTTGTTTGTGACCCAAGAGGGAGATGAGTCTCAGTTGGGATCAGAGAAACAGCTTGTCGAGTTGAGTTTGCCCGCTCCAGTCGAAAACAGGATTGAACAATGAAAGTAGCGGAACTGATTAAACTTCGATCGCCTTTTTGGAAGGAATTAGAAGACTTGTCGATTCAAATGGGGGGGCGTTTAAGTAAGGCTGCCCCCGACGATGTGAGTCGGTTCGCAACCTTGTATCGTGCTGCCTGTGCTGATTTAGCGTTGGCTGAGTCGTATCAACTTCCGCCGCAAACCGTGGAGTATCTCCATCGGCTTGTGGGGAGAGCTCACAATCAGCTTTACCGCAGCCAAGGCTATCAATTCAAGAGTTGGACCAAGCGTATTTTTAGCGACACGCCGCGTTTGATATTTAATGACCCGTGCATCCAGATTGTGACGGTCATATTTTGGGGATTGTTTTTAATTGCTGGCTATTTGTCGTATAACACGGACGTTTGGCCAGGATTTTCAGAAGCTGTCGTGGGTACCGAAGGCCTCGATCAATTGCGAGGCAGCTACAGTCAGTTTGGTGGTAACCGCGGCATCGGTAGCGGAGCGTTTATGATGGGTTATTACATCCAAAACAATGCGACGATTGGACTGCAGTGTTTTGTGATGATGCTGATGGTGATTCCTGGATTTGTCGTGCTCTCTTACAACGCGATTTATCTTGGAGCCATATTTGGGTTTATGTTTCGACCCGATTCTGGTGCAGCGAGCGAAAATTTCCAAAACTTTGTAACGGCACACGGTCCGTTTGAGTTGACTGCGATTATTCTCGCAGCCGGTGCAGGTTTGAAAATCGGCCTTAGCTGGGTGATGGCGGGTGGGCTTAATCGAAAAGATTCACTCCTAAAAACAGCCCGAGAATCGTTGCCAATCGTTATGTGTGCGGTGGTGCTTTTTGTTTTGGCAGCGGTGATTGAAGGCTTCATTTCACCGCTCAGTGATTTCCCGTGGTGGGGCAAAGGAACCGTTGCGGTTGGCTCAAGTTGTCTGTTAATGATTTATTTTGTAGTGTTGGGGTATCCTGCAGCGTGGCCGGGAGGTGAAGAAGATGGACTTTAGTAAGACCTTTATCTCCATCCGCACACGTAGCGCTTTTCAAATTTATGATCTCGCTATCCTCGTGTGTGTTGAGTATTTTAAGCCACTGATTGGGTTGTTAGCTATTGGAGCGTTTCCGTTCATTTTATTGGACTGCTTGCTCATTGGTTGGTTGGCGACGGACTATAAAGATTTCAGATTTTTTTACTGGGTGATGTTTTTGCTGGTCGTGAGTCAGGCTCAAATTGCGACGACATTCATGACTCATTATTTAGGGCAGGCGATGTTTTTTGGGCGCCCGAAAATATCCACCACTGTGAAAGAGGTGTTGCGCGCAGGGTTTTATTTCCACTGGCTGCATGGCGGTGTGCGGATGGTAGTGCCCGTTTTGATTTGTTGTTTTTTTCTGTCTCGCTCAATCGAATTGGGTGCTGCAGATCGGTACCTCTACCTGTTCCTCTATCTGCCGGGTTTGGTCGCGTTCGGACTGGCCTTCCGAATGTTTCGACCTTTCGTCAGCGAAATTTTGCTCCTTGAGAAAACCCCACTGCGATCAAAAAATGAAACGGTGGTCTGTTTCCAACGCCGTTCCACTTCGCTTCACTACCGACAGGGGGCCGTTGACTGGCTCTTTGGGCAGGGGGTCGTTAGTTTGTTGCTTGGGCTTTTCCTGGGGCTGGCATTTTATGCTGGTTTATTGCAGTTGGATAAGATTTTAAACATTCAGGCGAACTCTGAGTGGAGCTATGCCGCTTGGTATTGGTTAGTTGCGCTTTGGCTGAGTGTGGGGTTTCTGTGTGTCGCTCGATTTTTGTTTTATATTGATACGCGTATTCGGCAGGAGGGGTGGGGAGTCGAATTGAGAATGCGATCGGAGAGTCGGCGAATTAGTGAAATCGTGACCTGAGAGTAAAATGTTTGGATGATATTGTTATTGCAAAAAGTTGATCTTGTACCATTGAGCTGGGTTGCCCCTGCGATCAAGGGGCGATTTTTGTTCCTGGCGGTTTGCTTGGGATTTTGTTTCGGTCTTGGCCTCGGTGATACGTTGTGCGCTCAAGTTAATTCAAAGTTGTCCCCTGATGATGCGCCTTGGTTGGATTCTAAGGCGGGAGAGATATTGCCAATAGATTTTGGGGACCGTGAATCAGCAAGATCCGCATCAAGAGCAGAAATTCCAGAGGCGGCACCAGCGGCACCATTGGCACCAGCAGGCACTGGCAGGACATGGAACTGGGATTGGGTCCTAAGTGTATTTGAGATTGTGTCTTATGTTTTTCTGGCTTTGGTGGTTGGGCTGGTGGCTTACTTAGGCTACCGATATTACCGCCGATGGCGAAAGCTAAATTCGGACGAAGGGTATGACGAGAGACCTGCATCGAGAACGGTCGAGCAGAGCATGCGGCAACTCTCATTTGATGTAGATTTTTCTGGGAGTGATTTTTGTGACGAGGCAGAGAAGGCCTATCGGAGTGGTGATTTAAGAAGTGCAATTATTTATCTGTTTAGCTACGTTTTGGTTTCCCTTGACCAAAAGGGGCACATTCGCTTACGAAAGGGAAAGACCAACAGAGAGTATTTGCGGGAGATTCGAGGACAGCGTGGGCTGGTGAAATTTTACCAACGAGTGATGGTCCCTTTTGAAGAAACCTTCTTTGGAGATTATCAACTTGAGCGGGAGGATTTTGAAAATTGTTGGAGCCAACTCGGCCAATTTCAGAAAGACGTTGTTCAAGATTCACAGGTGCCGCATGGGTAAGTTAAGTAAAACGGTCCGGCTTAGCATTGCAGTTATCTTAATGTTTGCCGTAATTTTCGTAGTGGGTTGCGAGCAGGCAAATACCCTGAACACCGAATACGGAACGATTTTTGGAACTCGAGGAGCTGACAGTCTTAACGGCACGAAGTATTTTTCGGAGTTGTTCGAAGCACAGGGGGCGACGGTCAAGCGAAGTACAGTCATTGACCCCAAGCTTGATCGATATGACACGGTGGTTTGGTTTCCCGATAGTACCACAGTCCCTTCGGCTAAAGCCGTTCAGGGGCTCAGTGAGTGGCTTGGCAGTGGTTACGACAGGACATTGATTTTTGTTGCTGGAGGAAACAACGCAACGGAGGACTACTTGAGGGTTGCGATCGACAAAGTTCCCGTGGAGCAGAAAGAAGAATATTTGCGGAGAATTTCCGAAGAAATGATCGAAAACAAGCCCGCAGGTTCGAATGCCATGCAGGCATTTATTTCCAATGGTTCATCGGGGTGTGATTGGTATGAGTTGACTAAGAAACGGATAGGCAAGAAGAAGTTTGTTTCCGGTAAGTTGCTGGAAGATGGTGAGAGTTTTTCAGACATGGAACTCGATTTCTCTTATGAAATCCGACCCCGGCAAAAATGGAATCCAGAGGTGCTCCTCCAAGCTGGTGATGAAGCGTTTGTTTACAAGTTGAGCCCCCCTGTGGCACGCGATAATCAGAATGAATTGATTTTGGTAAGCCAAGGTAGCATTTTGCTAAACTATTCATTAATTGATGAAGATAAGCAAGCCTTGGCTTCGGCGTTGGTGAATCGGTGTGACACCTCTCAGGGAGTTTTGTTTTTGGAGAGTGGTTCCGAAGGAATCGCAGTCCGAGAGTCGGCCATTTCGAACCACAGCAATTGGAGTTGGATCGCCCAACCTCCGTTGTGCTATATCGTGCCGCATGTGTTGTTGCTTGGAGTGTTGTTTTGCTTTGTTTATTTTCCAATTTTTGGGAGACCCAAACGGGTCAAGCCTCGAAATATTTCGACTTTTAGGAATCATATCAACGCGACGGCAGAGTTGTTGTCGCGAAGTAACCAGCCGAACAGGGCTGTTAATTCAATTAGGGATTACCAACGGGCGGTTTCCAGTGATGCCAATCGAAAAAAGGCTGATTGACTGTGTCTGTAAACCGTGACCAATTAAAGAAATAATTATGAGTACATCAAACGAAACGGATGAGTCGCTTGTCAAATTCCGATGTGGCAAGTGCGATAAAGTCCTGAAGGTAAAGGCAGAGTCTAGCGGTGGTAAGGCGAAATGCCCAAGTTGTGGCGAGATCGTTCAGGTACCTGAAATTCACCCTTCAGATTTGAAGGGAACCGGTGGTGTCGAGGTGATTGAAGCAGGGCAAGTTGTGTCACCGCCTGATCCAATGAACAAGGGAGTGTCTCTGAAAAGTGAGGAAGGCGGGACTGCAGCCCAGGGCATTTATCGTCGAATTACCAAAGAAATTGAAAAGGTTTTTATTGGGCAGGATGAGCTCGTACAAGGAGCGCTGGTCGCCCTGTTTTCAAACGGCCACGTCTTGATTGAAAGCGTGCCGGGTCTCGGCAAAACGTTGTTTGTACGAACTCTTGGGAAAGTGATGGGATGTGAATTTGGGCGTATTCAATTCACTGCCGATTTGATGCCGTCGGATATTACTGGTGCACCTGTGTTTAATATGAAGTCACAGGAATTTGAGTTTCGACCTGGCCCAGTTTTTACGCAACTTTTGCTGGCGGACGAAATCAATCGCTCACCAGCTAAAACACACGCCGCACTTTTAGAAATCATGCAAGAGCGGAGGGTCACCATTGACGGTAATACTTACTCGCTTGAGTTGCCATTCCTCGTGGTTGCGACACAGAATCCGATTGAGTCTGAGGGAACCTACAATTTGCCGGAAGCGCAGTTGGACCGTTTCATGTTTAAGCTCTCTGCCAAATATCCAACCGAGAAACAAGAGGCTGAAATTCTCATCCGCCATGGTGGTCAGGAAGATCTGACTCTGCAGTTAGCAGAAAACATTAATCAGGTAACGACTCCCGAGGAAATTTTAAGTTTGACCGCGGAAAGCGGTACAGTTCGGGTTGATGAATTGCTGGTGAATTACATTAATAAAATTGTTCGTCTGACGCGAACTTGGCCACAGTTTTATTTAGGTGCTTCACCGCGGGCAGGGATAAGTTTGATGCAGGGTGCGCGAACTCTGGCTATGTTTCATGGTCGAGATTATGCCGTGCCTGATGATGTGATCGAAATTGCGTTGCCGGTTCTCCGCCACCGAGTTCAATTGACTGCCGAAGCGGAAGTCGAAGGCCAGAGTGTCGACCAGCTTTTAACTGACTTGATCCGCACCATCGAAGTTCCCCGAATCAAATAGATACATTATTGATCGGCGTTTGGGTCGACTTCGAAGATAAGTAAAGCCTGTGTTATTAACTCTCCAATTCGTGTGTGAATACCTGATCAACAGCCCCATCCTGCTGTTGCTAATCATGTCATTCCCTTTATGGTTGCTCGCGCGGAAATCGGGGGTTTACCCTACGAAGCGGATGTTGTTTCTATTTTTTGTGCCAGCTGCTATTTCGTTTCTCCTTATTCCTATGACTGATGGGAGTGGGGCGTTTGAGGGGAATCAGGTTCCATTTTTTTTCTCTATGGATGCATCACTCCGTCAGATATTGCTTTTTTCAATTGTCTTGATTGATCTAACGCTCGTAGGTGGCGCCTTGGTTGATCTCATGAGGCTGGTTCCTGCATCTGCATTTTCAGGGACGCGCACGGTTCAAAGGATTGCTTCGCAAGGGAAAAGGCAAAAAGTCGAAATTGAAGTCATTAACCATTCGAAAAAATCTTGTGTAGTTGCGCTGCGAGATGATCTACCTGATTCATTTAGCGCGGAGCCGAATCGGTTTGACACGTCAATCGCCGGTCGTAGTCGGATTCAGTTTTTCTATGAACTGACAGGACAGCGTCGGGGGCGAGTGGTTCTGGATTGCATTCATTTAATGGTTGGTAGTCCGCTCAAATTATGGCAGGGATTTTATCGTTTGCCGAGCGAGTCGGTTGTCGATGTTTATCCTGATATGAAGCAAATTGCTGAGTATGATCTGCTGGCCCGGACTAATCGTCTGAATCTGATAGGTCTTCGTCGTACGAGAAAAATTGGACAGGACAATGAGTTTGAACGCTTGCGTGATTACACGCAGGATGACAACTACAAGCACATCGACTGGAGGACAACGGCTCGGCGTAACAAGTTGACTGTTCGAGATTTTCAGGCGAATCAAAGCCAGCGAATCATTTTCATGGTTGATTGCGGGCGGATGATGACAGGAACGGCTGGAGAAATTAGCCTGCTGGATCATTCGCTGAATGCCATGCTCATGCTCAGCTACATTGCCTTGCGGCAGGGTGATTCAGTCGGGATGTTGAGCTTTAGCGACCGAATTCATAATTTTACGCCGGCGAAGAATGGCGTAAAGCATATCAACCGCTTGCTGACTGCTTCGTACGATCAGCAGGCCAGATATGTCGAGTCAAGGTACGATGATGCTTTTCTTTATTTGCGATCGCACTGCTCCAAGCGGTCATTGGTGATTCTAGTGACCAATGTGATTGACGAAATAAATTCGCATCAGATAAATCAATATTTGACTTCTTTGACGGGACGTCACTTGCCTTTGGGCGTGTTTCTACGTGACCGCGAAATGTTTTCTGCCGTGGAAGAATTTGAGTCGCGCGATCAACCCGGAAGGAAAGAAATCTACGAGGCTGCTGCAGCCGTAGATATTTTGAATTGGCGAAGGCAGGTGATTCGTGATCTTCGGCATCAGGGTGCGTTGGCGATGGACTTGTTTCCTGAAGATCTAACTTCGGAATTGATCAACCAGTACTTGCAAATCAAAGCTAGGCACTTGCTTTAAGCTTTGTCATTCAGTGTCTGTGGTTCAGCCTGCCTTGCGATCAGTGTAAGCAATCAGCGAAGGCAATCAGCGAAGGCGATCAGCGAAGGCGATCAGCAAAGGCGATCCAGAACTTGGCTCAGCGTGGCAGTCGATTTTTGGCTGAGGCAATCCAGAGTTTCTTCGAGTGTTTGCTGCTGTTCCGCGGTAACGGGATAGGTTTGATTGTTACTTGGGATTTCTGAAACCAGTTCTGCTCCAATGATTTCTAGTAACTCTCGAATTCCCTGATTGGTTTTTACGGAAGTATTTACGGTAGGCAATTTGTCTGTCAAATCAAGGACAAACGGCTGGTCGGGCGAGAGCAGGTCAGTTTTGTTGAGGACAATTAAATCGGGTTTGGTTTGAGAGATGAATTCAGCGCTTGCCGCTTGCTGCGTCTCGTTTACATCAAAAACACAAATCGTCAAATCTGATTTTGAGATCTGCTCTCTTGCCTGAGCAATCCCCTGAATTTCGATTGGGTCGTCAGAGTCTCTTATCCCCGCGGTGTCTTTAAGGGTGACAGGCCATCCGTCAATCGCGAGTGCTTGTGAAACCACATCGCGGGTAGTTCCGGGAATGTCGTGAACAATCGCCCGCTGAAAGCCAGCCATGGCATTTACGAGGCTGCTTTTTCCGACGTTTGGCTGGCCGCAAAGAACAACGGTTCGAGGGTTGGTGAGATGCTGCCCAAAATTTGCCCAACGTAGCATGGACCGAATGTGCGTAGCGGCGGTCTCTCGTTCATTAGCAGTTAAGTAGCTTCGTATTTGTTGAATTTGTTTTGGTAACTGTGTGGTGAGCCTCAATAAGAACGATGCGGTTTTGGATGTGGTCGCGTGAGTTAGTGCAAGTTGAGTGCTAACGCTCCAAAAATCTTGGAACTGGGTTGCAAATTCAGTTGCAGAGACTTCCGCAAATCCCTTGTCACTAAGCGAGCGTATGACAGCTTGGATTGCCGTTGTTCCACCATGGCAGTGAATTTCGAAATGATTTTCACCTCGCTTAGAAACAACGAGGTCTTCACCTGTGGATTTCCAAATGCCGTAGGCGACATCTTGGTGTTTTCGAGAGGTAAGTGGATTCCCATTGGGGGTCAGTAAACACTCGTCGATTGTAGCCCCTGCTAATTTACCGTGAACAGCAACCACGGCCACGGCGCCGCGTCCGATGGGTGTGATTTGACTGCAAACATTAGAGGGAGATGGGGAGTTCAATGGATTGATGGTGTTTTGTGTTTGGGAAAAGCTGAGTTAGAAGCTGTTTAGTTTTTTTCCAATAGCACGTGCGCCCTGGAGTACTAAGTCGGGGATATAACGCCAATCTTGATTCAGTTGCTCGATAACATTTTTGAATCCCCCCCCGGTTGCGAAAGTAGATGTCGTTTCTGTGGAGAGTTCAGACATTTGATTGACAATTTCTCTAATGGCATGCCATTGTGAATGGTAAACGCCTTTTCGAATTGCGTCGGCGGTCGATTTTCCAATGATTGAGTCGAAAACTTGACCGGGAGCCGAATCGCCTGCACTCATCCCTAGGTCTGGCAAGGCATCGGTAAAAGCATTGAGTCGCTTAAAGTTAGACTCGGCGCCGGGAAAGATTACACCGCCTTGGAAAATACCTTGAGGATCTACCCAATCGATCGTCACTGCGGTACCTGCGTCGACAATAATGACTGGTCCACGGAGGTTGTTCAATTGCAGCGCCATCCAGGCTGAAATTAATCTATCTCTCCCCAGTAGCTTTCGCGATTCGAGATTCGACGGAAGTGGGACATCACACTCTTCGATAAGATGCAAGCGATCGTTGGGTCTGTGTCGTTTGACCCAGTCCATTAGCTTCTGTTCTTTTTGTTGGTGGACGCTTGAAATCGCCCAGAAGCAGGAGTCATTTTCAAACGGCAGGCTTTGAAGTTTCTGGCTTAAATTGGTTTCGGAGTTCAACGTCAATTGAGTCTGCCAGTGGTCGGTCATATCAGGGTTGTCGACCGCGATCTTGATCGAGCTATTACCGATGTCGACTGCAATCAATCGCATGACGAATGCTGCTCCAAAACTTGGTCGATTCGATTCAGTAGCCGAGGCAAACCGTCGCCGGTGACGGCGGAAATTAGGAAGACGTCGTTTTCCGTTTCGTCTTTGAGCGTTGTTGCCACCTCTTGAGCCGGAGGCAATTCGGATTTCGTTACCACAATAATTTCCGGGCGTGTTTTTAACTGAGGGTTATATTCCTCAAGTTCGCGTCGGATAGCCCAGTAATTTTCAGTCGGGTCGGTTTGGTCGAGGGGCATGGGTTCTACCAGGTGGACGAGGATTCCCGCGCGCTCGATATGTTTCAGGAAGTCGTGCCCCAGGCCAACCCCTTCGGAAGCTCCTTCGATTAATCCTGGAATATCTGCCAGAATAAAAGACCGGTCGGCGTCAATTTGCACCTGCCCCAGATTGGGAAATTTGGTCGTAAAGGGATAATCCGCGATTTCCGGCTTTGCGCTGGAGAGTCGACTCAACAGGGTGCTTTTGCCTGCATTGGGTTTCCCAATCAAGCCAACATCGGCAATTACTTTTAGTTCAAGTTTAAGGATTCTTGATTCGCCAGGACTGCCTTGCGTCGCTTGCCGTGGTGCTTGGTTGGTAGAGGATTTGAAGCGTGTGTTGCCCCGGCCTCTGCGTCCTCCACGGGCAGCAATGACTGAGTCGCCATCCACGGCAAGGTCTTTAATGATCATATCTGTTTCGGCATCGATCACGATGGTACCCGCGGGTACCAGAATCGTTATGTCGTCGGCACATGCTCCGTGCCGGTTCGCGCCTTCGCCGTTGTTTCCATTTTTCCCTCGGATGTGATGGCGATTTGCGAGGGCTACGAGGCTGTTGACGCCATGCTTTGCGACGAGGATGACACTTCCGCCATTGCCGCCGTCACCACCATTGGGGCCTCCGCGCGGAACGTATTTTTCGCGTCGAAAACTCATGCATCCGTGTCCGCCGCGTCCGCCAATTACTTCGATTTGAACTTGGTCAACGAACATAGTATTCCAGATATAGTTGGAGTCGGTGGTGCGATGGATGGGCCCGGTTTGGGGGATTGCAAAAATAAAGGATGCCATCATCTGGCATCCTTTTTCTTATTTCATTGAGGTTGGGGGTTACAGTCGGACGGTGTTTCCAATATTTTCACCGTCCGCCTCAGGTAACCCCTGTCCCTAATTGGTTTCGGCAACGACGTTGATCCGCCGTCCGTCGCGATCAAACATGACGTTTCCATCAACGAGCGCGAAAAGTGTATAGTCATTTCCCTGGCCAACACCCTTTCCCGGGTGCCACTTATTTCCAACTTGTCGGATCAGGATGTTACCTGCAACGACGCGTTCTCCGCCAAACTTTTTGACCCCTCGACGCTGAGCGTTGGAATCACGCCCGTTTCGACTGGAGCCTTGTCCCTTTTTATGGGCCATTAAACTGCTTTCTTTATTCTCAAATACTCGTGGTGACTCTCGGCGATTCAGTCGCCGAACGGCGCGAATCCCGAAAAACTGGGTAGTCTGGATCCGCCAATCAGAAGCGAGATTTTAGCGGTAAATCCACATATTATCAAGGCTTTTAATGAAGCGGATTCCATCAAAGTCTTTTTCCCAGAACTGGGGCTCTAAAACGAGGGTGTAGTTGTCTTTTCCCTGTTTAAATGACCACTTTTTTCCTGGAATTAACGTGGTAAGCGGGGTGTTGGCGTCCAAGGCAATCCCTGCATTTTCGAACGATTTCAAAATTGAAGGGGGCATTTTTCCCTGATCGAGCGATGGAGCGATGGCGGAGTTGAAGTCCTTAAGGTTAACTTCAGCATCCGTTTCGGTGACCAAAACATCTCGTTTGGCTTCTTCGTTTTTGAAATAGCCTCTCAAAATGGGGCCAGGCAAATTGTAGCGTTTGGTTACCAACGCCTGCATCGCAGGGTCGTCAATTAGCGGGATTCCAAATTTGACAAAGTCAGATGTTTCATTAACAGAGTCACCCGGCCGCCAAAAGTTCAGTTGCAGCGTTTTCAGTTTGGACGGTGCAGAAACTGGTTCCGACAGTCGGAAAGCATTTGTTAGGCCTTGGACAAAAACACTTACAAAGTCAATTCGAGGATCGACGTTCTCCCAAATCGCGACTCCCCAAACTCCACGATCCGTATCGTTTTTGGCTGCTGGGATTTTGGCTTGCGACATTTGGTGGCTATCAAACAAGACCTGGTTAGGGTCTTCTTTTTGGCGAATTTGTTCTAACGCAATAGGGGAGATCGTGTCGCGATAGGAGACTTTTTGGTATCCCTTGTTGACGGGAACCCAACCTTCAAGTGTGAATCGGGGAAGAAACTTCTTTGCTTGCGAGGCGATTGATTTATCGAAATCGATTTCTTTGGTGATGTGATCAAATTTTGGATTTTGTTTTACATCATTGATCGTCATGGTTTGGCCGGTATCTCGGATTCGATAGACCATGTACCAGTAGTTTCGCGTGGCGGCCTTACCGTTGCCGGTCGGAATTCGAAGTTTGGCTTGCCGAAGTCCAGTGAATGAAAATTCGTATTGCCAGACGTTATTCCGGAACATTACGACGCTGCGAGATTGGCCGAATAATGTCTTTTTCTGTGCGATCGTATTCGGATCGAATTTGGTTGCGTTCAAGTCCGGCATTGCCATTGGAAGGGAGAACATGTCTCGGGGGTCCAAGTTCTCCGGAACAGTCTTGAGCACGCCTTTGGCGAGCGGGCGAGGCGCGTCGGTTTGCGCGTCGGTGTAGTTAGTCAATGAAGCGAAAGCTACAAGAGACATTACGAATCCAAAAATTAAGCGGTGACTCTGCATAATAAGTTGCCAGTCAAAGGGGGTTAATAATGTTTGCGAGGGTTTGGCAAGACGAGGCTTGCTCCCTCAAAACAGGATGAAATTGCCGTCAAATTCTACGTTTTAAGTATAGTTGCCCGTTTTTCACAGGGTCAAGTTTAAGATGAATTGATGACGTTAAAAGTCCATAATCAACTATTGCGGTTGTGACGATTAGCCCAATGTTTTGAGTTGCAACGTCAACAGGTCGCTTGATTCTTGTTGCCATTTTCTGAATTCACAGGAAATGGACAATTCGGATCGGTTGTTGTCTGCGGGTGTTTTTTTTAAAAAACCGAAACGAATGTCCCCAAAAACACGCTTTTAAACGGGTTTTTTGGATAAGGCCATCTTAAAAGGAGGCGTATTTGGGGAAGTTCAACCGGCTTCTCCGTCGCTTCCTTTTTCGACAAAACGGGGTAGGATCAATCAGTCAAAAATTCCTTTCCCGAATTCTCCGGATGCGGTATCCGATGCTTCTTGTTCGGTATTAATTCCCTGATTGTGCGGGGTGGGCGGAATATCGGTTCCGTGGTCCTGTCGCAGACCTCCGATTGGAGGGTTCGTTTTGTCTTGAGTCGTGTCGCCATACAGTGGTTCGGCGACGGTTTCCTCATTGAAGTCTTCATCGTAACGGGAGCGGTAACCCGGTTTTGACGCGAGTTGTGTCTCGTGATTAAGTTCTTTGATCACCCGCTTCTGGATCATCTCACGGCATCTTGCATTGACAGGATGCGCAATGTCGGCGTAGAGCTTCGCTCTTCCCCCGGAGTCATGCTCGATGTGGTCTGATTTCAATTGACTTCCACAATGGTTGCAGAAGCTGGCTCTTAGGTGATTTTTAGTTCTGCATTTGTAGCAATTTGATGTAAGCTTGCGACTTGGCATCGCGACAAAAGGCCCGTTATTACCTTCGATGATTTTCAAGTCTCGAACGACGAAACAATCGTCAAACGTGACACTGCAAAATCCTCTTAAGCGATCTTCGGCGCTTTCAATTAATTTAATTCTGACTTCCGTAATCTCCATTACGTGCTCCTTCGCGTGTTCCTCGTGTTGTTGATTTAATCAGGAGGCGATCTGTGTCAGTGTTTGAGTGAAAAAAACTCTGGTGTCAGGGAATCTCGCAGCAAGATATTGGGTCGCATGCCGTGCTGTACGAGAAGTAGGAAAAACGCCGAAGTAACTCGATCCACTTCCACTCATTTGGTGGCCGAGGCAATTCAGGCGGGCAAACTCTTGTTTTAGACTCAGAAAAGTTTGTGTGATGGTGGGACTAATTGGCTCTGCAAATTCTTGCAGGCGATTAAACATGTTGGTTCCCAACGAATTTGGGTCAATTCGCCGGAAGCTGTTCATGAATGGGTGAATACTGTGAGGGCGGGTAGGGATGTTAACTTGATTGAAAATGGAGGCGGTAGGAATTCCAAAGTCAGGTTTAGCGATGACGACTGGGATTCCGCAGGCAACTCGAACAGGCTCAATTTTCTCACCACGCCCACGGCAGATAGCGGTTCCGCCGTGTAAGAAAAACGGAATGTCGCTGCCTAGTTGAGCAGCAATCTGCGATAGTTGTTCACGATCCCAATTAAGTTTCCAAAGCTGATTGCCGGCAACTAGTGCTGCAGCCGCATTGCTGGACGCTCCTCCTAGACCAGCGGCGGATGGGATTTGTTTATCCAGCTCAATCGCAATACCGTCCTTACAGCAGTTAACAGACTGCTGTTGACGAGCCGTCTCCCGAAGCAAAGCAAGTGAGCGAATGATTAGGTTTCGATGGTCACAGGGAATTGAGTCTTTCTCCTTCGGGAGGCTTCCGTGGTCCGGCGTGCGGATGGAAAGGCTGAAGTTCTCGTCCTTGCGTCGAGTGAAACTCATTTGATCAAAAATTGAAACCGTGGACATTACAGTTTCAAGTTCATGAAACCCATCTGCTCGGCGGTTGAGGAGCTCTAAGAACCAGTTGATCTTGGCGGGCGCCGCAATCTCGATTTTGTTAATACTAGAACGCAAGAGCATGATTGTTTTGAACGAGCCAGTGTTAGTTTGTGTGCCGGTGGTGAAAGGCCGCTGCCAGACAAATTCAAATGAAGGGCGGTCACGCAATCAACCCGAAAAGGTTGCTTTTGAGGTCGAGGTAAATAGTTGAGTGATTCTTTGAAGTCTCCAACCCCGTTTATAAAGGGTTGGATAGTCTTAACCAAGCTACTTGATAAACTTTATTGAGATATCTTCGGCTAAACTAACCAGCGATTGCTGATCTCTGAATGTGACGTTATCCCCTGAGGCCTTTAGGTAAACGGTGTTCCCTTGAAGTTGTTGCCCTAATATCATGAATGTGTGGCAACGAAATGTAAGTTACGGCGAAAGAGGTAAACCACGTCGTGTTTTAGGTTGGGGTGGTTGGTCGACTGAGAACATCAGGACGTTTTTAAATTAAGTGGATTTCAGATTTTATGGAAGACAAAAAAACAAAAGTTCCTGATGCTTTAAAGCAGGTTTCAGGGAAGGCATTGCTGTTGCGGTCTATTTTTGGTGGTTTTTTAATGGGGCTTGCCAATCTCGTGCCGGGAATCAGTGGCGGTACGATGCTTTTAGCTTCCGGTATTTACCCGGCCTTTATTGATGCCTTGGCAGATTTGAGCCGTTTTCGATTTCGAGTTCGTTCCATTATCGTGATGAGCGCGGTGGTCGCATCTGCAGGAATCGGGATTCTGTTACTCGCTGGAACACTGAAAGAGTTGGTCGTTCATCAGCGATGGGTGATGTACAGCATTTTCATCGGGTTAACGTTAGGCGGGGTTCCAATCGTTTGGAAGTTGGCACGTCCTGCATCTCCCGTCTTGGTCGGATCCGCATTGCTTTCTTTTTTTGCGATGGTCATCCTGGCAATTTTGCAGTCAAACGGAATTGTTGGTCAAAGCAGTTCCAATGTCTTGATGCTTTTCATCGCTGGATTAGCCGGTGCAAGTGCGATGATTCTGCCTGGATTGTCGGGCGGTTATTTACTCCTTCTGTTGGGGCAGTATGTGCCAATTCTTGGAGCAATTGATCAATTTAAAGATGCATTGTCGAGTCGAGACTTGGGCGCTGCGGTTTCCCCGGGATTATCGGTTTTATTACCTGTTGGATTAGGGGTCGTTGCCGGAGTCCTGCTGGTTGGCAATTTACTTGAGTGGCTGCTCCGAAAGTATCAAAAGGCAACGCTGGGAATGCTGCTCGGGTTGTTATTGGGCTCAACCGCGGGTTTATGGCCGTTTCAGGAGGGTGTGCAACCAGTTCCTGGCGACATGATTAAAGGGGCGGTAGTGACGTTGGAAAATCGAGCAGAGATCGATCCGGAGGACTGGAGTATGGCCTGGGTGCGACCAAGCCTGGAACAGATTGCTGTATCGTTATTGCTGATCAGCGGTGGCGTGGCGACGACAATCGGAGTCGCGAGAGTGGGGGCCTATCTGGATTCAGATTCTGGCGACCTTCAAAATGACTCCTCCGATCATTAGACCGAAGGAGTTTCCGTAGTGGAGCAAAGGTCAGGCATTGCTAAAGTTCGAGGGGAAGCTTTGGCAAGCTAACTTACTTTTTGATTTTCTTGATCGAGGTTTCTTCATTTTTATCAATGTCGAAAACCTTGTTCAGTCGCATCAGTTTAAAGACTTCTTCGACGTTATCACCAATGGTACAAAGTCGCAATTTAACTTTTGCCTCTTTGCATTTTTTGCCGAACAGGACCAGTTTTCCAATCATAGCCGAAGACATAAAGCCAACGTTTTGGAAATTTAATATGATACGAGAGTTGCTGGTGTTGTTGATCAGTTCACCGAGTTCTTGTCCGAGGCTACTGATTCTCGAATCATCGATGATTCTAACATCCTGAAAGTAAACGATAAGGACGTTGTCGCCTTCGAAGCGGTTGATCAATGTCACGATTTCTTCCTTCTTGGTGTTCAGGCCGTTTGTAATTTCGAGCTGATTTTAATGGATACCGAATTGTACGGTTTTTAAGCGGGTTGTAAAGCAAATCTAAAACCACTGAAGTATATAGCTTCGAACTTTAAGTTGGGCAAGTTAAATGCAAATACTAATATTTGAATGGTTGACCGGAGGGGGGCTCTGGATAGATGGGGTTTCCCTTCATTGTGGGGCCGCAATTCGGTCACAGGGGATGCGTATGCTGCAGGCAATTGCTCATGATTTTCTTATTGGGGGGATCGAAGTGATTTTGCCGGTTGACGAACGGGCAGTTGGCGATTTCCCCAGTGTAGACGGGCTGACGCTCCACCCTGTTACTCAGCAAGTTGACTTAAGAGGGGTCCTAGAAGATTTGGCGAAAAAGGTTGATCGGATTTTACTGATTGCTCCGGAAACAGGAGGCCGTCTGCTTGGGTGTGTTCAGTGGCTGGAACCGTTTCGTGACAAATTAGTGAGCCCAAGTGAGGAGTTGGTGAGGATCGCCTCAAGCAAGCGGGCTTCGTTTGATTATTTGCAAAATCAGGGGTTCGATGGGGTTTCGAGGGGAACGGAATTTATTGAATTTTGGAACGGTCCGATGGACAATTTCGATTTTCCGATGGTGGTTAAGCCAAACGATGGCGTTGGGGGAGAGGGGCTTATTCTGATTCAAGAGTATGCCGAACTGGAGCGGGTGGAGAGCCAGTTGACAGGCTCGGGATACTGGGTGGAGCCATTCTATCAAGGCCTTCCAGTCAGCGTCTCGGTGATCTGCCACGGTGGCGACTTCACTTTTCTTCCCGCGACCGAGCAAGTCTTTGATGGTGAACCGTTTGGCGAATTCGTCGGTTCTCGATTTCCCGTTCGCAAGGATTTTGAAGGCCGGGCACGTCGGTTGGCTGAGAAGACGGTTCGGTTGTTACCACCGACTCAAGGGTATATCGGTCTGGATATGGTGCTTGGCCCCGAGGGCGACCAATTGATAGAAATCAACCCACGTCTGACCATGTCCTATTTAAAGTTGAGGAATGTCTGTTCATTCAATTTAGCCATGCGGATGTTAGCTCCAGATGGCTAAATCTGAATGGCAATCATTACAGGTCACAAATGAGCAGTCGGTGCCTAGCTAACTCCCTGCTTTCTCAAGTGCAATTTCTTTGATTCCACGAAGGTCAAGTTTACCAGTACCGAGAATAGGAAGGTGGTCCACCTGAATGAAACCTGGGGCCATCGGAATAAAGATGTTAGGCAATCCCGCGTCCTTTAGTGACTGCTGCATTTCTTCTACCGTCTTGGTCGTCTTTGTGTAGAGAACAATTAATCGCTCTCCCTTTTTTTCGTCAGGCACGGCAGTTACGGCAACTAGTAAATGGTCGTCGGAGTCATCAGAGGGTGTCGAGTCAAGGAATTCTGAAAGGACTTCCTCAATTTTAAGGTGGGGTACCATTTCGCCGCCAATCTTCGAAAAGCGACTCATTCGACCCGTGATTTTGATAAATCCGTCATCATCAATGATGGCAACGTCACCGGTCTTGTACCATCGGCCGTCAAGTACTTCAGCGGTTGCTTCGGGCTTGTTGAGGTAACCCTTCATCACACTTGGGCCGCAGATCCAAAGCATTCCTGCTTGGTTGGGGCCGAGGACTTCGCCCGAGTCGAGGTCGGTTACGCGAGCTGCGAGGTTTGGCATTGGTCTGCCGACCGTACCCTCTTTCGCGTCGATTTGAAACTCTTTTTTAGTTTGACGTGAGTACGGAATGTTAACCGCTGCGACCGGTGAGAGTTCGGTGGTGCCGTAGCCTTCTACCGGCCGGACACCAAATTTGTTTTCAAACTCTTCACATAGTTCAGGAGGTAAACGTTCTGCTCCGGCAATGACCATGTTGAGCGAATTAAATTGGTCTGGAGTGCACCGTCTCATGTAGGAGCGTAGGAAGGTTGGGGTGGCGACAATGATGGTGGCTGAAAACTTCTTAGCAATCTTGCCGACAATTTTAGCATCGAGTGGATTGAAGTGATAAACTCCACGCGAGTCGGTCGTCATAGGCACCCAGAGGGTGACCGTGTATCCCATCGAATGGAAAAACGGCAACACGCCAATCAAGGTGTCATCTGGAACGAGCGAGCCAACGCGTTCGATTCCAAGTACGTTGCTCATGATGTTTTTATGAGTCAGCATTACACCCTTGGGAACTCCAGTGGATCCTGAGGTAAACACAATCGTCAGCGTGTCATCAGGTTTGATTTGATTGAGTCCAAGATTTAAGTCGAGGAGGGCACTGGGCAGCACGAAGCTTTGGAATGCACCGACCAGTTTATCTAATCCACTGACTTTTTCTTTGAGGTCATCAAGATAAAAAATATTGCAGTCAAAGTCGAAGTTGAATTTTTCGGCAACCTTTCGAGTTGTTAAGACGGTTTTTATTTCCGCTTCTTTAACGCAGTGATTAATCAGATCGTTTGAAAGTGAGTAATTCAGGTTGATCGCCACGCGTTTGTCGAGCGCCAGAGAAAGGTTGACAATCGCGCCGCCAACGGATGGCGGGATCAGGACCCCTACATTTTCTTCTTGATTGTCGAGCACGTGTTTTTTCAACAATCGTCTCAAAATCAACGCACGGGTTAGCAGCTTCCCTCCGGTTTCTTCCTGATTTGTGGAGTCACCGATTTTTGAGCGGAACTTGTTGCGTTTACAGGCTTTGATGAATGCCGAAGGGGCAGAGACAAATTTTCCAGCGGGATTATCCATGGTAGTTGCACTAAGCTCTTGAACAGATTGACGAATTGCAAACATCGTATCAGCTTTTTCAATCGGTTTGCCAATGTGGACCGAAAGCGGGCGACGAAAGGAACGAGGCCACTTTTTTATACTCTTTCCCTGAGAGAAACTAAATATGCTTCCCCAGAGTTGGTCAAAGTAAACGGGGATGACGGGAGTTTTGTTTTCTTTCAAATTGATGATTTTTGTGAGCCCTGGCTTGAAATTTTTGATCTGACAATCTCGAGAGATACCGCCTTCGGGGAACAGGCCAACGACCCCACCCTGTTCGATCGTTTGTTTTGCTGTTTTCAGTCCGTTGCGAATCGATCTAGGGCCACCGGCGATCAAAATGATTCCACAGAAGGCAGCCCATTTTTGCAAAGCCCAATGCGAGAAGTTACCCGCCCAGGCAATGACGCGAGGTAAGCGAGGGACTAACACGAGTAGAATCGCTCCGTCGAGCCATGAGGAATGATTGGCGACAACAACAGCGCCACCTTGTTTGGGCAGATTTTCAATTCCGTTGATTTTGACACGGTAAATTATTTGGAACGCCATGAAGAACAAAAGGCGGACGGTTTGTTTAATTAAAAGGTAGAGCGAGTATGCGATTACCGGGATGGTCAAAATGCAGATCACCAAAAATATTTGGCGGGAGCTAAGAAGTGGAAGTGGACGGATTTGCCGCTGAACTTTAAAGATTTGCCGCTGGAAAGCGACCGCGTCTTGTTCATTGAAGCTGGAGTTTTCTGGGCTAAATTCGGCGACATAATCTTCGAGTCGAAGTGGTTGGGAGGAATTTGCTCGGCGTTCTGTATCTTTAGCGATTAAGAGTGTAAGTGTCGCAGGACGTAGGGGGGCGGTGGTCTCGCTGACGAACTTCTCGATTCCCGGTTGATCGCTTATTGGCGTTTTTTCAAAACGACCAATTGTCTCTTCTAGTTCTTTGGTTTGTGTTTCATTCAAACTTTTTGCTGTAAGTTCGGCGGGCAATTGAGCAATGGTTCCTGGTTCAGTTGTTTGCGTGCAAAATAACATCACACCAAAGAAGAGAAGGATACTGCTGAAGGCTAGGCAGTTGGTGGCGGCGAGGATTGAGCCGCGTTTCTTAATCGGGCTGTTGTGTTGTAGGTAGGATGCCAAGGGGACGTCAAAGACACCAGCACTGAATCCAAGGCCCGCAAGGAAGATGAATGTTAGTACTTTGTCGAAGTTGTACGGATCTCCGTTGATGAAATCGGGAGGGGTCAGCCACAATAGAAACGAGAAAATTGCAACTCCAATTGCACCGATGGGAACCAGGCCTAATTCGATTCTGCCGGCAGATATTAATCCAGCGGCAACGCTACCAAATCCAATGCCTAACACGACAGCAATCAGGAGCGGCGTTCGGTCAGATTCGATGATGCCGCCGCTCTCGGTTGCAAAAACATCGATATTGAGTTGAGCCAAAGCGGCGACTGCCCAGAAAAAAGAAATGCCAAGCGCAATCCGGAACAGCGTGCGGTATGAGAATAGCTGGAAAAGATCCTTAATGGTTTCACCTATTAAGGTGATTGGGAATTTGGCTTTGGCATTTGCTGCTGGTAGAGACCAAACTAAGAAGCTCAACAGGGTTCCGATAATGGCAATTCCAATGAGCACGCCTGCCGCTAAGCCAATGTTGTCCTGCCCGCGATGAGTGATATCGGAAAGTGCTCCGCCAAGCGCCATGCCGATGACAGTGGCGGAGAGAGTTGCGAGGTTGAAAACTCCATTCCCGGCGGCAATCGTTTTTTCATTTAAAAGCTCGGGGATGGTACCAACTTTGGCCGGTGAAAAGAGTGCACTCTGCAGTCCCATCAAGAAAACAGCAGCGAGCAATACCCAGAAATAGGGGTCGATCCCGGAAGCAGGGTCAGGAGTTCCCAGAAGACTGACCGCGATGATTCCGATGATCATGATCGCAATTTCTGCAATCTTGCAGCCGATGATGACATTTCGTTTTTTGAATCTATCAGCCAGCCAACCAGCAACTGACGCAAACAAGATGTAGGGAATGATGAAAAATGACGAGCCAATAATTAGAAGCGTCCCCTGGTCTTCAGGGGCAAATTGATTTTTACCAACACCAATGACAAACCAGCGGAACACATTATCGTTGATTGAAGTCAGCCACTGAGTCCATAAAAGGCCTTGGAAGCTGGAGGACCAAATTCCATGGGTTGAGGGTTCGGTAGGCTGGCTCATGGGGTTGCCGGTTTTTCGTGGTAATTGGTTCTACAGTCACTCAAGATAAAAATCTGAGCTAGTCAAATGTAAGTACTTAACGGTCAGTTTAAATGATGGTTTTGTGACTCGATACCCGGATCGTTGGAAAATCCGAATCAATCGTTAAACGTGGGATAACTTCTGCTTTCTTCCAAAGTTCGCAGTCGCGGCAACGGTTGTTTTCAATAGAACCCAAAAAAACGGAACCGATTCTTTTCAGGGTAGATATTTGTGAGTCCCTGATTCAAGAAGAAAACATCAGAAAAACGATAGGATAACAAGGTTTAGCTGCTCTTGTTGGGTGCAACACTTGCTTGTGGAGAAATATTCCATGTGGATTCGGTGTTAGCGAAGTGCAGTTCTTTTCCCAACCTTGAATGGAAAAAATAATGCGACGTACTTCAATCATGACGCTGGGGCTGGTACTGATATTTATCGGGATTCAGTTAAACCTGGTTGATACTTACGTGTTGACACCCCGATTCTCAAATCTTCTCGCGGATCACGCGACTGTGGAGCGAGAGGTGGCAGCAATTCGGCCAACTTCGGAAGCCCGTTCGACTAATTATTATCGAGCTTCCTATCCAAATAATACCCGAACCGAGTCTAAGCTGGAAAAGTCTGGCTTGGGGGTTCAAAAAAAGATTTCAACGCCAACGTGGCTTTGCTGGCCCATTTTGTTTTTAGGAACGGTGGTTTTCCTGAATGGATTTTCCATCAGAAGAGAATGATCGTTTTCGAATTTATTGAAAGGGAAGCAAACTCTGACTGCAGTCGTGGTCGGTTTGGAGTAACTAAATAACGGAGAATGGAGCCGCAAATTGGAAACAGAAATGCTAGTTTGATGCGTAGACGGATGAGATTCTGGTCGATCATTCGGGGACGTATCAGCTAGTGTTTTTTATTTTAAGAAAGAGGCGGAGGGTGTCTGGACGGAAATTGTGCTGGTTCTTTTTGGGCAATTTCAGCGGAAGAGTTTGAAAGGATTTCGAGTAAGAATGACTCGAAAAGGTGCTGATTTGTTTTTGACGCAATGGATTGGCGAGGTATGATGAAAAAGGATACCAACCGTGTTTTTGAGGAAATGTGATGTCAGGATTTGAATGCATTGCCACAGAAGTTCTCGAAAATGCAACCATTGTCAAGTTTGTCGATCAACGAGTGATGAATCCTGCTCGGATTGAGTCACTCGGCCGCGAGTTGCTCTCTCTGGTGGATGCGACGAGTGTGACGGGAATTGTTTTGAATTTTGAAGGTGTTAGTTTCTTCTCTAGTGCTGCGATTAACAAATTGATCAAACTAGAGAGTGAGAGTAAAAAAAATGGACTGCAATTGAGATTGAGCAACTTGCGTCCTGAGGTGCGAGATTTGTTTAGCTATACAAATCTCGATTCATTGTTTCAGATTAAAGATAATCAAATCGAGGCAATCGAGTCACTCTGAAGAGAGTGGGCTTTGAGGATGGGCTAGGGGCTCGAACGAGTTTTTGAATAGATTGAAGATTCAGGTTAATCATGGAAAGTACAACTCAGCATTGGCGGTACGACGATCACATTCCGAGTGAGCCAGATTGCTGCGCTACAATAGTTGGTATGGTCCTTGAGCAGTTGGAGAAAAACGGTTGGGGTAACAAGGACACCTTCGGTATTCACATGGCCATGGAAGAGGCGGTGATGAATGCAATTGATCACGGGAATAATCGAAGCCCCGACAAGACCGTTCATCTCGTGATTGAGATTTGTGGCGACCGATTTTATTCGAAGATAACTGACCAAGGCGAAGGTTTTGATCCGGCGAAGGTTCCTGACCCCACGCAAGAAGAAAATCTCGAAAAGGATTGCGGTCGTGGTGTAATGCTCATTCGGAATTTCGTTGACATTGTACTTTACAACGACAAAGGGAATTCCCTCGAGCTAACCAAGCAGAACTCAGAGGCCAAAGCGTGACAATAAACGCGTTGGTTAACGCGTAATTGTCACTGTCAATTAGGCTGCCGTTCAGTTCTCGCAGGCGAATTAGTTGTTCTTGGTTGAAAAGATAGACGCGGGCAGGTTTTCTGAATTAACTAAATTCGCCCCTTCTGGATTGGCCGCCCAGGCGTATCGGACTGCCTTGGGATTCGGCACTTCTTTGCAACTCACGATGATTGTGTTGTTGCTGATTTTGGCATCTGCCCAATGCCAAGTTTGATTGTCTCCAGTTACCTCGAACCGTTGGAGAGGCTTTCCATCACTGGTTTTCAAACCGTTACCCGTGTGAGCGAATTCGATGATCATCTTTCCAGCTTTTACTCGGGAAGACTTGTAGAGTGGTCCGCTGACGGTAACCGGTTTCTGGTAATCGTTGCTTAAAGCCCAGCGAGCCAGTCGTAGGCCAACGGTCTTTTTGTTTTTTGGATGAATGTCCCTCGCGTCTCCCACGTCGTTGATGGTCGCCATGCCTGTGCCGGCCAGTTCCAAGGTTCTTCTTTGTTGATCCTGTACGGTCGCCCAATCGCTTTGCTGACCTGGATCGGTTGTAACTGGCTTGAAATTTGCCAATTGGACGAAGTAAAACGGAAACTCATCGCCCCAGCGTTGTCGCCAGTCCTGAATCATTAAAGTAAACATTTCCTGGTAGATCTCAGCCAAGCCCGCTTTAGCGTTCGCTTCGCCTTGATACCAAATTGCTCCCCGCATGGTGTAGCCAACGAACGGATGAATCATTCCATTGTAAAGAACCGTCGGATTGCGCTCATTTTCGTAGGTTGGTTTTACCGGTAGAGGGCGACGGGGTAGTCGGGAACGTTCGGAGGCTGCTTTGTTTTTGTTTTCGGCGCGAACCCTAGCAGTTCTTTTTTCCCAATTAGCCAGCGCAGCGTCGTGCTTTTTCTTGGCCGCAACGGAGTCAAAAGCTTTCGCCGCGCGGTCAAGTTCTGCGATCATTTTTTTTCCGTGCGAGTTAGAGAGCATAGCTTCTCTGCTCGTGTAACATTCAGATCTTTTACCACCCCAACAGGATTGGATAATGCCGACAGGAATTCCTGTTTCTTGCTGAATTTGTTTTGCAAAGTAATAGGCAACTGCCGAAAATTTGCCTGACGTTTCTGGAGACGAAAGGTTCCAGGTTCCCACAATATCGGTCTGCGGTTGAGCGGCAGGAGTGTTGGTGGCGAGGAAAAATCGAATCGCTGGATTTTTAGATTTGGGTAAGTCAGTTTTCGCATCGAGTGAAGCTTGAAGCTTAAATGCCATGTTAGACTGCCCGCTCGCAAACCAAACTTCACCAATCAAGATGTTTTTGATTTCAACTCTGTCTTTGCCATTTTCAATGACCATGTTCATTCCCTGGCCATTGGCTTTCATTGCCGGTAGCGCCAGTCGCCAACTTCCGTCGTCATTGGATTTTGTGGAAACAGTATTTCCATTAAACGCGACGTCGACTTGAGTGTTGGCGTCTGCCCACCCCCAGATGGATACGGGTTTGTCGCGTTGAAGTACCATTTGATTGCTGAAGAATGATGGTAATTTCAATTCCGCCAGTAGTTCAGTACTTGGTGAAATGAACCAAATTAAACAGACAGTGATGATAGATAAATGGCGTGGTCGCATAGTTACCCTCGGTTGGAGATCGTTGAGCCCGCCATTTTGACTTTAATTTTCATCGAATTCAAGCAAAACGGGGCAATGGTCAGAATAGAAAATGTCTTTTAGGTGCGATACGTTATGAATTGACGATTGAAGAGGCGGACTGACGAATTGGTAGTCGATCCGCCAAGCGCCTCGGTCGGTTCTCGTTGGGTTGGTTGGGGGCCACCAGGTAAAGCGTCGCTCACTCGGATTCTGATTGCGGAATGAATCGACAAGACCTTCGTCGAGCCACTGTTGGAGCCATAAACGTTCGTCTGGGCGAAAGCCGGATGGATTCGTGCCCGCGATAGCTTGGGGGACATCCAAAAGTGTTTGCGCGATGTTGAAGTCTCCTACCACGATGATCCGCGGTTGCTTTTCTCTTATTTTTTTGACCCATCGCGAGAAGTCTTTGAGGAATTCCAGTTTGAAGTTGTGACGGATTTGGCTTGCTGATCCATTGGGAATGTAACAATTGATTACCGAGAAATTTTCAAAGTCAGTACGCAGGATTCGGCCCTCGACGTCATATTTTTCGAGACCCATGCCACACTCGAAGTGGTGAGGTTTGATTTTAGAGAACGTGGCAACGCCGCTGTAGCCTTTTCGCTTGGCAGAATGCCAACAGTGGTGGTAACCAATACTGTCGAGCAATAAGAGGGGGACGCTACCTGAGTGGGCTTTGGTTTCTTGCAAGCAAATTACGTCGTAGTCATGGTCTTCGATCCAATCGAATAATCCTTTTTTGATTGCCGAGCGAATGCCATTAATGTTGTACGTGAGGATCTTCATTGTCAAAACATGGGAAGGGGGTGTGTTTAGCGACGGGCAACTGAGTTACCCGACACGCGATGAATTAACGACCGCATTTCAAGAATACTTATCGTTGACATGACTCTTGCTGCAGGGATGTTGGTTTGCTCAATGATTGAATCGATCAACGTCGGAGTTGTTTCGATTGTATTCAAGATGCTCCGCTCTTGCTCTGTCAGCTTAAGTTCGGCCGGATTGCGGATTTCTCCCGCTTCGTTGGTTTGAATGGGTGTGGCAAGCGGACCAAGTTCATCCAGTACGTCGTCTACGGAGCTTACCAGTTTTGCTCCGTCTTGAATCAATTTGTGACAGCCTTTGGACATTCGACTGTTAATTGGTCCAGGGACAGCGAACACTTCCCTTCCCTGCTCCATCGCCAACCTCGCAGAAATCAAAGCGCCACTTCTTTGGGCAGCTTCCACAACGACAACTCCTAAACTTAATCCGGAGACGATGCGGTTGCGTCTTGGGAAAGATCCACTGCGAGGCGGAGTGTCTGGCGGTGATTCTGAAATGACAGCGCCATGATGCGTGATTTCATTAGCAAGCGCAGCGTGGTCAGCAGGATAAAGTTTCAAATGACCGCCTCCAAGAACGGCGATTGTCCTGCCTCCAGCCTCCAGCGCCGCTCGGTGGGCAGCGGCGTCGATACCTCGAGCTAATCCAGAAATGATCGTGATCCCCGCCATTGAAAGGCCACGGGCGAGTTGAGATGCAATTTTGATTCCATATCTCGTCGCATGTCTTGAGCCAACAATGGCGATGCTTAGGTTGTCGGTAGGAAGCAGTTTGCCACGAGAATACAGGATTGAAGGCGGGTCGTAAATTTCCGAAAGACGTTCCGGATAAATATTCGCGTACCTTTCGATCATGTCAATTCCGTGAGTCTGGCATCTCTCAATGATCGAATTGGCCGTTGCTAAATCGCTTGCACTCAGGATCGAGTTAACGAGTTTTGGCCCGATTCCTTGAAGTTGTTCCAGTTCAGCAGCGGTAGCTTTGAATACGTTGGAAGCAGAGCCAAAATGTTGGACCAGCTCAGAGTAGACGATTGGCCCGACGCCGGGGATGCGAGTCAGCCGGAGCGTCGCCCGGACGCTTCGTTGCTGTGAAGAGCAGGTGTTGTTATCGATCGAAGTCTCCTCAAGTTTGAGTCATTTCAGATCGCTGCGATTCATTTAGTATTATCCCGTGCCCGCTTAGAAACAAGACGCGGAGAGAAATCCGACCGAACATCTGCGAATTACGCGATGTTCGGTGCTTTGAAGGTGGTAGCATTTCCACGAACTGAGACTAAAGAATTAGTTACCAGCAACGTAAACCTTCAGTGATTTCAGCGGTAAAGGGCAGGCTCGCTCGCTATCGAGCACGGGTCCGTCAAGATTGGGGTAGATGTCCTGAGGCGATTCGGCAGCGGTGTCAATAAAGAGGTGCCAGCGTCTAGGATTGGCAATTTTCGGAATGACGAATTCCGCTGATTCGTGGCTTGAATTAAACATCAGTAGGACATCCCGTCCCAATATTTCTGAGTCCCGGTGTTCCAGTGGAGCGGCGAGTAGACACAGGATCGGCAAAGCGTCTGTGTGCCAATCGATGCTTGTTCCTCGTGGATTGTACCAACTGACATCGGGCCAACAATCTTCACTGTCAGCAACTCCGGTGAGGAAATGGTGACGTCGAACCGTTGGTTGGTGGCGTCGAAATTCGATTAACGATCGGCAGAACCTAACAAGCTCCGAATTTTCGTTAACTAAATCCCAGTCCAACCAGGAAATCTCATTATCTTGGCAGTAGGCGTTGTTGTTTCCCTGTTGGGTTCTTTGGAATTCGTCGCCTGCGACCAGCATTGGTACACCCTGACTAAGCATAAGTGTGGTCAGTATGTTTTTGATTTGGCGAAGTCGAAGTTGATTGACTTGTGGTTCATCGGTGGGGCCTTCGATACCAAAGTTTTCACTGTAGTTGTTGTTGTCGCCGTCGCGATTGTTTTCACCGTTTGCAAGATTTTGCTTTTCGCAGTAACTCACAAGATCGTTAAGTGTAAATCCATCGTGCGATGTCACAAAGTTGATGCTGCAACAAGGAGGTCGGCCTCCGGGTTGGTAAAGGTCAGCTGATCCAGCTAGACGAGTAGCGAGAGGCCCACGGGTACCGTGGTCGCCTCTCCAGTATCCGCGAATGTCATCTCGATAACGACCATTCCACTCTGCCCAGCGATCGTCACCAAAAGAGCCAACCTGATAGGCGCCGGCGGCATCCCAGGCTTCTGCAATGATCTTGGTGTCAGCCAACAGGGGATCTTCACCAATCGCCTCAACAAGCGGCGGGTTGGGGACTAGCTCGCCATTACGATCGCGACTCAGGATAGAAGCCAGGTCGAATCGAAATCCATCGACGTGATAGTTATGCACCCAGTGGCGGAGGCAATGGAAAATCATTTCCCGAACGATGGGGTGATTGCCGTTGATCGTATTTCCACACCCGGAATAATTTTTATAGTTCCGTTTGTCGTTTTCCAGCATGTAGTAAACCGGATTCTCAAGCCCTTTAAAGCTCAGGACTGGTCCACGGTTGTTTCCTTCGCAGGTATGGTTGAAGACGACATCCAGGATGACTTCAATTCCTGCTTCATGCAGGGACTTAACCATTTGCTTGAATTCAACAACCTGGGAGCCCGGTTCTGATCCGGCAGCATAACCTCGATGGGGGGCGAAAAACGCGAGCGGGTCATAACCCCAGTAATTTGGTTTGTCTGAAGCAGCGCCGTCCATCGCGAGGATTGGGAACTCGTGGACTGGCATGAGTTCGACGGCAGTGACCCCTAATGATTGCAGGTAGGGAATTTTTTCGATGACTCCCAAATAGGTGCCGGGGTGCGCAACGCCACTGGATGAGTGTTGCGTAAAGCCTTTTACGTGCATTTCATAAATAACGGATTCGGACATGTCCCGGCGGAGATGGCGATCTCCGCCCCAGTCGAAATGGTCGTCAACAACGACACATTTGGGCGGGCGGATAATTCCGTCACGGCTCTGCTGGAAGGTACCGGCGAGAGCCTTAGCGTAGGGGTCAATTAATCGGGCATTGGGATGGAACCGAAGACCGCGGTCTGGGTCGTTGGGGCCATTTGCTTGAAAATGATAGAGTTGGCCAAACGAGATCTGAGGAACAAAAATGCTCCAAATGTCCCCCCACCGATCACTGGCGGGGTCAAAGGTGATGATCTCTGTCGGTTCCGTATCTTCGACCGACTGGTAAAGCAGCAGTCTCATTTCACTTGCGTGACGACTAAAGATTACAAACTGGACCCCGTCGTCGTGAACGACCGCACCGTAGGGTAATTGGTGCGTGAATTGAAATTTTGGTAGAGGTTGTCGCATAGCTGTAAACATAGGTCGATTTTGACTCTCGTGGCAATCCCACCCTTTTTTTTCAATTGTTTCCTTTGCGCCCGGGTTAGCTTAAGGGCGGATTAAACGCGCCGTCGATGGATGCATGGGGAGAAATTTTTCCACGATTTCATGTAAATATTTCATCGTTTTTTTTAAAATGCCTCACAGATTCACTTTGCCATTGGTTTTAGTTGTTCAATCGGCACGGTTGCCGGATTCGAGCCAATCGACGAAACTATAGGCAAGTTAATTCATCCGAAAAACAACCCAACTCGCTGAGTTGGCCAGACCGATCCGCGAGCTAATGACAGGCGTTTCCTATAAAGATTCCGGCGTTGATCTCGAAGTTTACAACGAGGCGATGAAGCGACTACCAAAGTTGATGCATCGGACCTTTTCACCTCGTGTCCGGCAGCTTGATGGCGGATTTGCCGGGCTGTTCCAACTGGACTTTGAAAGTAAGCTTTTCCGAAGAAATTATCAGGACCCCATGCTGGTGGCTTGCACCGACGGTGTTGGGACCAAGCTGAAATTGGCGCAGATGCTCAACAGTCACCGAACGGTGGGTATTGATTTGGTGGCGATGTGCGTGAACGACGCGATTTGTTGCGGAGCGGAGCCGCTGTTTTTCTTAGATTATGTGGCGATGTCCCACGATGACCCCGTCGCACTTGAGCAAATAGTAAGCGGTATCAGCGATGGTTGCCTGGCCGCCGACTGTGCACTGTTGGGCGGAGAGACAGCGATCATGCCTGATCTCTACCAACCGGGAGATTATGATCTGGCTGGTTTTTGCGTGGGAGTGGTTGAACGAAATCATGTAATTGACGGCCATTCCATTGCCGACGGGGATGTTGTGATTGGTGTCGCATCTAGTGGTGTGCATTCCAATGGTTTCAGTCTCGTTCGCAAAATTGCATTTGATGTTGGTAATAAAAAACCAGAAGACTTAATGGAAGGTACGGATCGGTCCATTGGTGACGTGTTAATCGAGCCGACCTTGATTTATACCAAAGCAATTCGGGATGTTCTTAGTCATTACAAGGTCAAGAACGTTGTTCATGGAATCGCGCACATCACCGGCGGTGGTCTCGAAGAGAATATCGAGCGAATCACCCCTGAAGGCATGGCGATTGATATTGATGGCCAAGCGTGGGAACGTCCACCAGTTTTTGATTGGCTGCAAAAACTTGGGGAAGTAGAGACCGAGGAAATGTTCCGCGTGTTTAATATGGGGGTTGGATTGGCAATGATCGTAAGTCCCTATTATGCCGAATCGATTCAGCGATCATTGAGCAAGCACGGACACGAAAATTGGGTGATCGGCACCGTCAAAGCGGGTGAAAAACGAGTCACAGTTCACGACAAAACGTTGTAGTCAAATTGCGGTTGGACACGTTCCAAGCATCCGAAAGGGTTGGCGTGTGTCTAAGCAGGCGCAATGGTTAGTTCGCTATCTCAAGCTTGATTACTTAGAAGCTTCGACGACCTCTTGGATTCTACCGAGGATTTTCAATGCTTCGGTCGGCCCGAATAGCGTATCGATCATAATCGCTGGCTCATCCGGATAGTTCGGTGGGTAGATCACGTTGACTGGAATAATAGATCGGTTGACCCGTAACAAGTCCAAGGCTATTTCAGGTCGTCGCTTGGTATCGTCAACTGAAATGAATTCAAAGTTAAGTTCTTCTAATTTCGCGAGAACATCTTTGTTCGAAAAGACACGCTTTTCGTTTACTTTACAAGTCGGTCACCAATCGGCGGTATAGTCCACCCAGATCGGTCGGCCGTTATTTTTCAACGTGTACTCGACTTTCCCTGGGTTCCATTCTTGCCAAGCAAGCCCACCCGCGTTGTGAGCACTGCTGGAGACTAGGTTTTTAGATTCCTCGACTGCTCCGTAGCACATCCAAATGCCGATCGAAGCGATCGCCAGAGGTAAGAGATAGCCGACGGTCAATCGTTTTGAGAACTTGACGCTTGATTCACTCCACTGACCGTAGCAGTAAGCGGCAAGTCCAATGACTACGAGTGCCATCACAAGCCAGCTGAGGCCGCTGACTCCGGTCTGTCCACCAAAGGCCTGCATGAAGAATGCAACGGTTGCAAAAAGTGTAAATGCCATTATTGCCTTGAAAGTTTCCATCCAAGGGCCGGGTTTGGGAAGCTTGTAAATGAGCGTCGGGAAAAATGAAAGCACGACGTAGGGAGAAGAAATTCCCAACGCGAAAACGGTAAAGAGAAACATGGAGGGCAAAGGGTCTTGTGCCAGCGTGTAGCTCATGGCGGCACCCAAAAACGGACCTGAGCAAGGCGTGGCAATCAACGTGGTCAGCACGCCGGAAAGAAACGAGCCGGTGTAGCCTTTTTTCTGACCACCATCGACGCCAGAAAGTGATGTTCCGATCTCAAAAACGCCTGCCATGTTCATTCCCAAGAGGAAGAGCAGGACGATAATGCCGCATACGAAATATGGGTTACCCATTTGGGCTCCCCAGTTAATTGCCTCGCCGAAGGAAAGCTTGATGAAGAGAACGGTTCCCCCAAGGATCCACATCGAAACGACCAGTCCAAACGCGAAGGCAATTCCGTGCTTGCGAATTTTTGCCGGTTCGCTGCCGGCCTGCATCACAAACCCCATCACTTTTAATCCAAGGACAGGAAATACGCATGGCATTAGATTCAGCAGCATCCCCCCAAAAAATGCTCCGAGGAGTGCGGTAATGAAGGTTGTTTTCCCGAGTGTGCTACTGCCACCGGTCCCGACGGGAAACTTATCGAGATCATCGAACAGGATGACCTTTTGTTTTTCGTTAGGGTCATAAAGACTGTTCATGATTGCAATTTGCTCGGGCGAATCAGCAAGCAAGGCGACTGCCTCATCTTCCGCTTCATCTTCATCGTCGACTTCATCGCCAACTGGAAGTACCCCCCCTGAAATTCCGTGCGGTTTGTTCGCGTTTTCGGCGGCTTCGTAGGTAGAGTCACTCCAAATAAGCGGAGCAGCGGCGACTTTTCCAAGATTAAGCAAAGCGGAGAATGCGATACCAGTGGGCGGATCGCAGTGAGTTTCATCACAGGTTTCGAGGCCAATGATTCCGCTAAATTGGAAAGGTTGATTTTTCTTCGCGTTGCGAGGAATAGTAATGTAAAAATCAAGCGTCACTGGTTCGTAATAGGCGAACATGGGATCCCCAAACGCTTCGCCAGCCTCAGGTTCTTCTGAGAGTTTCGGTCCCACAACGCTCCAGCTGTTTGTTTGAGTCAGGCCAAGAATCGTGGACTTGATCCGTGTCTTTTCGAGCGAGTAAGCATAAACGTGCCAGTCAATGTCAGGTGTGATGGTTATTTCTAAGCGGGCGACGTCGCCTGGCCGGAGCGGTTTGTCAGTGCCGGAGTTTCGAATAATTTGTCCACGGATTTCCGCGTGTGCTCCACGGATTTTTTGGTCTTCGATTTTCAATTTTGGCTGAATGAAATCGGGTGTAATGGTGAGTTCGTCGCTAACGCCATCGAACTTACTTGTAAGGTTATATTCGAATTGTTTGCAATTGCCATTCGTTTGACAGGTTTGCCCGTTGATCACCAAATTAATTACTAGTGTGTCCGGGTTGATTTCAGTCGCGATTTCAAACGGAGCGGACCACGACACACTGTCTTCAAATTCCTCGCAGGGATTGTCGAACCCCTCTTCGGTTACGATGTGTGGTTTTCGATCCGGACGAAACTTTCCAAGTAATTTGAAGTCATCCGATTCACCCACGCTGATATTCGTGGGGATGGGGCCGTCAGTATCTTTCATCGAAAAGACATGCCAATTTGGAATGATATCGGCAGTGACTTTAAGAATCCCCTGGCGTGTCCCGGTTAGTATTTGAAAGCTGGAAGTTGTGGATACTGGATCGCTCGACTGGATGTCGCCAAATTGATCGAGTTGGTCTTGCAGAAAAAGACCTTGTTCTTGTCCCAGACAAGGTTGGGGTTTCTCGAGGTCGCCCAGAGCAAGCGCGAAGAATACGAAACAGAGAATGTAGTGACGGTTCAATAGTGACTGCATTGAAAAATGTCTTCCCGGGTTCAAAGCTTAAAACAAAATTTGCAAGTCTTAAGTCGTTTACGTCTGATCGTCTACAGCAGGTCTCTTAATCAAATCACACGATTAAGTAGTTTTACCCATCGGGCCGTACTCAGTGCCGGAGTCGCCGTGATGAATCGAGGATCATCGTACCAAAAATTGCTCGATCGCTCCATCTATCCCGTTCGGCGAGGGGCGGATTTATCGCTCCGCAAGCTCACGGTTGGGAACTTGTGTGACGAAGGACACATCTTTTCTGGAGAATCCCTTGCCTTAATTTTTTCGGGGCGTCGTCTTTTTGGGTCCACCCGTTTTTTCATTACTTGTGTCAAAAAAGCCAGCGAATTTCGCTGTTGTTTTTTTGCTGGAAATTGGCAGGCAGGTTGTCTCGTTACATATTTGCCCGTCGACCTCACACTTGATCAGCAGTTGGTTGGCAGCGATTGTTTTCTTCAACTTTATGGGGACAAAGAACTGAACCACCCCAGAGTGCTTCTCTAAACGTTTGCCAAAATCGGGGTCTCTCTCAATGATTTTTGGCTTTTGATCCGGCGTAAAAGTCTGTTTGCCAATTAGTGAGAAATGTGGGGAAGCAGCAACTGTAATTTTCGTTTTTACGAATCCCTCAGGTTGGGTGAGTGAGTAAATGTAGCTCTTCTTAGGCAGTTCGAACTTTACAATCAAATAGCCTTCATCCGATCCTTTTTTTAGATGAAATCGAGATGAAAGTCGAAAAGGTTTTTTGGCGTCGTCAGTTGTCTCGCCTTTGATCTTGGGAGTCGAGCGTTCCTGAGGCGTGTGTCCTACTGTTGTATATGTGGAATCGACTGTTTTTAAAGGAATTGCTTGGGCCGAACTGGTCCCATTTTTAGGAGTCTGGCAGTAGAACAAAACCATCGCGGTTAACGCGAAAGCGATGGGAGATATCAATGATTGAAACCGCATTAGATCATCCTTGACCGTGGCGAAATCCGCCTTTTATGCTTAAATTGAACCGTCATTTCCGGCGACGGAGAGTACCAAGGAGCAAGTCGCTGTCTCAATGGCATTTTTAGGTGAATCTCCAAATTCTGGGAAATGGAAGTGGCAAATTGAATTTTGCTATCACCTTTCGTTTGAATTTTCGAAAAAACATGCCCGATTTACTATTCGCGTCCTTTTTATAGATCCGAAAGTTGCTCTAAATTAACGGCGCATAACCAGCAGCCGTCTATGAAACTGGCGAGGCTTGTGTGTACAGTATGGCAGGACGGTTGGCGTACATAAACAGAGCGACGAAGCGCACAACCGATAAGCGACCTGAAGTCATCGAGGGGCAAATGATTATTTTTCTGACAGCGGATCTGATGATGGCCTCTACGGCGAGTTCCCATGCTCGTCAAAACGATGTCACTCTGCAAACTGCGACTAATGCCGAGGCGGCAATCACGTTGGTTCAGGAAGTCCGCCCCCATTTGTTGATAGTGGACTTGCAGGCTCCAGGCTTGGAGATCACCGCTTTGGGCGATGCGGTGCGAGGGCTACCCGACGCCGTTTGCCCGATGACAATTGGTTATGCTCAGCATGTCAATTTAGAGTCGTTGGACGAAGCTCGTCGAGCGGGTTTTGATCAGGTTTTAACTCGCGGTCAGTTCAATCAGCAAGTTGGTGCCATCATTGCCGACGCAAAATGAAGTTGCTGGTAAGCCTGCGTTGGTGCGATCAATTGTTTTGGTCGAAGAGGCTGTCATGATAAGCAAATACTGCGACTCCGAGTTTTTCAGCGGCTCGAATCGTCTCGCTTTCCTCAAGTATAATTGTACGATCGGCTTCAATCGCGAGAACCCGTCCTCCCTCGCGAGCAATGGTTTCAATGGTTCCCACTCCGATGGTCGGTACATCGAAACGCATGTCTTGGTTAGGTTTTGAAACTTTAACAACCGTAAACCCGCCTGCGCAAAGTTGACCAGCTCGAGCAATACATTGATCGGTTCCTTCGATGGCTTCCACGGCCAGCACTGCTTGATTCTTGACAACGACCGTTTGCCCAATATCCAACGCACCCATCGCTTTGGCCATTTGCCAGCCAAAACGAATATCTTTTAATTGACTGTTGTTGGGTTTGGTTTTTGTCAGTGGCCCTGCTTTCACCAGTAGCTCCGGAGCAAAATCAGTTGCGGGGGAAAATGTGATTCCTTCTGATTTATACAAATCAACGACCGTACCAAGGAGGGTGTCGTCCCGCTGATCTTTCGATTTTGAAAGAACGATCGGATAGAAGTGTCGCCAGAATACCAGATCCGGGAAGTGCGTTATCAATCTAGATTTTTTTTGAAAGAGAAGCGTTTTAAATATTTTGCCGGCCATGGTTGCGTGAGCCACACCCGCTTTACGGAAAAAACGGCACTGGGCTCCCATCCGTCCCATGCCAAATACCCGATAAGACGTGCAAATTTCTTTCAACACGGGGTCGGCATGGTCTTTGATGCCGGTGCAGTGGACCTCGTAACCCTGGGCAATCAGTGTGCGTGCGATGCAGACTGGAAAGTGCCCCCAACCCGCGACCAAGCCAATTTTTTTGATCGGAAGGTTAGCTGGATTAGAATCTTGGGTGACAGTGGCCATGGGGAATTTTGACGCGGAGATAAGGGCTAGGCAGCTCGAGACCCGTTGTCTTCAGAATCGTTTAGTTGATCAAGTTGTTTGGACAGCTTTTTGACCGTTCGTCGGAGTTCTGGAAGTTTAGAAGTGACCGCCTGAATTTGCATTTCCGTTCTCGCCGGTCTTGCGGGAATTCCAAAAATTCGCTGGTTACTTTCGACGTCGTGCATCAATCCCGATTTTGCACCGATCGAAACATGCGAACCGATATTTAGGTGGTCGGCCAATCCAACTTGGCCTCCCATAATGACGTAGTCACCAGTTGAACAACTTCCGGCAATTCCAACCTGCGAACAGAGCAAGTTATGTTCTCCAATCATGCAATTGTGACCCACCATCACCAAGTTATCGATTTTGGTGCCTGCACCAATTACCGTCGAATCATAAGTTCCTCGGTCAATGGTTGTGTTTGCACCAATTTCCACGTCTTCGGCAATGACTACATTGCCAATTTGAGCGGAGAGAACATGACGACCTGTGTTGGACTGGTAGCCAAAACCAAAAGCCCCCAGAACCACGCCAGCGTGAAGAATGGAGCGGTCGCCGACGATGGTATTTTCGTAGAGTACTGAGTTGGGAAAGACCTGAACATCTTTGCCTAAGATGCAGTTTTCCATGATCGTGACATTGGGGTAAACGATGGTCCCAGATCCAATTTGGACATTGTCCATGATGACAGCACCGGGATGGATGCAGGCCTCTTCATGGATCGTCGCCTTGGGACTGACGATCGCTTGATCACTAATGCCAGACTGAGTGCGCTGTACGGTTGGTTTAAATCGCTCGGCAATCTCGACAAAAGCTTGGGTAACATCATCCACGATCAGGCAGGCCTTTTCGGGGGGATCCGCATCGAACCCAATAACCGCTGCAATTGCAGGGCTATTTAAGAAGTCTTCGTAATACTTTGGGCTGGAGACAAAGGTAATGTCGCTCGCTGTTGCCCGCGAGATAGATGCCGCCCCGGAAATTTCGAGGTCTGGGTTCTTCGTTAATCGCCCACCGATAATTTCGGTGAGTTCGCCTAAAAGCATCATGATTCAGGCATCCTTTCCTAAGAATCCAGCACAAGTTTCTAAATCGAGATTGAAGCATTAAATGTAAGCCAAATGTGGCTTCCATGGCTATACTGATTTCTGATAGCAATTGCTGAAGCTGTTCTACGGGTTCGCTGTGAATTGACCGGGTTGAATTTCATCTCTAGAACGAGTGGAATGCTGCTGGATGCAGTGAATTTCTATTAAAAAAGCGAGCACTTCGATGAATCGAAGGCTCGCTTGTTTTGCTTTTTCTAATCGCTTTTTTTCAATCGCCTTAGTCGTGCGATTTAAACTGCGTCTGTTTCTAAGAGACCAGTTCTTTGATGACCTTACCGCCATTGGCGATTTTCATCGGTCGACCACTTTGGCTAGTGAAGGTTGTTTCGAGTGAAATTCCCAGCGAGTGGCAGACTGTCGCCATCAAGTCTTCTGAAGACTGTGAAGGACCGACAACGCTGGTTCCGTCTTCGTTGGTTGCACCGACGGCGATTCCTGAGTTCATTCCCGCTCCTCCGACGACTGCACTCCAGCTTCTCGCCCAGTGGTCACGTCCAGTGTTGCCGTTAATTCTTGGCGTTCGGCTGAATTCTCCCATCCAGATCACCGCAACATCATCGAGCATATCCCGGGCTGCCAAATCTTCCATCAAAGCACTCATCCCGCGATCGAGTTCAGGAAGTTTTGTGTTTTCGAGAGTCTGGAAGATGTTTTGGTGGTTATCCCAACCGCCAAGACCAACCTCAACGAAAGGCACGCCCGATTCGACCAAACGACGTGCCATCAAACATCCGCGTCCGAAATTAGTTTGTCCGTAACGTTCTTGAACGTCTTCAGGTTCCTGCATGACCTTGAACGCCTTCATCTGTTCGCTTGTCATTAGACTAAGGGTCTTGCTTAAGACTTTCGCGTGCTCACCAGCGGCAATTCCGCGATTTGAATCGATGAAACCGGACTCCATCATCTTAAGAGCCTGCATGCGCTGAGTCAGTCGGTCAGGTTCGATTCCCATGTCTAGATTGCGAACTTGTCCGTTCGAATTGACTGAAAAAGGAGCCCAAGCCATGCCAAGGAATCCAGGGCCTTCACTGTTACCGCCAACGGAAACAAAAGGTGGAATCTCTAGGTCTTCACGTGTGGCAGAAAGTTCGTGGGCAATCACCGAGCCATAACCCGGGTGCTTCACGTTTGGATTTGGCACGTAGCCCGTGTGCATGTAGTACCGGCCTCGCATGTGATCGGCTTCCCGAGTGCTCATTGAACGCACGATTGAAAGCTTGTCCATGTTCTTTGCCATCATGGGCATGTGCTCACAAATTTGCACATCTCCGGCAGTTGAAATTGGTCGGAACGGGCCGCCGTTGTTGGAACCAGGTTTAAGATCCCAGATATCCATGGTTGAGGGGCCGCCTCCCATCCAGAGCAAGATCGCAGCTTTCTTATTTTTCTTGAGTTGTTTCGTGCTTGCCTTGAGTGTGTTGCCCAGTGCGAGTGCGGTACCAGTCATGGCGGATGCACCAGCGAGATGACGCATGAAGTGGCGTCGGTTCATGCCCTGGGGTGTTTTGAAGTTCATGGCGTCGTCCTTTGTGAAAAAATCAGTTGCTGTCTTATTCTAATCGAGTTGAAAGGCGTTGGGTGAGCCAATAGAAAACTATTTTGGCTCGCCGGAGGGATGTTTAGTGGTTAAAAATGAACTCATTGGTGTTAAGAATTACCCACCATACGTCTCGAAGTGCCTCTTTAGGGTCTCCGTTTCTAGCTTTCAGAAACTGCTTAGCTAGGTTCTTTTCGTCGTTCTTTGGTTTTCTCGTCAGGCCAGCGATGAACAATTGTTCGACCGATTGCGAGTAGTTTTTGCCTGATTTTGAAAGGTTGTCGATCAGACTTCCCTTCTTGGTATCAATCGCCTGTTTGACCATGTCTCCATTGAATAACATCAAGACTTGAGGAATCGTACCGTTAAAACTAGTGGATTCCTGACCTTCGTCCGTACCGAATGCTTGGTTAAATTGGCCAAGCCAAGTGTTTTTCTTTCGCTCCCGCTCTTCGTAGCTTCCTTGAAGTTCAATTGCTTCCGTCGCAACCATCATCGACTCGTAGAGCTGTTCGGCTTCCATTTGGCGAAGGTAGAAATGCGAAAACTTGGGTGATTCGCCAAGTAACGGGTCGTCACTTTGGTTACCCGATGACCGTTTGCTGGAAAGGCTGTAAGGTTTGCTCAAAGCGACCCAAGAGATCAGCTTTCGGAGGTCGAATTCAGCACGCCGAAATTCTTCGGAGAGAAACTCGAGTAATTCCGGATTGGAAGGAATGTTGTGAGGTCCGAGGTCATCGACAGGTGCTGTGAACCCATAGCCAAGGAAGTGTGCCCACATGCGGTTCACGATCGAACGAGTCATGAAAGGAGACGCGACCATCATCTTGGCGAGTTCTTCGCGCCGATTAACGACGTTGACCAATCCGCTTTGTTCGATTTCGCTGCCGTCGACAAAGACTGGGTAGGCAACCTTGCTGAGGCCGTTTCGCATTTCGAAAAATATCTCTGACTTGCCTTGGCTTTCTCCTCGGAAATCCTGGTCGGCAAGTTGGGCGACTCCGCCATCTCTCGGACGGGCTCCGCCTGGATAAGCTCGAACCTGACGAAAGAACGCATTCATCTCCCAGTACTTTTGTTGTTTCCAATCGTTAAACGGGTGGTTGTGACATTGTGTGCACTGAACCTGCAGACCAAGAAAAATTTTGGTCGTTGCCGCTGTCGCAAGCGAAGCTTTTTCTTCATTCACTTTGTCAATCAGGAAGTTGGTGGCACCGTTGAATTTCTCATCGCCAGGCGTCGTAGAACCTGTTGCCGTGACCAACTCGTAAACCATTTTGTCGTAGGACTTCTCGCGAGCAAATGAGTCCCGCAAATACTTTTGCATTCCAGGACGACTAATCATCGAGTTGTTGTCGTTTCCGCCTGTCCGCCCAATTAGCAGGTTAGTCCAAACCGTTGTCCAGTTCCTGGCAAATTCCTCCGTATAGCCGTCGTCGTAAAGAAGTTTTTCGACTAGCTTTTTCTTCTTATCGGAATCGCGAGATTCCATGAACTCTGTCGCTTCTTCGTAGGAAGGAACGCGACCGATAATGTCGAGGTAAACCCGTCGGCACCATTCGCCGTCGGTTGCTTCTCTTGACGGCTTTAATTCATAGTCCGTCCAGAGTTGCTCGACCAATTTATTGATTTGCAACACAGTGGAATCTGTGTCCGAGTTGCTGGGCGTCCGAAGAGAAACTGGAGAAGTTTGAGCGGACGAGTTTGTAGCGAAGCCGAGAATCAAAACTGCAAAACAAAACAAGCTTGCTGCGGTTACCGAATTGTTCATCTTGAACTGCTTGCCCATTGATTGTCCCTGGTGGTGGTTTTGAGTTGCACGGTCAGAAACGGTCCGCTGAACTTTACTGCGGTTATCGTCGCTGAAAATCTTAAATTATTTTAGACTAAGGTCTGTTTGGGATACAACTTGAGTGTTTCAAAACTGCACAGTTGTATCATTCTGTTGTATTAAAATCGAACAACTTGGGGAGGCCTTTTGGTTCTCACTTCCGCTCATCAGCCTCAAAATCCCAGAAAAATGGCCTAGACTGCTCTAAAAAGTGAGCAGTCTAGGCACTGCCTCGTCTCTTTTCGCCAAAAGTAGGAGTTAAACAACTCTTGGCGAACCACTTCCAATTCTTAGTTAAGCAATCTGTGTGCCAAATTTCACTTGATTGCCCGGGTGCAAATTCGAGGCGGCGAAAGACTCACTTTTCATCGACGTTGGTGCTGCTCAGCTAAAACAGCGTGTTTTGCTGTTAATTTTAGGTAAGCGACGTTTCCGGTCAGACAAAATTTCTATTTGTGTTTCATGGAAAGATACTACATAAGATGCTTGTCAGCGGGACGAAAATGAAAAATATGCGTTTGTAACCGCGAAATTTTTGGGTTTGATGGCCAAAACTGCCTCAGTTCGGCTGCCAGTTCGGCTGAACATTCTATCCAGCACCTGCTTTATGAGATTTTCTTAAGGCCAAGCGACCTGCGTTGCGTGTTCACCATCGAAATGGCTTGAGAGTTCCGCTTGATGAATTTGACGAGCTGAGAGGTAGAGCAACCAAGAGTCTTTGCTGCAGCGGCGGGGTTAAATTCTTCGAATTGTAGGAAATCGAGTGCTTCGGCAAGTAATGCCGGAAAATCAGGGTGCTTGTGGCTGACCTCAATTTTCTTGCTCTTTAACCGAGAGTTCCACTGTTCGCTTGCCGCTGATTTTCTGGTTTTTTCAATTCGAAATGCAACTGCGAGATTGGTTTTTAGTCTCCCGATCGCCATTGTTTTGTTTTGGTTTTGACTTCTTGCCTCGCTGGCCTGGCCAATTATCCCGGTGGGAATGTGTGTTATTACGATTGCGGTTTCAACTTTGTTTCGATGTTGCCCACCTGGGCCGCTCGCCCGAGTTCGTTTCACCGAGCAGTCTTTGAGCAGCAATAGATCAGATTGGCTTGCGGGATGTTGGGGCACGTTATTTATACGCTCGATAATTAATAGTTGGCGTTGAAGACGAGTTTCGCTGAGCCGTACAGCTTGTTGAGGAAGTCTTTAGCAGGCCTGGACGAAGGGCGGTTTTGAAAACTTGGATTTGGCACAGCCGGGGCACAACCGGCATTGATAAGTCTAAAATATACTGTCTTAAGTTTACAAAGCTGATTTCTAGCTTTAAACAGGTAGGGTTCGCTGAATTTAAAGTCTACAATGAAGCTCTGAATCTGGTTTGATTAGTCAGCAGGAAAGACTGAACTCGACATGGCACTTGAAAAAATTGGCCCTTACGAATTCAAAGGTGTTTTAGGCCGTGGTGGAATGGGGTCGGTATTCCGTGGAGTTCATCAAGACACCGGCGAGGTACATGCAGTCAAAGTCTTGGCTCCCAATTATGCAAACGACGACCACTTTCGCGGCAGGTTTGAAGCTGAAATTGAATCGCTTCTGAAGCTCAACCACCGCAATATTGTTCGGATCTTAAGCTTCGGGCAAGAAGATGGGATGTTGTTTTTTTCCATGGAATTAGTGGAGGGAAACAGCCTTTTTCAAATGCAAAAAAGCGGCTATCGGTTTGATTGGCGAGCGGTATTGCAGATTGTTAAGGACGTCAGTGCCGGTTTGAGGCACGCCCATGATCGTGGAATTATCCACCGCGATCTTAAGCCGGGTAACTTGTTGATGACCTATGACGAGAATTCTCAGCCTGACTTCGTTAAGATCACTGATTTTGGAATTGCAAAACGGTTTGGTTCATCACAGAACACCGGGCAGAATGTTTTGGGGACGATGGATTTCATGAGCCCTGAGCAGGCGAAGGGAGAGTTGGTCACGATTCGGAGTGATCTCTACAGTCTGGGTTCTGTGATGTACGCATTGCTCTCGGGTAAGCCTCCTTTTCGAACAAATTCAGTTGAAGGTTCGTTGAGCAATCTTTTGCGGGCACCAGCGCCGAGTATTTCAGCTTCGTTGCCAGAGGTTCCGGCTGAAATCGATCAGTTGATACGGCATCTAATGGCGAAGCGGCCTGAGGATCGGATTCCAACTTCACTGGCCTTGTCACATCAAATCGAAGAGGTTGAATCGGCTCTGCGAGAGAGCAGTGAGGCGAGAACAACTCATCGTCCTGAAGGAAAAGGGCATGTCGATACATTCGATGTCGGTGTTCCGGCGACGCGTGAAAATACCGTGCGAGCTGACGCTAAGAAGGCGACTGGAAAAGTTAGCATTGTAAATTCTGACATGCAGACGGTTGAGTTCACGGATCATAAGAGCCAGCCAATTGATGCGATGCCGGTGCGGGAAGATTACTTCGAAACCGTCACGGAGAAGACCAGGGAGCAGCCTTATGTTGCCGATTTTGAACCGCGGGAAAGCAAGGGCGTCTGGCGACTGCTCTTTGCTTTTTTGTTTGTGGTTGCGATTGGTGTCTACGGCGTTTGGCAGGCCTACAAACCTCCAAGTGCCGACGAGTTGTACGCGGCGATAGAGCTTGGGGCGAGCAAGCCGGACACGGTAATTCTTGAAATCAACCAGTTTGTCGAGCTTTACCCTGATGAGGAACGGGCTGAGCAAGTTTTGGAATTGGGGCGAGTGGGCGACGCAATCAAACTTTACAAAAGCCGTCGAAATTTTTTGACTGCCAAAGGTTCCTCACGACTGACAGACATTGAACAACGGTTTCTGCGGACTGTTGAAGGTGCGGATGAAAATCCTATCAAAGCTAACGAACAGATGGATGCTTTCGTCAATTTTCTTAGCGGCGTTGATTTAGAACCGCGTGATCAAGCCTGTTTCGAAGCGGCAGTTGCTTATCGAATTAAAATTAAGCACGATGCATTGAGTGAGTTGCGGGGGAATTTGAATCGCATTCGATCGGTGCTCGATGTTGCTTTGAAGACGACGGATGTCGACGAGCAGATCAGGTTGTACAAGTCAATTATCAGCTATTCCAAAGACATTGATTGGGGGCGGTTCCCAGATTCCCGGCAGGGAAGCGACATGGTTCAAAAGGCTCAAAGAATGTTGTTGCAGCTTGAGTCGACCCATCCTGAATCTTTCCAGCATTGACCAGTTTCTTATTGAATTAATCGCATTTCGCGAATTTAAAATTCTCAAACTAAGGGTGTGTAGGACGTTGCATTTGAGCGACGAACTGGAAAAAACGAGCAAATCGAGATTGTGATTTTTAAAAGTATTTTTTACACAAAGACACTGCGATTGTGCAATCCAATCAGCTCGATCTGGGATATCATACGTTCGCGTAAATCATCATTCTGAACTGCTGGTGCCTCGCTACCTGTCAATAATATTAAATAGTCTATGTTTCGCAGTTGAGCCAAGTGAAAATTAATGAGCATCGAGGACCTGTCACAGATACATCGTCCGATTACTTCTTTGTTTCCAAGTTTAAAGGACGATGATTTTGAACGTTACTGTCTTTCCCGTGAGGACGTCGATTTCTTTCACGACCAAGGTTACCTTGCGGGAGTCCAGTTGCTGGACACGGCTCAAATTGAAGTTTTAAGACGGGAATTGACTGAGTTCTTTGACCCCAAGCATGCCGGTTGCAATTTGTGGCATGAGTACCATACCAACGAGTCGGATGACCCGGAGCGAGTGCTTTTCCATGCCTTGGGTGCATGGCGTCTGCGATCCGGTTTTCACGACTTGCTGTGGAACCCTGCGTTCTTAATCCCGGCAAGTCAGTTGCTCGGCGGGGGAGTTCGATTTTGGCATGATCAATTGTTTTGTAAACCGGCGAAGCACGGTGGGAACGTTGCGTGGCATCAGGATTATTCTTATTGGACGCGGACTCAACCGATGGCTCATTTGACATGCTGGACAGGCTTGGATCGGGCGACTAAAGAGAATGGTTGTTTGCAGTACATTCCGGGAAGTCATCGTTGGGACTTACTTCCAATCACTGGTTTGGCTGGGGACATGACAGCGATTCAAAATGTTCTTACTGACACGCAGTGGGGGGCATTTCAGAATCCTCTTTCCATTGAACTTGAGCCGGGGCAATGTACATTTCACCATCCGCTGATGGTACACGGGTCATTTGATAATACAACGGAGCAACCACGTCGGGCAGTCGTGCTAAATTTGATGCGTGATGGAGTGGAGTCGCACACCGATGATGAATTATTGGCGGGGGTGCCTGTCATTCCCAGCGGCCAAAAAATGGAGGGGCAGTTTTTCCCACTGCTCTATTCTGCGTCATAAGAGATTCTTTTTTGGAATCTGTTTTTTGGAATCTGTTTGAGTGGTTTAAAAAAGTAATGCGAGGCGAAACAGTTGAACGATTATATTCCCGATGCCGACAGTCAGGTTACTGTAAATTTAGCAAGTCGGAGTTATTCGATTGAAATCAAGCCTGGTCTGTTAGGCCAGCTTTCAAAGGCACTTGGCAGCTTCGTTTCAAACGAGCACGTAATTTTAGTGACCGATAGCAACGTCGCTGAGTTGTATCTCGAATCGGTTGTTTCACAGATTTCAGAGATTGCTCAACGGGTGGATGTAATTTGTGTCAATCCAGGCGAAGAGTCTAAGTCGATCCCTGTGTGCAATGAACTATGGCAGCAGATGGTCGATTTTAATACCGATCGTCAGTCCGTGGTCGTCGCCTTGGGAGGAGGGGTGGTCGGTGACTTGGCTGGTTTCCTTGCCGCTTCGTTTGCCCGCGGGATTCGGTTTATTCAGATCCCAACAACGCTTTTGGCGCAGGTCGATAGTAGCGTTGGAGGGAAAGTAGGCGTTAATTTACCCAGTGCCAAAAACATGGTCGGCGCTTTTTGGCAACCGGAAGTGGTCTTGATCGACCCCTTAGTTTTGGAAACGCTAGATGAAGCCAATTTTCGAGCGGGGCTCGCCGAGGTAATTAAATATGGTTTGATCATGGACGTCGATTTTTTTGCCTCTCTCGAGTCATCGGCTGACCTGATCGGGCAACGGGAACCGGAGGCACTTACCCGCTGTATCGCTCGCTGTTGCCAATGTAAAGCGGCAATCGTCGAGGAAGACGAACGAGAAACTTCCGGGCGCCGAGCAATTTTAAATTACGGCCATACTTATGGGCATGCAATTGAGGCTGTCTTTGGTTTTGGGCGTTTTCTCCACGGTGAAGCGATTGCGATCGGCATGACCTGTGCCGCTCGCCTGGCGCGTGAATTGGAAATGGTGCCAGACTCCTTCGTGACCCGCCAAACCGAGTTGTTTCGCAAGATGCAGCTTCCGGTTGACTGTCCCGCTGAACGACACGATGAACTCCTTGCATCGATGAAACACGATAAGAAAGTTGCGAGCGGAGAATTGAAGTTAATTCTTCCAGTGCGAGTTGGCGAGGTCGTGGTTTTGGCAGCCCCTGAGGATCAACTGATTCTCGACAGCTTGAAGAATTGACGGATGCATCCTTTGCGTTTTCTGAATTTTAGACTACCAGCCCAGTTTAGATCGAGTTGCTGGAGTTGTCTGGTTCTGGATTAAATGGCTGGTAGTTCAGCCTTTTAAAATTGGGTGCCGAGCTCAAATCGTATTCGATCTGCCGCCAGCGAACTCGTTTGCAGCACAGTGACATGATCGAAGATGCACCGTAGATTAGCTGGCACGCGGGCACCAAAAGCAATAGTTTAATTAATCGCCAAAGCGTTGTGTTGCCAATCGTTTCCCCTCGCAATTGTGCGCTCCTCGCGGCAACCTTTCTGGAAACTGAATATGCCCACGTGGAGAGGCAGCCGCTTAATAGCAATGCCGTCGCACTGGCAACGATAGCGGTAGCGTTTCCAAGAAGGATCGCGATGATCAAAATGGTGAAATTGGTCAGCATGAGAACATTGCTAAAGCAGGAGTGGATCACAGAAAGAAAGAAAGTGTCTTCGTAAAGTCGAGACCAGGTGAGCATGCGAGTCACCCACCGATTCGCGTACGCGGCAGAGCAGTGTTCACGATTTATCATGATGAGAGAAGGGGCAAGCTCAATTTTCAGGCCCTGCTCCTGAATTGCTTTCTTGAGAGGTCCATCATCCACGATTGATTTTGACCAGGTCGAAATCAAATTGGCCGATTCCAATGTGGATCGCCTCATGGCAAAACTGCCAGCCCATGGGTTGGCAAAGTAAACTGAAAAGACGAGTGCTCCAGCATTCCAGGCGCTTCGAATTAATGAGCCAGGTCCAGTTGGAATCGGTGGTTCAAACCACTGACTGCCGGTGACTCCTCCGATTTCTTTGTCTTGAAGAGGCCCTGTTAATTCGGCCAGCCAAGTTGAGTGTGGTGCCACGTCAGCATCGAGGAATGCTACGAATTCTATCTCATCCGTCAAATGCTCTACGGCTTGTAAGATAGAATGGCACTTGAGACTGCAGGTGTCTCGCGGTGTTTTCATTGCGTGAATGCACAGGCGATCGTCTCGGTCAAATTTCGATTTAATCTCAGTAGCGACATTCCACGCCGGATCGTCTTGATGGTCAACCACCAAGTGGATTTGGTAGTCCGCATACTGTTGCAGCAGGACACCAGTCAGGGAAGCTTCGAAAGTGGGGTCGCAACCTCGTACAGACATGATGACTGCCGTCATCGCTTGGTCGGCAGGCTTCGCGGTTTTGCTAGTTTTTTTTGAAAACCAGCGTCCGAATGAAATGGCGATTGAAAGCTGAATCAAAGCCGCCGCAAAAATGATCTGGCCGGTGACGATTGCGGAAAAGGTGAGCATGGGTTATCTCACCAATAGGTCAAACACGAGTCGGGCAAATCGCGGTGCGTCAGCCCAAAAACTTGGGCTGATAAGTTTGGGTAGCTCTTTTTTAAGACCGTCTCGCGTCATTTTCCAATTCGCGGTTGAGCCCGAAATAATGTGGCTTCCTCCCCCTAGCCGTCGATTTTCTTTAGCCTCTGCGCCGGAGACGTAACACCCCCAGCGGTTAAGCGACGCATGCGAGTAATCGTGAGATTGGTGGATTGCGGTTACCGTGTTTGAGAGATTGATGACTGGAACTTTATTTTGTTTCGCCGAGTGAATCATCCAGTTATCCCAGTTGCCTCGTCCAACGGCAAAGGGTGGAATGTCTTGATAAAGTTGGCGGTTAAAAATGAAATACTCTTTGCAGGCATTGGACGACCGCACTCCTTTGCTTTGGCATTCGTCTAGCAGTCGCTCGACCTGAATTGACTGCTCGAAATCAATAGCACGATCTATGTTGAGATCAGTGCGTTGGCCAAAAGCAATGAATTGGCAAAAGTGAGCTTCGTTGGCTAGTTGATGGATTGATTCGCAAAAGTCTCTCGTGAGGATGACGTCGCAATTGCAATAGGCAAGGTAGTCGGTGGTTGACTCTTGATGGGCAAGCTGAAATGCGGAGTCGAGCAATGGCGTGCCGTGGTCATTACACCGCAGGCCACTGACGTGACGGACTCCAAGTTCCTGTGCTGTTTCTCTAATTCCAGGTTCATCACCAAGTAGCAAGACTTCGACGTCTGGTTTCAGGCAAGCCCACGATTGGATCGCATTTCTTTGAATGAGGTCAGTTTTTTCGCCGAAGGGTTTGGGGAGGGCGAAGATAGTAACTTTGGGCAGTGGTTGACTGGCGGAAAGCTCATGGGCTTCGTTGCTGGATTCATTCGGGAATGCAGTTTGCGGATTGGGGTTAAGCATGAATCAAATCGCGGGTTGAACGCTAAGCGAAGAGCGACCGCGCCTTTCGATAGTTAACGACCCATTTTCGAATCCAATAAACGGCTGTTAAATCCCACCATCGTTTGAGACTGAATTGAGGACGTTCGGGTCGCCAACCCGCCCATGCTGTTTGGTCGAGACTTTCATAGAATTTTTCACGAAGCGGATGGAACGGCTGAAATTTCCATGGCTTAAATTCTGTTGTAAAGTGAATCAGTGCTGGGTGGTCTCGCATTTCAGAAAACTCTACTGGATTGATTGGGCAATGGTCGTCATCGGGAAATTCAAAAACATGAGCCCCTTGATTCCATCTTGGCGGGAGTTGCCCCCACTGCCCTGCAAATACCACGTTGAGTGCGTACTGATCCCAGCACCAAACAAAATTTGCATTTTCACGGAGGCAATTCAGTAGCTTTTGGTCGATCGATTCTCTTCGCCAGCGATCTAGATTGAGCACCATGACGCCACTGTTGAAATAGGGTGCTGAACCATCTAAATTTAGCTGACGCCAATTGGGGATTGGTGAGATTGCAGCTAAGTGAGGTATGGATTTTTTAAGCGTTCCCAATTTCGCTTGTGCTTCGTAGGCGTCGACAAACGGGCACGCAATATCGACCGCGGCGAGGCAGTAGTGTTCTTCTACGTCAAAATTCCAAAGTTCAGTTAGGTCGCATTGGACAAGGACATCGGAATCCAGGTAGATCACCTTCTCAATCGTATCAGGCAGAAGTCGGGCAGCTAAAAGTCGAAAGTAGGCGGCGTGGGTGATGTGATGAGAGACGCTGAGGTCGCTGAATTCTTTGAGGTTGGGTCTTAGGGTGTGAATGGAAATTGGGAGGTCCACAAGTGTCTCACGAAGTCCCATCCAGTTGGCTTCGGAGATGCCACCGTCCATCAGAATGACGTGGAGGTGATTTCCATTTTTGAGTGATGAAGCGGCGGAGTAAAGGGTGACCGCAAGTGGCTTGACGTAATTGTCGTCCGACGCGCAGAGAACGATCGGGTCCTCAACGGGAATGGTTGCAAGTGTTTCAGATTGAAGGAGTTCTTGGATCATTCGAGAAGTCGGTTTTGAATTTTCGTCTTGGCTTTGATTCGTAGTCACTAACGGTAATTTTTTACTGGCTATTGAGCAGTCTATTATTGCACGGAAAAGGCTAATTAGTGTTGTTCGTTGTCGGATCTACGTTCGAATTTAGTGGATTGGGTTCAATAATCGGGCTGGACCCATCCAGCTTGTTTTTCCGTTTGCCCATTTTTTCCATTAAACCAAGCATCTTCTGACGAACGCGCACAATCGGGCCAGCAATTGGGTGTTTTTCGATTTGTTTGAATATTTGGTGGGCCTCATCCAGCTCGGCCCGGAGTTGCGATTGCTCTGATTGAAGGTGAGAGATTTCTCTGCGAGAGTGAGCGAGTTGTGCCTGGACTTCGATCAGTTGTTTTTGGTCAAACTCAGCGGCATCTGGGAAGAGTTGTTGATGGGAGAACAATGGAGATAATGTTTCGGCTGGCTTTAAAATAGCCTCCGGAAACGATAGTGAGTTCTCGTCCGGACTAGGTGATGCCGTTATCTGCTGCCCCGCGATGGAAAGCATTTGCTCGACGAGGTCAACAAGTCGGTCGGTTGCATTGGCTGTATTTTGCAAAGCATCGCAGAGTTGTGTCTGTTGGTAGAAGAGATGCTCAGGTGTCGGTTGGGCCAGTTGCGCGACGATCGATGGAATTTGATTGGAAGCTGAGATCGTCCAGCCAGCATTCACGTAACGCGGACAGTTGTGGTAATCCAGTAAGGCCGTAGGAATGCCAAGGCGCATGGATTCGAGCATTCCCGTCGAGGCAGTTGTGATCACTGCATCCACCTGAGTGAGTGTTTGGTTCAGTTCCGTGCCAGTGAGATCGTTTAAGTTATTGGTGACACCCAATTCGTCCTCTAGGCCTCCAGTCAATCGCCATACGATTTTTACATCGAGGGATTCGGATGTGGGGGGCTGATCGGTCAAATTGAGTTGGGCGTTATTGCCAGCCCATTGTTTGAGGTCCTGCAGGCTCTGTCTAACCGCTTTGATTTGGGTTGGGGTAAAGCCAGGAGTTTTGGCTGTCATGACCAGAATTCGAAACTCTCGATCGGCACGGGGAGGAGTTGGTTGAGCGGGTATGGAATCAAGTCGCGGGATTCCTACGACTTCTGTTTTTCCTGAATTCCCCCACTGGTTGAGAATGTGAGCCTGGGAGTTGCCAATGCAGGCTGCCTTATGAGCGAGGATCGGACGCATCGTGTAGGGGCATGCAACTTCGTCGGGTAGATTGTCCCACGCGTTACGCCATTCGAGAATGCCATCAATTAAATACAACGTCGCCACGTTGTTGCGTTTTAATTTCGTGCAGCAGTCTCGAAATCGGTCAAAATGTTCAGAGTAAAAAATTGCGAGGTCGCCGGGATTGGCTTGCCGCACAACATCTGATGGGGAGGCTATTGCAATTTTGAGCCGATCCTGGAGGGGGGCGGCATGATGGGAGACCTCGGTGGGTTCGCCTACAAAATATACCGAGGGTTTATTCATGATCGTTGAGAAATGGATGGGGAATGGAAACTTGCGTGATTCGATCCACTTAATCGAGATCTACAGAAAGGCCGTCCTTGCGAGAGCAGAGTCGAAAAAGAGTCTCTTCGTCGGTGCTGATCGGGAGCGAGTGAACACTACCATCTCCAAACGCAAAGTTAACGACTCCGACATGACCGCTGCCAAAGATTGGGTATTCACCGGGCGACAAAATCAGCGTACGGCTCGTTGCAAGTCCCATTGCAAACCCCCCAATGCGCATGAAGGTTTCGGGTTCATCGCCGTTGTAGATCGATCCGTCACCCCACCCTTGTGATTTTAATTCCCCGTAGGTGCTGACGTACTTTTCGCCGATGAAAATAGTATTAGACAAACCATCCGTAATTTCGGCATGCCCATATCGGCCCCGTTCGGTTCCTTCAAGTTTGCCATTTACGACAGGGTTTTGGCTTGCCAGTCCTGAATTAAAAACACCGTCGACGGGGTCTTGGAATTTTGCCCAGACATCGAAAGGAAAGAATCGAGGAGTTCCGGCATTTCCGGCGTAGTCTCCGATTGCACCGACGGGCCCTTTGGATTCACCGAGGCTGACATTGCTTTTTCGTGGCCGCGCGGGGCACAGCATGACCGGCATGGTGGTTTTAACAATCTCCGGGTCTTGAAATTGGTATTTCTCTTGAATCTTGAATTGGTCGTAAAGGTTGTTCATTTCGAGGAACGGCATGAGGTAAACCGGCCAGGTCAAAAATTCATCTGCGGCCCGTGCCGGCGGATAGAGTTGTTTGGCAGATTCGTAGCTATGAATGGACAGAGCAACTTGATGAAGATTGTTTTGACAGGCTGTCCGCCGCGCTGCTTCACGCACCATTTGAACGGCGGGTAGCAGCATCCCAATCAGTGTGCCGATGATTGCAATAACGACTAATAATTCGACCAATGTGAAGCCGTGTTTGCGGTTCATACGTGGGCTCGGATAAAACGGTGATTCGCTCATGATCTATTATGACGCACGTTAAGAAGGACTGTTCCCATAAGGATAGGAATTTGAGCGAAATTCCAACCCCATCCGGTTTCAGGTTGGCGACGATTGGGCTAGTCGACCCCTATTTTTTATGGCGCAACGCGTTGTCTAGCTCGGAATAAACTTCTTGGTCCGAAAATCCCGTTTGGGACAGTTTTGCGGCAGCTTGTTGGAGAGAGGTTTGCCTGGACGGGTTTTGGGCAATTTCTACGAGGCAGTCGACCCAGTCTTCGGGGGAGTTGCAAACCATCAAAGATTCGCTCGATTCAGCCGAAAAGCCGTCCATGCCTATGGTTGTCGTGACCAAAGGCTTGCCAAAAAATATCGCCTCGCAATTTTTAATCTTAAGACCTGTGCCGAACGCTACTGGATTAATTGCGACATCAATTTGGTGGTAAAAATCTGCCAGCTCACTGACGCAACCAAGGCGGGCGATATTACTGTGTTCTTTAAATAAATCTGGAGAGGATGTGGAGATTGCATCGCAGATCATGCCGGCAATGACTAAGCGGATTTTGCATCGTTGGGAGATTGGCTTCCATGATTGATCGATGAAATTAGTCAATGACTGGAGATTGGATGCATTGGCCGAAGCAATGTATCCAACGGTGAGAATTTCTGAGGTCGTCGGTTGAATTTTTAGAGGGGGCAGTTGAAGAGGGGCATGTCCGCAGACCAACACGTTCTGCTTCGGGGCCAGGTTGCGAAATACATCGGCTTCTTCATTTTGAATCGCAAGAATTGTATCGAAGAGTTGGACTGCTTGAGTTTCTTCTTCTTGACTGATGTCGAGCCAGTGAACTAGGCCCCGCTCTTGAAACTGCTTGTTGCGAAGATGCAGGACGTCATGTGTGTCGAGAAGGCAATGGGTTTTTTTTCTTTGGCTGGCGGTCAAGGCCTCTAAAAGGTAGCTCAGTTTGACGTATTCGATGATGACGGAATCCGGTGCGAACGAGCGGATTGAATCCGCGAAGGCATCGATCGCCCAAGGCCATCTGTAATCAGCGAGGGTCGTTGGAGTTGCCGTTTCGAGGCTCTCGTTTTGACTGGCAGGTTGTGCAGGAGACGTTTGATGTTGCTGGGTTTGATTGCTACCGAAGTGATGCTTTATCGCTTTTAAATGCCATGCAGCTTTTTTACTCAGTTGGCGGGGTGGATGACTTGATCGTTTAAATTCAATGTCGAGATTTTGCGCACGAATAGTTTGCTGATCTTTTTCCGTGATGATTGAATTATCTTGATTGAGTTCAGTGGTTTCACACAGGAGGAAAATGCGGACGCAGTATCCTGATTGACTTAGGTATTCGACCAAACGGGCGATTCGTTGTTCGGCGCCGGTCGATCGTCGCCAAAACGGTAAATCGGTTGCGAACAGAATACGGTGCGAAGTCAAGGGATTACCGAATTGTGGAAGAGTGTGAGGGTGATTTTGGCGGTATAAGGGTTGCCGGTAACAAAGTTTATCGATCCAACCTGTGGTTAACAACTTTATTTCAAAATTGATAAGGCGGCTTGTTTAAGCGTGGGTTCAATAGAAAATAGAACTTTTAATATTGATTGCTTGACTGCGGGGTAGAATACTTTGGAATCTTATCAACCGGATACGAACCGATATGACGGACGCATGGTCTACAGACGATGCGGTCAATCTGGACTAAAACTGCCAGCGGTGACGCTTGGTTGTTGGCACAATTTTGGCGGCAATGCTCCGACCGAGAATCAGCGACAGATGATCTACACGGCGTTTGATGCCGGCATCACACATTTTGATTTGGCAAATAATTACGGACCGCCCTATGGAAGTGCTGAGAAAAATGTCGGTCGGATATTGGCTGACCTGCCACGGGATGAGATTTTAATTTCCTCCAAGGCTGGCTACGACATGTGGCCCGGGCCTTACGGTGAGTGGGGATCACGTAAATACATGCTGGCCAGTCTTGACCAGTCCCTACGTCGGGTGGATGTCGATTACTTTGATATTTTTTATAGTCATCGGTTCGATCCCGATACACCCTTGGAAGAAACGTTGGGGGCGTTGAATACAGCAGTCCAACAAGGCAAAGCGTTGTATGTTGGGATTTCAAGTTATTCGACGCAGCAGACGCAGGAGGCGGTAGGGATTTGCCGAGCCAATGGTTGGGAGCGACTGTTGATTCACCAGCCAAATTATTCTTTATTTAATCGTTGGGTCGAAGACCGGCTCGCCGGTGCCTGTGAGGAGAATGGGCTGGGAATGATTGCGTTCTGTCCACTTTATCAGGGCTTGCTTACGGATAAATATTTATCTGCAGTCCCAGATGGTTCTCGCGCGGCGAACTCTCCCAGTACCTTGCGTCCGGAGGAGTTGCGAGATGAGATTTTAGAGGTGGTGTCGAGTCTGAATACAGTTGCTTTGAATCGAGGGCAAACGCTTGCTCAGATGGCAGTGGCTTGGATTTTGAGGTTGCCGCAAATTACCAGCGTGCTTTGTGGGGCGAGTCGCCCTGAGCAAATCTTAGAAAACTGTGCTGCCCTTGAGAATCTGCATTTCTCCGATGAAGAAATGAAAGAAATTGATAGCCTGACGAAAGCGATTGAGTTACCCGCTTCGCTTTGGGCCAAGGAAAATGATAGCTAAATCTCCATAACCCATTAAACTCGTCTTGGATGCGGAGTTTTATTGATTCCCAGGAGGTAAGAATGGAAGAGATGCCAATGGCGCGTTTAATGGTTGCTGAAACTGAGGTTGATGCTAGTTTTTACAAAGCAGCACTCGAGGGAAGCGGTATCTCTGTTTTTGTCAGCGGCATGGAAGGCTCGGTATTTGGTGCCGCGTTAGACGGTCCTGACGAAATTGAAATAATCGTCTATCAAAAAGACCTCGAAGCCTCCCAAGCGATCATTGCAGAGTTAGACGAGGAGCCAGAGAATGAAATTCCCACTTGGATTTGTTCGTGTGGTGCTGAAGTAGACGAGGGATTTGGTGTTTGTTGGTCTTGTGGTGGGGAGTACGATGCTGGTGCGAAACCGCATGGCAGCGACAACGCTCCTGGCTGAAGAAAATGATCTGTAACTTTTTGATTGTTGATTGAATGGCAAAGAAAAAACCTAAACGACGAACCGGCTTTCCTCCCGCTGTTGAAACTCCAGTAGCACCGCAAAGAATCAGTAGTACTGGCCAGCGTCCGATGCGCTGGGGTTTGATCGTATTATTTTTGGTTATTTCAGTCGGCGGTACTTATCTGGCGATATGGCTTCGGCAAAACGATAACTCTCCTCGTTACACATTCAAGGTAATTAAGAAGTATCCCCACGACGAGAAAGCGTTTACGCAGGGACTCTTGTTCCATGATGGTTTTTTATGGGAAAGCACGGGGCGTTATGGAGAGTCAACGGTTCGCAAGATCGAGCTTGAAACCGGGGAGATTCTCAAGCAGCACTCGCTTGATGATAATTTGTTTGGTGAAGGGATGGTGCAGTATGGCGATCGCCTGATTCAGTTGACATGGAAGGCTGGAAAGGCCTTGGTTTATGACATGGACTTAAACCCAATTGAAGAATTCAGTTATCCAGGGGAAGGCTGGGGGTTGGCGACCGACGGCAATGATCTAATTTTGAGTGATGGTAGCTCAGTTTTGAAATTCATCGACCCCGAAACATTTGATATAAAAAAACCTCTTCGCGTTTTACGAGAGGGTGGTGTCTTTGTGGGGCAGTTAAACGAATTAGAATATGCAGGAGGGAAGATTTATGCCAACCGATATCAATGGGATCTCATTTATGAAATCGATATCAACACTGGCAATGTCGTCGGCATCATCGACCTCGCGGGATTGTGGCCGCTGAGTGAACGTCCCGCCGACGGTGTTCTCAATGGGATTGCCGTCACGCAAGATATGCCGCCGCGAATATTTGTGACTGGGAAGCTGTGCCCGTTCATCTATGAAATAGAACTGGTGCGAATGGATGCTCGCTAGTTAGTCGGTTTGCTGCCTTGGGCAGTTCTCTTTTGGCCTGCGCTGGCGGTTGGTTGTAATGGCCATTGGCTCAGGCTCGTGCCCATTGACGTGATCGCTTGGCGGCCAGCGGTCAATTCAGCTCAATGGCCTTGTCTGGTCAGCAGTTTCGTCCGATTGGTTACGGATAAGGGGTGTCGGAGGCCAAACTCCTCGTCGAGTTCGGATTACTTGGATTTTAAGGGTTGTGTGTCAGGAATTCTTAATCGAACCCGAAGATACTATTGGACGATGGCAATTCATGACTAACACTTCAGTGACCTCTTGAAACTCGGTTTTTTCCGTCTGTTTGGCAGGGTCAACAACGCTGATTTAATCCGGCCTGATTTTGCACTATGACACACTGGAAATCCAAACTTATTGACGCTTATCGGTTTGCGTCTTGGCCTTATCGGTGGTCGATGCACCGTCGCATGTCGCGTTCAGGGCAAGTGCCAGTTTTAGCTCTTTTTTACCATCGCGTCGCCGATGACCATCCCAACCCTTGGACGATAAGGTGCGATGATTTTCAGCGGCAGATTGATTGGTTACAGGATCATTTTGAAATTGTCGACTTGCAGGAATGTCAACGGCGTATTCGCAGTGGGTTCAATCAACGCCCAACGGTCGCGATTACATTTGACGATGGATATTCCGATAACTGTGATTTCGCTTTGCCGATGCTGATTGAAAGGCGAATTCCAGTAACGTATTTTGTGACAACACAGCACACGCTTCACCAGCAAGCCTTTGAGCATGACCTCGATATCCAAAGGCCTTTGCCAACCAATTCGATTGAGTCACTTCGGGCACTTGATCTTGCGGGCGTCGAAATCGGTGCACACACTCGGTCGCACCTGGATCTTGGTAAGGTGACTTGTGAAAAAACTTTGATCGATGAAGTCATCGCATCAGCGAGAGAACTCGAGTCTGCCATTGGACGTAAAGTAAGATACTTTGCATTTCCCTATGGCCTGCATTCCAATCTAAATGCGAATGTTTTTGCGATGTTGAAAGAGGCTGGATTTCTGGGTGCTTGCTCAGCTTATCAGGGTTGGAATGAGATTGGTTTGGATGAATTTCATATTCAGCGAATTCACGGTGATCCGAACTTCTCGCGTTTCAAAAACTGGATGACTTATGATCCACGGTTCGCGCGGGTCAAGCGGTTTGATTACTCAGACGGAAAGTTTGACAAATCTAAGCTCGAATCTCCACCCGCGAAACCGGTTGCTGGACTTCCGCTTGGAGAGATCAGTCTGATGCCCAGCACTTATCAGCATCCATCGGTCCAGTGATTGAGGTTGCAGCGATTTCTAGGCGAATTCACGACTCAACTGCTCCCGAAATCTTACCTGCTTTAGGGAATTGAGCTGAGAAGTCGATTCTTGGTCTTGAAATCGCTTGTATCTTAAGAACAATGCTGGGATATTTAGAACGGCAGTTTGCCGATTGTTTAGGGTGAGATTGAATGAAGCAAGTCACGGTTCCTGTATTAGCAGCACTCGCGAAAGTGTTGAGCGGGGCAACCGTGCGCTGGATTGGTTGTGAGCCCGAGGCCTGTCAGCGAATTTATTTTGCCAACCATACCAGTCATCTTGACGCGCTCGTCTTGTGGGCTTCACTTCCTAAGAACATTCGTAATTTGACTCGACCAGTGGCGGCGGTGGATTATTGGCAGAGTGGTCCGGTCCGAAGGTACATGGCAACTGTTTTTAATGTCTTGCTGATCGATCGAAAGAAAATAAAAGTTCACAACAGCCCGATCGACATGATGTTGCGAGAAATCGGTGACGTTAATTCGCTGATTGTGTTTCCAGAAGGCAGTCGCAATTTATCGGGCAAAATGGGCGAATTTAAAAGTGGCCTGTTCCACTTGGCAAAGAAGAGACCTGATTTGGAATTAATGCCTGTTTATATAGATAACTTGAATCGCGTGATGCCCAAAGGGGAATTCCTGCCGGTACCTCTGCTAAGCTGTATCTCGATTGGGGCGCCGATTTGGCTGGAATCTGGGGAGAGTAAAGCGGAATTTCTCCAGCGAGCCCGAAAGTCGGTACTAAAAATGAAAGATTCTTGATTTCTTCAAGGGGTTCGGGGTGGAATCCCTATCAATCTATCTTAGGCCCTCGCATAATCTAATCAGGGACGCCCTCTTCGTGATTGGGCCATTAATTGATTCGACGAACAATGATGACGTGAAATGTGATTGACGCGACGCTTACAACTTTACTGGCGGTTCAAAACGAAACTGCGTCTTCTTTTGGGGAAGGTCCGGGAAGTTGGACGATAGGTTTAGTGTTGGTTGTTTTGGTTTCGCTGGGCGCCTTATTAGCTGCCGGGCAAACTTTAAAACGGAAGCCTGAATCGCATATTGATCCAGCGATCCTTCGAAATTTTAATAAACGAGTCACGTCGTGGTTGACGATTTGCGTGATGCTTGTCATTGCGTTGATGTTGCATCGCAGCGTGACAATTGCTTTGTTCGGCTTTGTTTCCTTTTGGGCGCTTCGTGAATTTATCACGATGACACCGACTCGTCGCGGAGATCATCGGACGTTGTTTTGGGTCTTGTTTGGTTTCACTCCACTCCAGTACGTTTTGGTTGGAATTGACAACTATGATCTTTTCACGATTGTCATCCCGGTTTACGCGTCGTTATTCATTCCTGCGAGGATTGCTTTTGCTGGTGATCACAAACGGTTCCTCGAGCGGACTGCCAAGATTCAATTCGGATTGCTAATTTGCGTTTACTCATTAAGCCACTCGGCAGCTTTATTAAATTTAAAATTAGCGAAATGGAATTCCGACGAGCTTAAGTGGGAAGCCTGGCAAAACGATACTTATGGATTGTTGTTCTTTTTCATTGCGATCGTGCAAGTAAGTGATATTTTGCATTTTCTGTGGGATCGATTGTTTGGTCGCCACGTGATTGCACCCGCGGTCAATGCAACCAAGACGTGGGAGGGGCTGTTGGGGGCGGCTTGTTGCACGAGTTTGGTCGGTATGGTCATTCAGGTTGTCTTGCCGGTCACGCCATTCACATGGTGGGGCGCTGGATTTATGGCCTTAATCATCAGTATCATGGCATCTTCTGGCAGTATGACGATGTCGGCGATTAAGAGAGATCGGGGTGTCAAAGAGCATGGCACCTTGGTGCTGGGACATGCCGGCGTGTTGGATCGAATCGATTCAATTTGTTTCGCTGCTCCAATTTTTTTCCATCTAACGCGTTTCTTCACAGATGCTGAGAGCAAAGGTGTTGAGGTAGTCGTTGAGCAATCGGTCGCGGCGGTCACAACGGGAATGTCTTGTTTTTCATCCCTGGTCTAAATGAGATGAGGTCACAGGATCGACTCGCTCGGGTAGCGGAGTTTAGTAGTTCCATTTCAGCCCATTCTGTCCGAATTCTCCTTGAAGCACATGGAGTGAAGGCGACGGTGGTGGGTGATGTCATGAACGAGACGGGCCTTGAACTGGTTTCTGTTTACATCCACGCTAACCAGATCGAGACGGCGAGAATGGTCATGCGTGATGTTCCTGCGGCGTCGGAGGTGTTGATCCCGTCATGGATATGCTCATGCGGAGCGGAAGTTGACGCAGGTTTTCATTGTTGTTGGTCCTGTGGCGAAGAAGCGGAAGAGTCTTCGAGCGAGGGCTGATTGACACCGCTTTTGCATTGGAGTGATCGATGTATGCGTAAAAGAATGGCCGCAAGCGATTTCAGATTGTTGAGGATTCTGTTAAAGTGTGCCGGCAGTGGTTAACCAAAATTAAGGTAAAAAGAATCCGTGGCTAGTTTAAAAAAAACAATTGAGATGTACGAACTGGATGTTCCGTTTGAGGCTTATCCACGTTTGAAGCATTACTGTCAGGCCCTATGGGAAATTAATCAGGATCTTAACCTTACGCGTCACACTACCCACGAACTGTTTGTTACTCGGGACCTGCTTGATACGATCGAGATATCAAAATTAATTCCTGAGGGCAAGGAGGTGCTCGATATTGGTTCGGGTGGTGGAGTACCTGGCTTGGTTTTATCCGTACTGCGTCCGGACTTGAAGATATCGTTGACTGATTCGGTAGGGAAAAAAGCTGCTGCGTTGGGGGAAATTGCAGAGGCTATCAACGCAAGCGTCGAGATCTACCACTGCCGAGCGGAAGAGCTGTTGGAAGATTTTCGGTATGACTACTCGATCGCGCGAGCGGTTGGCCCGTTGAAGAAAATGGGCGTCTGGTTTTCTGATTGCTGGCCGTCACTTGGTCGATTACTCGCGGTCAAAGGACCGCAGTGGCTTAAAGAGAAATCCGAAGCCGACGAACTTGAGTTGCTTAAGCAAGTCGATGTGCGTGTGTTGACGGAATACGAAGTTCCCGGTGTCGACTGGAAAAGTGTGATATTGCAATTGAAGGCAAGCAGTTGATTGTCAAATGCCTTGAACAAAAACCAAGGCGATACTCAAGAAAAACCATGCGGCCACGGATAGGAAGAAGAGGATGGTTATGACCATCCCAATGACCATTCCGGCCTGCGTCATCGAGCGTCCTTCGGGATCCATGATTCCCTGATTTATTTTCCGCATGTCTTGTTTGCCAAGAATCCAAGCTAGGACGCCTGGGATGAGGCAAACATTGCAAAGGATTGAGGCGATCCCAAGCCCCAGAATTAATCCCCCTCTGTGAGGTTGTCGGCTTCGAACGGAAGTTGACGGTGTGGTTGGAAGACCTGGCGAGTAGGGATTGGGTGGCGCTGGGGGAGGTTGGTTCTGTTCGGAATCGCTTCCCGAAAACTGCATATTTTCCGTCACAAGATTTAGCGTTTGACATTGCGGGCACCTCGCCTGTTTGCCGATGTGCGCTTCGTCTATTCGAAGAATCGTATTGCAATGCGTGCAGGGGAATTGAATGGCCATAGCTAACTCTTTTCATTCAGGTGACGGAGTTGTGGAAGTAATTGCCCCAGGATCTAAATGATAAGACGGTTTGATTTAGGCTGTCAAATTAAAGTAATGGTGAAGTTTGTGGAAGTTAATTTTCCATGTCCAAGCCGGCACTGGTTTATGATGAAGAAATGTCATTCTCGGTGACTCCTGATTTTCTGAATTATTTTGGATCATCTTCGAGTCGTAACGAAGTCTACTCCAAGTTACCTCAGAACTCGGGAATTGGTGGGTTCTAATGCATTGTGCGGGCGGATGGAATTTCGCAAGGAGTGTATGGGGAGTTGGGTTTGTAATTTGATTAGAAACAGTGGTGAAAGATTTTTCCTGCAAAGAACAACGCTGGATTTTTTAAATCCAACAGAAATTTTAGCCAGAGTTCTTCGTGTGCGGTGTTGGATGGGCCATATTTGTGTAAAATTCTGCTCTCTTTGAAGAGCAGAAGCCAGTTGATTATTTTTCGTTTTGTCCATGTTTTACTTTTGATAATGCCATGCAATTTAAATCCGCGGACGCGTGTCGGTTCGATATTTTGTCGTTAGGTGAAGTGATGTTGCGGCTGGACCCAGCCGATGGTCGCGTACGAACGGCTCGTAGTTTTGATGTTTGGGAGGGAGGCGGCGAGTACAATGTGGCCCGGGGATTGCGGCGCTGTTTTGGGCTGCGAGCGGGGCTTGTTTCAGCCTTTGCCAAAAACGAAGTGGGGCGATTGCTAGAGAATTTAATTCTCACTGGCGGTGTTGATATGGAGTTCGTCAAATGGATGGAATTTGACGGTGTTGGGCGTTCGTGCCGAAACGGTTTGAATTTTACCGAGCGTGGTTATGGAGTTCGCGCGGCCTTGGGGACTTCGGATCGCGGGGCGACGGCGGCGTCTCAATTGAAACCGGGCGATATTGACTGGGAGCATATTTTCGGCGAGCTGGGTGTTCGCTGGTTTCACACCGGTGGAATCTATGCCGCCCTGTCAGAAACGACCCCGGAAGTGATAGCCGAGGCATTGCAGTGCGCGAAGAAGCATGGAACTGTGACTTCTTATGATCTGAATTTTCGCAGTTCACTTTGGTCAGCTTTTGGTGGGAAAGAGAACTGTCAGCGTGTGAATCGATCGCTGGCACCTTTTGTCGACGTCATGATCGGTAATGAAGAGGATTTTACCGCCTGTTTAGGCTTGAAGGTTGAAGGACTCGATGAGCAAATGAAAGAGTTGCCAATCGAGGGTTACACAAAAATGATCGAGCAGGCGACCTCTGATTTTCCTAATTTCCAGGCGATTGCGACAACGTTAAGAACCGTCAAAACCGCGTCTATCAATGATTGGGGGGCGCTTTGCTGGAGTGATGGGAAATTATGTCAGGCAGTTCATCGAAAGAATCTTGAGATATTTGATCGCGTTGGCGGCGGCGATAGTTTTGCATCGGGTTTGATTTACGGCTTCCTAAAGACGGGCGATCCTCAACAGGCGGTTGAGTATGGAGCTGCTCACGGAGCTTTGGCGATGACGACTCAGGGAGACACCACGATGGCGAGTGTTGAGGAAGTCGAGGCGTTGATGGCTGGTGATAGTGCGCGGGTTAAACGTTAGAGAAGCGAATTGCACGTGTGCGACTTGCAGCCAATTCAATTATAGTTCGATGTTTGCGATGGAGACCGTGTTGCGGATGTTCTGCTCGGTCGGTAAACAACCTACGGGACAGAGTATTTTAAATTCGACTGAAAAAACCATCTTGGAGTTATCGTGAGACGTTATCAGGGGCTTATGCGGGATACTTGGTGGGCTTGGTTAACGATTCTCTTGTTCGGGACTCTGGGTGGCACCCTGGTTTCGTATATATTTTTCTCGGCAATTCCGATCGCTATTTTTTCTTTTTTTTACTTCGGTTTGATGCGTTACGATATCAGCGGTAAACCCAAAGAGATGTAAAATTTGATGAACGAAAATACGTTTGGGCAGGATCTTGAATTTCTCAATCGGCACGTTGAGACGATTGTTTTATCAAATTCAGAGGGGGCTTCAGCAATTGTTGTTCCCACTTATCAAGGTCGAACGATGACCTCAACTTCGACAGGGATGTCCGGCGCGAGCTACGGTTATCTGAACTACGATGCAATCGCTGCGGGGAACTGCGATCCCCAAATTAACCTCTATGGCGGTGAGGATCGGATGTGGATTTCACCCGAGGGTGGTCAGTATTCGGTATTTTTCGATCCCAACGTGGAAATGCTGTACGAGAATTGGCGGACGCCAGCGTGCTTGGACACCGAACCGTTTGCATTAACCGGGCACGACGAAAGTTCCGCGTCATTCGAGCGTGTCGCGCAACTGACCAATTGGAGTCAGTTTGTATTTGATCTGAAAATGGAACGCACAGTAACGCTGCTAGATACAGCGACGGCGGCAGAGCATCTTGGTTGTTCTCTCGATGGTCTGTCCGTTGCAGCTCATGAGAGCAAGAATCGACTGGGTAATATTGGCGAATCGCCCTGGGAATTGGAAACCGGCTTAATTGGAATTTGGATGCTGTGTATGAACAAGCCGGCGGCAGGCGCTACGCTACTGGTTCCATTTAAGGTAGGTTGTGAGAGTGAATTGGGGCCGATCGTTAACGCTGACTATTTCGGTAAGCTTGATCCGTCGCGGTTGCAGGTGGATGAACCTGGCGGGCTGGTGTATTTCCTTGGTGATGGGAAAATGCGGAGTAAACTTGGGCTGACTTACCAAAGGGTTCAGCCGTACCTTGGCAGTTGGGATCGAGATCGTGGAATCTTGTCGGTCGTTCAGTTTAATTTACCCGACGCAGCTCCCAACGGTTACAACAACAACCTTTGGGAAATCCAAAAAGAACCTTACTCTGGGGACGTCATCAATGGCTACAACGACGGCCCCAATGAGTCAGGTGGTCAGCTTGGCGGGTTTTTTGAACTGGAAACGATCAGTCCGGCTTTGGCTCTAAAGGCTGGTGAATCTTACACGCATCTTCACCGCACGATTCGAATGGAAGGCGATCGACAGGCACTTTCACAGGTTTCTATGAGTGTATTCGGTGTCGACCTCGATGAGATCGAACGTCGTTTTCAATCATAGAAACCTGCAATCGTGATCAAAGCCGTCGAAGCACTTCACTTGTTCTTCCGATTCTCCTTTTTCGTTTTGGCAGCGGCTCGCCGCTGTTGGGTTTCTCGGTCACGACGCACTTTATCCGCCTGACGTTGAGCTTCTCTGGCCTGGTCTTTCGCGGCTCGTTGCGATTTTTCTTGGGCAAGTTTCGCTTGACTTTGAGCCCGACGGCTAGCCGCTTCGCGATCTCGCTGTGCCTTTTCAGCCGCTCTTTGTTGCTCCTTCATCTGAGATGCTCGTTTGGCCTCGGCTATCTTTTGTTGAGTAGCTGCGCGACTTCGTTCCCGCTCAGCATTCGCTTGAGATTCACGCAGTCGTTTATTCCGCTCGTATTCCTGACTTGCGATTCTTGATTTTTCATCGCGCTCAGCCCGTTGCTGTGCTAGAACCTGCTGTTGTTGAGCACGCTTGAGTTCATCTGCTCTTTTCTTCGCAGTCTTCTCGATTTCTCTTTGTTGAGCGCGAGACGCACTGTTGCTTGGAGGTCGAGTATTCGAAGATACGGTTTGCGAAGGAGTCGATTTCTTTTGCGATTTTGCTTGCCTTTCTAACTCAAGTTTGCGTTTCAATTCAGCGCTTCGAGTGTCCCGAGCTAACTTGCTTTGCGCTGATTTGTGCCTGATTTCTGCGAGTTTTTGCTCACGCTCGAGATCTCGGTTTTGTTTTTCCAGATCTCGCTCTCGCTGCTTTTGAGCGGTTTTCGCTCGCGCTTCCTCTGCAGCAAGGCGAGCTGCCGCAGATCTTGCTTCTTGTGTTTTTCGACGATCAGATTTTTGTTTCGCGATTTGATTGGCTTCAACGTGCTGCTGATGATCGCGGTCATTTACACGGATTGGCTTGGACGAACGAGTGTCTCTGTCCCGTGTTCGCTGCGTTTGATTTCCAGCTTGACTTCGGTCAGTCCCGTGGTCATGTCCGTCATGGCGTCCATCACGGTGGTCGCGATCACCGTAACGATTAGCTAGTTTCGATCGGCGAAAATAGTCGTCATGAGCGCGATCGTGGTGATTGGATGAGCCCGATAGGTTAATGTGTGCATTAAGAGATATCTGAGGACGCAGGTTCCGATAAGTTTCGTAGTGACGGTGTTGAGTGTCGATCCAGTTCAACAACGGGAAGTCGTTGTACCGATGGCTGCGTCCGCAATAATGCGCCATAAGTGGGTCGTATTGATCACGAAGATTCCGGCGGTTTACCCAGGAATGATAGTGGTTGTCGTGGATTGAATTCTCGTAGTAATCGCCAAAATAGTACTGGTTGCAGTTGTCCCGGTAAAAGAGGTGAACGAAAAAGTTTGCACCTGTGTCAATGCAGTAGTCGGGGCGATAGCGATACGAGTCGTGAAAGTGACAGTCGTCATCAAAAGCGACTGGCGCGAAAACAGTGCCTCGTTTTTCAAACTCATAATCCCAATAGCCTCGCCGATAGACGCAACCACGAGGGGTCCAAACATAACGAGATGGAATCCAGATCCAATTTTTTTCACGAGGGTGCCAGTGACCTGATCGCCAGAAATACTCTTGACGATCTGTTTGGAACTCCCACTGGCCAGGGCAGTAAAAATAGTTTTCATTGGGAGCATCGCCCGACGGTCCACTTTCAAAATTACTAGGTGGCTCGGGTAAATAGCTAAGTTCTTCCTGGTCTTGAGTTTCGTCGAGCCAGAACCCAGAAATCCAACGGGCTCCCTCGTCAAGTTCTTCCCAGTAACCCGGAATCCAGTTTCGCTTAGGTGGAGCATCTCGCCAGACACCACTGATCCAGATGAAAGTATCTTTGGCGTCGTCCCAAGACCAGTAACCGGCAACCCAGATTATGTTTTTTCCCTCAGGGCGAAACTCTGGTGGTAATTCTTTAATATCAGCCGGCGGTTTTTGGGTGATGACCGGATTCGGTTGGGGATCGGCAAGATAGGCTTCGGCAAAGGCTTCGTGAAGCGGACCGCGCATCAAGACTTCGGGTTCGGGGCTTGTCTGAGGAACTTCCTCTTGCAGGCCAATCTCGGAATCGGCATCCGTTGTGGATAAGGGTGGATTTAAAAGAACGGAATAGCTCTTTTTTGATTCCACAGGCAATTCCTGACCCATTGATTCCAAGCTGCCAAAGACAGTGGCAAGCATAGCCACGGCAAATAGAGATGAGGAGCGTCTTGGAGTATCGAATAGGTGACAGAGTGTTATCATTTTGACCATGGCTTTTCTGCTTTCGTGAAAAGTGCTTTCCGCGCTAACGGCTGTTCTATTGTCTTTTTTCGGCTTATTCTCGCTGGGAATTAAGTAGTGTTGGTAAGTCACTGGGCCAACAAAGGTTATAGAAAGCGAATGGTGTGCCAAAATCACGTAAATGAGAGGGAAGGCAGATTTTGAACATTGGGTGACCGCGCAGGAATAGGCGAATTAATGTGTCGCCTCCGTCTTTGAGGGGCAATAACGGAAATTACGGGAAAGCGGCCAAGCGATAGGGCGGATCTACGAGAGCTTAACTAAAGGCCCTTGCCGGAGGGGGCGCAAATTAGCGGACGTCTTTCCACAGTTCCGAGCTGTTAAAGCCATCTCGAATTCTCCATTCCCTGAGTCGCCCTAGGAGTTCTTGCTTGACGGAATCGTGTTCAGGTGCGTCCCACAAATTGTTCACTTCGGTAGGATCTTGTTTTAGGTCAAACAATTGCCCAAACGATTCTTCTAGAAAATGAACGAGCTTCCAGTCTCGAGTTCGAACCATTGTCATAAAATCGGTTTCAGTCAGATTTCCATCGCGGGCTTGTTCGGCAAAAACAATGTCGCGAAAACACTGATCTTGATCTGCTGAGTTATTGAGAACCGGCAGAAGTGATTGGGCAGCCATTGGGTAATCGACGGTTGCCCCAGCGAGTTCTAGGATGGTTGGCCCTAGATCAAATTGCTGGCACAGTCCTTCAATTCGTCGCCCTCCTTCGAATCTTCCCGGCGCCCAAACGATAGTTGGCATTTTGGTGATGGTGTCGTACATCGTCCATTTTTGGCTATGTCCGTGATCGGTGAGGCAGTCGCCGTGGTCAGAGGTAAAGATGACAATCGAGTTTTCTGCATAACCTGTTTCTTCGAGAGTAGAAAGTATCTCGCCGATTTTTTCATCAATCATTGTCACGTTGGCGAGATAGAAAGCTCGCTGCCGATGTCTCTGTTCGGCAGTTGGTTCTAAGAGATAATGCACTGAGTCATGGTCAACTTCAGTATTATGGATTCGCATTCCTTTAAATGGTTGTGGTTGCGAATCGAGTTCTTGCTGGCTAACTGGCAAAATGTTGAGATCGGTCTGCGCTAAATATCGCTCGGTATAGCGTGGGATGGGGTCGTAGGGCGGGTGGGGTCCGGGGAAACCAATTTCCAGAAAGAGTGGCTCTGTTACGGGGTAGTTATTCAACCACCACGTTGCGAGGTCACCGACAAACACATCCGGGTGCATGTCTTCGTCGAGCAACCACTCAAAAGCACCGAGGCTTTCTTTGTAGTCGCTTCGCTGCCGGTAAAGTTCTCGTTGTTGTTTGACCAAGCCTCTGGCGCGAAGCGCTTTGTCCCACTCGTCAAAATACCACCGAGCCTCGAGGTAGCGATCTTTATTCTCCACGACATACCGTTGATCAAAGCCCATCGGCGTGTTGTATGGCCACGTGTGCATTTTTCCAACGTTAACCGTATGGTAACCAGCTTTTTGTAGATCGGAGGTCCAGCCGCGTGTCCAGTTGTCAGCGTTTCTTAAGATCCCCGTCGTGTGTGGGTAATGGCCTGTGAATAGGCTTGCTCGGGCTGGTGCGCAGGATGCCGCGGTGATGAAGCAATTTTCGAATGTGACTCCCTCGCGTACCATGCGATCCAAATTGGGAGTCTCCATGTAATCAAAGCCTAGTTCCGCAATGGTGTCGAAACGTTGCTGGTCAGTGATGATAAAAATGATATTCGGTTGAGCGGTCATGATTTCGATGGTGAAATAAAGGCTAAATTTAGGAGAAACTCGATGACGTAAACATTACGGAAGCGCGACTGAAAACAACTGTGTAAAAATCATTTCTAGAGCTAAGCTAAATCCTAGCCCAATGATCCCAAGAATCAGCCATTGTGTTTGTTTCGCTTTGGAAATAGATAGCCCCATCAAAAATATTGACAGGGGTGTAGCGATTCCGAATGGGATTTTGAATTGCAACGCAGCGACGTAGACAATCAAAATTGCAAGACAAGTCGCGCCAAGGATCGAAGATTTCTTTGAGTATATACGGTCTGAAGGCGTTGGTGCTTCCAGTGCAGCTTCGGGCTCGGTTTTGAAAACAAGAACTGCGACCAGTAGGATTGCCACGATTCCAATTATCCAGACCGGGAAATTTGGCAGTTCAGTTTTTGCATCGACAGAAAGTTCTTGGAATGCTTTGACGCGAACCGCCAGGTGTTCTCGCAAGTCCTCTCCGCTGCGAAAGGTAGGATCAATCGAGAGCTTTTGTAATTCCTGATTAACTTCAGGCGATTGCAGAGTATCGTGAAAGGTGCGAGCGAGGATGTCGGCGATATGGTCGGGTGTATCTTTGGGAGCCCAGATGTAATAGGCGTTTTCGGCACGAGTTTTTAAGTTTTGCTCGGTGGAAGTGGCTACTTCGGGGATTGTTGGATGTCGCTTATCTCCGAAATTGCCGATCGCGAGAATGTTATCGGCTGCGGGTGTGTCGCTAGAGTTTCGAAAGGAGACGTATTCGGCGAGTGAAAAAATCCCTGCCTCAAGTTTACCGCCGAGGAGGTAGGTGTAACGTTTCGCGCCACCAGCTGAAATGAAATTAAAATCTGCTCCCGGGAATTCTCCGAGAAGCTGTTTGCAGATGAAATACGCAGGGGAACCTTGGTTTGCACCAACACGAATTGTGTTTGGGTTTTTCTGGGCCGCTTCAAGAAGTTCATTTAAATTGCGATATTTAGAGTCGGCTCTTACGACCATTAAAAGAACGATGCTTCCGGTTTGAGCAATCGGGCGAAAAGCTTCGGGTCCGTAATCGACGACCCCCGCAAGTTGCGTAGCGATGATACCCTCGTGATGGCAAAGGAGTTGGTAGCCATCGGGTGGAGCGTCTTTAACTTGTCGACTGCCAATTGTCGCCGAGCCGCCGTCTTTATTGGTGACAACGAATTCTTCGCCAAGTGAGCCTTCACGATTCAGTGATTTTTGGAGGATACGCGCGAATGTATCAGTGCCCCCGCCTGCGAGATACGGCACCACGATCTGAATTGGCTTCTGAGGGAATTGATTTGGCTGATCGGTTGAGATCGTATTGATTAGTCGCCAGACTGTGATCAACAGCAATGCTAGTAATACAATTCCCTGTATTTTTAATTTGTTTGATGGAGCACTCATGATTGGCTCCTCCAATCTCGATAGCGATTGCGGCAGATTGGAATCGCTAAGAGTAAAACCGCAATGAGCAGGAACGCAAGCGATTTAGGTTCTGTGAAAATTGGTGTCCAGTCACCGCCTGATCCCATCAAGCCGGCAGATAGATTTTCTTCGGCAATCGGTCCCAAAACAAAGCCAATCACGAAGGGGGCAAGTGGGATTTTTTTAGATTCCAAGAAAAGCCCGAGCAGTCCAAAACTAATCATTACCCAAACGTCAAACATGCGGTTCGACATGGCAAAAGAGCCCACTACGCAAAATGTTAGAATGATGGGTAATAAAAAAGCTCGAGGGATCTTGGTTAGCCAGGCGAGCGTGCGGATTGAGCAACACATGATGCCAGCCATCGCGAGGTTAGCAAAAAGACACGTGAAAATAATCGTGTAGACCAACTCGGGACTCTGTTCAAACAAGCGGGGGCCGGGTTGGAATCCGTGAATTACTAAAGCACCTAGAAGAACAGCTTCGACGACTGACCCTGGGATGCCCATGGCGACCAATGGAATTAGTGCTCCCCCGATCGTCGCGTTATTTGCGGCTTCGGCGGCAACGATACCGTCCTCACAGCCGGTGCCAAATTTTTCGGGGTTGCGGGACGTCGAGCGAGCAACTGAATAGGCGGTGACTGAGCCAATGTTTGCTCCGATGCCCGGTAAAATGCCGATCCAGGTTCCAATCAATGAAGAGCGAATTAAATTCAGACCATGATTTTTGATGTCCGAGATTTTTAAAGCAAGGCCTTGAGTGGCAATCGGGGTCGTTGATTGAGGTTTCGCTGAGTCAATAATGTCTCGGAGGATTTGGTTGACTGCGAACATCCCGATTAAGACCGGCAGCAACTGAAATCCATCATTGAGCTCAGTGAACCCGAAGGTTAAACGTGTTTCACCTGTGGCCACGGCAATCCCCGGCATCGCGAGCAAGATGCCGAGAAATCCGGAGAAAAGCGAGCGTAAAATTGACTTTCCACCGATCGTGGCAATGAGGACCAACGCCATCATCACGAGGGAAAAGTAATCGAACGGGCCAAATTCTTTTGAGTATCTCGCGATCGGCTGGGCGAGCGTCAGTAGGAAACACCATGAGATCAGTCCGCCGGTGACGGATGCCATGATCCCTAATCCGAGTGCGCGTTCGGGTTGCCCATTTTGAGCCATGGGGTAACCATCGAAGGTCGTGACGATTGATGCGGGAGTCCCGGGCATCCGCAGCAAAGTCGCCGAAATCATGCCCCCACTGATTGCACCTACATAAATGCTAATCAGAAGCGTCATCGCATATTGGGGGTCAGCACCAAACGTTAGCGGAAGTGTCAGCGCGATCAACATCGTTCCGGTCAGCCCGGGAATTGCTCCCACGAAAACGCCCAGCGTCGTTCCAAAAAGAATGAGAATGAGCCCAGTGGGAGTTGCGAGTTGGAGGAGTGCTTCCTGCATAGGTCGTGTGTCTGCAAATGCCGATTTCGGAGATGGTAAGCGTTGCGGTAGTTCAGGATCAGTTTGGATGAAGAGGCGAGTTAAGACGGACGTTAGTGATCGACAGTAACCGTTTCAGAATAGGCTAACTCACCTGTTCGCCCGTCGAAGTACTGAAAGATGACTTGTGGATGAGGGTAGGCAACGAGTCTTTTGCCTCCCAGCTTTTTAGGCATGTTAAACACATTGTTGACCTGGACAACGCAGTAATGTGGGTAAAGCCTTTCAAGTCGAGGAAGGTCTGGCAGGATGTAACTGCTCCAACGGATGTCGCACTCACGTGGGCCAAATTTAAATTTGCCGGTCGCTGGGCGATCCATTTCATCATTTTTAGGAACATGGTTTACGCTGTTGTGGGGGCCGCAGCAGAATTCCCAGACATTATCCGTGACTTTGATTGCAAAACTGTTGTGAAGATCGCCCGTCATGACAAAGACTTTTTTCCCAATTTTATCCCATTCGTTAATCAGCAGTTCCCGCTCATCAAAAAAAGCTGTCCACGCCTCTTCTTTGTTGCCGGCGACCTCGAATCCACCTGCACCGCTGTGAGGGATCATGAAGGGAACGGATGAGATCACAAAAAAGAAGTCAGCATCACTTTCACGCATCGATCGAAGGAGCCAGTCTCGCTGGGGTTTGCCAAGCATCGAGACTCCTTTTTTGTCGCGTTGGTTCACATCGTGCATGTCACGCGATCCACGGGTATCGACCAAAAAATACTCACAATTGGCTACGCGGAATTTACTGTAGGATTGCCTGCCAATTGAATAGCTTGCGGTGTCTGAAATTTTTGCGTTGGCGGTGAGTTCTAACGTATGGGCGTCGATTACCTTGGCAATTTCATAGACATAAGAATTTTTGTGGCCGGAGTCATTGTCGTACTGAATGTCATTGACGCCTGCCTGAGGGGTTCCCCAATGGACATGCAGGTTGAGCATTTGCTTCAGCGGCAGTTGGGTGAAATCCGCTTTGGGGTCAACGAGTAGATTGGATCCAGCCTTCATGGTGCCTTTACCAAAGTGAAGCCGTTGGGGATTTTCAATCGGATTGGCCCAGCCAAGATAGTTGTGCCATGCATAAGTCCCAATATCTCTGAACACAGTTCGGCGGTGCCTTTTCCCCGTTTCCCCTGCCCCCCAAATGTCATTGACCAATTCGTGATCGTCGAAAGTGAAGTAAGAGGGCACGTTGCGGTGCCACCTTGCTAATTCATTTCCTCTTGAGAGATAAAGTTTGTAGTTTTCCCAGACTCCGACAACGGTTGGCATGATTTCAACGACACTAGGTAAGTGGTCGACTCCCTGAGTTAGTCGCCACGCTTCGGGTGGATATTCCCGCTGTTCTTCGTAAAGCCAATCTCCGTTCATGATATGGAAGTTAACTTTGTCAGCCCAGTCGCGATTTAGATTCTCGTAAGTAGGCGTTCTGTGGCCAATGCCGTGCAGTGGGTTTTGATTGGCGCAGGACCCTATTTCAAAACGAAAATTAAACAGGCCTTGAGGATTGTATTTTTCATTTCTTGAATCCTCTTTGCTTGGCAAGGTGCGAAACGACCCGGGTAGGCCATGCGGACGTTCATTAACCCAGACTTGATAATGATATTTTGTGTCCGGCAGCAGGCCAGAGATTTCAATGGTGCCTGTGTTGTCATCTTCGATCCGAGTCTGAGCCACTTGCTGGTTGTCAGTCAATGAATCCGGTGTGACTCCGAGACGAACTTTGAATACGCCGGGTTTGGAGGTGCGACACCACACTCTAACCGAGTTGTTGGTTACGTGTCCCAACATCGGTCCATGGGTCAGGCGAATGGGGTCACCTTGAAACGAACTGAGCGTGACAGAGGGAGAAAGCAAGCTCCCGACAAGAACGAAGACTAATGTTAAATGCGAAAAGATTTGGTTGTACAAGTGAAATCCTCATTGGTAAAAGATCGCATTAGAATTTACAGACCTAATGTAAACCCAGTTTCTTCCGGATAAAGTCTATCGGAACCCCACTCGAACCTGTAGTTAATTGGGTCTGAATTTTAATATTTTTGATATCGAGCAACGGAAGGTTTGCAATGCTCCCGCTCCTGCCGGTAAACTAAGTGGACGGTAAAGGTAAGTCATTTCAGCTCACTCAACGGAAAACAAATATGCTTCGGCCTTTTTTATTATTTGCGTTTGCTTTATTGGTCCTTCAGTTTGGTCCAGTTTCTGATGTTTCTGCCCAGGGTGATGGGTTTAAGCCAATTTTCGATGGGAAGTCACTCGCTGGTTGGACTGGGAATGAGAAGTTCTGGCGTGTCGAGGATGGCGCAATCGTAGGGGAGTCAACAGAAGACAATAAAGTCGATGTAAATCGTTTTCTAGTTTGGGAGCAAGGCGAGGTTGATGACTTTGTCCTGCGACTAAAATTTAAGGTATCTGGGACTGATCGGGCAAACAGCGGTGTTCAGTTCCGGAGTGCGTTATTTGACGGTGAGAAAGATCGGCTTTCTGGGTACCAGGCGGACATCGACCGGTCTGGGAAGTTCATCGGAATTCTTTACTCTGAGCGAACGGGTCGCGGTATTCTCTGCCAGCGTGGACAAAAGGTGACTTTGCGAAGCAAAAAAGACAAGGACGTAGAAAACGTTGCCGATCCGGCTGAGTTGTTAAAAGCGATTGATATGGACGGCTGGAATGAGATGGAAATTTCTGCTCGCGGTAATCACTTGGTAACGCGAATCAATGGGAAAGTAACATCCGACGTTACGGATGAGGACAAACAGCAGTATAAAAAATCAGGTCTTCTTGGGTTTCAGATTCATGTTGGTCCGCCCATGAAAATTGAATTCAAAGATATTCAATTGAAGCGTCTGCCTTTGCAAAATAAAACAAAAAAGATTGTTTTTGTCGCTGGCAAGCCTAGTCATGGTTACGGCTCTCACGAGCACAATGCAGGTTGCATGTTGTTGGCCAAGGCACTCGAGGAAGCCGCATCGGAGACCGGTCTCTCCGTTTTGACAACGGTCTACAAGAATGGCTGGCCAACGGATCCGACAGCGCTTGATAACGCCGATACAGTGGTAGTGTATTGCGATGGTGGAGGGCGGCACTACTTGCATAAAAATGGCGAAGCCTTTGAAGATATTATGCGGCGCGGGGTTGGATTGGCCTGTATTCATTATGGTGTTGAGGTTCCCAAAGGAATGTCAGGGCAGCGTTTTCTAAATTGGATTGGTGGGTATTTTGAAACTGACTGGTCGGTCAATCCTCACTGGATGGCAAAATTTGAATCGTTTCCTGAGCATCCTACGACCAACGGTGTGAATCCGTTTGAGATTCAGGACGAATGGTACTATCACATGCGTTTCTCACCAGAGATGACTCGTGTTACGCCATTGCTGACAGCGATGCCGCCTAATGAAACATTATCCCGTAAGGATGGTCCTCATAGTGGCAATCCTGCAGTCCGAGAGGCCGTGCTAACTAAGAAGCAACCGCAGCATGTTGCCTGGGCATTTGAGCGAGGTGATGGCCGTGGACGTGGATTCGGTTTCACCGGAGGTCACTTCCATAACAATTGGAAAAATGATGATTTCCGAAAGTTGGTTTTAAATTCGATCGTCTGGACAGCCCATGGAGAGATTCCAGATTCCGGTATTGAGTCGACGACACCGACTGAGGCAGATTTAGAGGCTAACCAAGATTATCCTGAAAGAAAGCCAAAGGCCAAAGCGAAGGGTTAATCCGAGAGAATTTGTCGAAAACAACATTAAAGCTCCGTGGCTAATCTTTTTAAGCCACGGAGCTTTATTATTTAGAGTCGCGTTGATCACGAGGCGATCGGCGAGAAACTAGCGTACCTTTTTAAGCAGATCGGAGATGTCGACTTTTTCGGCGTCTCCCCAAAGTGCCTCGAGGCTGTAAAACGTGCGAGTATCTTCGTCGAATAGATGGACAACGACAGTGCCGTAATCAAGCACGATCCATTTGCTGTCATCGTAACCATCGATGTTCATGCGTTTATCTTTGAGCACCTTTTCCAAGGTGTTGTCGATTTCTTCGCTGATGGCGTGCAGTTGTCTGCGACTGGTGCCTGTCGCGATGACAAAGTAATCAAAAATCGCGGTGTGTTTTGACATGTCGAGAACAACTACGTCAGTTCCACCATTCTCCGCAGCGGTTTTAGCCGCCGCACGGGCGAGTTCCAAGCTGCGGTCAGGGTCGACACGTTGAGCCGCTGCACCGGAGGGGGAGTCTTCATTTTCAGGTTCAGTAGAACTAGATTCGTTCACGAAGTTGTCCAGGTAAGTCAGAAAGCAGAATTGAAGTTTGAGATTCTAACTCGACGGGCGAAAATCTCGACCCTTTATTGTAAGATTCTTAGACGTTTCTACCAACCAGAGGGTTCGCTAGAATGTCCAGAAGGTGGGTGTTTCGGGGGGGAATACGGGGAAAACTGTTTTCTGATTCTCATGGGTTAGCTGAGATATTTGGGGCGGTGCCGGTTTAGACCGTGCAAAACGGTCTATTTTTGGATTCAAACTGAGTCCGCCTAGGATGTTGTCATATTCTGCGTCGGGTTATTAAGGTTGAGGATCGAATGAATCGAGATACTGATTTAAATGGAATTGCAAACTCGAATTCAACGTCTGTCCGGTTTGCCGATGTTCGGGATGCCGCCGGTCGGATTCGTTCCTTTGTGCACCGAACGCCGGTTCTAACCTGCGGGGCGATCAGTGAGAGGGTTGGGTGTAATGTTTTTTTTAAGTGTGAGAACTTTCAAAAGTCCGGCGCTTTTAAATTTCGTGGAGCCGTTAACTCGGTAGCCCAGCTTAACGACGCTGAATTGGCCAGGGGCGTCGTGACGCACAGTTCGGGCAATCATGCAGGTGCCCTGGCTTTGGCTGCTCGGATGTTTGGAGCGAAAGCGCATATCGTAATGCCGTCTAACTCATCGGAAATTAAGAAGGCAGCGGTGCGAGAATATGGGGGGCTAATCACAGAATGTGAACCAACCCTTGAGTCTCGAATGTCAGAGGCCGCTCGAATACAACGCGAGACGGGGGCGGTCTTGATTCCTCCGTTTGATCATCCTCATGTAATCGCAGGCCAGGGGACTGCGGCTTTAGAATTATTGGAACAAGTTCCGGAACTGGACATGATCGTTGCGCCGATTGGCGGCGGAGGATTGATGTCCGGAACCTGTTTGGCGGCGCGAGAATTGAATCCTGAGATTAGGATTGTCGGAGCCGAACCGGTGGGGGCGGATGATGCGTTTCAATCCAAGAAGGCTGGAAAGTTTATTCCACAGTTATCGCCCGATACAGTAGCGGATGGATTACGGACCAGCCTTGGTCAATTGACTTGGCCGTTTATTCGGGACGAGGTGGATGAGATTTTGCTCGCTGATGATTCCGCGACGATATCCGCGATGAAGTTTTTTTGGGAGCGAACTAAAGTAATCATTGAGCCAAGTTGTGCTGTGCCGTTAGCGGCGATCATCCAGCGTTTTTCAGAAGCAGATTTCAGAAATTCTTTGGGTGAGACTCCACGGGATATCGGAATTATTATTAGCGGCGGGAATGTTGATTTGCAGGCGTTGCCGTGGTCGAACTAGCAGATGTGTCGCTCAATCACTGAGCAAGCTGTAGAGAACTACGTTGGTGCTGATCTTGAGGGAATCCTCACGAGTGTATCCGCTACATTGAGATTTCCCTGTGTTTTCTAAAGCGCAGCTAAGGTCGTTAGGTGAAAAGACAACGGCAAGTCGACCGTCGATTTCAGCTCCTTCAAATTTGGGCTTCGTCTTGGCTTCTGAAAAAGTACCGTCCGGTTTTCGAGTCCGCAGTGTGACGGAATCAATTTTGAAGCCAAACGTTGGGTCGGTCCAGATTTCATGATCCGAAGGTATTGAGATCATTGGTTTGTCACCAAGAATGGCGGTCATTTCTCTTCGGAAGGCTTTGGTAAACTCTTCAGAAGCGCAAATCGAATCTGCAAAAATAAATCCGCCATACTCAAGGTGTTGACGGAGAGCCGTTCGCTCCTCCGGCGTGAACGAAAATCCACTGCGTCCATGCATGAAGATGAAGGGGTGGTCAGCCAGACTTTCGTTGGTAGGCGAGATTAATTTTTTATCCAACTTAACCTCAAGTCCGGTCGTCTCGATTTTGCGAAGCACGTTTCGCCAGGCATTCGGCGCGTCATCAGAACCGCCCTGGTGGTCGAGTTTGGGAAAGACCAGTACGCGGTCATTGAGAAGTTGTCGGTTGGTTTCTGCGAGGGTTGGTGTGTCGCCCTTTTCTTTTAAATTGGTTCGATCGGTCGCGTAAGCCATTACGTTGATTCCAATTTTGGTGCAGTACTCGACTCGACGTTTCAGTCGCTGATTGACGTTGGGAGAGTCGAGAATCGCTGGACGATCGAGGTTCCAGTAGCAACTGAGATTGGCTGGGCAATAGACGACACTGGTTCGGCAGCAAGCCTGAAGGCCAAGAAGTGGTCGTTCTTTGCTGGCGACGATCGGGTATTGCGAATTCCAAATTGGATGATTGGGAGGTAGCGGTTCAAGTCGACTGTCAGGAAACAGGTCGAGCATAAGAAGTTTAAATTCGCGGTCATAACGGCCGTCGTTGCCGCATCCATCCCCCTGGCAGGCTTCGGCAAAAAGAAACCCTCCGTTCTCCAGATATTCTTTTAAATTATCTTTTTGTTTTTGATCGAGACCGATCAGGTCCTTACCAGACATGAATAAAACAGGGGCTTCGATTAAATCGCTAACGGTTGAGTTCTCAGCGGTCACCGTTTGCCAATTCAGTTTTACGTTCCATTCTTTTTCCAACCGCCTGGTTAAGTAATGCACTCCATTGGGGTGCAAGTCCCAGTCGTCTGCCCCGTGGTCGTATTTGCCAATAACAATGGGGCGTTTGCCTTTGGAAAGAAAGAGCAATGCGAAAGAAGTCGCGACGAGTTCATTATTCTCACCTTGCCCTCCGGGGGTAAGCCAATAGTGGTTGAGTGG
>Ga0214481_100005_pt1 | contig 85840 bp, 54 predicted proteins | sample M1_20Mar14CPVII9_4_FD_165057 | JGI IMG/M metagenome (GOLD analysis project Ga0214481, IMG submission 165057) | Marine eukaryotic communities from Monterey Bay, California, United States - M1_20Mar14CPVII9sort6BwellG10 | ecosystem: Environmental > Aquatic > Marine > Unclassified | place: USA...
CCTTAACTAGTACGCCCAATACTGCTGCCGCAGCTGCGCGAACATGTCGATTGACATGCACTACACAGCAATGTTGAAAATACATCCAATCCACCAAACTCAAAATCACCCGTGTTTCTAATTATGAATGCATTATCCGACATTGTTAATGCAAATGTAGAACACGCAGAGCCACGTGTACGTTCACTTGTTGCCCAGACCGTTGGTTCATATGCCTTATATGCTACATCATTGTTAAATTGGATAGGCAGTAGTGATGATATTAGTACAGATGAAAAGGAATTGTTAAAAGAAGCAATTGATAAGGCACAGCTCGGTCGGAAAGTAATTCATTCTGCCATTCTCAATTCACTTAAATCACATCTAGAAATGAAGGAACCATCTCGTGATGATAATCCAAGTGCAGCATCAGATGGAGCTTTAGATGATACAACAGGATGGAGAGCACTAGAAACTAATTTACATGCATTGGCAAGTTATATTGATGGTTGTGTTGGAAAGGCTGGGAGTGAGAATTATATTGGTGGTTCGTACATTGCAGAGGAGATTGGTTTGTTTGTTGAAGGGGAGGATGATAATTATTCATGGTTCTTATCATCATTTCAACATTGCTGTGTAGTGCATGTCAATCGACATGTTCGCGCAGCTGCGGCAGCAGTATTGGGCGTACTAGTTAAGGCATGTATGCGATCACGTGATGCATCTCATCAAGACCTTCTTGTGGACAACGATTCTCTATTCAGATTGGTTTTAAAGGAGTCATTAAAGTCAACATTGGCAGATAATTGGTCACAAGTTCGTATGGCTGGTAGTGTGTTATGTCGAAGGTTTGTCCGTGCATTATTAAAGATTCATGCAAGTAAGAGTGAAGAAGATAATAATGATAATGATGAGGAGGAATTGACTGAATTTGAATATGCAACTGATGATCTCGTTCCAATGTTACTGCCACGAATGTGTCTTAATAGATTTTATCTTGCACAAGGAGTGAAACTGTACAGTCAAGAAACTTGGAGGCTTGTGTTTGGTGCACACAGTCCTCATTCTCCAGATGAACTACACTCAAGTGAGGAGGAAAAGGGTGGAGGTGGCATGGGAGCCGTCGCAAGGAGCGCAGCACCTTTATGTCGATATTATACCAAAATGTGTGATGCAGATAATCATGCAGTGCGAGAAGCAGGATGTCAGGGAGTCGCTGAGCTAGCACAGAAGGTTGGGTCTAATCCATTATATGCCGAGTATCTCTCTCCATATGTTACAATGTTATTACAGGTATGTTTATTGCCATTGTCATGTTCCATTTCTATTCAGCTGTCTTACTTTGGACTCTCCTTCAAGGCATTACTCATGTGCTTTCATGATGAGTCATGGCCAGTGAGGGATGAAGCTTGTCTTGCCTGTGGAACATTCTGCCTTGCCTATGCCGATGAATGTTTGTCTGAGCTTCCTACTCTCTTTGAACGGTGGACAGAACAGTTAACAGATCAGGTAAGAGATCATTTATTGTTATATTTAAATTCTTACTTAAATTATTCTAACACATCTATCCTTTTTCCTTTTTAATAGATTTGGAGTGTACGAGAGGATGCTGCTGTTGCCCTTGGAGATGCCATTACAGCCTACGGACCTGATATGTTAGAGAAAGTTCTTGCTATTGTTCGGAAGAGCCTCCCAGCAGCAAAGGACCAACCACCAATGAGTCGTGAGGAATACAAGAAACTTCAGAATGACATTAATGCTCATACAGGAAATCAGGTGTATAGTTGTGGAAGTCTTGCCCCGAAGTTGAAAAAGGGAGGCGAAAGAAAAGGAGGTGCTGGCAGAATTGGATGTTCAAGCTGTGTAGTTGATCGTCCTAGACAACCTTGGGAGGCTACTGATGGGATCATTTACATGCTTCGAGAACTGTGTGTTCGATTTCCCAATGTTGATGATAGTGAACGAGAGGATGTCGTCATGAGTGATAAAGTCTTATTACCGCTAATGACAGAGTTGGCAGATGTAAGTCGTCTCTCACACTATCCTCAAAGTGATGATCTTCGTACAACATTGTGGAGACAGCTTCCGTCCATTGCAGAAGCTATTGGGAAACGGCGCTTCAAGGGTTTATATCTTGATCTGTTTATCGAACTACTTGCAAAGAATCTTGATGATCGACACGGTACTGGTGCCTCACAGCTTTCCATCCATGCAGCTGGACAGTGTTGTGAAGAACTTGCAAATCTAATTGGCGTTGGAATCTTCCGTGGGCGTTTGGAAGCTGTCGGGGCAGAACGAGCGTTCGATACTGTTATGAATGAAAGGAGAATGGAGGCACGTTGTGCTGAAGGCCGAGAGAGGTTCGTCTCACCCTTTGGGCCTCCTCCTACATCTGCTCATTGAGAGCTGTAAAGGCACACGGTTATGTTATGTTGGGATGAAGAGATTGAGGAGGTAGAAACAAATTAGATCGATCAAAACAGTCTTTAGACTATACATTATTCTACCCCTAAAACAAGTCTGATTAGATTTTAATCAATATCCCGATATCTCTTCTTCTTCTTCTTTTTGATTGAAGTTGATTCCTCCTCTGCATTTAGAACAATATTCGGTTCGTCTGAGGAAGAGCCATCACCCTTTTCGGTCTCTTCTTCTACATCACCACTTTTCTCTTCGTCGAATAGTTTCTTCTTGATCTGTAGGTTACTGAGCAACTCGTTTCTCTCTGTGGCATCTTCGTTACTATTCCCCGACTTGCTATTCTTCTCGCCAAGTACACTGGAATCGATATCTTTCTTATCTCCTCCTGCATCATCTTCGCTTTCATTAGACGCATCTTGAGCGTAGGATGCCGTCTTCTTCTTTTTACGGAGTTTACTTAATGGGCTCTTCACCTTAGACCCGATGACATCATAATTAGACTCGCTCACTTTCTCCTTCTTCTCATCACCACTCATACTTTCGGTATGTGTCTTCTTCTTTCTAAGTCGACTTAGCAGAACAGTCTTTTCTTCTGTTTCCATCTCCTTCTCATTATCATCGGCTGATTTAGATACCTTCGACAAATCTTTGCTGGCGTCTTCAATCTTGATTGAGTCTTCACTATCAACAGAGGGTTTGCTAACCTCACCCGAAGGTCTCTCTTCATCGTGGCTTTCTTTTGATAATGTTTGTTTTCCACGGCTATTGGATCTGAGCTCATCATCCTTATTGCTATCCTCAACGTCCATAACCTTCTTTGTGTCACTTGAGCCTGACACATCATCTACCTTTCTATCTTCAACTTCTTGATATGTGGATGGGGAGCGTTTCTTTGTAGCAGGATAGCGATTCTTGGCAAGGTCACCAATCTCCATTGCAACATTCTCATTGTCTTTTGATTTGCTATCCTCATCAGCAGTGACAATACCTTCAGTTTGTTTATACGTCGAGTATTTTTTCTTCTTATCGTCATAATAACGATCATTTAGACGACTTGTTTTGTCTGAGTCGTTATATTTGTCATCCAAGGATATGTTCTTCTTGCTGAAAGATAATGCTTCCAGCTTTGGAGCAGTATCACGGTTGATAAGGTCTGTGTCCTTCTCGTTATCTGTATCCTTCTCTTCACTTTCATCATACTTTTTGCTTCTCGAGCCTTTTTTCTCATCATACTTCTTGACTCTTGAATCATCTCCACTATTACCACTACCGTCAATGGGCTCTCTTTGTTCCTCAGCAGCTTGGTCAAATGTCAACTCTTTCTCATCGGTACTATGGGAATTTCGCGGATACTCCCTGTTGTATGCAGACTCATCTACATTTGAAAGCACTTGAGCTTTCTTCTCTGAATAGTCCTTCGTAGTATACTCTTCCTCCTCAGGCTTATCCATGACATGACTAGCAGAGGGTATACTTTTCTTGCTTGAGACATATTCAGACTCATCAGGCTTGTCATCGCTTCTTGATGCAGCCGAACCAGATTGCTTTGAGATATCACTATCACCAAGTCCTTTTGTATCCATATTTCGATATCTTGTATTGGCTGTATCTTCACTGTGAGATTTGTCCATTGCATTGAATACTCTGGGCTTCGTCATGGTGTTCAATCCCTCGAGTCCTTGTGCATGCTTATCGTTTTGTGAAATATCACCCGAGCCTGATGCTTTCACATCGTCACTACTGCCCATTTCCTTTTGGGTTCTAGATTCATAGAACAGCTCTGTACCTTCCACATCCTTAGTTTGCTTCTTCTTGTAGGATGAATTATTCATCTCGTCAAGGCCTTTAACTGTATTTGAGTTTAGTAGTGACTCTCCACTGTGACTTGCTGAGTCCTTCAACATGGACCCCCTACGCTTCTCTTCAGGATAGTCAGATTCGATTAAACTACTTGCCTTGTTGGAAATTGCCGTAAGGTCATCGAATTGTTTCTGAGTTGAGTGCTTCCGTTTGCCCAAAGAAGTATTATCCGTAACTTCATCAATGCCATTTAGAAGATGTTTATCAAAGCTGGCATATCGCTTGAGATCCTCTTCAGATCCTGGATAATTGTCTCCTACAATAGACTTCTTCTCAGATAATGTCGTCTCCTCTTTCTCTTTTGAATCATCTTGCATATGATTGTCTCTGCGATACTCTGTTAATTTGTCTTCATTCGAAGCTGACGGAGATTTAGCATATTTATCTTCAACAGAATAAGAGCGTTTCTTCGTTTGTCGTTCAAAGCTATCAACCTCATCAAACTTTTCTTTCTTACTGTAAGTGTCCGACATGCGTTTCTTTGTGCTCGAATATAGATCATCTTTGTCAGCAACATCATCAGACGATAAGCCATCAACTTCTTTCGCACTGTGCTTTTGTTTATTGTATAAATCTTCATCACCTACGGATTTGTGTTTATAAGTGTTTGAACGTCTCTTTACACTAGAGTAACGCTCCTTATCAGTAAAATCATCAGACTCGTCCTTTGTATGAAACTGTTTCTTATACGTTGTATCCTCATCTTCTTTGTTAGTTTCACCACTGTTATCGTCAGATGATACCATCACCTTACCAGTTTCAGACTGTTCATTCATAGATTGTAGATACTTCTTCACATCACCTGAGACATTAGTTTGGAAATCATGTCTCTTCTTCATGTAGGTAGACTCTCTACTAGTTTCATCTGAGTTGTTGTTGTCAGGCTCTATCAAACGAGGGATTGCCATTTGATCTTGATGTTTGTAGAATGCACCATCACCTACATCGGAGCTTTTGGGGAAGATAATGTTGCTGTTGTCTTCCTCACCGTCTGAATTACTACTGCCCTTCTTCTCATCTGTATCATCATAGCCACGCTTGTTAAGCACCTTGGTTTGATCAGAAGTATACCTGTCTCCTGTTGTATCCATTTGGTTATCAGGAGATCTACGAGCATCACCGTAATGTGTTACAACCCTACCGAACTGATTATAAGACTCTCTCTTCTTATTTCTCGACCGGCTCTTAGTCTTTCCACGAAGTCCACCACCTCGATCATCAGTATCACCAAAGCTATTACTTTTATCTTCACGACGATAACTTTCATCCCCAACAACAGTATCATCAGCAAGCACACTTGATCGACTATTATTATTAGAGTCTTCTTCATCTCTTGAGGGTGGTGCCTCGCCATCAGCACTTAAATTACTTTGGTCCCTATACAAATCATTACTATTGTTGTTGTTATTGTTCGAACGATCCGATTCATCAACAACATTGCCACTCCTGGATTTACTTGCATCGACATTAAACTCATTAAATTGATTTGAATATTGATACTTCTCTTGTTCATCAGCTGTATTGTGTATTTCAGTCTCAGTTTCATATCCTAAATGACTTTCATCTAAGTTCATACTGTCATGGTTGTTGTTAAATGTATCATAATTTATTTTCTGACTGTCATTATCTTGTGATATTTCATCATTTGGTGGTAATACCAATTTAGTTGGTGTCTTCTGAACACCACTATTGCCCAACTCTTGTTGGATCTTTCGTTGTTTCTTCCTTTTCATATCATTCAAATCTTTAGTATATTGGCTTTCACTACTATTATACTGCTGCTGTTCATCAACACCATTACCACTAACAATATAAAAGAAGATACAAAATGAAGATATAATTAATAGTGCCTTTTTAGCCATACCATTAAGATTTGGTTGTGTAGATTGATTATTGCTATCAGGTTGTTGACGGTACGGTGAGTTGGCCGGTAAGCGCCGTCCCGTAAAGGGGTTACCGCCACCTCCGGATGAGTTTGGATGTCGACTACGGTGATGCATTGCCATTAATAATCCGTATGAACAATCCAATAAACAATAATAAAAGTACAATGTACATATAAGCTTAACTCTTTGAACAGCCTCACATTAGCACTTTGTGCATAAAGTCATAGGGAGTAATACCAATTGAAACCCAAGATTGTACCCCCATATTTATTTATTTGTAAGATTGCCATAGGGCCCTACTAAATTAGACGGTTGATATATCTTAGGGGTAGACATTCGCGAGGTATCTTCAGTTCAACAAATTATAACCAGGGGAGATAAATTGTTGGTCAGTTGCTAAATTGTTGGTCAGTTGCCTGCAGGCTTGCTCTCATCATTTTTCACTGCCCACTCCGTCTTATGTAGATTGGCCTGGTGTTTCCGCTATTATATCTATTGCAATAGTGATATATTGTGTGTATATATAATAGTTGATTACTGCTACTGCTAATAAAAGACAACTCTGTTGCAAGAACAGGGATACTAGCTCAACACAAAAGATAACAAAGTGCACCTACTAACGACATAACAACAACCTCATATACCTCTTTCCAATATAATATAAGTACCATGGCATCTACATTTAACCGTCCCAAAACAGCACAGGAGGAGGCAGCTGAAGTCGAGAAAGCCAAACGGGAAGCTGAGATGGCTGCAATATTTAAACGGAGACAACAACAAAGTGGTGACGAATCTGATGATGAAGAAGATTTAACACCAGCCGAGATTGCACGTAAAAAACGTGAAGAAGAAATGGCAGCATTACGTAAAGCACGTGGCGGTGAGAACAACGAGTTACGTAAACGATTACAAGATAAAGGCGGTGGATTAATCACTGACATGGATGCCTGGCGTGCCGATCAAATTAAGGCAAAGAATAAAGATAAGGATAATAAGAATAAGGCAGCTAGTGGATTACACCGCCATCAGGCGAACTTTGTTAAGAATAAGACGAGTGCTGAGATTGGTGAAGAGGAAGATCGTAAGAATAAGGCTGATGCGGCAAGTAACTTACATGGACATAAGGGTGTGTATGTATCTGGTAATAAGACAGCAGCTGATTTAGATAAAGAGGCATATACTCAAGCACAGAAGGATGAGATGGAAAGGTTGAAACAATTGAAATTAGATGGAAAGAATTATGATGCCGATGTAGGTGAAACTGTGAATGAGCCAGTATCAGCATCAGTCAAAGATGCTGCCAAGGCATTAGACGCAGCCGAGAAGGCTGAACTAGAAGCAGCAGAACGACGCAAGTCTGGTGTTGTGATAATCAAGGATTCGAATGCTCCATCAACTACACCGCCCAAGGTACAATATGATATTTCAGATGCTGCCGATGTCGAGGAGGAGAAATCACGAATTACACTCAAGGTACCAACCTACACTCGAATTGATATCAAGTTTTCATTTGGATTAATCGTTCGTTCAACTGCCGCCGATGGATTCAATGGGGAGAACTTGCGTGATAACGAAACACTCAAGAAATGTATGGAGGGTACATCTAAAATTCTATTACAACAAATGCCAAGTCCACCCGATGTTGATAAATTATTAGCAGAAAATTCATCAGCAACAAGTATCAAAATTCAGTTTCCACAGGCATATTATGAACCATCATTTGAACCCACAGTTATTAGTATCGAGGAAGATACGAAGAATAAAGATAGTGGTAAGGTAACTGCCAAGGGTAATAAGAGGACATTGGTAAAGGCAAGCTTTCCGGTATTCATGAGAGATGAGGAAGAAGATGATGAAAGTCAAAAGAGAAGCGCACGTATGTTGAAAGAAACGAAGACTACTGTGTTCAAGGCTTTAAGATCAGCTGTTTCTGGTGGATCCTTCTTGAGATAGATGTGTATAAGGTGTTTTGTTTTTGGCAGTAGGATTAGAGATTGGATAGAGATAGAGAATTGCCTCCTGCCAGCTTCTTCATCATACTTTGATGATTGATTGTTAGTTGTTAGTGTAAACATGCACTCTTAAAGATTGCAGTTTCAATTAAGATAGTTGATTAATGCTAATGATAAAGTAGAAGATCAAGTTATGCACTTCAATTGAAGAAGAGGTATGCACTCTCATAGGATACCGCAAGATACGGATACAATATGTGAGATTTGCTGAACGAAGAAATAGAGCCGCCCTTATTTAGCCCTCCTCAATCGTATTGAACAATAAGGTAAAGAGATTACCAGTAATGTGCCCCTCCTCTCTGGCTAGCCCATTTAGTGGTCTTATTCATTATTAGATGACGATTTGATATCATTAATCATCGACACATATCATATTATCTATCATGGACACTGACAATACCAATGACAATGATGATAATCCCCCAAAAGTTGTCGCTAGCAACGAGTCGGATCCAAATGCATCATTTTATGGAGAAGATATATTTGATGACATGATTGCAAAGGTTATGGATGCGGCAGATAAGAATAATAGTAAAGTTCGAGTACAGGCTCCATCCCCAGTTATAGAGATTGATGGTACTCCTTCCGATGATAATGATATTAGAAGTATCGACAACAAAAATATTATAAATGACAACGATATAGAAACAGGTGGTAGCCCTGGGAATGACGATTCTACAAACACTGGATCGGACGTTGCCTCCCTAGATAGTGAAGAAATAAGTGGCGAGAGTGATATCAGCGAGGTAGAAGAGAAGGAAAAGTCTTCGTATTATCCCCAACCACTAATACATGATGACGAATCGACAATAGATATGAGACCTCCTGCCGCTGAAACTCAGACGGTATCGAGTTATGTAGATCAACTTAATCAGCAAGAACGCCGAAAGGGAAAGTTAGTAAAGGCAGGTGTATGTTCATTCATAGTTGCAATAGCCATAGGAGTAGTACTGGCGATAGTAATGACGGGGAACGATGACAGCTCGGTAACCAGACCATTATCATATGACGATTATGTCACTGCTTCTTCTCCGTCATCTCCACAGTCAGTCAAGCCAATTCCTCCAATTACAACAGTTGATAATCAAGTTCAATTGACCTTTGATAATATACCTGACGGATACCGTATGCCTGATGAAGATCGAACATCTATTATTAACTTTCTTGATACATTAATTGGTGATTATCTCTTGACTGATAAGTATCTTGGTGATTCATTTGAGCTACTTGGAGTTATCAATGGATATGATTACAAAGGAACGAGTGCTAGTCGAGGAACAACATTAAGAGTACAGCCGCCGCGACGACGTTTAGAAAGCTTGAATCTACCTCTGTTGATAAGTGTGAAAGGTCCATCAAACATATCTCCCAATGTAATACAAGCAAAAGTTATTCAAATGGTTGAAGATCGATCAAAGAATATTATGAACTATGTCAAGGCTTATGACTATGCAACATTCAAGGATGCAACTCTATCAGTACGCTTATATGACTTGAAAGATCTTATCATCAAACAACCAGTTAGTAGATCTCCAACTGGAAGACCGACGACTGCCTCACCGACTATGCGTCCACAGACTTTAGCACCATCAACATTGAAACCGGTAGCAGTACCCATATCATCAAAATCACCAATAACAATGCCTCCACAAACTCCGATCACAAGACCTCCAGTTAGACCTAAAACTCCACCTCCGAGTACATCATCTCCAATCACAGCTTCTCCAACTTCAAAGCCTATAACTCCATCTCCAACGCCAAAACCAATTATAACACTTAAACCTGTAACAGGTCATCCTTCACCAAGGCCGACGACAGTATGGGTAAGTTCCTGAAAGTGGAGCTAGACTTTATTCTGTATATGCCGACTCACCTTTGACTCCATCTTTCTTTTGTTCAGCCAACACGGCGCCCTACTCCAAGGCCGACTCTGAAGCCTATATCACAGTATGAAGGCAGTCTACTTGGACCATACGGTGCCGCTTCGAGTCCATCATCATCACAATCAAATCCTCCACCTCCATCGTCGGGAGTGAATCAAGGACCTGTCGTTCCGCTACCAGCTGGTCAAATAAGTGAATACTACTGTGCTAAATCGAGTTACACTTCAAGTTGGAATATACTGTTAGATTTTGATTGTGAGAAACCCTGTCCATCGACGAAACATACAGATTGTTCTGGCGGATATCAATGCCATGTCTCTGAATATTGTTTAGATGTTGAAAAAAGACTGAAGTTCTGAAGCTGATGACTGTAGAGACGATTGTAGCTGTATGATACTGTAAATTATTGGCATATCTAGATAAATAAAGAATCCTATTTACCTAAGTACCAGGGAAAGGTCTGATCAAGGATACTTCGCTCGGTCACAGAGGTATCCTTTTCATAGTTTGCTTTTGTCTCACTGAGATCTTCCTTTCTTCTTCCACTTTGTATGCTGCACAATTTTTCTAGTTACTTGTATAGAGTTCAGATGTGGGGTATCATTTCTTTTCTCGATGACTATTAATACATAGTTTACAATCTAGTACTACCATACATAGGAAATGATCCAGGTTAACGTCTTTTAACGACCATTTGCTCTTCGTAGTAACGCAATTAGTAAAAGGTCTGCATCCAAGGACTGCATATAGTTTGGCATAGCTGGTAATGATGCTTGAGGTGCCTGAGGTGGTGCTTGTGGTTGAGGTGGAGGGGTTACACTCGCCGAGTGACGTCTTTCCTTGCTTCTTGCTCCCTCTTTATTACTTCCTCCTCCTTCTTCTTCCGCTGGTCGCTCTTCCTGAGCTCTTTCTGCTCTTTCTTGTCGTTGCAAAGGTAATCTCTCCTGTGGTTGTGGTTGCTGTGGTGGTGCAAATAATGGGTTATATTGAGAGTAGCTGAGTGAGTTACTGAGTGAGTTAGCTAGAGCTGCTCTCAAAAGAGCTTCTGTTGAGTAATCTGCAAATGGTCTTGAAGCAGTCGATGCTGAGGCAGCGTGACTCATACTACTTGCATTCATTGACGCCGCTGCAGAGGCAGCAGGTTGTTGATGCCGTGCAGCAGCAGCTAGAGAAGGAGGAGCTTGAGAAAGTAGGGAGGCAGCAACAGAGGATGATGCTTGCGTCGCAGCAGCAGCAGCAGCCATCTTTCCTTGTTTCTCTGCCAACATACGACGAATTCGAGGTTGACCCTCCCGCAGGGCTATTATATTGCAAATAGTAAGAAGTTAGTGGAAACGTCAAGATGTAAGATGCTGCATTAAATAAAAAAGTATCAGTCATCTCATAGACACATAATAGGTACTAACCTTGACTTGTCTTCTCAACAGCCCGACGATCACCAATATCTCTATACGCAACTGGATTACCATCCTCATCCTTCTCGTCAATAGACATGCTTGTGCCACCGTCCAATCGTTCGAGGAATCTACCACCCACTTCGCGCATTGCCGCAACAATGGACTTACTAATCCTCAACTTCTCATTCTTCAAACAGGTGGCTTGAGTAGAGGGTATTGTGCATTATAAACAGTAAGCAAAGATGAACATAAGATGTGAGCAAAATGACGAGAAGCAAAAGCACGAAACTGATATTCTGTTCCTCATGCCAACACTCTGCAAACACACTCATCTTAACTTACCGTATCCTTCTTTATTCAATGCAACTATCTTGCGGTATGACATGTTACCGCTGTGTTTTAGTGCTAATCCCTTCCTACCACATATGATATCATTCTCATTTACCTCGGTAATTACTTCATACGGCAGCCCTGAATAATCTGGTGGAGACATAATGTTCTTTGGTTGTGTTGTTGTTCTTGTTGTTAACTTTTAACTTATGTTGTTGTTATTAGATGATGATATATCGATGTATTTATTTATTTTATGAGTATTGCAATAAATGTGATCACCAACACTACGTCAAGATAGGCGTAGTCTTAAAAGCCTATATTGTTCTTGCTTTGAGCCAATCGCATGCAGTGTTGATGATTGATGAGTTTGTTATTTTGGGTACGAAATGTAAGACCGTATCGGATAGAATTGGACAAAATAGGAGGATCCGTACTCACCTTCATAATAACTGTAAACTTCAACTCTGCTTCAATTGTCAGTTGTCAGCGGCAAGATTGTAGAAGATATTGCATAGAGCCACCCATATACAATATAAATATCGATAGCATCTTGGTCTTGAATATATTATTTTCCTGAGCAATTTCATTGAATATCAACATAAAACATGGCCAACATTGAGAATGAAAATGAACGCCTTGTTGGTATAACAAAAGTTAATGAAACAGATATTATATGCGGTCGAGGTGGTTTAGGTATGCAATCTAATATGTATTATATGATCATGTTGTTTATAAACTATTCATAGTTATTTATATATGTGTGCATATGTGCATATTATGATATGTATTTATCTACTGTATTTATGATACTAACAAATTATTCTCTATCCTTTATCTAGCATTAAAACATCCTGGTAATGCAGCATATAGAAAAATAGTTGGTGTTAATAAAGAAATATATGCAACATGTCTAAAAACAGAAAAGTTACGAATAAGTAAGTCTATAGTAGCGGCTATTAGAGAAATTAATGGCCGATTCCTTGAACGTGAAGATGGTAAAACTAGTACTACATTGGATGAAAAGGATGCCAATGGTAATCCGGTAACTTGGAAGGATATTGGAGAAAAGAGGGCAGTTGAGAAGACAAGTCAGGCATTGCGTGAGGGACAACCGAAGTTATTGAAAAAGATTGCCCAAAGACAGGAAAGTGCAGGTAGTTATGCTGGTATGCCAAACAATGGACAGTTTAATCATTTGGGTGGGGTTCCCCAAACGCATATGCATATGTCGATGCCTCAACAATCACAGTTATTACAACCACTACAACATCAGAACTCTGGACCATTACTTCATCATCAAAACTCGGGTGGTTTGCCTAGTTTGCCACCACATCAACATCAACATTCAGGTCCACTTCAACAACAGCCACTACCGCCTCAACAGTTTAGTAATAATCAGGGAGGGGACATGTATGGATATCAAATTCAACAACCTCATCAAATGCAGCAAAATAATCTCAACTTTCAACAAGCTGAACAACGGGGTAGCTTTACAGCACAACAGTTGGCTGCTGTGATAGAAGGGGCAGGGAGTTCATTCAGTAGCTTTCCAGACTTTAATGCCAATGGTGGTAATGTTCCTGTAAGAGATGGATCACGAATGTCATTCCATGATTCATGGGGATCCGAAGGACCGGGACCACTACCCTTTGGCGTGCCACCGCCAGATGCAGAGGATAGAGCTAAGCGTGAAAGGAATAACTCTACACGAACAGCAGATTCTTGGGGAGAGGATGATCCAACACCACTTGACTATAATCATAGTAGTGTAGGAGCAGAGCATGCGTTTTCAGCTCGTGATAATGATCAATTGCTGACGATGCTAAGTGCAGAACAAAGTTCTAATTCATCGGGTACTGCGGCTGCCAAGCCTGAACGCCAACGACCTTCTGTGAAATGGTTACTTGATGCTCAACGACCATCCATGGGTGAACTAAGTCTTGTTAGTCATTTGTCTCAAATGAGTATATTCTCCGATGCGGTTAGTCTTGACTCTGCAATGGATGCTTGTGAGAGAGATGCTGAATTCGAAATGCTAGGCGAGTTTGAAACCTCAGGCTTTGATGCTAGTGGTATGAGTATCGGTACATTTGAAGAAGTATCTTCTGCGGGAGGCTCGAGGGGCTCATCGGCGAATTCTGGCGCTCCCAAGCCTCGACGAAGTATTCTGCGAAAAAGCCATAAATGGCCCACTGCTAATGCCTTCCCCTCACCTGGCTTGGTTGGCAATGAGCGTTCCGATCCAGGCCTAATCTTTACATCTACAATGGATACGAAGCCAGGGGGTATCAACAGTGGGACAGATATTTCGGGATTATTGGGAGAACGAAGGAAGAGTGTTGTTGCATTTGATGTTGATGTGAACAGACGGAGATCGTCCAGGATGAGTATGCTCAGTGCTATGACTGATATAAGTGGTATGTTCAAGAGAGATATTGGAAGTGTACTAAGCATCCAAAGTGCTGATTTTCGAGAGTTCATGAATGATATTGACGATGATTCGAGTATTGAGGAAGAGGAGAAAGGTACCAAATCATCCTGAGAGAGAAGAAGTACTAGTCCGTCTGTTCAAAATGTTGTATATCCTGTCTTAATAATAAATAACTTTATTCTCGTCTATGATATGTATGTTGCAGTTGTATATAATTCATGAGTATCTGATCAAAAGAAAAACTGCGGGGCTTGCATCTTTACACCCTTCTCGTCCAGGAAATAGGAGTGATTTAGTGCATCAGCTGCACTGATTCTCTTCTTCGGATTCAATGTTAGCAGCTTACTCAATAGATCAAACCCTGAAGGACTCAGATATGACTGACCGCTAGTTGAGAATGAGTTGACCATAAACTGTTTACCAAGTTCACAACCATCCTTCTTCTTCCATTTAAATGTTCCTGCACTTGGTAAAGAAGAAAACTCTGGCCATTCCTCATCAGATGGTGTTCCCAATAGCTTAAATACTTTTTGTATCTGATCTAACTCTCCTTGTCCTTTCATGATTGCATCTTTTATTAACAATTCACCAAAGATACAGCCAATACTCCACATGTCTATTTCTGGTCCATAAATTGATTCTCCAAATAATAGCTCTGGTGATCTATACCATAATGTTACAACCATCATAGTCATTTTCTTAAAGGGAACTTCGTACTTCCTTGCCAAACCGAAGTCGCACAGTGCAATCCTTCCACTTTCATGTACCAATATATTACTCGTTTTGACATCTCGATGTAAATACCAATGCTCGTGTACATGTGTCATTGCCGATAGTAATTGATGCATCATATACTTTACTTCCGATTGAGCAAACGGAGTGGTATTCTTCTTCATCGCAGCTTGTAAATCACACTCCATACATTCCATTACCATGAATACCTTATCGTTTGTATCACCAACAACCATTTCGCGTACTGTTACTATGCATTCATGACTTAGTGATAATAGTACACCAATCTCGCGGAGTGCTGATATTGGAAATCCCTCTTTAGTCATTTCACTATCAAACTTAATTTGTTTGAGCGCCACAATTTCATCTGTGGAGGTATCCCTTGCCTTCCATACCACGCCGTACGTACCCTCATCTATATGTGATAATCTTTCATATGAATCATAAACAGATCGACATCCATGTAAGAGAGGATTGTGTAAACGATAACCTGGAGGTATTGATATCTTTTGTGTACTTGTGGTTTTTGATTGAGACGATGCTGTTGTTGTGGTATCCTGTTTATCATTTACTTCTTCAGAATTTAGTTGTGCTGCTGCATTGGATTGCATAGATGCTTTTGTTTTGCAATTTCCACCATCCTCTTCGTCATCAGAGCTCCATCTATCACGCTTAGGCATACTGATGTATTGTTTACTATTATTAGGTATGGTACTTTCACTTTGATATTGTTTTGTTAATGTTGCTTTGTATCCGATAATTAATAACAGCCGCTTCAAAACCAACAACGATAGCGTGTTATAAAAGAAGCATTAGTGACTATATGTATCAATAGACGCCAGAGTGTGGGCATAGTATGCATCGTAAACGGGCGAGCGAGATTTGCAGTGAGCGTCTGTCCGCCGACACATGTTGTTGTTACATTATCTGTTGTGTTGTTCGATAGTGGTTGCTTGATATCTCCTTGGTTTACAAAGCGTACTATCCATATCTATTTGCAATTCATCATCATCTTTACTAGGTACTCGGCGGACTTATAAAGCGACGCGGTACACATCAAATAAACACATAAAAATGAACACCATCCAATTATTCATAAATTTGCTAACCTTACTTTCATGTTCAACCAAGTATATAGTATTAGTATCTGCTGATATAAACGATGGCGGCAATGTTGATAATGTTGATTCTGATATAATCGATGAAAATGTTGATAATATCGATTGCCCAGGTCCTGACGAGGCATTTGTTACGACTTGCAGCGGTACCACAGCTAATGATAAAACAACACAAACAACACCTCTATCAGAGGAAACAGATATAACAGACGATGACCTTTTTGATGAATCGGATTTGGTTAATGAAGTATTAGAGGATTCAACAACAGAAGAGGAACTGCCGCCAAAACAATCTCAACCTAAATTTACATCATCTAATAATAACAATAACAGTGATTATCAGGAAAGACAACAACAACAGCAACAATTCGATAACAATTTCAATTCCAAAGATGATAGACATAGTAATGATGAAGGAATGTGCAATAGCGATGATGGTCCAATGGCACTTCAACAGTTTAAACAAACTACAACCAAACTCTTGCAAAAGTATTATGATCCCTTACCTAAACAAGGTAAGATGGCAATTGGAACAATAGTGGGATTTACAGCCAGTCGATTATCATTGGGAGTTGCAAATCGAATCTTTAGAATAGCAGGCGCCACATGGGTGTTATCTGAAATGGCACATAGTAGTGGATTTTGTGATGAGGCCCAATGTGTACCCGAAGAGGCACGGCCTTGGATTGGTATAGTAAAGCGAGCATTGATAAATCAATGTATTAAAGTACGACTGTTTGCACGAAGAATCTGGAATCAAGATAGGATACGTGAGTTGGCACAAAAGGATGAATTAGTTGCTACAATGTTTGCTGCCGGGGCTTTCATTGGCTTCATTGTTTAATGTGAGTTTTGTGGAGAATAGCTAAGACCACATACTGCAATTAATCCCTTTAGCCTGTAGTCTATACGTATATGATGCTGATGAATGCTCTTCAGTCTCCAACGTATGATCATATTATATTTGTATAATATTGAGTATTATGGTGATATGAGTTAAATCCAATCGATTGGTGCTGGCCCTTTACGCCAATCGTACTTGGGGTTTACCCTAAACTTTACTAGGTAGAATTAAAACATAATTAATTGCGGCCCTTTGACCTTTGGTCAATCAAATACCAGCCTCTTTGAAGTATATATTAAGAACCTCACCAACTCGATATACTCTGCATTTATATTATTACTAGTCTTAATTGCAACAGCTTCAGTACCGGCGGCGGGATACTGTTCTCATTAGATCAAGAAATAATTAAGACATAACTAGGTACTCTAATACCCGGTCGGTCATAGTACAATAATACATTGAAATTGAACTACCTACTGACGGTACTAATACAGCACGGTATACACCCTCAAAGACTCCTTCCTAAGTTAAGGTCATCAATATTACTAGGTATACTGAACTACTAATAATACAAATTACTATGATAATCGATGCAAAAACAGTAGTTATTACATTCTCAATAATTGGTGTTGCAATGTATCTCGGGCTCGGAGCGATACGATCCTTTGCATTATCGATAGCTCAAGAGAATCATGATGCAAATCTAGCAATTGATCAAAGTGAGGAGGCAAGAAGAGTCAAAAGAGAACGAGATGCTGATAATGCGGCATCAATAGCCTTTGCAAAGGTTGAACCATTATTACCAGCTAGTGCTTTACCACAATCAGCTCATTCTAGTAGTAATTCAATAAGTGCAACAGATGAAGAGACCCCTGCTAATAATGCTACCATATAATGATATATGAGAGAATCAATAGCGGAAGGAAGAGGAACAATAAATAAGCTTCAGAGTATTGTGGAGAATGTTGTTGTTATGCCAATAGATATGTCCTGGGTATATCAGAATGACTAGGCATATCATTAACAGTGACTAGTTGATCAGACAAGGATAGCAAAACCAATTTAGATACAGTGTATCTTTTCGTTAAAATCAAACACCTTATCAAACCCAATCAAAATTATATGTGTGCAATTAAACAATCAATCTATATATTCATTACAATTACAAATCAATCTATTTGTCCATCACGATCAGATTCTCCTCCCATATCGCCCATATCAAAGTACTCATCAAAGTAATCTTCTCCAGTACTATTATCATCTGTTTCGCCACTTCCAAGCAAATCATCAACGTTTATTGAGATATCTCTTGAAACTCCCGGTGAAGGGATAACCACTGGCTCATCATCTCTCATACCTCGTTCCTTTCTCATTTCATCCTCACATATTGCTCTTCTTTGACAATTAACAACAAATCCTTGAATAGTATTACGAAAGTTCATCTTCTCATCATGATTTATAGTGCTTCTCTTTCTATCCCAAACTTGAGTGTCTAGTTTCTTAAACTCTCTTGTAAAATCTCCACAAAGCTCTTCTGATAACAACGATCGACCTTCCACCAAAGGGATGTCAGAAAAAGAACGCATCATTTTATCTTTGTCAACAAACCACAAAGATGTATACGCCCCAATACTCAAACTAACAAAGGTATCCAATGATAATCTCATTAATCTAAAGGCTAGACCTGGCCTTTCAAGACGTTCGACGTTTTGCTGTCCTCCTAACGGATTTGGTGGAGGATCCAGTTTATACTTTGATGATTGATGAAATGGATTGTTACCCCCTTGTGTTGTTGTTACTCCGGCTCGACGTCTGAGAGCTTTACTAATTAATCGAGGGCTAATTCTAAGGAAGGCAAAGCAACCTAACCCTGCCAATATCCCCTTTGACAGACCAATATTATTCATTTCTCCAAGAATCTTCTTTTCTGCTGTAAACTCTGGGTTTTGATACAGTACATCGAGGTTATTCATCCTCTCACTACCATTACTACTACCATCTGCAATTGCAGAAAACTTTTCTTTAACAATACGTGAGAACCGATTGTATACTTCAATTTCTGCTTCTTTATCTTCTTTCTTATTATTGCTCATGTTTATGTTATGTGTGATGTGTTTGATTCTTTTGAGGCATATAAGAAGTGCAAAGTACAAGGCAGTGAGTTAAGCATGTATTAGTAAGAGGGTTGCAGTGTATTGGCCGAGTTGTACGGCACATGAAATTAAAAATTAATAAAGATATATAAGTATATCATAACATAATATGATACAGGAGGAATACATAGATTACTCAATTGTCCCAATATAAAAACTGGTTATGTAAGCACAGCAACAACTGTTCGTAGGGTAGAGGTCAGGATATACTTACAGAGATTATTCCTAATATATCAAATGTAGAAGAATCCATGAGTCATGAGGCCAGCACGCCGATATCGATCGAGTAGCTGTCAGGATGATATTTTGTCAAAGATATGGTATTACCGTTTGAACTTTACTCTCGTAGCTGAAGATTTGCACACTGGGAAATAAAGGGAGGGAGTGTATTATTGACTTGGTTGGTGATAATAGTATGCGGATAAATCCCGAATATAATAGCGAGGAGTAGTTTGTTTGTTGCAATCGGGTGTGGTGATATGTCACATACCATATCATTAGCATCATCGCAATTATTCCGTACATAAATCATATATTGATTCTGTATTGATTTGCAGATAATACATCGTATGCTATTACTACATATTATGCACATTATTCCTCCAAAATAATATATTCATATGGAATAAGGTGTTCAAAGATGATACTCATATCATACATAAGATTTTCACCCTACGACATACATGAACATACTTTCACTTACATACTAAAAAAAAACAATCAACATCATTTTCATTTTACGCAATCAAAAAACAAATCAATACCAATTCACTTGCAACAAACTACTCAACTACAAACCACTAGCTTCTAATAACGCCGCCACCACTACCACTCCATCATGAGTAGTAGTAAGGTGTTGGAGTCATTAGTAGCCCGTGGTAGACGAGTGAGGAACTTTCGTGAAACTCGTGAGATTACATTCGGACTTGCTGATCTCTCCACCCAACAAGATGTTCATCAAAGATTAGTACAAAAGGGTGGCATTGAAACACTTGTGAATATATTAATATCGGCACAAGATGCAGAAGCTCAACAATTCGCGGCATTGGCAATAGCAAATACAGCGGCAACTAAATCATTATGCAATGAAATTATTAAACTTGATGGTGTAGTTTCCGGTCTTGTACAGTATGTCGCAAATGAACAGGCAGACTCAATCGGAAGGCAATATTCTGCATTGGCAATTGGTAATCTACTAGCTGATCCGACAACGCATGAAAGTATTGTTGAATCAGGAGTCATTGGTGCAATAATAACAATGTTACAGAATTGTTGTGATGCTCGTGAATTAGAATCTGGAAAGTATGCTGCGTTTGCATTGGCAAATATAGCTTCCAATCGTCAATATCATACAAAAATTGTTGATGGCGGAGGGATTGAACTGCTTATTGCTTTGGCATGTTGTGATGATTCTGATACGCAACGCCAATCCCTTGCTGCAGTTCGAGGATTATGCACAACTTCTGAAAATAGACAAACAGTTCTACGCAAGGGAATACTTGATCCACTAATACTAATGTCAAAGTCAGAAGATATTGATATTGTTCAGGAAGTTGCAGCTGCATTGAATTGTCTTTCAACGGAGGAGGATAACAAGGAAGAAATATCTTTTGGTGCAATATCGACGCTAATTAGTCTAATGATGATGGGTGATTCAACTGTTGAACGTCATTCATGCTGTGCAATAGCAAATTTAGTGGAGATTACAGATATTCACTCGCGTTTCGTTGAGGAGCGTGGTATTGCTCCATTGATTGCATTGTGTTCTTCGTCGGATGAACTCTGTCGAGTTGAGGCAGCACGAGCTGTTGCGAGTTTGTCCTCCAATCCAGAATTGATTGATACTTTGATTCAAGAAAAGGCATTAGGGCCTCTTGTAAAGTCCATTGAGCAAGACGGTAACAATTGTCGATTTGCTGCCTTGGCCATTGCCAACATTTGCACACATGCACCATCACTGTTCAAGGTTGTACAAGCAGGAGCTGTGCCTCATCTTGTTGCATTAGTTGGTGGTTCTAACAATAATCTAGAAGGTCGACGCTACGGTGCATTGGCATTGACAAATATGACCGCGTGTGAGGCATTCCACTCTACCATCTTAAGTGATGAAGGACCAGAAGCCCTATTTGCTTTGTCAAATTCATATGACGATGTTGAATCACGACGATTCGTGAGCTGTGCATTAGCAAACTTGAGTGCCAACACAACCAATCATGATCAGATCATAGCGATGGGAGGTCTTCAACCAACTATTGCTCTAGTCTATGATAGTGACGAAACTATTCACAAGCAAGCTGTTGCGGCACTACGAGGATTCAGTGCAACAGGAAACAATACAAAGATTGTACATGAGGGAGGATTGGAGCCTCTTAGTCGTTTGTTATTATCTAAAAATGATGAAGTGTTGATTGAAACTACCGCATGTTTTGCCAACCTATCTCTAGCAGATGAATCAAAGTTTGAAATAACGACCAGTGGAGCTGTACTACCATTGATTTCTCTCATTCAGAATGAAAACTCGACAATAGCTCACTACGCATGTGAATGTTTGGCCAACTTGGCGGAAATGAAAGACAATCAAGACTTTATTGCACGAGAGGGCGCTGTCATTCCGTGCATTAGTGCCATGCGATCACGATACATTGAGGTTCAACGAGAGAGTGGCCGACTGTTGGCAAACTTGGGTGGAAGTAGCAACAGTTTTGCAGCTGATACAATCATCGAAGGTGACGGTCATGAGTTGTTAACATCATTCCTCTTGTCTCAAGATGCAAATTGTCAGCGTGTGGGAGCATTTGGAATAGGTAATCTCTGTACTCATAAACATCATCGACGAACACTTATGCTAGCCGGAGTATTAGAGCCGCTATCGTCGTTGGCGCGTTCGGGCAAGGTTGAATTGGAGATACGGAGGTTTGCCATGCTGGCAATTGCCAATTTGGCGTCATGCTTTGACAATCACGATGACTTTATATCCCAGAATACCATCTCGATGCTAGTGTCGTTCTCAAACTCTGCTGATGCAGAAATTCGTAACTATTCAGCTTTTGCTATCTCCGAGATCGCAAAGAGCTACGAAATGATGGAAGTAATCACAAATGAGGGTGGTCTTGAGGCTGTTCTATACTTGGCTCGAAGTGACGATAAGAAAGTACAGAGACAAGTCTTGGGTGCGTTGACAACCTTATCTTTCTTGGACTGCAATAAAATGACCATTTGTTCAAATGGGGCACTTCCGATGATTGTAGATTGTATCAGTGAGAGTAATAATAGTGCGGACGAGTCTCAATTGGCTTGTTGTGCTATTGCCAACTTACTGGAGGCGGCGAGTAACATGCCATTGGTTGTCAATCATGGTTGCGTACCTCTATTGATTAGTGCACTCGACTCCGATTCAGAAGCTGTACAGCGAGAGGCTTCTCGAGCATGTGGCAATCTTGCAGTGAATGCTAATTTGTGTGATCTAGTCATTCAACAGGGAGCAGCAAAACGACTCGTGAAGTGTTTCCAAAGTAGAAATTGTGAATGTCAACGTATGGCAGCACTGGCACTGAGTAATCTGTCATCTAATCTCAAATCTCATTCTGATTTGTTGGAACTTGATATATTGAATCTCATCAAGACAGAATGTCTGGCAAGTCTCGACCCTAAACGCTTCTCAGACCAAGAGACTGCAAGATTTTGTATTCTAATCATTTCGAATCTTTGTGGAACAAAAGATAATCATGATCACTTGGATACTTTCTTCGGTAAGTCAGTAAAGTGGAATGGACGATGGTTTACTTGTAAACAGGAGACTGACTAACACCTTTATTCTATATTTATAACTATTTTTATGTACAGATATATTGATGGACTTTACACGACATCGTGATGTCAAGTGTCGTCAGCATGCAGTCCTTGCCATGGGCAACTTGTGCACAAATCCTCTTCATATTGAACGTCTGCTTGAGGTTAAATGTACAGATGCTTTGGTGGCATTCTCCTTTCCTCCAACAACACATGATTCTGTCAATGCTCAATTCCAAGCCATTGCCGGTCTACATGGTATATCAAAGCATGCTAGTTTGCGTGTACCCCTACTTCGTGAAGGAGTGCTTGCGAGTCTTGTTCTTGCAGCTCAAGGGAATAATCGATTCTCATGTTTAGAAATCCAACGAGAAGCTGCATCCACATTGTCAAATCTTTCACTAGCTGAGAACAACCGAATTGCAAAGTCGGGTGCACTGCCTGCATTGATCAATCTTTTGAAGAATCCCGACTCTTTGTGTCAGATCAATGCAGCTACGGCTCTGGCCAACCTCGCCGAGACTATTGAGATAAGTGGTGAAGTTCAGGAATTGATGTTGACGGAACAATGTCTTGAGCCAATGTGCAATCTCATTCAAGACAGGTCTACTCATGTAGATGTTAAACGTGCTGTCTCGCGTTGTATTTCTTTATTTGCAAGCAATTCAGAAACACACTCTCATATCCTGCCAACATCTGTTATTGATCCTTTGAAAGTGCTTAGTTCAGAAGGTGATGATACCGAGACACTTAGATACTGTGCATTGACTATTGCAAATCTGGCTTTGTGTAAAACAAATCACAGGTTTCTTTTGGAGAACGACTCTGTTGAAGCAATCCTTCTACCCTTGATTCACTCTGATGATGTTGAGACATTTAGGAGTGTATCCTTTGGTTTTCACAATTTGTCAATACAAGAAGATAATCACTCCATGCTTCAAAATACAAATGTAGTTGAGTCATTAGTCACATTGGCTCGTTGTGATGATAAGGACACTGCTCTACAGGCTTGTCTTGCTGTCAAGTATTTGTCAGTTTGTGATAGAAACAGAAACTTGTTTGTCGAGAGTCGTGTTCTTGAACCCTTGTTAGCACTTGCATCAACAAGCGAAGACTTGGAAACAAAGCGCGAGGTATGTGCTACATTGCGTAATCTAAGCTTGTCTGATCAGAATAAGGAGGCAATTGTAAATGAAAATGGTCTTGTAGATATCCTATGTAACTTGGCTCGAGACGAAGATAATGAGCTTGCTCATCAAGGTATGTGTGTGTGTTTTTTGTTTTGTTTTTACAATCTTCTTCGTGTTGATAGTTCATATTAACCACACCCTTACAAACTCCAGCCATTGGGGTACTTGCTAATGTTGTTGAAAGTCAAGCCAATCATATCGCATTAGTGGGTATAGTACATCACCTTCAGTTCGCCATGTTGTCCAAGTCTATTCCTGTTCTGAGAGAATCGGTACGAGCATTTGCTAATCTGTCAGCTGAGAGAGATAACACACCAAACATTGTTCGTTCTGGAGTCCTTGATCATCTGATTACTGCACTTGAGTCGACAGACAACTTATCTAGGGAATTTGCAACAATTGCAATGTCCAACCTTGCATCCAACGAAGAGAGCAAGCTGAGAATTGTCAGAGAGCAGGGTGTCCGTCCGTTGATGTCAATTGTGCGACAAACAGGGAGTAACCAGACAAGAACACAACAGAATGCAATGAGCTGTCTGGCAAACATCGCCTCTTGTCACGAGGTGCACGAGGAGTTGTTAGATAGTGGCTGCGCTGAGCTCTCGATGCAGTTCATCAAGTCATCTAATCTTGATCTACGAACGAGTGCTCTTCTGAGTATTGCCAACTTTTGCTCGAATAGCGAATCTCATCCTCGTCTTGGTTCATTACGTGTTCATGAAGAACTGATCAAGAACCTAGATTGTACCGATAGGCTAGTTCAGCTCCGAGCAGTGACAGCCCTTCGTGGACTCTCAACTGACTCGTCCTTTCGCGACTTGATTGTATCAGGAGGTGGAGTACTCAAACTATTGTCCTTTATCCATTTAGACGATGCCGACATCAAGATTGAAGTACTTAGCACGCTATGCAATCTATCGCTGGGCGGTTGTTTGGGAGACGACGCAAACGCTGTGCTAGAGAACGTCGATATGGAAAGTTTACTCTCCTTCCTTTGCAACTCCAACTCAACACATCGACTGTTCGGGGCGATGGCGATTGGCAACATTGCATCGCATATTGATTTACAAGAGCCTGTTCTTGCTAGTGGCGCATTACAACCCCTGGTCGGTGTATCTGAAAATGAAACTTCCGATGTTGAAAGTTTGAGGTGCATCAGCTACGCTCTGTGTAATTTGTCGGCTGATCATCCCAATAGGATGTCAATTATCCTTAAAGGAGGTCTACCATCAATTATGTTTCTCTGTCACACGGGAGACACTTCGGATATGTTGGCAGCACTATCAACTCTCAGGGGTTTAGCATCATCGACTGAGGCTAGACGTCCAATTGTTGAAGAAGGTGTTTTGCATGTACTGTCACTTGCAATGAAATCTGATTGTTTGGAATGTAAGCGAGAGACAGCTGCAATACTAGTCCTCCTTAGTCTCAATGAAGAGAATAAGTTCAATCTCGTACGCTCAGACGAGATGAAAGAGCTTGTCACTTTGACTGACATGAACGATGCTCAATGTGTTAGTCAAATGTGCCGTTCATTGGCAACTCTTTCAGAGGTCAATGATCTACATTCTGACATACTTGATCATCTCACAGTGGATCGACTTGTTCGCTTGACGTCACAATCATCTGATCCGATGGTGAAGCTTGAGGTGTCACGACTCAGTGCTAACGTATCATGCAACTTCAACATGCACACAACTCTTATGAATGAACCCCAATTAATTGAAAACCTTGGAATATTGTGCACAGATGCAGACGCAGATACAAGAAGGTCTAGTAATTTGACATTTGCTAATATATGTTCGAACGAGAAGACGCATCCTACATTGGAAAGAAAAGATTTGGTTTCTATTCTTCATACAGTAATCAATGATGAACTACCAACCTCTAATGATGAAACTCTTCACAAATTGGTCGAAAGTAAATGTCACGCGTGTATGGCAATCAGTGCTTTATGTCAAGATTCATCTCTAAATTCTCATATAATTGAAGTGGGCATCATTCCTGCACTGTTGAAGTTACTCAGAGTTGACGGGAAAGGGTCTGATGATCTACGCCTACATGTCTCTTTTGTGTTTAACAAACTCTCCATGTTGGCTTCTGCACACCATGAGTTATGTCAAGAGAGAGTTGCAACCAGCCTAATCACGAGACTGGAAGAGGAGACTAATGAACATTCATTGACATATTCGATTGCTTCGTTAAGACGATTATCCGACGATACAAACAACCGAGTCGAACTAATTGCAAGTAATGCGATAGAGTTCATGACCAGGTTTTATGACTCTGACAATATAGATCGTTGTCGAGAGATTGCCTCGTCGGTTTGTCGTTTAGCTCTTTGGGACAAAGCTAGAGAGTCAATTATTGACAGTAATAGTATGTTTAGTAATATATTGGAGATGACAACTGCGGTGGACGAGGAGGTGGCACGATTTGCTATTGGAGCCGTGGCCAACATCGCGAATGATGAACGGTTTCATGATATAGTTGCCAAAAAAGAAGGACTGGTGTCTACGATGTTATCACTCATGCAGCACGACACACTTTCCATCGTACGAGAATCTAGCCGGGCGTTAGCAAATGTGCTTTCCTCATTGGTTGCGCAAACAATCGTTGTAAACGACACGTTTGGAATTGAAGCGATTGTTACTGTTAGTAAGCTTGAAGATCTTGAGTGTCAATTGAATACATCTGTGGCATTTCGAAAACTTGCAGCGAACAGTACATCACATGAGGTGTTTCTTTCCCAAGATGATGTATTCAGTGCAGTTGTGAATCTTGCAACACATAGTCACAATAGTCAACTTGGTACTGAAAAAGAGACTCTCCGCAACATCAAGCTCCAAGCAACGGCAGCACTACAAGATATTGCTTCTAATCATGAGGCCAAGGTTAGGTTTGCTGAAATGGGTGGAATTGAGACGGCAATTGAATTGTCATCTCTTTCCGACATTGCTATCAAAACCATGGCTTTTGGAATCACCAGGCATCTTTCTATTGTGCACCAGCTAAAAAGAAGTGTTGTTAATTGTGGAGTTGTAAGCATCATAACTGATTATATTGGTAATGGCTGCCAGAATGAAGGTGACGAAGATTTGCTATATAGTATCGCTGAGTCCATTGCCAACATATCTGAGCATGCACAAAATAAAGTCGAACTGGTTCAAATGGGTATCTTGCATTGCTTAGTCTCACTCAGCAAGCACGATAGTATCAATGTAAAGAGGGGAGCTTCGAGAGCTTTTGCGTTGCTATCAAGCTCACCTGAGAATGCTGTTGGAGTGTTTGATGAGAAAGTAATTCCTTCCATAATTGAACTATTGTCTTGCCAAGAGGAAGAAATCAGTAGGGACGCGGCCGCTGCTATTAGTAATGTCGCCGTGGGAGATTTTGTAAAAGTAATTGGGAAGTTGGGTGGTATCCCTCCACTAATACACTTGTTGTCTTCGTCTTTCAAGAGCTGTCAGATCAATTCGTGCAAAGCTTTGTGTCGATTGACAACTCTTGAAGAAAACAAGAAGACACTCTTTGATGAGGACGGATTATCTCCTCTAATTCAACTTTGTGCCTCGTCAAATCAAGAGGTAATTCTAGCGGCAGTCATGGTAATGTGCAATATCTCAACTCTAGAGGGGCATCAAATCAAGATCATTGAAGAAAATGGTCTCCCAACTCTGAAACAGCTCATGTCTAGTGACTGTTCTCTCACTCGCAAGAGTGTAACAATGGTCTTGTGCAATTTAACATTGGATAATGATACACAAGATCATGTCGCTAGGCAAATTGGTGTGTTGCCATTATTTGAGTTGATGAATGATGTAGATTGTCGAGTATTTGCAACCATGACAATCTGCAACTTGGCTGTAAAGAAGTCTCATGCCATGGCCATCCTAGAAGAAGGAGGACTAGTTCCACTTAAAGTCATGGTTGCTACTGAAGGAGCAACTAATCTTCAACGGGCTGGTTTATTAACATTGTACAATATCTCTAGTCATGAGAATAGTCACCTGTGTTTTGTAGAGAACAATGTCGTACTTGAAGTTGTATCAACAATTACCAATAGCGAGGATGTCCTGTGTCGTAGGTTTGCTCTTATGCTACTTGCCAATCTAGCATGCAACGAGGAGACGCGTGCACTTGCTACCAAGGGAGGTGGGTTTAATGCGGCTGTGTCATCACTAAAAGATGAAGACCTTTCATGTAGAAGATTTGCATGCATTTGTCTTGCTAATATGGGGAACGATACTACAACTCAATCTCAGATTATTGTGCATGGAGGACTTCCTTCTCTTCTAAATTTGTCTCTGGTAGAAGAGGAGGAAACTCAAGATTGTGCTATTCTATGCTTGGGAAATATGGCAGCAAATGAAGCCAATCATTCTTCTTTGTTGCGACAAGGTGCCTTTTCAACATCAACACAACAGGGTGACGAAACGATTAGTACGAGTAGTAGCAGTGCATATGTTGCCAATATGACAAGTAATGGCGAAATCCTCGCCCAAATTGGACGTGGTGGAGGAATCAAACCACTAATTGCCCTCGCTAATGACGGAAAGAACTTGCACTCTCAATGTCTAGCCCTGTCCTCTTTAAGAAGACTTGCGTTTGTTCGGGAGAATCGAGACATGATGATGTCTGAAAATGTCCTAGAGTGTCTCACGAGTGCAAGTAGAACTAGTCAGGTTGAAATACAGCGAGAAGTAGCTGGTTGTCTATGTAACCTATCTTTGAGCTCATCTCATCATCTTGCAGTTGCACAGACGGCAAAGTCTGAGTTGGTGTTATTGACTCAGAGTGAAGACATTGATACTGTTAGTTTGAGCCTTGGCTCATTGGCTAATTGCTCCGAGGACATCGATACACATGTGCTCATGAAGAGTGCATCTATTTTGGACACTATTGTTGGTTGTTTGGAAAGAGAAGAATTGGATATCAAAAGAGAGTCAGCTCGTGTTGTCACTGGTCTGTTGTCTTCTCGTGAGATACACCCACATATTATTCAACATGGTGGACTTGACAGTCTTATCCTTCTCAGTGGCTCAGATTCATGTGAAGAATGTCGATATCTGACTGCTCTCTCTTTTCATAAACTGACTCCATCCCCTACTTCTCATGAAATATTGATCAATAATGGCTTGACGAACATCATGTCCTTGATTAAAGACGTACAAAGAGACACAAGAAAGCACGCAGTATCAGCACTTCGTGATTTGTCTTCAAATGGAAGAGATAATGTATTATTCTTCCAACTTGGTGTGCCTGCGTTGATGGTAGAGCTCATTAAGGAGAACGATACTGATATAAAAACTATTGCACTATCTGTTTTACGTAATCTATCACAGAACAAAATGATTACAGACAGCTTTGATACTAGTGGTATGGTGCAATCTGTGATCCGGTGCATCTCTCTTGCAAATGAAGACATGAGATGTCAAATCGCAGGCCTCTTTGCAAATCTAAGTGAACATCGAGAGTGTCATACATCAATAGTGTCAGGTGGGATTGGCAACGCGATAAAGTCTTTGATTTTCATTGAACAAGATGAGATTTGGCAGGTGAGTTCTCACATTGAGTTCTCGCATGTGTTTAATGACTGATCTGCTCTTTTGTGTTATATACTAACTTCATTTCATATCCTTATCACCTCCTCATTAGGATTGTTCAAGAACAATTGCAAATCTCTCTTCCAATGAAACGAAACAAGCTAGTCTCCATCGACAGGGCTGTCTAGAAATACTGTCCAAACTGAGTAAATCAAATTCCGCCGTATCCCAGAGATATTGTTCCATTACATTGCGTTTCATGTCCTCAAGTGTTGAAGTTCAAAAGTTACTTTCAAATGGAGATGATGATGAATCGTCATACTTTCCTTACGTTGAGTTTTCTGAAAGCAAGCTTGTTGATTTTCAAAGAGCTGCAGCGGCAGCATTCTCTTCAATGTCGCTCAATCACACTGGAAAGACATTGGTACTGCAAAAGGGTGGTATCAAGTCAATTCTACAGCTATGTAATCACTCTGACTTGACAATATCGAGAGATGCCGTGTTTAGTATTGCCAATTTCGTCGCCTCGCCTGATCTTTGTCAATATGTAGTAAAAGAGGGTGGTATAGAGACAATTAAGGCCGTGGTATCTGCAAATACCAACGTTGAAGTACTTCGAGATGCTTCGAGAGCGTTGTCGTCACTATCCACTGACGATGCAACGAAGGAAATTATGATCTCACAAGAGATTCCGAAAGTCTTGTGTAAGCTGGCAAAGAGACCTGATAATTCAACCCAACGATTTGCAGCGTTGGCTCTTTGTAATCTGTGCTCTGGGACACGAGAGCAGAAGGAATTGGTTGTGAAGCAAGGCGTGCTTCGTGTCCTACTATTCTTATTGCGATTTCCCGATCTAGAGGTTGAGAGATGTGCCTCTTTGGCAATTGCAGGGTTGTCACTTGGATCAGACAGAAATAAGGCTGAAGTTATTGATAATGGCTTTGTCCGGCCATTGATAGACACAATAACATATCCAGATTTGAGAATGAGACAATGTGCACTCTTGGCCCTCAATGGCATTTCACTGGGTGAGCTTCCCGAAACTAAAGAATGCGTAGTCAAGGAGAATGGTCTTTCTCCTATACTTGATCTTGTCAAATCAGATGATGACGAGAGTATTCATGCCGGGCTTTACATGCTAGGGGCATTGGCTGAGAATGTTGAAATCCGCGACACTCTTGTTTCAATGGACTGTCTGCAATTGATTGTAGATAAGTCATCTACAGGATCAATTGAGATCAAGCGTGCAGCAGCCTACTTTCTTTCTCTCTTATCAGAATGTCCTGAATATCATGATGATCTTCAATTATTTTGTGGCTTGGAATCAGTTGTGGCACTGTCATCGCTTGTAGATGATGAGTGTCAGGATTATGGAGCGTTTACATTGGCATTTCTAGCGAACAATAAATCATTTCAGGTTCCTCTAGTAAAGATGGGAGGAGTGCGACCATTAGTCTCCATGATGGAGACAAGTTCACAAGCTAGACACTTTGCTGCATTAGGTAAGCTCTCTACTTTTTGGATGGGTTTGTACATTCCATTTACAATACTAATACTTACAACATCCCTCTTCTCATACACCTGGCTTCTAGCTCTTTTGAAGCTCGCTGATAACTTCGATAATCATGTTAGCATTGCCGAGGAAGGCGGTATTAACGCTTTACTTCGTCTTGGCAAAAACAAAACGACGTGCGACGCTGTAAACTATCGGGCATCAAAAACAGTTTCTTCCCTGGCAAATTACGCGGCGGCAAGTCGGCTCTGGGAAACAAACACAATGAGTAAATGTAAGGAGACCGGAACGAGTTTGACGAATGAAACTAATGATGTCGATATTACATAAGATACATAAACACCAGTTTGATACATGGTGAATAATATAAATACAATAGCCTAACATTAAACTCGTTAAACTGAAAAACTGGGAACACAAAACTGACACATCGAAATTCCTCTATAACTTCTCATTGCCCAAACATTTCTTATTATACAACTCTCTTTACTGTCCGGCAATCTCTTCTACTTTCAAAATATCATTCACTTGATTCATAATCTCATTTGCTTCGACGCTAATTGTCTGAAGCATACTATCTTCTTGTTGGTCTTTCCGTTGTTCTTTCTCCTCTACCACCAAAGAAGACTCCTTGCCAACAGTCCCTACTTTCTCGTTATCCTCATTCAGTAGTGAAGAAGACTTGACAAGAGTATCTTCTTTCACCTCACAAACCTCATCTAATACTAAAACTTCCACCTCATCAGTGTTATCAAAATCCATTACATTGACGGGAGATAACCTTGCACTCTTGGTGATACTCTTAGTCTCGTTGTCTTTTGAGATTTCAGCAGTATCCTTCTTCTCATCTTGCTCCTGTGGTTTTTGAACGCTACCCTCCTCTACAGCAATAGTAGGAGAAACATTGGAAGAGGCTGCTTCATAAACTGACTCGGCATCTACAACCACAACATCAGATGCTGTGTTTTTCTTTGCCATCGAACGAGCACGCAACATAGTCAGAGGACTAGGTGTCCTTGATGTCGTCCTAGACTTGTTGATCTTCTTCTTGCTTGAGGAGGTCGAGTTCTTGCTTGACTTGGATGCAGCCATAGATCCCTTCTCTGTTACAATGCTACCCAGTTCGGTGGCAGTAGTAGTCGAGGGTGATTTACTACCCTCTTCTTCATTACTTGTATTCTTGACAATCTTCTTGGCAAATAGTTTAGGAGAAGTGGATCGTACCTTTTTCAAGATTACGGTTGGTAGCTTCATCATCTTCTTCTGACTTGAGGATGTAGATGGAGTTGGAGAAGACGATGATGCAACTCTCTTATTATCCATCCACTCATTCTGTAATGCAGTAGTCTCCTCCTTCTTCTTCTCATCAGAAATCAAGCTATCAATGGTATGTGAACCATCATCATTAGTACTCATGGTACCAGTAGTAAGAGAATCAACACCGTACGAATACTCAGTCGTTAAGTCTGTTTGGATAGTTGATTGATCCATCACTGTTGACTGATCGTTGTTGGTGGTAATACCAGCAATGTTGTTAACGTTGGTAACAAGTTTACTCCATAATGATTCAGGTTCTGGTTCATCCTCAACGACAACATCTAAATTGGTAGTAGTGGTTTGTGTATGTGCAGTATTTACAGTTGATAATAAGTAACCCGAACCTTTATTGAAATCATCAACTACAGTTGAAATTAATGACTTTCCACTCTCATTAATATCCTCAACTGCTTGTGTCAACGCTGCCTTCTTATCGGTTGCGAATAATAATCCCCAGCAAGCATTATCTAATTCGGGTAGTAGATTTTCTCCAGGAGTAGTTTCATTAGTATTGGCGGTTAAGGCAGTAAATGCAGTCGCTGTTTCAAATGTATACTCTGTTGATAATAGCCCTTCACTCATCTCTTCTTCTTCGATGACACTGGGAAATGATGGCGATGATGCCTTTGTTGTTGACTTCTTGGCAGTATTGTCAATCTTTTGTGTTTCATAGGTTGTAATACTTCGAGGTGAACATGGCATGTTGTTCATGTTCATGTCATTCTCACTTGGTACAGCTACATCTTCAGTCTTTGTTGCAATAGTAGGTTTGGTAGTACCTGACTTGTTCTTCTTGTTGTTGGCGGTAGTAGATGATGATAGTGGAGTAGTAACAGGTGAAGATGATGGCGACTTCTTCTTACCACCCTTCCGGCTCTTGAACTTGGTTAGCAATCCACCTCTAGCTCTTTGCAATACCCTCTGGTAGGAGTTGGGAGTGCTTTTCTTCTTCATGATGAATGATAGTCTATTAGAGTTAGAGGTAGGAGGATGAGGGGGAGTTGAGAGAGTCTATTGCAATTGTTTATGCTAGATGATCATATGTTGTGAGCATTAACTAAGCAAGGACTCCAACGCTTGCAGCCTTACGAAAGAACATCGCTTGTATCTTTAGTACTGCTGCATTGAGTCGTCTGTCAAGAGCAAAGTATATAATATCTGCAGCTGCGTTGAGTGTGGTTGAGTGTGCAAGATAAGGTCACATAATTGTCTGAAGATACCGAAATCTATCGCTCGATATTAGGGCCGTCTTGCAAATGAGATATTCGAACTATGACACCTGAAAAACACCAAGACAGCTAACAACACAACAAACAACAACAGATAATAAGAACAATAATACCACCGCCATCATTCCAGGCTTTGCAACTAATAGATAATAACAACAGAAGAAACAAAATGGTAGTCGATACAGTCAATACAGCATCAGATGTGCTCATCCCCACAGAAGCAGCACCAAAAGTTGGCGAAGATATAACTTCCCCCCTCTCTATCCAAACTGTTGAACCACTCAAGGATGATGATAACAACAACCCAGTAAGTGGTAGTGGTAGTAGGGATGAATTCCGTGATGCAGGTAACTCCACGCCATGTGATTCTATACAGAATTATGCCATGGATTTAGCTGCTAGTAAGGAAGTGTCAGTAGTAGAAGACAAAGATACCAAGACTGATAATGTTGAGAGTAGTGAGAGTATCCCTCCACCACCACCTGCTGTGGTCGAAGTACGTGATGAGCCTGATGCCACCGAACCCGTCGAGACTGAAGTAGCCGCACCAGATGTTACAATTACTGTTACCAGTAGTAATGAAAAGTTGGAAGAACAAAAAGATAAGGAAAGTAGTACTGACAACAATATGCAGTGCTTAAATACTGATAGTGTTGAGATTGTATTACCCAACTGTGGCTGTGATGCAGGTGCTGCATTTGGTACTAACGGGGAGGAGGTAGAGAAGCCAGATGTGGCTGAAGATAAGGAGGATACCGCCGTACCTAACGATGAGACTGAGGGCAAGCCTATGGATAATGAAGATGTGAAAGTTGATAATGAGGCTACTGTCCAGCCAGTTGATGAACAGGAGACCGTAGAAAAGAAGGAGGAAGAAGCACCAATTGTCGAGACAAAAGACTCTTCAACAGCTTCAGCCGAAGCCTGTAGTGAATTCTTTGTCAAGCGTATTTCTAGCATTCAAGTGAAGGCAGCTGAAATGGCCGGGACATTAACTGCTACATCTGACAAAGTAGAAGATGGCGTCGAGAATGAAGAAGAGGTACCCGTTGGCAAATCATCTCAAGTTACCGAGATTGTTACTAAATCTCCAGAGGTCGAAGCTGCCGAGATTACCGACGCAGATGATGCCATGCCTCCTTCATCTGAAGGTAACAAGGATACTAGCTTTGTCGAGTCGTTATATGAGAAGATTGAAACTTGCATTGGTGATGTTACTTCCTTCTGTGGACCTACATCGACCAAGAAGGCTGTATGTGCATCAACTACAGTAGAAAAAGAACCCAGTACAACAGAGCTCTACATGGCAATGTCGGTTGAGACGAAACCAGAGGAACAACCTGCGTTAGAAGAGAAAACGTCCGTAAAAGAGGAGCCTGCTTCTCAGGATCAACCTGCAGTAAAAGAGGAAGAGAAAACGTCAGTAAAAGAGGAACCTGCTTCCCCAGCGTCAAAGTTATTGAAAAAGTTTTCTAACTTATTTACACCAACCGCCGCTCCTAGTACTGATATTGTTGAAAAACAAATGTCAGTTGAGGAAAAGGTAGAGCAAACACCAGTTTCTGACGAAGAGCCAAAAGCTGACGAGGAGCCAATTGATGCCACTCCACCAGCAGATACTCTACTAAGCCCTACCGCCGAGAAGAAAGCTGAGGTAGCTCTAGATAAGTTGTTCGCCAAGCCACCACAAATCGAGAAGAAGAAGACATCTAACAAAGCTAAAGCTCTAACCAAACTCTCAAGCATGAAGAAGGTTGCTTCCAATTCTTTCCAAAGAGCCAAGAAGTTCAAGAGCCGCAAGGGTAAGAAGGCACTATCGCCCTCTCCTGTCAATACTCCATCTCCCGACAAGGAGCCAAGTACTTCCGAAGAACCTACTGTTGACAAAGAAGCTGTTCCTATCACTACTACCACCACCGCCGAAAACGAGGAAAGTAAAGATTTAGTAGAAGAGAAGATTGAGGACTCTCCTTCTGACGTCAAAGATATTGATGAATCAACGACAGTTCCTGTGGAGGAACCTTCTCAAATAGAGGATGTAGAAGAGGACTCCCCTGTTGTAGAAGAAATCCCCAAGGATGAAGACGAAGAGGCAGTATCAGAACCCGCTGTCACTGAGGTTGAAGAATCATCGGATTAAGTAAACATGTTGAGCGAGGACAACTATATGTCAATAGAGGCCCCGGCATATGTCTTGTTTTTTGCCAATGTATCCTTGTTATATGTTATATATGTTGTTAAATACTGTGTTGGAATGATGAGTTTTAGATGTATCGAGCCTATCAATGTGATAATGTGATGTAGTAAGTGTAGTGCATGGATGAGCGACCCCTAAGAACTAAGTTATTAGGCAGAAAACTACTAATTACTCAAATTTTCACTATTTACTATACATTATTCGATTCTTTCAACTCTCTCCAACTCACTTCACTTTCCTTCCTTTAAAGCATCTTCCAACTCTTTGATCGCTTGATCAAAGTAATCCAGGTCGCTACTCGTCGTCGCTGCAGCTCCATCTTGACTATCATTCGATGGACTACCCTTGGCAGTACGTGCTGTTCCGTAGTACCTCTTCAACCGTTGACTCATTCTCCTATCCAGATATTGATCGGCTTTCTTATCAAGCATGGATACTGCTATCGTCTTACGCTTTACATCGATGTCAATTACATGGACAGAAACAGGATCTCCCTCATTCAAATGATGTCGTACGTTCTCAATCGCGCCACCTGTAATCCTACTTATATGTAAGAGAGGATTCACATCGGCACCTATATCAACAAATACCCCATATGGTACTACACTATCTACCTTGCCTTCTAATCGATCACCAACCTGTATCTTACTAATGTCACGACGTTTGGGACGACGACTTCGTAAGCTCAACCCTACCTCACCCTTCTTCAAGTCAATGTTAGTCACACGAGCATCTTTGATAGTATCTCCAACCTTGTATATGTCATTAATGTTGGTAATCTTCTTTGATTGAATCTGAGATATATGTAATAATGCTGTTCCAGATCTACTTCCCCTTGTTGCATATCCAATGTTGACAAAGACTCCAAAGTCACATACATCGACTACATTCCCAGATATTTTAGAACCTAGCTTCAAATCTTTCAATGGTTTGAATGATCTACTATTGTTACTACTACTGCGGCTTTTGCCCTTGCTCTTCTTAGATCTTTTTGGTGCATTCTTGACTGTTATCTTTGTGTTGCCTTGTTGCTTCTTCTTCTTTGTAGCTTTTTGCTTCTTCTTTTGTGAAGATGATTTCTTGGTTACTTTCTTGGCCACCGGTGCTACTGTATCTGTAGGCGGCGTTTCAATTATTGTTGAAAAGAGAATGCTTCTACTGCTTTCTCTCCCCTTCATATTCATTGCATTATTATAAATTTTATTATTGTTTGATATTTGTATAGATGTAGTAGTGAATGCTAATAACAGGGGGGAAAGAATGAGAAAGGACGTCTAAATGTATAGAATAGAACAATGACAGCATTGCAACTTACCATCTGCTCCATTTTGTGATATAGACATAGATAATAAAGCGAGGAACAATGATATTGATATGGTTGGCATAGATTTTTTAGTTAGGATCGCCATGATGAAAAACTATATCGTTCTCCCAGCTTACACACCGACAACGATTGATATTTACTATTATTATGATCACCTTCTTCTTATATATTAGTTGCCGTCAGCAGCAAAACACTCACTATGTTCTCAAGTAGTCAGTCTTTTGTTGTGCTGGTCAAAAAAGATACGCATCAAAATAAGATGCGGTATCCTTATTTCACTCTCAAAGTTAAAGTTCATTGCAACTTAACTAATCGACCCTACGACCTTGATGACTTTGATCTATCGTCTACCTATATACAATAAATATGGTAAAGCTTGCTCGTATTGTTAGAAAAGGGACAAAGAGTCCAGTACTTACTGCCCAAGTTTCCTCATCTTCGTTTGTCTCAAAAGATATTCAAACATACTTTTCTAATAATAACATCTCATCAACAGATGTACATTACATCGATATTTCATCCATTGCAACTACTGCAAGTGTATTCTTATCACTGGGCGATGATGCAATAACAAAGGCAAACTTATTAATTCAAGAAGTTACATCATCTGATGGTAATATTCGTTCCAATAATGTTATCTTCTCAAATCAAGTTAAATTATTATCTCCAATGGATGGACAAAGTGAAGTTGGCAAGTTTCTATGTATTGGTATGAATTATGTTGATCACTGTACCGAACAGAATTTACCAGTTCCTACTGTTCCTTTGGTATTTTCCAAGTTTGGTAGTTGTATTATATCGCCAGGTGATTCAATTCCAAGATATGGACCATCAGATGAAAGTGACATCACTCATGGCGGTATTAATGCAAAGTTGGATAAAGAACAAGTAGTAACTTCCAAATTAGATTATGAAGTAGAGCTAGGTATTGTAATTGGCAAGACTGTACCACGATTTACCAAGGCTGAAGATGCACACAAGTATATTGGTGGATATACTGTCATCCATGATGTAAGTGCTAGAGATTTGCAATTAGAAGCCAATGGTGGACAATGGCTTCTTGGCAAAGCAGGAGATGGTTATGCACCAATGGGTCCAGTCATTACAACATTGGATGAATTTCAAAACGATGAATATGCTGGAGCAGGTGATTTGCATATTGAATGTCGACTTACTCAGTCAAAGGATGGCAAGAAGATGACAGTACAATCAAGTTCCACAAGTAATTTGGTCTTTTCTACTCCACAAATTGTATCATATCTTAGCAAATTCATGACATTACATCCTGGAGATACGATAGCTACTGGAGTAAGTTATGATTGTGTGTAGATTATTCAATATATGATGATCTCTCGTTGTGTAGATTCTACAACTGTGAAGTATGTGATCCTCTTCTCTAACACATTGTTTCTTTTGTCTTTTGTATAGACCCCTCCTGGAGTAGGCTGTTTTCGGAAGCCAGAGCCGTTATGGCTTCAGAATGGAGATGTATGTGAATGTGAAATAGAAGGTATTGGAACATTGAGCAATGTTGTTGTTGAGCGTATTGATGAGGCAAATGCTAATACAGTCGAAGAGGTAGCAGAATCGCCCAAGGCCCCTGTGGCATTGACCAAAGGTCCTCCTTCTAAGACAGATGGCACTCCACAAAAGCAACGTCTGAAAGATTCGGTATGTATCGTCACTGGCGGTGCAAGAGGATTAGGCTATGGTATCGCGTTGAGATTAGCTGCAGAGGGAGCCACAACGGTAGTATTGATCGATATGAACCAAGCCGAGCTAGATGCATCAGCCTCTAACCTGGAGAAGGAACTACAAGAGGTCCTTGGTGAAGAGACTTCCTCGACAGGGCGTACTTTTTATGGACTTGCATGTGATGTAACAGATGTTGAGAAAGTGAAGGATACCTTTCGGTTTGTTGCTAGCAATCTTTCTCCAAACAATCGAATTGATATATTGGTTCAAGCAGCTGGAGTAGTTGGTCAAACTAATCTGCTTACACATGAAGTACAACCAGACAATTTTGACTTTGTAATGAATGTCAATGTAAAAGGTATCTTCAATGGCTGTCATGCAGTTCTTCCATACATGTTGGCGCAAAATTATGGTCGTATTGTCAACATTGCCTCTATTGCAGGCAAGGAGGGTAATGCTGGTATGTTAGCCTATTCAACATCAAAGGCCGCAGTGATTGGATTAACCAAAACAATTGGTAAAGAGTATGCAAGTAAGGAAGGAAGTATTACATGTAACTGCATTGCTCCAGCAGTTATCAAGACTCAAATGGTCGCCGACATGCCACCAGAGCAAGTCAAATACATGACAGATAAGATTCCAATGTAAGTCCAAACAAATATAGTGTACACTGATGGTGATAGTGTGATACTTCTTCTTACACTCTCTGCTTTTTTTCTTTACCACTATCCAAATTATGTAACAGGAAGAGATGCGGAAAAGTAGAAGAGATCGCATCTTTGGTAGCATTTGCAGTTAGCGAGGAGGCTGGGTTCACTACTGGCTTTTGTTGGGATGCAACAGGAGGTCGTTCCGTCTATTAAAGGAATGAGTTGAAAGGTTTCAGTAACAAGGTCACTCTAAGAGTACTTAAAATAAAAGAGAAAGAAGGCCAATCATTCATGCTACATGCTATCACTCAGGTTGACTTATTGCTCCCTGGTTGCAACTTTCATAGAAGGGAAGGAAGGAGATCCCGGTATCTTTTTCAATCTGCGTGCATTTTCCCAATTTTTTTAGTCCACACAAATTATTGTCATTGGAATAAGGCGAATAAATTGTGGTGTTTCTCCTAAGATTATTATAATGGTATGTTCATATCTCAAATATGTGCTGTTTGTTTTACGTCTGTTGTTATGTTTGCAAAAGGTGTGCATATGATGTGTATATGATGTACTCTCATAATATTTTTTATGTACATATCCTAGATGATGAGATTATTCACTACAGCAGTCCTTTTAGTTGCAACAACGAATGTATCAGCATTCGCTCCATCAAGATGCAATACCAATATAATAGATGTTAATAATGTTAGAACACAATCTACTCTATTATGGGGATCACCTGGAGATGATACAATAATGCCACTACCTGCGGGATCAATGGTTGCATTAGTAACTCCAATGAAGGAAGATGGTTCTCTTGACGAAGATGCACTCCGCGACGTATTAAATTGGCATAAAGACGAGGGTACGAATGGTATTGTTATTCTCGGTACAACTGGTGAGGCATCTACATTAACAAAGGAAGAGAAGGATACGGTTATGAAGATAACACGTGAGGAAGTGGGTGGAGTCTTACCCATTGTTGTCGGTACTGGTACTATTGATACACAAGCAACTATTACAAACACATTACAGGCGAAAGCTAACGGAGCCGATGCTGCATTGATTGTAACACCGTACTATGTCAAACCATCACAAAATGGTTTGTTGCAACACTTTACTTCTATTGCAGATGCGACTGATTTTCCTATAATTCTTTATAATGTACCAGGACGAACTGGTGTTGATTTATCTGTTGAAACAACTGTTAAGTTATCACATCATCCCATGATTCAAGGATTGAAGGATGCCACTGGTGATAATAACCGTGTCAAGCCCATGAGGGATATAATCGGATCAGACTTTATGCTATATTCTGGAGAAGATGGTATGGCAAGAGATTATGTATTGAAGGGTGGCGATGGTGTTATTTCAGTAACCGCTAATGTTTCTCCGGGAGCTGTAAGTAAGGTCATGTCAGCTGCAAATGCACAAGACGCCGATGCAGCATTAGTAGCTGATGAACCATTGGCAGCTTTGCATCGTGATTTGTTCTGTGAGGCAAATCCAATCCCTGTTAAATGGGGATTATACAAAATGGGAAAGATAACAGATGGAATTAGGTTACCATTGACCAAGTTGGATGTTCCGTATCACGATCGTTTAACTGCGGCTCTTGCGCAGGCGGAGTGTGTTCCCTCTTCGGAAGGTAGTGATAAGGGTTTGAAAAGTTATGGATGGCCAAGCATTAGTGTATTACTCGAGGGACAATTATTTGACAGTGGCTTAATCAATGAAGTTCTTGATATAATCGAGAAGCGCAATGGGGACTTTGAAATTATCAACTTTTCAGTACAACCAAATGATCAATTTAGTAATGCTGACTTTAATTTCAAGAGACCATCGAGTATTACCTTGAAGGTAATGGCTGTGAACGATGGGGCTTTGAATGATATCTTGGAACGACTTAAGGCTCTTGTGAGTGTAATGGAGTCAGCGGAGGGAGTATTGACTGTCACTGAATAATGCAGTATTTACTGAGAAGTTTCGGTCTGTGTTGATTAACTTAATTAGGCTAGGTGTAGAGTAATATTACTCTAATCTAGAGAAAACTAGAGGTGTACCAATTCTATCACAAACATATATCTATTACACCACATATGTCTCTCCTTCAGTTCCTCCTTTGCCAGTCAAAGTATCCGCAATGGCGTCATCAATCAACTCAGCTATATCATTAGGCAGATGTTCACCGTCCTTAGTCAATTTAGCAGTATTCATTGCTTCTAGCTGAACCATCTTCATAATATCCTCCATAAAGACATCCTCCAAAACAAAGTCACTGTCATTCTTCTTCTTTTTGATTGTTGGCAATGATCTTAATCTTGCAGAGAGACGTTTGGGAGATTTGAGAGATTTCACTGACAATACCTGTGACTGTTCATCCACAGTAGTGCTATTGTCAATCTTCTTCTTCTCCTTTTGTTCTGAAGAAGGCATAACAATAAAAGGAACAGGACTTCCTAATACCCTTGTATTTGACGCCTTCTCTGTCTTCATTGACTTGGCATTTGTTTCAAGTCCAGAATTAGCCAAAGCAAGCCCACGACCACGAGATACACTTGACATATCTGTTTCCTCGGCTTGAATCGACCTTCGTTTATGGTTCCTCCATTTCCTTATACTTGAATGCTCACGCGTACTCATAGTTTCATTACCCGAGATCCAAGGGGAAGTTGTATCCTCATCAAAACTTGCACCGATGGTATCATTACAGCGTACCTTCACAATTTCATAGGTTGCATCTGCTAACAATTCTAAGACGTTGCGATTGTCCTTTGGATCCCTTGCAATTGACGAGCATGCTTCTCTTGGTACAGCTGCAGCAGCAAGCTCCATAACTGGTGAGCACGCAATTGCATAATTTGGGCTTGCCACTTCTGCTGTAGTATTTTTCTTTTCTTCTTTTGGCTCAACTGTACTGTCATCAATCTTCTTCTTTGTATCGTCATATTCTGTTACGACCGAAAGGGCATCAATCTTGATATCCTTTGTTACATCGTCCTCAACAGGAGTAGGGAGTGTGCCTTCTTCTGCTACCTTATTAGAGTTTTTCTTCAGATCTTTCCAGCTCATGAGAGTTGGAGTTTCGGATTCTTCTGCTGGTGAACTCGTCCTTTCCTTTTGTGTAGATTCAGGTTGAGTAGTATTGGGGGCGGGGGTGATATCAGTTGTATCGGCCTTGACTGGATCCGTTTCCGTATCAACGTTATAACTTACTTCAGGTGATGAACTAGTATTATCAAACTTGAACACGGCACGTTTATTCTTTGATCGGTTAGGTGATAGAGAGCCCATTAACTTCTTTCCGTTGTATCGAGGTGAGTGCAAGATACCCTTGATAGTAAGTCGCTTTGTATTCTCTACCTTTTTTGTCTCTCCACTCTTCATCGTTGATGATTCGGATATATGATTACTAAGAGTCTCCTCAATAGCCTTCATCTTGGGTGTGGTAACGGGCTTTGGCGACTTTGACAATACAGGAGAAGTATTCTTACTCCTGCTTCTTCCTTCTAGCTGGATTGTCATTTTCTTACTAGACTTCTTCTTGATGTTATCATTAGATACAGTCTTGTCCTCGGAAGTAGCTTTCGCTTTGTAACCTTTAGCAAGTTCAACCTCCTGACCAATCTGAGATACAAATGACATACTACTTTTGAGTAGAGAAGCAATATCTCCTCCACCTTCTTCGTCTTCATTATTGTTCTTTGTACAAATCACTTGCTCTGGTACTCCCTCTCGTGTATTCTCCTCAGATACAGATACATGATCTACTTCGGGTGTAGTTGCCAATACTTCATCTGCTTTATTGAATAAAGCATGGATTGACATATCATCTTTGATAACGACACTACTATTATTGTCATCATTGACACGAAGTTTACCAAGTATCCCACGAATGTTATTCAATGGAGGTCTCTCGACAATATTTCCTTCATCATCTCGTAGATGTCCATCGCCATCACCAAAGATCATATTGGCAAGATAGTCAATGGTACCGCTACCTTCTGATGAGTAAGTTCCTGTATCATTAACTGTTGTATATGTTCCGGTATCATTTTGGATGAATGAACCATAGTTATCAGTATTCTCTCGGACTTCATTTGTATCATTAAATGCTGATAATTTACTACCCCTTGTATCTTCTTGGTCACGGGTATCATCCTTGACTACAGGCAGAGACGATGGCCCTAACCATGGACTAGTAGTAGTAGTAGTTGATGGTAATTTAGATTTACTGTTCTTGTCATTGTTATTGATTGTCGCGGAGGTTATTGTTATACCAGTAAATACTTTCCCATCTTGCAATCCTCGTAGTTTAGCATAGGCGACTTCAACTTCGCCTACATCAGCGTTTAGTTCACCTACGGATAAGAAAGACTTACTGTTATCTCTCATTGTATTGTGTTGTTGTTATTATACTGTATACTATAACTATAGATCTTAAACAATATTGTTTTATGTTCTATTGTTTTGTTTTCTACAATTATCAAACTACAGTCTCAGTTATTGCGAGCCCAATACAGCAGTCATATAACTATAACAATCAAATATACTTGTAAGAACTTGAAGCCTACCTTCGTCCTCTTCTTATTGCGTTGAATAGTGGTGTGAAATTGAATTGCAACAATCGAAATCTTCAGTTTCAACGCTCGGTTGTCTATATATATATCTCACAAAGATTCTAAGGTATCCTTAAAATCTCTCGGCCCGGCTTGACCTAGGTACTGTCTACTTCTCTCCCTTACACCGCCAATCGATGGCAATAAGAGTGGACTAGAATTAGGTACTCCAGCAGTATAGGAGCGTAGACAATAAATAGTGGAGCTGATATTGTTATACTATCGAGAAAGAATATGAGCAGCGACGATGATGATATGATACACCAAAGACAAAGAAGCTCTCCCAACAAAAACAATGACGATGACGATGCAACTACCAAAAAAGATGATGAGTATGATGTGATTATATGTGGTACAGATTTAATACAATCTATACTCTCATCGGCACTAAGCCGTGCAGGTAAAAAGGTACTTCATTGTGATGGTAAGTACTTCTATCTATATGTTCGATTATATTTTGATCTGCTCATTAATATCTATCTAAATGTAACTCTAACTCCATTCACAGGTAATGATTGGTATGGTGGTTATGATGCTGTATTGTATGGTGGCTCAACATTGGATTTATTTATTGAGGGTTGTGAACAGCAACAAAGTGATATAAGAAAAGATGGAGACACTGCTACGAATGATAGCACATTGCAACAGCTTAAATTATTGACACGTGATAAGATTGGGGATTTGAGATTGCATTCTCGTAGTTTTATTGGTGCATCTAATGATACTGACGCATCTACTGAGAAAGAAGAAGATGATACAAATATTGAGAAACTGTCTATTCAAGATGATAGTGACAATTTACTAGATAAGAAGGTCTCACATCAAGTTGAAGATACAGCCAAATCCACAGATGTAAAGAACGAAGAGGATATAGACACAAAGACTGAACCAACTACAACACAAAAGCAAGAAGAAGAAGACGAACAACAATCAGCTGTAAACCCAATGGAACATGGATTCTGTTTTGATCTTACACCGAGTTTACTATTTGCATCTGGAGATGCTGTACAAGGCTTGGTAAAGAGTGGAGTTGCCGACTATTTAGAATTCAAGAGTTTAAAGGGATTGTATCTACTCATGGAGGAAGAGAAGAAATCTGCATCGACAAGGAGTCGACGAAGCAGAACTGCCAACAGTAGAAACAAACAACAAGATAATAAAGGTACTATTGGTAATGATGGAACTACAGATGTCAAAACATTCCTTGTACCATGCTCGAAGGGTGATGTATTTCGATCAAAGCTTCTTTCTCCGATTGATAAACGTCGGCTTATGAAATTCTTACAGCTAATATCAGATTATGGTATGGCAACACAATCGGTAGACGGTCAGTCATCAAATATTAATGACACTTCAGCTGATATAGAAGAAGCGACTAATGATGCAGTAGAAGAAAAAGATGATACAAAGGAAGATGAGCCCAACAACACAGCAGCCGCTGGAGAAGATGCAATCCAATCAATTAATGAACGTCATTTGCATCGCGGTAGAGCACTATCACGACCACAGAATAAAGCTACTGCATCATCTTCAGAGATGGATGCATTGATGCAGTGTATTTGTGACAATGTTAGCTTTTCCGACTTTTTGGCAAACACTGCAAAGCTTCCCGAGAGGTTGTCGACTGTTGTTATACATGCCTTGGCTCTAGCTCCATTTGGAAATGTCGATGATGAAAAGTACTCTACTAAAGATGGAGTAGATGATCTTGTTCGACACTTGACAGCTCTGGGTCGCTTCGGGGATACGGCATTTCTACTTCCAATGTATGGTAGTGGAGAGTTAAGTCAGGCATTTTGTAGAAGTGGCGCAGTGTATGGCTCAACTTATATGCTCCGTCGCTCACCTTTAGCAATATCATATGATGAGTCGCAAGCTGTCAAAGGCGTAGTTTTAAGTGGTGAAGATCATATTGGAGCTAGTGATGATGTTGACACAGACGATGTTACCGATAGAGAGATCCCATGTAAGCACGTCATCGTGCCTAGCACAATGATATCTCCATCCAATGAACATGAATCATCGCCAAAGCTTGGTAGAACCTACCGAAGGATTAGCATTATACAAGGCAAGCTAATGTTGGATCAAAATGATAAAACAGAGCCAACTGATACAGAGCAAAGACATGCTATCATTATACCTCCAGGAACGTCAGGTAACAAGTCTGCTATCCATGGAGTTGTCGTTGATGATTCTGCCTTTGTTGCACCTGCTCGAAAAGATTGTACTATATTGCACCTCACCACTACCAGTCAAGAAGGCGATGATACCCCAGATGAACACTTTGTTGATGCACTGAAAACTGCTGTTGAGCATTTAATCACTAGTCAATCATCGAAAGCTTCATCAGAGGTAAAAGAGTGTCACCATATATCATTCAGCTTTTCAACTGGCAGTGAATCGTTGCAGGATAATTTGAGCCAAACATCTGGATTGCATGTTTGTTCTAGAGATCAATTATCCCTGACATGCGACTCTGCATTCAGAGAAGCGGAACGAATCTTTCAAACTATTTGTCCTGACTCTGATTTCCTTGCACTTGCAAAGAAGGTTGAAGATGCAATTGTATATCGAGAGGAACATGATAGTGATGATGAGAAGAAGGTACTTGAGAGTGCATGTACCATGGTTCAAGGCGGAAGTGCAGCAGAAGCTGATGAGCTCCCAATCTCCGATGAGGATATAAACACGGAGGAGACGGATGTTAAAGAAAATGAACATAAGGAGTCTGGCTCTGAGGAAAAGTAGACAGTATTACACTTAAACATGATATATACCTCTGACAACTTAGCCTCATCTCAACATATATATGTAAACCTAAAAACGAGCAATGTTCAATCTTTTGTTATTTATGTATTGTTATCAGAGAAATTTACTTGAGCTCTTTAATCTTCTTGGCAATGATTCTACTCTTCTGCTTCTTGGCAACCATAACCTTGAATCTGTCAAAGTCTGACAAGTTAGATCTCTTCTTCTTGGCTTCAAGCTTCTTAGCCCAAGATGATCCCTCCCATTGAGTGAGGGTATCCCCAGCCTTCCAGGCAGCCTTCAATTGCTTAGCTCTGGCATTACGTTGGATGGAAACCTTGAGGTCAGTTAAAGCAATTCTTTTGTAGGGGACAACTTGACGTGAAACACCGGTAATTTCCTCTGGTCCTTCAACTAGACATTTATTCTGATCGACTATGTCAATTACGGTAGCAAGCTTTCCAGCTTCAGATCCGTGGTTGATCATGACAACTCGGCCTACCTCGACGTAACGATTGAATCCCATGATTTATATAGTTGTATATATTATATATTAGATACTGAGGGTTAAGGAGAGGTAGAAAAGAGATGATGTTAGAAAAAGGGGTTTATTGCAAAACATAAATTGCAAAACATATTATATCTCCAATCAAGGCCCAAAATATCTCCGACGTAAGACCATGCAACCCTATACGTCTAACAAATTCCCTCTATGTGATATTACGTCCATATTCCGCTGTATACCAACACCCCGCGACAATACCAAAGTATACTAAGAGATTTCTTTATCTCATATTATGTTGAGAAGACTTCACTCAAGTATATCTTTTGGCCGTCATCGCCGCCCAACACATCAAACCTCTATATCGATACCTATCCTAACAACTATGTATATCACTTTACTGCAAAGAAAACACACCGATATAACCTCACTATTAGACTGCTAACAACACCAACTACACACCTCAAACTTTTGTCAGCCAGCTAACAAAATTTACCTCATTACTGAAATAAAAGACACGCATCTTTGCTTGGTGTCACAGGCAGATTAGGTTATTCCGTACTAATACTACTCTAAGAAAGGGGCCGGTCCGTTTGTGAATGAAAACTCAACTCTACTAATGATTAATGATAATTGAGTCTACTCTTGCTCCTCTTGACATGCTGGTTGTTGTGTTGTTGTTTTTGTTTTTCAAATAATAGACGGATCATCACATAATTGTCCTAAATATATAGTGTAGGATGGGATCTCTCCGTCTCGCTATCAAAAGATCACTTGATGAAGATGAAGTAAAACAAAATCCATCATCGAAGAATTCACCTACAAAGAAAAGATCTACTGCAACAACATCACCCACTACAGTAACTTTAATACCACCAAAGACTAAAAAGAAGGGGAATAAGAAGAGGAAGAAATCATTATCTACGCAGTTAAATAATGCAGTGGCAAGTAACGAAGATGAAGCTGCTGCGGTAGTTCAACCACCGAAAATAAAGATACGATTGGGTATTAATAAGAAGAATAAAGTACCAGCCGCCAAGCCCAATGCAGCACCACGCATTGGAGAGGTCGGGTATGAATTTAGAAAGCAATTTAATAATAAACGTTGGTATAGCGCTAAAGTTGTTGAAATTAGACCTCTAGCTGGTAAGTTATTCTTGTGATCATTGCAGTAAAAACCTTTCAATATCATTCTATCTTATTACTGTTTTATTCAATAGCGAATGGATATGATCGTAGATGTATATATAGTGATGGTGATATTGAAGATTTACGAGTTGCAGATCTTGTAGAACTTGCAAAGTTAGATCCCAAAAATAATAATAACTACATACCAAATAATAATAATAATAATGTTGACAATAGTAGCAGGCCAAAGCCACGTATAACAATAAAGTTGAATACTACAACAAAGGTAAAACACCAACCACAAGCTGGTGAAAGATCGAAATCAGGGCAAGTCAAAGCGGTGCAGTCTAAGCAGCAGCAGCAGCAGCAGCAACTTCCTTCTCCACCGGGCGTTCTTAAAGCATCTACGCAAAATGACGAGTCAAACGGGGGACAACTAATAAATATCAAACCGGATATTGTGAAACCAAACAACACCGCTGTGAAGAATAATAGTACTCAATCTGTTACTTCAAATAAACCTTCTAGTAAAACGGGTAATATGATAATGAATAATATTACCGTAGCAGCACCGTCACAAACAAACCCTGCTAGCAAACTTCAACCACCACCAACAGTACATAAGCCTTTACCTCAAAAGAGTAAAATGTTATATGTTGGCATTACATTGGAGAAGTCTAAAGCAGTACCGAGCTGGGGAATTGTATTTACCAAAGAAAAGACGAACCATGCACAGATTAATCGTGTCACGGTTCCAACAATGGAGAATGGAGGGCCAACTATCAAGTGGTGCCGAGTAACACAAACAGCTCCCCATCCTGCATTAGTCTATCGAGCGATGACAGCTCCTGTTATTCCATTGGATCAATATGAGACGAATATGGAAAATTACTTCCCTTCAGCATGTGACAAAAGTAATGTTGTTGATGCTAATATCCTGTCTCAATACCTACTACCAGGAGATGCAATTATTGCAATCAATGGAATCTCCGTCTCAAGTTTTTCCAACACCCCACAATTTGCTGCATATATCCGTGCAAACTGTCAACGGAAAATGTGCATATTGGCACTACGTCATGAATATGTAAAGAAGACGCATAATGATGTAATTACCAGAGTACAAGCACATAATTTGAAGGCTCAAAATATTGCACAGCCAATTAGTATTGAAGATGAGACTACACGTATATCAATTGCTGTGAAATGTGCTTGGGTTAAAGTGACTGGAGGACCATCGACAGCAGTAGTCAAGCGTAAATCAACATCCTCTATGAATTCAAATGTCAAGAAAGTAAGGATTGTTTATACAAATGATGCCTTTCAAGATGAAAAGGGCAATCCAATAGTTTATTGTGACAATAGTGATTCAGAGAATGAGTATGATCCAGATGACGGGAGGAGGATTAGAGGTTTTCTCAATAACGATATTGATGATTCGTTTCATCTGTGGCTACAGAAACGTAAAGCAACTTGGAGATTGGCACGTCCTAGAAAGTACGTTAGTCATACTATTGACTCTTTAGAGAATGATGGTCTCGAAGGAGAGTTAACTGTCCAACATGACTTTTGGTTAGCTAGTGGATATCAAACATTTGATCAATGGTTGGCAGCATCAAAAACTAAATGGGCACGTACTTACTCGTGGCATCAAGAGAGGAAGAATGCCTTGCAGTTAGATTGTGAAAGAGAAGTTCATTTGAATAGTAACATTTCACAGTATCAATTTGAAAACTGGCTTGGAGTTAGGAAGCAACAGTGGAGATTAGAACGAAGAAAACGCCAACGCTTACTTGGAAAAGAGAGTTCCTTTGCCGAGCAGGATGATAACATGAAGGTAGCAGCAGTGAGCGATGGTCTTGTTGTAAAAGATGACAAAACTCCTCGTGCTATGTCGACAAATGAAGATATGTACATTGATGAGATACTTGAGAATGAAGAACGACTAACGAGTGAAGAAACAGCAACTCTTGAACCAATGGATATAACTTGGCTGTTTGATTCTAGTCTGGGTGCTCCAGATGATGTTGTTGTGAACATTATGAGATTCCTCAAGCCCTCCGATCACGGTAATCTCCTGTGTTTATCATACGTTTCCAACTACAACTTTAAACTGAGACAAGAAATGTGGAAGACACTATGTCCCTCACATTGGATATTGCCTCGTCGACCGAGAAAGTCTTGGGCTGCATTGTACATTACAAAGATACGAGCTGAGGAAGAAGCAGCCAGAAAAAGATCTGATGATATCTTGGTAAAGGCACATTTAATCATTGACAAGGCTGACCAACTGAACAAGTTTCAAAAGCTAATTGCAAAGGCAGAGAAGACTTTTCAGTTTAGTGTGAATTACACTTCCGGTGTAGTACTCGAGCGGAACTCACTTCTCAATCTTGCCATCATTGAGAAGAGACACAAGATTAGCAAGTGGTTGATTGAAGAGAAAGGAGCTGACATAGAATCTTGCGATAGAGGTTCATTTACACCATTGATGAATGCAGCATGGGCTGGCGATAAACACATGGTACGATACTTATTGGCGAAAGGATGCTGCCGTGTAAAGGTTGGCTTTAATCATTCATCAAAAGGCCTAGCCGCCTCTACTTTCAAAGGATTGACAGCCGAAGGTTGGGCTAGAAAGCGTGGCCATGACGGAATCGCAGAGTTGATTCGTCTTGGTCTTTAAGTGACCGGCTGGAGCAGAGTCATACATACCTGGAGAGTAATAAGTTGCAACATAAGTTAGCATTATTACTTTACTCATTTACTACTATGATTAAGTATAGGAAATGATCAGGATGGGATAATGCCCTCCATATATCGACCATTGCACACTTTAGACTAGGTTGAACTCCTTGAATACTGTAATATAGAGTTGTATCAGAAGCAATCGATACCCAGCCACTAGATGAGTCAATGTTGAAATGATTTGGTAGAAAACTTAAAAGCACGTCTCCAAGTGTTGTGTGTGGTGGTGCATGACTTGTACCGAGTTCTTCAAGTATCTCTCTAGGTCTCTTTTGTTCTATATTTTCACTTTCTTTTTCATGTCTTATTGGTCTTTGCATTGCAGTCTTTCCATTCAACATGACTCTTATTGGTATCAGTTGTGGTATATCTTCATCTTTGGATGTCGCCATAGAAACAGTACTACTAATTGCAGGTGATGATACCCCTGATTGTAAATCAACATTCACCTCATTATATAATGTATAATTTGATTGTAATACTGCATCCCAAACCTTTTCATGTGAGTTCTTTGTTATACTCATTGCCACTTTTGATGAATTGTATTGCATGAATAATGCTTGTTTCAATGAATTGCGATATATACTTCGTAGGATAGTTGTGATGTGCTCATGACTACTTATACTATTATTTTCTGATGGTTGCTGTTGTATATTGCACCCATCATTCAATGGTAGTATATCATCAGTTGGATAGGAAGTAAAGTGTACTCGTATCCTCCAGGGTAGAAAATTATGTTGATTCAATTTATCCTTCCATGACGTTGATGATGAAGGAGAAGTGCAGCACTTATTTATGATTGATTTGCCCTTCATTATATCATAAAGTACTCCCACAAATAAGTTCCATCGAAGAGGTGTACCACTTTCTTCATCTTCAAACCAACATTCTGGATATACATCAGGCTTTTTATTTGTTTGGTTTGTATCTTTTATAGAATCTTCGGTATTGGTGTTGTCTTCAGAGCTAGAATTACCCTTGTTATTATTATTATCTCCACTACTACTCCCAGGACTATCAGGAGGCTCTGCAACCGACAACATACCATCAAACTTTGATGCAAGTAAAGTATGAGTAGGAGCATATGATGACAATTGCATAATCACATCATGCAACGCTAGATGTAGATAGGATACTCTTGATATCATTTTATGAATTGGTCGGGGCGGAGTTGGCGATGATATAGATGTAGGTGCCAACGATATCACTATTGGAAGTGATCCTGACCACGTTGCTTCTTGTATTGATTTGTTGGATGCTAAAATGGTAGGTGCATTGTTATTGTCATTGTTGTTATCAACACTCATTATCTTTTTATGCAGTTTCAATCAATTAGTAACCACTACGCCAAGAACTTATGATATATACTTCAATCGAAACAGAACTTCAAACCCGTGCAACCTAACAACTAGATACTAATCGAATACTACGATGATATAACCAACGCCAACACTTCATTGAGTTTTAATCAATCGACGAGACATCAGTATCACTTTTGATAACCGGATATATACCGCTATCTACCCCAAATTTTTGGAGGCATGGCTACAATACCATAGGTATTTTGCCACATTCGACACTCATTTCTATTACTCATTGGATAGGCCCTCCTATTACAAGTAATTACATACCAAGAGAATATAATCGTATCGTCGCATTTGCATTAATAGTATAACAAGATATTCAGTGAACAGTCAACTGCAAAAAAGTATCTCAAAACAGCCAAAACATAATACATACTAACAAACAAAAAATACATTATATTGAACCATGTTTCTCGTTAACTGGTAAGCAACCATTGAATATACTGTATATATCTCGTTCAATCTATATTTTTCTCAATGTATTCTAAACTAATATCTTCTTTTCTATTTATCCAATAAATACCAACTATAATCATAGGTTCTACGATACACTCGCCTCTCTTGGTTTATATCATAAAAATGCAAAAATTCTCTTCTTAGGGTTGGATAATGCAGGTAAAACAACATTACTACACATGTTAAAAGAAAATCGTGTACAGGCACATGTACCCACTCTTCATCCGAATACTGATGAATTAATCGTTGGTCAATTAAAACTTAAAACATTCGACTTAGGTGGACATGAAACGGCACGTCGATTATGGCAAGATTACTTTACAACCGTGGATGGTGTGGTATACTTAGTAGATGCTATTGATCGTGGTCGATTTCCCGAAGCTAAGAAAGAATTGGATGCATTACTAACATCAGATGAATTACAGGATGTACCATTCTTAGTACTTGGGAATAAAATTGATATGCCCTCGGCGGCAAGTGAGGAGGAATTAAAGTATGCGTTGGGATTGTTGGATACGTATGGGAAGGATAATAAACCGGATTCGAATTCAGGAGTTAGACCTATTGAAGTATTTATGTGTTCAGTTGTTAGGAGGATGGGATATAAGGATGGTTTCCAATGGTTATCTCAATTCCTGAGTTAAAACAAATTATGTTTTGTGTTTTGTTCCCTCATTAATGGGTTGACACAAAAACTTTATGTGAGCTTGATAAAGCTATAGAGGTACAATGAGAAATGAAGGTTGGATTGAGTTTGGATTCAAGGGGATTATGGACTTGGATAAAGTGTACAATCTGCAAATATTTTCTATAAAGCAGATGATACCATATAAACAAACTTGATTTCTACAGAGTCTACAGCCTACCAGAAAGTGATTGCCTAAATATATTTATCTTTAGTCTTTCTTATTATCATCCTCTTCTTCTTCAGTGGGGTTGGTTATCTCTGCCAGATTAAAGTTACACCAATCTTCACGCGGTACAATTGACACCCCACAGAGACTCTTGCATGTTTCTACACGTATTGAAAAGTCAGGATTAGACAGGTTGACAGAAAATTTATACCCAGGCATATCATCTTCTAGTCCACCATTCAAAATAATAGGTGCCACGGCTTCAATTACTTGATCTCGTTTGAGATGCGAGCAGAGTCTTAACTTAATTTCGACCTTAAAAGTGATTTCTTTGCCTTCCTTGGATAAAAGGGCAGGACTATTAGGTATGATTTGCTTCAATAGGGATGTAGTAACTGCCTTGATTTCTTCTACTGATGCAAAACACTAATATTGAGATAATAAAGTTAGTCTATATACACACGCATATATACACAATATACACCACATCTTAAAGAAGATGCATTCACTTACAGTTGCTTGCATGGGCAGGATCCTACTAATATATCTAGATCCTGGTGGAGGGGAAGATGCCAGTAATGCAGCAGCCTCTTTCTGATCATCTTCAGCTTGTCCTATACCCTTTTGCTTACTGTCATCATCTTTCGCCTCGCTTTTCTTATTTATAATCTTTGCATCTCGCAAGATACATCTTACTACATGGACTGGATCCCACTGGACTTCATTGACCTTTGTTTCTTTGGATGCTTCTGCTGTTTGCTTTTTATCACTCTTTTCATCACCATTTGTAGTAGTATCTTTTTCCTTTGCAACTTTCAGTTCAGCCAAGATTTTATCATATGGTACCATCTCACAATTGGGTAATGTACAGATAATACATACCATACCACGCATACCGGAATCATATATAGAGAATGGTGATTTCATTGTTGATACTTGTTTGGATGTAGCTATACCATTTGTAGACCCGTGTCGAGGTCGTTTCGAGTTTAAGACCTCTTCGGCAACTGCCCCTTTCCTAAGCATTGCTAATTCATCTTGAAGAGACAAAGGCTTATCATCTTCCTCTGTTGTCGTTGAAGGTGATGGTTTTTTGACGTCTTCACTTGTTCCTTTGGATTCTGTATCTGTTGTTGTATGTTTAGAGCCATAGTAATAATGATGTATCAACTCAAGTGCTTCTCGTTGACATTTCTTCTCTCTTCCACTTTCACATGTTACAAATAAAGCCGGTGGACCTCTTCTAGGTGTAGGACCGTAGTGTGATGATCCTCTACCACCAAACTTACGTTTATTGCCACGTGATTCTCCCTTTGCCATGGTATAAACTTATATATTATAAACTTATAATAATAGATGCTGCGCTACCTATGTATTTTTTGGATTTGGGGTATCTTCGTGATTGCAATAAAGACCGTCGACTTCAACCACACTGATAGAAACCTAATACTACTAGTGTCTACTCCTATATTACTACTGGCAATTGATTATTGATACTGCTAGATTAATTCTAACACCGCCCAATCATAATCTAGTAACACAACAACTTTTTATTTTTGAAGAGGATCACTTTGATTACACGTGGAATGTGGCAAGATTTGCTTTGCGCCGATTCGATATTATAATAGCAGGAACCCCTGATAGCAGGAATATCAGCAGCTTTAACGGCAGTATATCATTTAGTTGACAATGGTAGCATACTCCAACATTGTCGTAGGTATCGTTTTTGCAACAGGTGAGGCTATAGCAGAGTTATTGGTTGAAGAAAGCATTTAGCAATTGATTTGGAATTGCTAGGAGGAGTAGATAGCCCCTTTCGACGCTGAATAGAATATACGAAATGAAGTCTTAACAAACGATGAGTCGATGCTTATATACCTACTTATCTTATCGTGTTCCAATCACTCTTATTTTTGTCGCTAAGAAGCTCATACTCGATTGGAGTGAATCCATTTCGCTTCCGCCATTTGGTAGCCTCTTGGCATTCTACTACTTTCAAAGAGTCTTGATCAACGCTGACACATAGATGACTATCTGTCCTACCAATTGTGAGTAAGTACTCATCCTCGTCTGCCTCTGTTGGTTGTAATATTGCCTCTTGACCTGCATCAAGATTGCAAGTGTATGATTCTAGTTTCTTTACTTCCTTCTTGGGATTACGGCCGTCTATACATTGATCAGTATTCCATGCTCTGAGACTTCCACAACAGCTTCCATCCTTCAGTCGTGAACTTTTATGCCACCAAATCGATCTTGCCTCTTCGTTTGCTGATGATCCTGAAGAGAATGAACACTTCTTCAGCTTTATCTCATCTGCAACACCAAAATTTGTCCAGTGCATCTTGGCTAATTCTAGACACAGTGGTGACTTTTCTTCTTCGTCGTTATCATCACTCGTAATGATGGCTTCAATCTGAAAGACTTCTTCTGGTAGTACTCCTGCATCCTTGTATATATGCTTGAATCGATTTAGATACCACTCAAAGTCTTCACAATCTAGATCTTTAAAGCCATCAGTGATACTAGATGTATCCAGCTCTTTTCCTCGCCACTCTTTAAAACTGGGGAATGTAAGTGTCTTATCGTACCATTTACCCAAGTGTGCCTTGACAGCTCTCGCTCTATTCTTTATAGCATCGCCTGCACCGACTTTATACTTTGCCTTTGTCTTTGGATCACTAGAGCGCCACATATGAGCTACATATGATTCGGGTGCAGATACAATCTCACCTCCACAAGTCCAGATGCGCAACTGTAAATCAATTTGATGAGGCGATACTTATAGTTGAGGATTGATCACAAAGAGATACCAAACAAGTCAATACATACTTACAGATTGATCAAGGTTCTCGCCACCCCATCCCTTCATTGAAGAATCATAACCGCCAATCTCATTGAACCATCTTCGAGACATGGCTAGAAGACCTCCACTCATAATTGGGACGTGATTCGTGTCATCTGTAGTCCATTTGAATTCAGCATCAAAGGTCAGATAGCATTTACTCATGCCTCCTCCGGAAGATGCAGGCCTGCCAGTCTCTTCCCAGTTATCAATATTCAGATTGGTGATTGTTGGGATTACGACTCGCTTGTAGTTATCATGAACTTCCTTCACGTATGGGATCCAATAGTCCTTTGCAGGCTTGACATGACAATCAAAGAATACAATTATATCACCAGTTGCATGTTCAGCTCCAAGTGCTTTTGCGCCAATCAGACCAAGAGCAGTATCTGACCGGACATACTTGACTCCAAACTTTGCTGCATCTTCTTCTGACCAAGACTCTTTTAACAGTGGATCACTGGCATCATCAACGATAACAATCTCTTTGAGTATTTCCTCAGGTGTCTCATAAAAGATTGATTCTGCAGTTCTAATAAAGAAATCATGTTCAAAGCCACACGGAAGGACGACAGATATTGTCAAATTGTTACCATCTTGCAGAATATTCTCGGCTAGTTTGGCTCTTTCCCTCTGTTTGAGATGTAGGCTCTCCCTTGCCTTTTCTTCCGTCACCTTTGCAGCAGCTTCTATGGCCTTATCGGTTAGCCGAAGACCTGGTTTCTTGCACTTTTTGTCCTTCTCTTCCATGACAAAGCATTTCTTAAGTGTATCACACCATGCACAGTCACCATTACACCAGTCTTTCCCGTTGCCCTGTGGACAATGTTCACAAGATTTCGCCTTGTGATTACCACACGATACCTTTTGCCACTTCTTATTATCCATCATTAACTGTTGTTGATTGTTACTACTCGACATTCCAGTACTTAAACTAACAGCTTGTAATGCACGTGCATATAGATACATTCCTATACTAAGTATAAACATACCACAAAACATAAGTAAACGACCATTATTGTTTGTAGATTGTCGTCTGTGGCCGCCGCCGCCTCGACGGTTAATCATTGGATTCCTTTGTATAACCATCTTCTAAGGTTCTTGCTATGCTGTGTTAGTTGTATTGCCCACTATCTTTGCAATATATATAGTTCGAGGATACCATTTAGTTGTGTTTTTGTAGCCCATCATGCGTCTGCCAACTAACTCTCATAATAATGTGTTGTTTACTGTTACCTACTTACTGTGTGATAGGCTATTAATTGATTAATTAGCATTATATATTGGACGCGGTTGTATCATATTACAGGAGAAGTGTTAGTTGCACTATAGCTGCTTCATTGAGTGTTATGATTAGATGGATTGCAATTGTACTATCCTCTAAGACCTTGGATTCTAGAGGTACTCAACATACCGTTAGCAACTAAATTTCTCTTTGATATGCCGCTGATGTAGCGATATTGTTATACCTCACCAATGCTAAGACTCCATACAGACGAATAGCATCTTACTTTGTAATCGGGTAGTAGTTTTCTCCAAGTTCTGTGTGTGTTGTCTTGTTCAAGTCGGGCTAGCTGGGGCTGCTCAATTTTACTAGAATGGCCAAAAATTTTAAGAAGGAAGATCGAAGTCTACAGAGAATGATGCTATACCATCCTCAGATAGTATGCAATTCTATATCATTTTAGAAGTACATATCTCTTCCGTATATAAGAGTCACTTATTGCAAATACAAATCAATAAATTCATGATGTCCATCAACTTTAACATCACATATGAACATACACATCATCCAAATAGTCAGGAGGTAGTAATAGAAACGGATAACAAGTGTATGCTGACTAAATACTCAAATATAACACAATGTGATAACTGATCTAGCCGTCTGCAAGACAGCCTCGCAGAGCTTGCCGAGAGGCATCCGCGGTAGTGATGACTTACCAAAGTAATAACTCAACTGATTGTTCGTTTGCAATAGTTATATGCACAGAGGTGTATGCTTAACAATTGACTAATGATGGGATTAAAAAAGAAAAAGTGATATTGGCTTATATATACTAATGGTTGAATTAGTGATATTGAGTATCAATATTATAGAGGACCAATACACAAAAGCAACAACAATTGAATGGTAAAGGTGTAAACTTTAGATAGTAGTGATTGGTAATAATTTGGTAATTATGTGGTAATTATACAAAACAATCTGAAAACCATGTCAACTTAGTTCGTGAACCAGCATCCGTATGAACAATGTCATGTAGTAATAGATTCGATTATTCATTAGTCTACATCTTTGCCGAGAGGCCTCTGTTCGGGTTTTCTAAGTTCACCATACTCTCCATAATGGACACGATAACACCCACTTAATATATTGTTACTCTGTTCATTGTTTATATACCATCTACTGTGTAAACAATGTGATTCCATCCATACTGAGTGGTATATTCGAGAGATACAGAGGTGATTTAGTTGGATTACGTACGTACGTCGAGTACGGTATCGTTAATTAGCTTAGTACAAAACAATCACAATTATTTTTGCCAACCTCGATGGAGGTCAATCAATACTCTATTCTCCTACCTGCTTGTTAAATAAAACAACCAACACCCATATTATTATCTTCTACAATTGCTTTGGTTGTTTTGGTTAAATCATTGGTGAGTTTGACTGTGTCGTTAAATTACATTGCAGTAAATTGCAATGAATAAATTGCTTTGTCATTTTTTATTTATTCAATGTCGACACTCATCAACCCTCTTTAAAATGTACTCCACCACACCATCTATCACCTGCAGAACGTCTTCTATATACAATAATATATTAAATACAAACAAATACGGCGGCATATGGCGCACACGTTATTCATCGGCCATCGATAGCAATTCATTATTAATATTTTCATACTGAACCACATGATCAATCATCATCAACAAAATGTATACGACGATATCATTGGCTGATATCGTGGTGTATTAATATTCATAATATAAATATATTGTATATAATACTGACATTGTGAGGTAAGTTGTTTGCAGTAGTGGTGGTGTGATTGTTATTTAATTGTACATGGCAAACCTCATGTTCATTTTCACTTCATTATCTCCTCTCCTTAAAGGTTACACAATGGCTAGTGAGAAAGAAAAGAATCTCATCAAGGAAGAGAAACCAGAGAGTAAGGAAACATCTTATCCTGATCTCGGTATAGGATGGAAGGTTCAAGAGGTTTGGATTTGGCGTGAAGATAGAACCAATTGGGAGCGTCGTAAAGTATATATTTCACCAAGCAGAAAGAAGTTTAAAAGCTTGAAGTCGGCACAAGAACATATTGATTTAGTTAACAAGCTTGGTCCAGATTGGACAGTTAAGAAATACTCCTCGCGTAAGCATTACACATACTCACCTACTGGACAAGATTTTCCTACCTTGAAGCAAGCAAAGGCATATGCTAAGTCCTTGGCCGAGGCGGCTACGTCCAACACTCAAGATGAAGGAGAAGTCGAGGAGACGATGAACGATACTGGAGCATCATCCTCTACTCAAGATTCACCTTCGAATGCTACTGAGGCGTCTGATGAGGCAGCAGAAAAGGATACAAGGATGAACGGTGGAGAAAGTAAGAGAGCACCTCGTCGTTGGTTGAGTGAAATTATGAAAGAATGGACAGATGACGTTAAGAAAGCTAGGAGTGCTTTTGATGAAGAAAAGTACCGTGAAGCCATTGGCATATGCACCTCAGTATTGGATACCAATCCTAACAACGAGGTAGCTCGGGAACTTCTTGTTCGTGCTTATATAAAAATGAAGGGTGAGATCTTGTTTGATGATCAATACATCAAAAGTATTCATTCTCCATTCTCAACAACATAATATTGCTTTTCATCTTTTTCATAGATTGGGAAAATGTGATCTCTGCTACTACGGGCATTACTACTACCAATATCAAAATAGTAGCCAGTCGAGGTCAAGCTAATATGCGACTGGGTAATATTGATGAGGCGATATCTGATTTCACTCATGCCCTTACACTGTCACCAACACCAAGTTCTATTACGACATTGAATGAGAAGATTGCCAAATTGATTCACATTCGGGGCAAGATTCACCTTGACAATGGTCAAATTGATGAGGCCGTAGACGATTTTAGCTGTGCCGTAAATCATCCAGATGCAACCTCTTTGACGAAGTGCAAGGCTATAATGAGTCATATCAAGGCTGGTGTTGTTAGTGATACCGCTATAGCGCCACCGCCGTTTCCATCCAACATGCGTGAGTGGTGTAATAATACATTGCTACATGAAGCCTCATCCGAACTCGACTCTGCTGGACCATTGAAAGATGCTGCAGTGAAGTTTATAAGAAACTTTTGTGCTTGGGACTACAAGGGAAATGATTTGGATATGGCAGAAGTACTAGCCTTGTTTCACTTCAATCCAAACAACCAAAATCTTCACGAGAATGGCTCTCTCTACTCGGGTGACAAGAACTGTACTCCTAGGAGTCCAACGTCTGGACCTTTTTGTGAGATATGGGCTAGGACGTGGTCTTATGTTTTCAAACTTAATCTCAATGATGCAAATACATTAACCATGCAACAAGTAGCTTGGGGAGATTTCATCAATCTTGACGGTGACTCTGATGAGGCTACAAATTCAGCAAAGAGTGCTAAGTTTGCTGAAATGGTTGAGGAGACTGAGCTGCTCAATTTAGAGTTCATTCTTGAGAATATCGATCAACTTCCTAATGTCAAGTACATGATCATCTGCAGCAATGCGGCTTGGGAATTCTACCAAAAACACATGAGCAAGTTCCCATCCCGCATCGAGGTCCTTCAGGATCGTTCGCTCGTTCACACTTGTCTCATGAGCCAAACCATTGGTATTACATACCGACAGGCATTTACATTAGTCAATGCCATCGTCGACATACAGTCCAAGTTGATTGGTTTAAAGACTCCTCCTACTGTTACAGAAGAGGTCGTTAGAAGTATTATTGGTGCAAAGATTAATTCAAGGACATCTGATCAGTACATGTATGTCGGTATTCGTAATGGCAAAATTGTACTTTGTGCCAGTGGATGTGATGCATTTGAACAACTATTGATTAACGAAGGCGCTACTACAAGCAACTTTCCGAATCAACCAACAATACAAAGTAACATGGATGCAGGTGTATCCACTCTTCATGCAGGGCTTGAAGTTGAAATGCATACTTTTGATAGTCCTGTGGTTGCATCTCTAGACACAGGACCACAAGAGGATATAGATGAGTATAAGAAATGGTCTAAGTGTACGGAAAAGCGTCAGGGATATGACGGTGTTCGGATTAGTAGCTGTATCACAAATGTATATGTCGCAAGGTACGGACCGAATAATGTGATTATATTCTATTCACCAGATGGCTGTGAGGAGTTGAAGAATATGATCAAGAAGAGTGGTGGTGCTTTTGCCATCTTTCCAAGCCAAGCAGACTTGAAAAGTGGCAATGCCAAAGAAGTTGCAGGATTGAAAATCGAGATGTATGCCTTTGATAGTAAAGAGGCTGTCGAGCTCAGGAGTATGAACTATGGAGCTCAGATAAACACGGATGCGTATAAGAAGTGTGTGGAAGTGTGGAAGAAGCCCAAACTTTTTGTTCATGAAGTTGATCTTGATACCCACAGGGTTGTTAGTGTTATTGGGGATCCAGTGTCGACTCTTAGTGGTCTCAACAACTGTGGCAATATCAATATTACAGACAAAGGCACCTCGACAGTAAATAAAGAATTGAAGAAGATTGATCTGAACTTGGGGGGGACCAGTAAGCCACATTGGTCTGACCATGAGAAAGCAATGGATTCTATTGACAAGGGGTTGTCGTTGTTTATCTACCTTAGAATTGATGAGCAGGTGCCTGGTTGTCATGTGGTTAGTCACGCCTCTGGAGATAGTTACCATCTACCATTCATCCTAGCGGGAGTACAACTTGATCCAGAGGAAAACGCAACTGTCAAGGGAGAGACGGTTGGTATTCTTGCTCTTGACGAAGACGATTTCAATGCGAAGGTTGCCAAATTGAAAGTATTACCAAAGAATGAGAGGTTGAATTACAATGACACCACAGACAGTAAGTACCTTATATCTTCTTTGTTTCTTTGGATTCAAACTCTAAAGCTTCCACTCACATCTCAATATTAACTCTTAGAATGTTGTAAAATTAAGGGATGCGAAAATAGATCTTGCTACAGAGCTACAGATCATATGTGCAAAAATCATTACAATCAGTTCAAGAAGGCTGGAAGGAATACAAAAGAGGGTGATGACACCATTTGTGAATTCTGTGAGAGAAAGTTTGATTCTCTGCAAGGATTAGCTAATCACAAACACTATTGTAAGAAGAAGAAAGGTGATGGTTGAAATGATATGAATAGCCCACAGCAGAGACTGGTGAAGAGACATAGATAGAGAATTGACTGATGATGGTAAGTTTGTCAAAAACTATAGTGTGTTATAATATAGTTTGCTCATTCCCAACAATCATCTTTCATTGTATATCAGAAAAGAGAATGAAGGAGGCACACGCACTCTCAATATTAGCCTATTGTAAATTGAGGGATGCAATAAGAAAGAAAAGCCAAAGAAAAAGATTACACTACGCGATGATGAATGAGATATCTTCTAATATAAATAAGCTTTATAATAAGTTCCTAAGACATCTATCTATGATTTTGATTGACATACTCCACCATCTTCAGACACAGTCCATTCACATTCACCATTACACCATGATGCACCATTACCCTGTGAACATTCAGCACAAGAAGAAGCTCTATGATTGCCACATGATACTTTTTGCCAGCGCTTATTCTCAATGTGCCATGGGTTCCTTCTTCCAACGAGTCTCATGAAGACGTACTTATCAAACCATTCAAAATCATGACATTTGTTCTCCTTCTTAATAAGCATCTGTTTCTGAGCAGCAGGATCTACCTTCCAATCGTCTACGAATCGTTGAAACTCCGGCTTGAGTGTTTCCTGACCAAAGAGCCGCTTGTAGTATGACTTCTTAGCCCCATGATCTCCAACCCAACCCTCCATTATCCGTAGATTGTTCCTAGTTGTGATTCTAGTGAAATTATCAGCAGGATGCTTCAATACAATAAACTTTCCTGTATATGTGCCATTCTTGTATGCGCATCCTAATCTATCAGTCATCTCATGAGGTAGTGTAGGTGGCCATCTAGTAAGTGCTCCTCTACCATCCTTCTCTTTATGTTGTCGATACATATGCCCCACACGAGAGCACGGTACCATTAACATTCGTCCTCCACACATCCATATCTTGAATGCCATTTCTGTATTCTCGCCACCCCATACAAATAGACCTTCATCATATCCACCCAATCTCCAAAACTCATCGGCACGAATAGCAAACAAACTACCAGGTCCAAATGGTGTTTCATATGGTTCTCTTGTATGTGGTCTCTCAGCTTGATACTTCATCTTCTTTCGTTCTGCAATCTCCTCTTCTGTAAACAGTGAAGAATCAATTGGTTCCGAGTAATCACCAAATCGATCGGCCTGATATCCAAACCAAAATTCAGTATTGATAATACCATACTGTAAAGGCCCGACACCGGCACCATAATCCTTTGTACCTAAATCATCAATAACATCAATAGTTTGCATAGCAATAGTGTGTGGATTTTCAATAATCGGTACTGCGAGATGATGATACCATGTACTACTCAACATTTCAATATGACTGTCAACAAACATTAGTACTTCACCTGTCGCAACTTTAGCACCCGACAATCGTGATCTTGCACATCCTTCTCTATCATCATGTTTAATAACTTTTACTTTGGGTGATAAACTTTGTATGTACTCCCATTCATCTTCATCAACATTCTTTCGTATATTCAATGGTAAACCATGATGACCAGGCACGCCATTATCATCTACAACAATAATTTCTTGAAGTAAGTTTGGTGGTGTACGTGCCAATATCGATTCAACACTTAACGATATCCAATCATCAGGCTCATTCTGTGTAGTCATTATAACACTAACTGTTGGAAAGTCGGTATCATTAAATCGATAATGACGACACATTGGATTGAAGAAGTGCTTAATACCAATACCTTTATTAACTTGTCCACCTTTACCTAACGTACGTAAATGTTTATATTTCTTACGTTCTTCACCAGACAAGTAGATGTGTTCAAATGAATCATCAGGATCATTATGTAAATACCATGGAGGTGTTGGTGGTTCCTTTCCATGCCATGGAGTTTTATATTGAGGAGGTGCACCATCTTGGGAATCTTCTTCTTCTTCCTCTGTATCTTCTGAATCTTCCTCTTCTGACGATTCATCATCTTCTTCTTCACCTTCTTCCATATCACGATCAATATCATGTTGCATATCTTGATCAAATTGAGCTCGTAAGTTTTGGTTATTATCACTTGCTGCACTGTGTTTTTGCAATTCAATATTATGATGAACACTCTTTAACCCCGTATGTCTACTATGACTACCACTGCCCTGGTTATCCAACATCAACTGTTGATTATTACTAATGTTCGACATTCCAGTACTTAAACTAACAGCTTGTAATGCACGTGCATATAAATACATCCCAATAATGAATATAAACATACCACAAAACATAAGTAAACGACCATTATTGTTTGTGTGTCTGTGGCCACCACCGCCTCGACGGTTAATCATTGGATTCCTTTGTACAACCATCGTCTTGAGGTTCTATGTGATTTCTATAGTTTTATTGCTCGCGTCAATAAGCCTGATATACCGCTAAACAATCGACAACCAAACAAACCCCACTCTCTTTAGCAGCCCGAAACTTTTTCGATAGAAACTTCATAAAGATAAAGTTCTTGAGATTCCATTTGATTTCTTCGAACTTTGCCGATTGTCATCAAATTATACCTCTAAGATGATTATCAGACTTCGAACCAACATCGGTGTGTGGAGAGTTGAGGACCTCGATGCAACAACATCAACAACCGCTGATATTTTATCCGGTATTGCCAAAACACGTCCACACGTTATATATGAAAAACCACTCTCTATAGATCCAAAATGTGATACTCAGCTTGATACTACTAAAACATTAGCTGAACAGGGATTGGGACATGGTAGTATGATATATTGTAAAGTTGATGCCTCTTCTTGTGCTGAGAATACTGTAGCAGCTGGTTCTGCTGATGGTATGGATGTGGAATCTAGTGACAATAGTGGTGCAGTAAGCAGTGGTGGTAACACGAAACGTATTATTGATAAGGATGGTTCTATCAAGTTAGTGCATGCCGAGGGACCATCTCAGAGTACTGATAAGGGATTTCGTAAAGGACAGTTGGCATTACGTGATATGGTAAGTTATAGTTTATTTACACAGGGTTGTATAGTTGTATTTGTTTAATATTTGTGTCAACTTTTTTACTCATTCAATATACCATATCATACAATTCATAATATAATATAGAAAATGGCATGGACGTTACAAGAGTTTACAGCCATGGATGATAAATACAACTTCAAAATCAAACGACAGGATGCAAGCTTCGTTGGTAGTGGCGGAGTACACTTGGAAAATAGTGCAGTGAATGATTTCCAAAGTTATTTGAGAAAATTCCAATTCCAACAACAACGATTTGGTTATTTATATGGAAAGTTTGTAGATGAAGAGGATGATGATTCATCGAAAGAGAAGAAGGAAGATGAGAAGGTAACGAGGGATGGATGGGGTGCACGAATGCCAGAAACTGGTGAGAAGAAGGTAAAGAAAAATGCCAAAGTTATTGTGGAAGCTATCTATGAACCACCGCAAGAGGCTGATCCAGAGGCAGCAGAAGGGTTTGTAATGCTTGATGACCCTAATGAAGAGAATGTGGAAAATCTTGCAAATATGCTTGGTTTACAACGAGTTGGTTGGATTATTGGTCATCCTCCAAGGGAGGAAGGATTTCAACTGTCAGCTGCTGAATGTATCATGGCTGCTGAATTGCAGTTGGAATCTGCTGGGGGTATTGAACCTACTCCATTCGTCACAATTCGAGTAACTGTGGATGATGACGGGAATGTTGTAGTCGAGGCATTTCAAGTTTCATTGCAATGTATGGAGATGGTAGCCGAGGAAGCGCTTGATGTTGGTCCAAATCAAGGCTTTTGTTATGTCAATGATACATTCACTGCAATACAGGAGGGCAAGCCATCGCCTACAGTTGAAAATAACTTCTTCTTGACATTAGTACCCATCAATACACATCAATCGGATATGTTCGTTTCAGAGTTTCCCCGTGCCAATCGAGCGTTTGATGAGAGGTTACAAACACATGATGAGATGAAGCGTCAACTGTCAAAGAGTGGAAAGAGTGGTTGGACATTTATTGATCTATTGTCGGACTTTGCATTACTATTGTATCTATGCAAATTTCTGGACGTCAAGACTGACATGCCTAAGATTTGTGCAAGTGTAAAAGATCGTGACTTGCCTCTTGACGATGGGTATAAGATTATCATTTCGAGTTTGGCTGGTATGGAAGGAAGCTATTAGTTTAGTATAACAGTATCGAATAGTATAAACCGAACATCAAACATTTGCCAGCCTATCTGCACTCGCTTACTCGCTTCCGAGTAGTGGGTAGGATACCGAGCTCATACTCATAACCTATTTAGATTGCAAACTCAATAGACTTTATGATACACAGCGGCAAATAATAAATCAATACACAGTCTAAGCATCCTATAATAAACATATTATACTACCATTATATCAAATATCATCTTTGCAGTATACTGAAAAATCTCCTTATATTACCAATCTCAATAAACACTCTCAACTCCCAACTCAAATTCATAATTACAAACTGAAATAATATTATATAATGGCAGCAGTAACACAAGGTAGACAAATACCCATAGTATGTCCGGGACATACACGTCCTTTGGCGGAAATACAATTCTGTACAATTGATGAGCCAGATGAAAAACGCACATTATTAGTATCGGCCTGTCATGATAAAAATCCCATGTTACGTGATGCCACAACAGGTGATTGGATTGGAACATTCTCAGGGCATAAAGGCGCTGTATGGTCATGTAAATTTGATCCAGCTGGATATTTAGCAGGAACAGCGTCGGGTGACTTTTCAGTACAAGTTTGGGATGCAATTACAGGAAAGAGTTTGTATAGTTTTCCACACAAACATGTTGTAAAGACATTAGATTGGAGTATGGATTCAAAGAGATTGGCTACTGGTGGTCACGAGGGGATATTACGTGTATTCGATATTACTAAGCCAAAGAAGGAACCTTTAGAGTTTGTCCAGTCAACAAAAGAGGTAAGATAGTATGCTTGTGACTTGTGTGTGTTGTATATTATTTACATACATCTCTCATCTTTTTATCTCGCATAACACGTAATACTGTGTGTTTTATAACAATGATATGAATAGAAAGTATCAATCTCGAAATGTCTATGGTTAGACAACTCAACAGTCCTTGCCGCATGTGAGGACGGTGTATTGCGATTTTGGAAGGTTGATGAAACTGACCCAACCAAACAACTAAAAGGCACATTATCAGTAGAAGGTGGAGGTATACGTGATATTGAACTCAAAACTATCACCTCGGGACAAACAATCTTAACAGTTTCCGCTGGACAGAATGTTACATTCTTTGATATGGCTACATATAAACAAATCCATTCATATAAAATGCCTATTCACTTTCGTGAGGAGGGAGGTGCTTCTCTTCATCCATCTGGTAAAAAGTTTGTTGCAGGAGGAGGAAGACGGGGTGGATCAATGGCATTGGGTGCTGTTGAAGGAGGTGAATTGGGAAGTGATTTAAAAGTATATGTGTATGACTTTGATACGGGTAAAGAATTGGAATGTCATAAGGGACATCACGGACCAATCCGTTGTTTAAGATATCACCCCGATGGGAAGAGTTATGCTACTGGTTCTGAAGATGGAACAATTCGACTTTGGAAGACAGATCCATAAGAAGTTGTGTGATGATTTGATAATGAATGAAGATATAAGATATCTAGACACAGTGAAAGAATTGATTCAGTTCTATTCTTAGTAAGGATAGGGTTAGATAGTACTACATAATTTTATCTGATTTTCTATTGTCATCAGCTACCAATCAGGAAATCATCCCAGCCGTTCCACTCGTCTTTATACTTGAGGTCAGGTCTATGTCCCATCATCGGAGGTACACTTGACAAACTTGATACCAGCTCCTCGTTGACACTTCCACAACGCTATGAGCATTCCTGATTGTAAAGAAATGTCTACATGTGAAGAGTAGTATGATTGATGTTGTATGTTAGAATTGTCTACTAAGCTAATTCAGATATGTATTCCCCACTCTTCTATTTGAATACACTTCGTCGTGATCGTGCAAACTGATTCCTATTAAGGATCATAGGGCAAGTATCAAATAAGATAGTTTCGCTGTTGTTACTTCCCGGACGGTATGCAACCTTCCAAGCTGCCACAACTTGTTGTGGCAGATACATGGTATAACAATCAGGTGTTGTAAGAGCAGTATATTTATCCTTTTCAATCCTATCCACGTTACCATCATCATGCAAGAAGAAGAATTCATTTGCTAGAACAATACATTGTCCGTCTGATCTCTTTCCTGCAATAAAATGTGTCGGATTGAAGGGCTGTGCGAAACGACCTGCAACTGCGATGTTGTTCATAATATCAATTATCTTATCCTTATGTTGTTGTAACAATTTTCCTAGTAAGTGTTTTTTCCGCTGAGAGCATCAGATGAGGTCAGTAGCATAAATCACCGCACACATATAATTAATCTGCACAACACAAACATACAACAACTTACATCAAAATTAATTCCTGTAAGTAAAACATCATGAGACAATTCCTCAGGAATCTCCTTACTGTTAATAATCCTCTCTACTTCTTGTTGAACTTCTTGTGGAAGAAATTCCTCCTTAACATCATTCTTCAAGTCTTTGTTTCTGATATCAGTTATCTTTTTGCATACTTCCGCCTTAAATACTGTATCATTATCAACTATTAACTCATACCAACATCCTCCTTTTTCTTCCCTATGCAAAAACCTTGCACCATTTCCTCTCATTTCTTTGATAAGTGTGTCTGCTACTTGTTCTGAACTTTCACCAATAATATCTTTCCAAAACAATTTTTCTTGATTATATAATTCCCGTGCCCTCTTGTTATATTTGGTATTACCAATATTTTTGAATGTACCACGGCCTAGACGAACATCAATATCCTTTAAATCCTTATTATCTACAGCCTTTCCAAGTAAATACTTCTGCTTAGAACCACTCATTGTTGAATAAGAGGAGGAGATAGGAGGAGGCGCAGAAGAGAGAGGAACTACCAGCGACGCACGAGGACTGGATGAAAGGATAGTAAGAACTCACGGGTTATCATATTATTATAGAGGATACGGTATCTACGGTATCCCTAGGACATATAATCTTTATATCACGAGGTGATATAAGATTATATCACCCACGCCGTCCTCCCTACGTGCGGCTACTACACTCTCATCATAAGTAGTTATTGCAATCAAGCATCCACTACCAACAATACCAACATCTCTATTATCATATCCATCATGGTATCATATAAAATTGCTTGTAAAATCGTGTCATCATTGCCAACCTTCCTCCCATTTGCTTGTGGTGTCGTGGGTAGTAGTGGCGGTGGTAGTGCATCTAAAAAGGAAAAGAAATTGAAGGATAGGGCTGGGTTTGATAGGTTGTTCCCACCAAAGGAAACGGATAAAGCGCCATCTGCATCGAACAACACAAATACTAATGTCCATCAAGATAATTCAAATGATTCAATCAATACAAGTGGCGTTGAGGGTGATAATAATAATGTAAGTGATAATGGATTCAGTGAGAATTTGGACGACAAGGATCGTATGGAGGACGATACGGATGGCAGTGGTGTTGTTAAATCAGGGTAAGTCATGTGATATACATAATATATGTCGTATACAATATCAAATAATAATACATATGATGTGCTCACACTCTCTCCACCATAACCAACAGAGATGACAAAGCGTATCAATCTCCTCATATCAAAGTTACCCATCCCCCTGAAGGTCCTCCTTTAAGCAAAGTCGAGGATCGTCAAGCTAAAAAAGACAAAACATCAGCATATCCCTCGCCTCCATCTCAGGATATCCAATCATCAGTACATCCTTTACTTGGTGGATTCGACACTGACCAAAGAAAGTATATGTCAGCAAATCTAATGAATAATGCTAACTCTATGCTCGGCCCTGGTCCTACTTCAGGTGACGAGTTCTTATCCTTGCGTAGTGTTCAAGTAATGAACCAGGGAATTAGCAGGAGTATCACACGAAAAATGTATGACCTCCCAAGTGACCTGCCAGGAGACGAGAGTCAGTTCCATGAACACATGCTCAAGTTCGATAGCTTCCCCAATAGTCTTTTTAAAGTAGGGCTGGAGGAATATAACCATGATTGCTTGTTTGATTCAACTGCATCAGGATTGAATTATAATAACAGAAATAATGGTGCACCAGCATTCACTGGTCAAGGTGTGAGGACTGCCGTAGTTAACTTCATGGAAGATAAGGGCAGTGACGGGAGACTATTGAGTAATGGGGATACTATGAGTAAAATGATTAGTAATGTGTCAGCTGCTGATGGGGTACTTCGTGACAGTGAAACATATTTTGAGTGGATGAGGTCTCATGGTGTGGCTGATGGTGGTTGGTTAGAAATCCTTGGTGCTGCTTGTTGCTTTGGTCAATTATTCGTTATTCTCACCCCCACCATGTCGGAAGAAGGAGAGTTAGTTTTGAAACGGACCGAGATTATCAAATCCGACAGTCATTGCGCTAAGAGTATTATCGTATTGTGCTTATTTGATCAGCATTACCAGCCATTGTTTTTTGTTGGATCATCGCCGCCATCAGGTCAAGAGTGGGTACCTATTATTAAGTATATTTCGAAGGCGTTGAGCTCTCCCTTCCGTGATACAACAAGTAAGTATCATTTCATCTATATACCTTCTTGTATATCTTTTGCTATCGTTAGCTAATGATCTTTACCTTTATTTAGGCACTTTCGATAAGGATGCGTTTGAATCAAAGTATGGTCCTGTCCCTGTCAAGAATGATGCTGTAGCTCTTGTCCACCAAGCATCATCCTCATCATCAACAGAACCTGAAGCAACAGAACCTGAAGACCTCACTATTGCTTCTCTTAAAACCTATGAGAACATGAGTGATGCATCTAAAAAGAAAAGTGGAGGTAGCATTAATGTACCTGTCAAATTCTTTGCGTCTCTTCCTCAAGATATAATCAATGCTGCATTGAAAACATTGCAGGTGGCTAATGAACGGAGGATAGCACAGAAAAATAAGAATATCAATGTCTCAAAAGATGAGATTGCTGCGCTGGAAGCATGTCTTGGTCCAATGCTCAAAAAACATAAAGTGAAAGCAGCTTGGTATGACAAGTATCCAACAAATTTTACCAGGTGTCTTCTTTATAGGCTCAAGAGAGAGTATGATTTCACAAAGTCGAGACAAGAAGTGGACAAGGAAAGACGGGATAGGATATTAAAAGCTCATTACGACAACTACGCCGCCCCTTTGTTGGCAGAAATGCCAACCAAGCCATCAGTAAGTGCCACATATTATGCTTGTCTTGATATATGTATAGTTATTTGTAGCTAATAATTGTCTACTTGTTCATGACCAGCCCAAATTTTCAAACTTGAATGATACAACGTATAAAAGCACCGTCTATTCTATTTTGTGGAAGCTCTTGCTCACTCAACCAGATCCCAGTCAAGGAGTGACCGCGATCCATTGTGGTCTTTCACTATACAACCTTTCATTCTTGAATGATATCGGTGTGAGTCCAAAAGACGATGGATTCATTGAATCTTTTCTTAAGGAGTACCCTAAATGGAAAGGCTTATGTATCAACACTGGATATACTGGTGTGGTTGATTTGAACCTTAACTCTCCCTATGGCAGAGAAGGCGCCGCAGGGTTTCTCAGACCCTGCAGTTCTCTACGCAAAAGTGATGGGTCTAAATACGAGTTCACCGTCGACAACATCAAGTATTTGGACATGATTCTAGTTCCTCTATTCCATGTACATCGTGGCGATGGCGTATTGTTGGAGGAGTTTTCACAAACCGTGATCAACTACCCTCTATACAAGATTCAGCCAGATCCAAAGGATGAGAATCCTTTACAGATGACATCAGCCTTGGAATGTATAGGGATGGGACAAGACTCTAACTCAGACTTCAACACTGTATTTGCTTGCCTAGCCAGGAATGTTATTGGTAACCCGAACTGCATGAGTAAGGAGGCTGCGAATGGTAATACTCGTGCAATTCGTCATATAAAAGGAAATAAGAATTTCTCCTTTCACAATGTCGAGGACAATGAAGTACTTGATTACTACAGCCCCTTTCTTTCTCCTATGTCTTCGTCAAAATGGGTCAAAGAGAATGCTGATGAGGCTGATGAGAATGATGATGAAAGCTTACATGATTAGCGAGCGAGGGGAATATTGGGACGAGGTATTAGCGTGTAGGCATATGTGTGCGTTAGCGATTATAAGAGAAGGTGCTCTATTAAATCTAGATACAAACTAGTTACGTTTGTTCGATTCATGTGTCCATGACAATTACGCAGTCTACTCGCTAGATCGTCGTCGGAGATAGACTTACTTTTTATGAGAGCTAAGTAATCTTCTTCTGTATTGACTTCAAGTTTACGTGCTACATTTCTACCCTCTTCAAACGATAAGATGACACCTAAGAAGTCTTTCCATCCTCTCCAATCCTGGTATGTTTGGTATACGGCAGAGGTGAGATTGTGTTCAATTAGTATGCAAAAATAAAATGATGTTGAATATCATGTGCATAATATAAACTCACGTCCTTCCACACCTTATCAGCATCCTTTGGGAGTTGATAGGCACCGGCACACTCATACTCTATAAACTCATCTTTAGAATCAAAACCATGACCCCTTGCAATCTTCCTTGCCTCTTCAAAACTATACAGTCGTCGAGATATAGACTTAGCATTTAGGTTTGTTTTTCGTGACACTGTCTCAATTTTCATTTTGCTACTGTCGCCCATGCCTATACTACTACTTGATTGATGATTATATGGATATACGGAGATGAAGGCAACGCTCGGGATAATAAAGAGAGGCCGCATATTGCAATCTTCTGGCAAAGGCAAACAAGCAGTCAATATACTTGGCGGTTGGAAATTTTTATTCCCAGCGTCACAGTACCTCACTAAGTAATACACCCGTCGTTCAATTCATAAATCGCTTATCATCATGTTATACCATCTCTTCAGATATTGTTTGAAAATCGTTGGTTACTGCCTATGAAGTTGTTCTACATGAGTCTTTTAGCGGTTACTTAATCATATTGTTTGCTTTGCAACAATCAGGGGGTTAGTAAATGAAGAAGAAGTCGATTAAATGGTTGTTGAAGATGACGGCTGAGATGACGGCTAACTATAGTATGATTATATGTTTAGTTGAGATGACGGCTGAGATGACGGTTTGCTATATTGTCTATATTATAAGCGTCTTTTAGCGGTTATCATCAAACAAACCTAAACAAACTACCTAAGAAGAAGCTCATCAGGCGTCAAATCTTCTTGATTCGTCGTGCCAATACCTCCCTAGCTCTCTTTCTTCTCATTTGCAACCTTCGTTTGTTTGTTTCGTCGTCATCCACGTTAGTATCTGTGGTATGAGTAGTAAAAAAACTACAACTTTGTGTTACAGCAAGGTTATCCATTTGTATATCAATATCGTCAAGCCCGTCTTCAAGTGATTTGGTAGTCTTTCTTGGTACCGATAAACTTCTTTGTCTTTGTACCCTACTACAATCGTTGGATGTTTCTTTAGCAGCAGTAGTACTTGTTGTTGAATCATTCTTCATAGCTCGAGAAGAAGTACACCTACCACGATGCTTTTGTTGCCTGAATTGTTTTACTATATCAGCTTTCTTATTGGCCTCTTTTCTTTTCGTATTGATTACATTTGTTTGTATACTCTGTTGCCGACTTCGTTTTAGCTGTAAAGCTTTGTTTGCATACCGGTTTGTATCTAGTGTGCTTGTTGTCGTATTAGCCTGTTGCTGTTTTGCAATGGTATCATGTTGATGTTGTTTCCTGTCACTAATATTTGGAGATGTTAGCAACTTGTGATTGACACCACTATCATCACTACCATATTTGGCAACAATCTTTTGCATTGCTGGTGAAAGAGATTTAGTTGTATAAGATGTGGTAGTAGTGTGAGATGATTTGATAGCAACCTGATGATCACTTGTTTCTCGTTTAGACTGTGGTGATACTAATTTCTTATTGGGTGGAGTAGTAATGCCTCTAGTAGCTTCAGTAGCTAGATTGTTTTGTGTCTTTCTTTTAGGTAAACGAGTACTGTTAGTAGTAGTAGTGGATACAATCGGCCTCCTTCTTTCTCCTTGTGATAAAGAGTTCATTGCAACAATCGGACTCTTCGCTTTCGATCTATGAGATGTGCAATAACTAGCCGATACATTGACACTCTTTTGTTCTTTCACTAATGCTTTACCTCCAACTTCTCCTCTCTGATTACGGTTCATGGGTGAGTTGTTATTCACTGGTGAGAGAGGGTTCATCTGTCGTCGTTGTAACAATGTTGGCGATATGCTTTTGCTATTGCCACTACTATTGATGCTGCTGCTTGGTTTCTTTGTTGTATCATCTACCAAGCTACTGTTTATCTTCTTATTACGAGATCTTCTAACGGGAGGAGGACCTGGTGGCGGTGGCGGAGGAGGTGGCGGTGGCATATTATTATTCTTTGCGGTTGATGTGTTATCATCTTTCTGACGATGTCTTCGACTACTTGTTTTATTATCTTCTCCTACATTTTCCTTATGAACTACATTGTTATTAGTCGTTTTCTTAGGCCGTGTAGATGACGGCTGATTCATAGATGATATCAATAATGCACTAGCGAGTGTTGATGTACTAAAATTGACACCAAAGGTGTTTCCTACACCATTATTATTAGTATCAACATTATTTTGTTGTTGCTGTGTAGATGAAGCTGTGCGGCGTCTTAGTAAAGTTTCACTTATACTGTTGAGATTCATGACGATGTCTCTAGATTATATGCCTATGTAATAGTATGAGTATGGTTCATAGTTTATTGAGCTGTTGTTGTGTTACAATACATAGGGAGGACTGTAGTTTGGGGGGGGGGGGGCAAGTTTTCCCAGAAAATAGAATCAGACAAACGAAACATCACTCACTATTTCGCCGTTCAAGATTGTGTGTCGTCGGCCATCGTCGTCTAGCCTCTAAAGCAAAGCCGCGCCTCTGTTGGCATTGCAGCAGTCCAACAACTCAAAGCCGGCAGGCTCGATGTGCCTATTGTTTTGCATTGCAAAATTGAATATACAATAAAATATAACCAGGTTAGGATCACAACGGAGCAAGATGTCAATGTCAAAAGACAATAAACAAAGGCAAAAGAAGATGATGCAACCTCCTCTGTATTATAAACCATCAATCGAGAAGAATCTAACTACGTCAACAACTATGGAGACCTGTCATACAGATGAGTCCTACGACTCATATGATGAAGATGCAGACTACTACGACGATCACTCATGGCAAACATCATCATCATCGTTGTTACAAGTAGCATCAATGATTAAACGGGGCCATACCGATTATGATCATGATGAATCGATGAACACTTCAAAAGATACAGTATCCAAGAAGAAGCATAACATCATTAGCAGCAATAGATTATATAGTCGTCAACGACAGTATGAGACGACTGATAATACTTGTCATGAAAAGAAGATATCACTTCCATCAACTGTTTTGAAGTATATGAAGAAGACCGATAATGTAGCGCAGAAGGAAGATGGACCCACTAAGTCTATACTTAAGGATTCTCCTCCTCGGTTGATGAAGACAAGAAACACAAAGGCAAATGATAACATGAAGGAACAGTATAGTCAAAAACAAAATGAACCCATCATGTCTACTACTGCTGCTACACAAAGTGCAAGGCAGAAACGTCGTATCAAAGCTCAAGCTCATGTAGAACTAAAGAATCAAATAGAACGAGTAGCAATAGCAAAGCAAAAGACTAAAAAAGAAACTCGAAGACAAAGGAAAGTGAAGAATTTTCAACGAATGAGGAAGGAATATAATGAGAAGAAGGTATTAATGAAAGAGAGGCAAGAGTTCGAGCTTAAGCGGAAGGAACAGCTATCTACATATCTATCTAAAGAGGAAAAAAGAGAAGATGAGAGTAAAGAAGATGACACAAGTGAAGATGATACAAAGCCTGTTACATCACAGGATACATACGGAGCTCCATTAGGCAGTAGTAGTACTCGTCACAGTCGAACCTTTCTAGACTTTGTACAACATCTTATTGTAGAGAAAGCAACAAATGAAGGTTCAGTTGTATCATCGCTTGGGTCAAGTAATGTCAAGGATACCTCATTTAGTGTCAAGGATACTCTACCTAGTCCTGAAGATATTTGCAAACAGCTGCAAGAGGTTGAGGAGAAGAAGAAGAAGAACTTGCAAGAGTTTGTAACAACATTGGATGATATTGACATCGATATAGAAGCATCAAAGCCAATCGGTATCCTCCCATTCGATGAACAAGAAGCAAATGTATTAGTTGAAGAAAGTAACGATAACGGCTACATTCAACTACTATCTGATGCCGCTGCATCACGACACCGTGCAAAAATGGTACTGCGAGCACGTGAATTAATCAAGAGCCGTAAAGATGAGAGAGCGGAGTCTGATAATGACCATACACCGAGTGAAGTTGATTTCTAGAAATAAGAAAATGTGATATGATGTGTCCATAGTTATATCGTCACATCATGGAGAGTGAAACTGAGTGGTGTTCGTTTTGTGTGCTGTATTAATACATGCTATGTTGAGTAGTTGTAAAGGTGCTATAATTAGATTACTCGTACCTAGGTATTGATGTTGTCATAGATTTATTATTATTAGAGTCTATACATATGTATTTTTTGTCTTAAGCTTGTGTCCCATTAATACTCGATATATTCTTCTTCTTATCATTATCATGACCGATAATGTGAGGAAGAACAATATGTAAAACTGGCTTTACAATAACCTCTTCTCCAATGGATAGCACTGGAGATAACACGCCAATAAGTGGGTTTACAATATGATCATCTACCTTCTTTAAATTTGGTTGTAGGATGTCGTCAATATCATTCACTTGTATTGTTATCTCAAGGAGTTTGTTTGTGGTAAACTCTGTCAGACCAAACACACCGCCTAGTAGTGGTATATTCTTTCCCCATTCCCATACATCCTTTGTTATACCATATACATTTTGAACTACCTCTGGTGATGAAGAAGAAGAAGTTGATTTGTTTTGTAGTTGTAGAGTGTCATTATTATTGTTGATTGATACCAATACCTCATTATCATCGTCGTCGTCGTTGTTGTTTCTTCTCGTGCCATCATAAGTTTGTCCACGATATTTATGCAGCCTTTGCAATGAATCAGTACACTGATCTCTTCTCTCATTCTCTATATCTTTTAAAGATAAGAAAAAGCTATCAAACTTTGTTACAGACTGTTGCTGATTTGGTTCATCGTTGTTACATTCTATTTCTATAGTAATTTCATCTGCTGCTTTGTCATGATGTTCGGTTGTATCATACTGTAATGTATCTTCAACAACCTCTGTATCCACTACAATCTGCTGTACATCACCAATATAACTTTCATCATCATCTACTATATCGGATGATGTAGGCTTACGAGCTACGCCAACATTGGATTGGTCTACTTTTTCAATAGATATTGGCTGGGATGGTGGTATGAACTTTTTTATCACTGCATCAATCCCAATGTGTGATGTGATTACCCATTGCAGTGCATCTTTGGACACTTTCATCTTATTGCCTATCTAATGATGGAACTAATTAGAAAACTGATATCTATTGTACAATATTGTATATCCCTCCGACGAGATCTGATGTTTATTAGCTAGTGCCCTGCCAATCACGACGCGTCGACATCTGGTTCATTTTGTGATACTTACTGTTTCACCGTTGGTTTGTAGATACTGTCGGACATTTTGTTGTCGTACCTATCTACCTGTCTAATTTAGCTTGCCAGCTCACAATGTGATTGGTGAGAGCGTGAAGATGATTGTGCATACATATCGTACAGAACTAAGCTAATACCCCCCACATAAGTTAGTAGTGTAGGAATCTACCACAATCGATAATAGATACAAGACCATAAAAACTTACACAACAAATACTTGCAAAAAACACATAAGATATACATCAAATTAAACTCACAACCACATGATCTTGCCTCATTCTATTGCAAAACGAATACCCTATCGACAAACAAGCAAAGGTCTTATCGACAATATTATGTGCAAGTCAATTGACGAAAGTAAAGAGCATAATAATATACTAGGATACCAATTCAATTATGGCATCTCTTCATCATTCATATCAAACAATATTATTAGAATAATCAGACCGCCATATACTATTAAAAAGGTATTCCTACTACTCTTTCTTCTATCAGTAATAGGTATTACATCATTATATACCTTTCATAGTGGCTTTCGTAGAACTATACAATTCTGGAGGGGAATGACTCCATTCATATTAAAGTATAAATGGTTAAAAATTAAAGCAGAAAAGATTGATCACTGTACTCCAGACGAATTAGAAGTACGCTTGAATATGCTTAGAACTGAACAAGCACCAAAGTTAGTTGACCTTATAATTAGGATGGGAGGAATATATGTCAAGTTAGGCCAAGTTATGAGTACCATTGGACAGGGGCTATTGCCCCAACAATATGTTGATGCACTTCAACCGCTACAAGATGGTATGCCACCAAGAGATTACAAGCAAGTGTCACAAATTATTGAGAAATCTACTGGAAGAACAATGGGCGAGCTTTTTGTAGATTTTGATATCATGCCTATTGGTGCAGCATCAATTGCTCAAGTTCACAAAGCCACTCTACGACCACAGACAGAAGGAGGTAGGTCAATTCCTGTGGTTGTCAAAATTCAATATCCTGAGGTTGCAGAGTTGTTTGAAGCAGATCTGTCCAACTTGGAGCTTGCAACACGATTGTTTGCTCCAGAGAATATCGATATAGCAAAGGCAATGAGGAAAAGGCATGAGAATGAATTGGACTTTAGATTAGAAGCAAAAAATATGAAAGATTGTACACGAGATATGCAACAACATGGCGTTGAGCCCAGTCTAGTCAGAATTCCTAGAGTAATTGAAGCGCTGTGTACACGAGATGTATTAGCAATGGAGTATTTACAAGGTATATCATTATCTGATGCTATACAAGAGGAGCAGCATAGTCTAGCAAAGGCATTAGGGAAGAAAGATGGTGATGACTTAAAGAAGGTATTAGCTACAAGAATGAGGGAACATTTTGAGAATGGTGGTGGAGCAGGCAGTGGAGGATTGGAAATGCTTGGTAGTAAAAAGATGAAGCTTGTGAATTTCTTTGGCCCAAGTGCAGTCACCATACTAAGAACCTATGCTTCGCTTAGAGATAGCATAGAGAATATGGTCATCGGTGCTGTCAAGATTGGATCTCAGATTCAGAATAGAGGAATTGGTACAAATCTAGCTCAATTGCCTCTCATATCTAAAGATGATGGAAGTCTAATTGCAGACAGTGGCATGAAAAAGAAGAAGAGGAAGATCAATCTCGGCCGAGCTTTGAAGACACTGGTACATGTAAGCGGCATTCAACTAATGATATCTGGAGTATACAATGCAGATGTGAGTATCCTTTATGTTTCATTGTGAGATGAAGTGAACTTTTACTCTTTTACTAACCCATTGTTACTACATGTCTTAAATCTACAGCCACACCCGGGGAATGTTCTTATATTAGAAGATGGTAGACTAGGCTTATTAGATTACGGACTTATGGGTCGGCTCTCCTCCAAAGATCGACAGACGATAGCTGAAACTATTGTAGCTCTGTCGGAGAAGGACAAGGCAAGAACGGCTGAAATATATCGTGATAATGGTTACACTGCATCTTTCAGGGGTAGTAGTGAAGATTTGGATGATAGTGTTATGCATCGCTTTGCATCTTTTCACTTTGATAAGATTGATCTATCACCTCTAACTCTGGACAATGGTGAGACTGTAGATCTAATGGAGCTCATGAAGTCAACAAAAGAGGGCACTGTACCTGCCTTTGTCGAGGAAGGTAGAAGGCTTGGTGGTTTACTAATGGGGGTCAATGCACAAGCGGCCAGGCCTATCAGCCTTGCGGCTGAGTGGAGACCTATCGCAAAGAAAGCTTTGCAAAAGAAATAGATATTGTACATAATATTACACTAGAGTTTGACCTCTATTTACTCGTGCATGCTAAATCCTATTATACGATTCATCTTAAGATGAGGCGACAGCTTTAAGATGAACATGAGCTCCGATATGGTCTGCAGCACGAGTCTGGTACTCACTTTAGTTAGTATGTGGTGAGGTTTGACATATTGACGTCAGTAAAGAGCAGGGGTGTGCTACATGCTATAAGTGTAAGGTATGGACAAATTTCTACCCAGGTGGATTTAACCTCCTTTACTTGAGACAGTATCTTTTAGTGGATGACCCTCAAAAATGACAAATTTAGTTCCTATCTTTTCATCGGCAGGCATCAAGCAGAATTGCTTGTCGACTCGTCATTATCAAAGTCTCCTCCACCATTGCAGCATTGGTGAACTCTATCTACCTATATAATCTATATCATCCTAATATTGAACCATGGCATCTCATCCAGAGACAAAGATTGACTGCTCAAAAGTTTACGTCAAGCAATCGTCATTTTCTTCCGAACAAACTGGAATCTTCGACGGTGCATTTGCAGCTGTTGCAATTAAGGAGGGTGAGCTCGTCGAGAAGGGTGTTATGAGACGATTACCGGAAGGTTTTGATGGTAATACCTGCCCATACATTTTCACTTGGAGCACGGAAAGACCTAACAAGGTATGAACTATCAGTGTCATTTTTTGTATTTGTATCGATATAAAAATAAGTATAAATTCTCATCGTCATTGGCCATACTCTATCTCTATTGCAGACCTGGGGAATGGGTAGTGGCTGTGCCCCCTTCTATAATACTTGCAAGGAAGGTACTGCCAATACTCGTATGGTGCGTCGCCTTGTTCTTTCCCGTGGTGTTTTGTACATATGATATGTCATTTTTTTTAGTATCTTATGTCTTGATAACTTTTATTTATGCATAGGTACGATTCTATGATGAGGACAGGTAAGAATGATAGTCAGTATACCTTAGATAATCATGTATCTCTGTAATGCATCATATTATCTCCTTTGTATGGATGATAGTCTCATACCTGTGATCAATCATTCTAATGCAACTTATGTTTTCTTCTTCTTTCGATCCATAATAGGTTTGAGATCTATGCAACTCGGGATATTGAGGTAAGATTTTTTTTTACCAAATACTTATGATTATGTCATATCTTTGTAATATAACTTATTTTTCTCCTTCTTCTTTCGACCCATATCTAAGGCTGGTGATGAGCTCTTGCACACTTACATTTCATTGAAATGGCGCACTTGCTTCCAAGAGTTGAATGAGATTGTTCACGCTGATGATAGTGAGCATAAGACCGCGGATTAATGGTATTTATAGAATGAAGAGAAGACACTGTTACTTTGAAGTAAAGGAAAGAAGAAGATGGTTGTTGGGTAGTACCCTATAGGGTATATGTCCGTAGAGAATGAAGACAATAATAATAAGATAACAATAATCTTGTGTCGGTTTTTCAATAGGTTAGCATTTAGCAATCTAAAGTCCTACTTCACTGTTATATAGAACCGCTTGACAGACTCTCCCAATTGCCTGAGACTATCGGCATTAGTTCTCCTTTCTCTTAATATTCGTTCTAATGCATCCGCTCTCTGTAGTTCAGATCGTTGTAATGCTTCAGCTAATACCACAATCTGAGATCTTAGGTAGTCATCAGAGTCTAGAACTGCTTCGGCAAGTAAATCCTGGAGACTTATATCGTCATCATCTTCATCATATGACGTATCAACAACATCTTCTTGCTGCTGCTCATATTGTGTTTGGAGAGTCTCCAATTTACTGGTAAATGTGGCCATCTCATTGTTTGAGGCATCTAATTTGCTTGACACTTCCTCTAGTTCTTTCTCTTTCGATGAACATTCATTTGCAAGCTTGGAAATCTCAACATCTTTGCTATCCAACTGTTGTTGCAATTGTATCTTTTCTTGACGCAAGCATTTAATTTCTTCCTCTCTTGAGTCACTGATATCACCAGAGCTACTGTCGGTGGCTTGGATGATACCTTCCTCTTCAAGCTCTGTAATTCTTTGTGTGAGGCCATTAATTTGATCAATTAATGATTGGTTCTCTCCACTAAGATGGTCTATCTTTTCCTTAAGCGACTTTAACTTCTCTTGATCTTTATCATCTTCTGCCGTAGTAGACGGTTGTCTCCTCATCTCATCAAGTTCATTCTGTAAATCAGAGCATCGTTCTCGAAGGGTCTCGATTTCAACCTCACATCCCGCTTGATTCTCAAACTTATCTTGCTGCATAAGACCAAGCTGTATTAAAAGTTCTTCATTGTCCAAATCTAGCTGGTGTCTTTCTTCCTGTATAGAGGTTAATTCATCTCGTAACTCTGTTAATTTTTCAGATGCATTGTCATCATCAGCGCGAGATGTAAGATCGTCGATACGTTGTGTTAGACTGTTCACTTGCTCTTTCAGTTCATCTCTTTCTCTTCTCAGGGATGTATTCTCTTCAGCAATACCTTCGGGAGAATCGAATGAGGCTTCAAATAGCTTATCCTCGAGCTGCGTATTGCTATCTTTGAGAGCTTGCAACTGATCATTTAGTTGTTGTTCAGTCTCGGCACTTGCCTTCTGAGAAATTTCAAGGTTTGATTGAAGAGTTGCACACTCCGACTTCAAACGTTCTATTGTCTCTTCTGCACTAGTGACTTTAGCCTCTAATGACTTGCTGAGGTCGGCCTTTTCTTGCATTAACATATGATTCTTGTCTAATAACTCTTGATGACGGTGAGCAGTCGAATCCATTTCAAGCTTCATTGAGTCTATGCTCTTCTGTAACTTGATTACTTTGGAATCATCTTCAGTAGTAGAAGATTCTAGCTGCCTTGCCTCTAAGGCAATCTTTGTCGTCTGTAGAGCAGTAGAGAGCTCTGCCACTGTAGCCTCTAGTGACTTGGCTCTTTCATCCCATTGACGAACGACATTACCACTACTTTCTTCTACGGATGAACACCTAATGGCCTCTGATGCTTCCTTCTCTTGCTGCTCAAGCTGAGTTTGCAATGAAGTTACAGCGGACTCTTTTAGTTGAAGAGCTGCTGATGATTCTAGAATCTGCCCGTTGAGCTTTGAAACTTGTTCGATATACTTGGCAATTGTCTCATCAGAGCTCTCGATAATGTTTGAGCATTTATTTTCAGCACTTTCCAACTTCATCTTGTATTCTTCGCATTGATGCAAAGAGTTTGTTAACTGCTCTTCTACACTCTTCATTGTAGCATTATGGCCCTTTAATAAGTCGGCAACTTGTGATTGTAGACTTGATATTTGCTCTTGAGCTTGTTTTGAAGATATCTCATTTTTGGCAACGATTACATCTCTATCACTTTGTGTATTCAACAGCTCATTCTTCAACCCCGCTATTTCATTGGTTTTATCATCTAACAGCTGTTTGTTATCATCTAACTGCTGTCTGAGAGGAATCAATTCATCGCGAAGATTAGATATAGTGACATTATGGTCATTTAATGTTGTTTCAAGACTGTCCACGGCAACTGATCTTTCCTTCAAAAGCTTCTCTAACTCGGACTTTTCACCTTGTATATCGGCAAGTTGTTCCCTCAAAGGAGAAATCTCGTCAAGACTGGTGGTGTCTGCTGGCGGAACATCATTATTATTGGTGACGGCAACAGTTGACAGACGTGATTCTGCATCATCCAACTTAGCCTGTAATGATTGCAAGGCGGACGAGGATTCGGTGTTTAGGCTTTGGATTTGAGTCTCTAGGCTTTTGATAGTGGTCTTTCTGTCATCTAAGCTAGTTTCCAATAGTGTATGGGAACCTTGTAAATCAGTAAACTGCTTCTGTAGAGAGTCATTCTCAGCTCTCAATGATTGTACTTTCTCATCACTAGAATGCTTTTGTTGGTCTTGGGCATCAGTTAACTCTACAAGCCGAGCATCAGCATTATCCAACTTTGCCTGCACTTCCTCTAGAGTAGAGATAGATTCTTGGTACTCGGTAGTCTTCATCTCAAGCTCATACGTCAGCGATGCAACTTGGGCAGCAAGTTTATCAGCCTCTCCAGAATCATCATAGTCCAATGTGTCAATCGTTGTTTTCAATTCAGATATTTGAAGATCACGCTCTTTTTGTATTGTGAGGAGTGATTCGTTTTCCTCTTGCAAGCGACTAATCTCCTCACGAAGGTTAGCACTATCATCGACTGTCTTCGTCGTGCTATTTGTCTGGGGATCTGCCGATGGTGTGCGAATTTGTTCAGTCAACTGTTCAATTTCATTATTCTTCTCAACAAGCTCTTGTTGTAGAGACTCGATTACATTAGCCAACTCTTCCTTCTTGACGGTTTCACTTTCAGTAGGATTGTCAGCCGCTTTCATCAAGTCTTGTACTTTTTCTTTCAGCTCATCCCGTTCCTGTTTCACCTCCGAACAATCGTTCTGTAATTCCTCAACTTGATCAATCAACAGTGTCTTCTCTGCCTCACTTTCTTGTAGCTTAAATTCTATATTCTTTTGCAATTCGATATTATCCAAGTAGTATTCCTCCTTGGCCTTCAAATCTTCTTGGATAGACTCTACTTCTCGTTCAAGGTATTCTTTGTCATTAACGGCCGAGGCAAGTTCCGCCTCAAACAGCTGCGTTTCATTA
>Ga0214481_100006_pt1 | contig 82133 bp, 53 predicted proteins | sample M1_20Mar14CPVII9_4_FD_165057 | JGI IMG/M metagenome (GOLD analysis project Ga0214481, IMG submission 165057) | Marine eukaryotic communities from Monterey Bay, California, United States - M1_20Mar14CPVII9sort6BwellG10 | ecosystem: Environmental > Aquatic > Marine > Unclassified | place: USA...
CCAGCGAGTAACGCTTCCGAACCGGCGCTGTCCAAAAAGAAGTTGCCGTTGATTCCTCCAGAGGTACGGGATGCGTTGAAAGAACCGTTGGTGGTCATGTTTACCAAGAGAGGAGCGGTCTGGCCAAAAGCGTCATTGCCAGCGTCAGTAGTTGGGCCGTGAAGGTGGAGTTTTAGTACGTCACTACTCAGATCGACGTAGCCGTTGCCCGAACCCCATTTGAGATCAACATGAAAGATCCCTTCGACTGTGTCGAAAGTGATTCCGGTGGCGCCGATACCTCCGGTGCCAAGTTCACTTGTTGGGGGAGCGATATTTCCAGCGAGTAGTCCATCGCCGGCGGATCCCGTGGCTATGAATTTTACGATATCAGCAGTAACAAAGTCTCCTGGGTAAAAAATCCACAGAACGACGACCAATGCGATTGAGATGTTTTTCATTAAACGGTCGTCCAGTTCCAGATTAGATGAGTTTTGCTGGTTTTCGGAGACTGCTGAACGCTCGTCCCCGTCTCCGATCTAGTCTAGTCAAGTCGTTTTTAATTACCTCTTCTTTTGGGCGTAAAATGTTGAACGATTCTCGATTGACTTGTTTGACGCGAAAAAAAAGCGAATTTAACCTGAGAAACGGACTTTGCTTTTGGCTTGGCCTGAGTCTTGGGCGGAGAGGCGGAGAGGCTGCTGCGCCAATTATAACGAAATTTCTTGTTATTCAGGCTGACTCGGACTACACTTCAGGTCTCATCAGGCGAGACTATCTGGAGAATGAAATGCGTTTGAGTTTGCACTCATATTGGTGTGGCATGTTGGCGATCGCTCTTAGCGGCGGTGTTCTTTTTGCCCATGACGACAACGACGGCAAGGGAATCAACGGAGCCGCCGGGGCAAACTATGGTTTTGGTTCCAATAGTTTTACCGATGGTTATGATTCCAAAAACATCAATCTTCTCAGCCATCTCTATCTCAACGAAATTGGGAGCCTGGGAGCTTCCAATGTAATTGGAAATGACATTTGGGGTTGGACAGATGCCTCTTCGGGTCGTGAGTTCGCGCTCATGGGGTTAACCAATCGCACCTCGTTCATTGAAGTGACAGATCCAACGGCACCAGTGTATCTCGGTTCATTGAAGACAACGCCGGGGACTGGTAACAAGGCTTGGAGAGACGTCAAAGTTTACAATGAGCAGGCTTATATTGTTTCCGACAATAACGGTGCCCATGGAATGCAGGTTTTTGATTTAACGCAACTGCTGACGGCATCTCCTTCGAGTACTGAATCCCCAACCTATTTTTCATCGGCCGGCGTTTATACGGCGTTTGAAGAAGCTCACAATATCCATATCAATGAGGATACTGGGTATGCCTATGTCGTCGGTTCACCCAATGTGGCCCGCGGCGGTCTACATGTTCTGGATCTTAATGGTGGTACTGGCGGAGTGATGCCTACGTTTGCGGGTAACTTTTCAGCTGATGGATACACGCACGATACTCAGGTCGTCAGTTACACGGGTCCGGATTCGAATTATGTTGGACAGGAAATTGCGTTTAATTCAAATGAGGATACGCTGACGATCGTCAATGTCACTGACAAGTCGAATATGACACAGCTTTCACGAGTCGGTTATACCGGCGCTGAGTACGTTCATCAGGGTTGGTTGTCAGAAGACCAGCGATTCTTTTTTATGAACGATGAACTCGATGAGTATCGTTCGGATGATCCCATGAATACACGAACACGGGTTTGGGACGTGTCTGATTTAGAGAATCCAGTTTTGCTTGGGTTCCACTCAGGTGAGAAAGCAACCATTGATCATAATTTGTATGTCAAAGGTGATTTAATGTTTCAGGCAAATTACACGAGTGGTTTGCGCGTGTTAAAGATCAACGACGCCGCTTCGCTTGACTTCGAAGAGTGGGGTTATTTTGACACCTACGGTGACGACGACGCAGTTAATTTTAATGGTGCGTGGTCTGTTTACCCCTACTTTGAGAGTGGAAGCATTCTGGTCAGCGACCGTCAAAATGGCTTGTTTGTTCTTTCAGCGGTACCCGAGCCAAGTTCCCTGAGTTTCATTGGTTTAATGAGCCTCGGCCTATGTCTTCGTCGTCGACGAGTCTCTGCGGTTTGAGAAAAAAAACGGCCCGCTCTAGCACTGTTCCATTGAGCCCTTTTGCGTCGACCACGATCTTTCCCGAGTTCTTGGTAAGTGCCCGTAGAATCTAGCTATCGGCGGATCTAAGGAACTCCGATGCGAAACTCCGATGCGAAACTCCGATGCGAAACTCCGATATCGAACTCCAACTCGGGATTCCGCATACAGTTGCCTGTAACACTTAGTGTTAAGCGGTGTTTTGTCGTACAAGCAACCATCGACTTCGACGCGTTTGGCGAAGACGGATTAAACTAACCCAAGACCCGTGATCAGTGCGAAAAGGGATCGCACTTTTATAGACTCTGTTTAATTAGTTGCTGTTTTTAGGGTCAGCATCTTTAACGTATTTGTTGAGCCATTCAATCATTTCTGCCTGCGTGTGCAAAACCGATTGTCTCGCCCGATACCCGTGGGATTCGTGTGGCAACATGCACAATCGGACCGTGCCTCCGTTTCCCTTAATTGCTTGATACATCCGCTTTGATTGGATGGGAAAGGTCCCGCTGTTGTTGTCATTTTCTCCGTGAATTAACAGGAGCGGTTCATTGATTTTGTCGGCATGCAAAAATGGGGAAATTGTGTGGTAGATCCCTTTGGCTTGCCAGTAGGGCCGCCGCTCAGATTGAAATCCAAATGGGGTGAGCGTGCGGTTGTAAGCGCCGCTGCGGGCGACTCCTGCGTTGAATAGGTCGGAGTGAGCCATCAGGTTAGCTGTCATGAATGCTCCATAGCTGTGGCCACCAACGCAAGTGCGATCAGGATCAGCGACTCCAAGTTCCACGGCTTTATCAATGGCGGCCTTGGCTGCGTCAACAATCTGTTCGATGAACGTGTCGTTCATGGTTTCCGGGTCGCCGATCACGGGCATGGTAGCTGCATCCATAATGGCGTAACCCTGAGTCAACAAAGTTAGATGTGAGATGCTCTGCATGCGGGTAAATCTAGACGGACTGCCGGAGATTTGTGCCGCAGTTTTGGCATCGCTGAATTCACGGGGGTAGGCCCAAACCAGTAACGGCAGGCGGGTTCCTGGCTTGTAATCCGCTGGCAAATAAAGCGTTGCAGAGAGTGGGACCCCATCGGATCGTTCGTACTTCACCAATTGTTTTTTAATTCCGCGAATTTGCGGTGTTGGATCAGGGAAAGAGGTGAGTGCGATATTGGACTGGTCGTTAAGATCGTGCTGAAAGTAGTTGGGAGGCGTCGTCGGTGTTTCGCTGTTGGTAATGATAACTGGTTTGTCGGAATCACTGCTGCTTACGATGGCTACGACCGAGTCGTAACTGCCTTCCGCACACCGCCAGAGTCGTTCGGTTTCAAGCGTTTTCAGATTTTGGCGATCAATGAACGGAAGGTTGCCTTTGGGGGAAGCGCCTGCACCGGTTCGATAAATCCAGTCCCCATCTTGTTTTGCGATGACATGTCCAGTTTTATCGACGACACTTACTACACCACCAGGATCTCCGTAGCGGTCACGGATACTGCGGTCGGATAAGGCCTTGGGAGTCGAATTAGGAAGTTTCAGGTCGTGCAATAGCGTTCGCACCCACCGTCGATCCCGATCATACTCGGTGGTAGTTACGATCGACGGATCTTTGAAAAAAGAAATGCCATAGGCTCGATGCTGCACTTTTAAAAACTCACGCGGCGACTCATTAAAGGGGGCCGCGAGGGTCATGTAGGAATCTCGAAATGGCGTTTCGACGCCAGGGTCGCCGCCATCAAGTGCTTCGTTCCATACGAGAGTTGCTTCGGTGCTTGATTTCCAATTGATATTTCGAGGTCCGGTGCGGACTCCTTCAATGGGAATGTTCTCATCCATTGGGATGCTGGCAACGACATGAGAATTGGGGCCGGAAGCAGCTGGATTAATTTTTTGAACCGTGATGTCTCTTGGGAAACTGCGATAAGTCATCAGGTAGCTGAAGGGTTTTTTGAGATTCGTAGTGAGGGCAAAATCACCGCTCGGAGAAGGAGCCATGTTTGTATACATTTTTGGTTCGCCGATTGGCTCGACTGCCCCATCTACTCCGACGATAGACAATTGGGTAGTTGCGTAGTGTGCAAATAGCGCTTCGTCATGCGCGTTTTGGAGTAAATCCTGATAGGTTCGTGTAGGAGAAGTTTGCCCGTAAGACTCCTGAATGTTTGGGCCGACCGTGACTTTGGCGGGAGCTGGTTCGTTGCCTTGGTTTTCCGGAACTAAGAGACACAACATTTGTTTTCCGTTGGGCAACCATTGAGGGCCTGCCATGATGGTGTTGAGTCGTTCCGTCAGTAATCGAGGTGTCGGATCGCCAACCGTGGCAACCCAAAGTTGTTGACCTTTATCGGTGACGACTGCAAAGGAAAAGTATTTAGAATTTTGAGACCAGCTGATACGCGATATTTTTACGTCATCCGGAAGTTGTATTCTGATTTTTGATTTATTGTTTTGTACTAAATCACTGCGTTTGATGAGGGTTATTCCACGATTAAAGCTGGTTTGGAACCGGCCGTTAGATGTGGGGTCTATTCTCATCCCCGCCAGAGCAAGCATGCGTCGTGAAACGTCTTCAATATCTGGCATGGCATCGCGGTCGACCAATAGTATCCACTCTCGATCTGGGCTGAAGCTCAGCCCCGGTGCCGGAGACGCGTCGATAATGTCGACCACAGATTGCGGAGGTAATTTGTAACTGGATGACTGGGCCATTAGTTCCTCACAAGCAAAGCTGAGACTGACAAGACAGGCGAAACAAAAAATAAAGTTTGATTTCATGAGATCGGTTGTTAAAGGCAATTTTCTGATGGGAGAAATCATTTTGACGGAACTGAATTCAATCGACAAGCATATCGCGGTTGAATATCGTGGTTAATAGAAAGGCAAAAGCCAGAATACTGGTTGGCTCTCGATAGGTCGATATTTTGGACGATTGTGATTTAATGGAATCTCAGAGCTATTTTTCTGCTTAATCCATTTCTCAAAGGCGGAAAGGTATGTCAGCAAACCCAATGCTTAATCCTTGCAGGAAACTGATGGGAATTGTCCGCATAAACTTGCGTTAGGCCCTGACTGGGCTTATCTTCAAACTCGATAACCCGTTTTAAACGAAGGGTGTCTGCGGCGATTGGCGTCGACGAACGCTGCGTTTTGGTTGGCTTGGCTGTATTCAACATTAAGTCGACATTAAAAATGCGCTATTTGAAATTATTTGGCTTCTGGAGAGCAGTTGTGATTCAAGTTTTACCGTTACAGATACCAATTAGAGAGATACCAATGAAGGCCTTTGGCCAGTGGGGTAGTCGAGTGTTGAAATGGGGCGTGATCAGTGTTGTTTGTCTTAACATCTTTGCTGGCGTTAATTGGGTCAACGGTCAGGAACTGGCGACTCCCAAATATTGGCGAGGCAATCTCCATACTCACTCGCTTTGGAGTGATGGGAATGATTTTCCAGAAATGATCTGCAAATGGTATTCCGATACGGGGTATCATTTTCTGGCACTGACGGATCACAACATTTTAAGCGAAGGTGAGCGGTGGATGAATCTTTCCACCATTGAGCAGCGGGCGGGTAAAGAGGCCATGCAAAAATACTTGTCGACTTATGGTGATGATTGGGTGGTTCAGCGGGAGGTGAAGTCAGAAAAAAAACCGGAGGCAACGAAGCAGGTGCGACTGAGAGGGCTTGATGAGTTTCGGAATAAGTTTGAGGCCAAAAATGGTTTCCTGTTGATTGAGGCTGAGGAAATCAGTGATCGCGCGCAGGGTCGTCCGATTCATATGAACGCTATGAATTTAAGTTCATTGATTTCACCTCTTAGTGGAGCGACGCCTGTTGAGGCAATCAACAACAACTTACGCGCAGCGCAAGAGCAGGCTAAGAAGAATGGCGAGCCAATAATGGTTCATCTGAACCACCCAAACTTTGGCTGGGCGGTCACCGCTGAAGAGTTGGCCGCTGTGACGAACGAGCGTTTTTTCGAGCTTTACAACGGTCATCCGTCGGTCAATCACCTAGGCGATGCAACTCGACCGGGGACCGAGAAAATGTGGGACATTGCCAACACGATTCGAATTGATCAGTTGAATTCCGATCCCATCTTCGGGTTAGCGACGGATGATAGCCATCACTACCATAATCAAGCGAATCGTGATGCGACCACCGGTAGAGGGTGGATTATGGTGAAAGCAAATGAGTTGAACACTGCGAAACTGATTGATTCAATGAATCGTGGTGATTTCTACAGCTCTAGCGGTGTCACTCTTGATTTGATCGAAACTGCTGCAAGCTCAGGTAAGAAACAGCTTCGCATTAAGATCGCACCAGTGTCGGGAGTTAAGTACACGACTCAGTTCATTGGAACCCGTAAGAACTACAACAAGAAAGCGACAGCGCGGTTGGATAGCTCAGGGAAGCCGGTTCGAGCCACAAAAGTCTATTCGGACGATGTTGGGATCGTTTTAAAAACAGTTGAAGGTGAGAATCCAAGTTACACGGCAGACGGTGACGAACTGTTTGTTCGGGCTGTGATCACTTCGGATCGCCCGCATCCTAATCCCTCTTTTAAAAACCAGAAAGAGCAAGCCTGGACGCAGCCAGTTTTCTGGTAGAGGCAAGCAATCGTTTTAGAAGCGATGTAATTTATTCGAATCCACCGTCGAAGATTGATAACTCAAATTGACCGGTAATTGCTTCGATGGCGTGGTCGGGATGAAACAGCGTTGGGTCGTAAACGGCCGTTGCGGTTTGCTGCTGCATGTCAGTGGTTGCTTCAACTACACCCGGTAGTTGTTTCAGCTGTTTTTCAACAGCTGAAGTTCAGGCAACCCCTCAGACCATGCCATCGACAAAAAAAGTAACGCTCAGAAGTTCGGGTGCTGGTTTTGATTCTGGTTTTACTACTGCGGTTTTCGGCGATTCAGGCGGTGTCGGTTTTTCACCGCATCCGATGCTCAAACCAAGTATCGCGATCGCTGTGATTAACAGTGCGGTAGACGGAAAGAAATTCATTGTATTTGGAAAGGCTAAAGTTGGGATAGGCTAAAGTTGGGATAGGTTTGAGCGTGTTACCAATGAACAGTTTGAATTTGCCGTTTATCAGAAACGCTCTGATTCAATACTATAGCACGATTTAATTTTCATGTTGCCACAGTAAGTTTGGCTAATCGGAAGGGGGTTTTTGCTCGGTTTGAGATAAGAAATCTTGAGCTGTGGAAAACCATTTTGCATGAATTGAATCAGCGATCGAGATGCGTAAGTCGTCTTTGTTTTTATTGATCTCTTTATTGAGGCGTTGGACTAATTTTGGCTCTTTCTTTTCAATTTTTTCATCGAGCTCGGCGCGAATTGCTTTCGTAATTTGTTGACTGACTTCGCCGCCCACTTTGCCAATGCGATCAATACGGAACTCGTCTAATACGATGTCGGCTTTTTTGACGACTGGAGAAACAACGAAGTCAGGCGGGAATTTGAGCGAAACTGGCTTTATTTCGAGATCAACCGAGACGACGAGTCGCAGACTTGCAAAACCCTCGGCACTGACGCTGAATAATTGGACCCCTCTCAGCCATTTAGAATGGCGAGCCTTCAGACTGAGCTCAGAAACAAAGTGAACGTCCAGAGTGAATTTATTCTTTACCGACTCCTGCATATTCTTAATTTGGATTGAAAATTTTTCTTGGGGGTCACGGAGTTGGACAGAATAGCGAGTCCAGGTTCCGTCGTTTACTAATTTCTTTCGCCGATTAGTTTCTATTTTAAGTCCTTCGCGTCGAAATTTTACGCCATCCCATCGCTCGACTTGCCTTCCCCAGTCCTTCGTGTCTTCGAATTCGTGAGGGATATTTTCAAGGACAAGTCGGGTCAGGAGTTGATCTATTTTCTCTCCGGCATCCGTCTGATCTGGATTCGCTGTCCGACTTGAAGGTTGCGCTATTGGGTTAGCCCGCACAGGGGCAATCTGCTTGGCTTGCGCTTGCCCGGACCAAAAAGCAGCGATCACAAGAGCAGAATGCAAGACCCGTAAATTCAATCGAATTCGGGCCGGCGATGTTTGTCGAATTGATTTTTGACGGATGAAGCGCATGTCGGTAGAGAATCGGGATCGCGAGTTGGACTGAGATTTTTCGACAGTGGGCAGGGAAGCCTATCTATCGCTTATTTAGCGAGGCGACACTAGAGCGAAATCGGCGCGTGGGGTACAGCTGCCGTCAGTCTTGGCCCAAATGGCTGAATTTCAGCGCCAGCATGGTTCCAGTCAAAGAAATGGCTAGCAATCTTTGATGTTGAGATCGGAACTACAGGTTGGAAGAATTCCATCGATGTGATTCAGCTGAATCAGATTAAGCTGAATCTACTTGGGTTAAAATAAAACAGGATCCACGAAAAGCAATTGCCTTGCGTGGATCCTGTTTTCTTTTTGATTGATGCTCGATTAATCGACCACGCGAACACTCTCGGCTCGAGGGCCTTTAGGTCCTTGTCCTTCCGAGTATTCTACTTTCTGACCTTCGCGAAGATTTTCGTAAGTCGTTTCTTCTAATGAAGAGTGGTGGAAAAAAATATCTCCTCGCTCACCTTCGATGAAACCAAAACCCTTATCCGTTAACTTCTTTATCGTACCTTGCGGCATTTCCGCCACTCCCCAAACAAAACACAGACTTTATTGATCGCTAACGTTCGTTTCAATGAACTTTGAATTGAAGTTCTCAAACCGCATTTTATGTGGAAGGGAACTCTCTTCTCTCATTGAAATCGAACATTATTGACGAGCCGTAATCGCCAATTTCAACCAACGTAACGAGCACGATTTTAAGCGAGCTTGGGAGTCAATACAAATAAATTTACCCTGTCCGCAACTGATTGTGATTGACTGGTTACTGAAAGTTGAAAAATCGATCGGTTGGTTATTGGCAGCATTGAGCTAATAGAAGATTTGCTTCCTTTAGCTTATTCTTGAGCTCCATGCTTCTCACTGATAACGAGAAAAAACCAATTCGTTGACGTGGCCTATCACCCTTATTTGAGATTGGCCCTTATTGGATTCCGAGGGGGTACGGCTCTGATTCGGTTTCGCGGTTCAAGTTTGAGCGTGGTTTCGGGGGAGATTTTGGGTGACTGAGTAGGAAATCGGGATAAATTTCTTTGCGATCTGCCTGCCAATTTCTGTTTGAGATGCTGTTTTGATGGCTGTTTTGATGTTTAGACAGGGGGCTATTTGCTTCGAACTGGGGGCGTGATTGCAGTTGTTTTGGTGAGACGGTGGTGGCTGAGAGGTCGTCTAGCTCTGGGTGAGCACGGAGTTGGGTGCGATGGCCATGGAAAATAGGCCTGGGAGTGCTGCAGAACCCCACTAGAAAAACTGACCGGTTAAAAGACAATAAGGGCATCTGAAGTTCATCCTTACCAAGAAGAGCCATGTCAAAATCTAAAATTATCTACACTTTGACCGACGAAGCCCCCGCACTTGCGACTAAATCTTTGCTTCCCATTGTTCAAGCATTCGCAAACATTTGTGACATTGAGGTAGAGACACGAGATATCTCTTTAGCGGGTCGGGTCATTGCCTCGTTCCCGGATTATTTGACGAGTGAGCAAACCATTGCTGATGACCTTGCCGAATTAGGCGTGCTTGTAAAAGAGCCGGATGCGAACATTATTAAGTTGCCAAACATTAGTGCCTCTGTGCCGCAACTCAAAGAGACAATTGCTGAACTTCAGTCGCGGGGATATGAGCTTCCCGAATACCCTGATGAGCTAAAGACAGATGAAGATAAAGCTCTGCGAGCCAGATACGCCAAGGTTCTCGGAAGTGCGGTTAATCCAGTTTTACGCGAGGGCAACTCAGATCGTCGAGCTCCTAATGCTGTAAAGCAGTATGCCAAAAAAAATCCACACTCCATGGGAGCCTGGGCTGCTGACTCTCGAACACATGTTGCCACGATGGGCGACGGTGATTTTTGCTCGAATGAAAAATCGACAACCATTGAATCAGCGGGTGATTTGCGGATTGAGTTGGTCGCAGCCGATGGAAATGTTTGCGTTTTAAAGGACTCTGTTCCTGTTCTGGCTGGTGAGATAGTAGATGCGACGGCAATGAATGTCGCGAAGCTCAAGGATTTTTTAGCGACCGAAATTGCCGAGGCGAAAGAGCAGGGGGTTCTTTTGTCACTGCACATGAAGGCGACCATGATGAAAGTGTCCGATCCTTTGATCTTCGGGCATGCAGTCAAAGTTTTCTTTCGAGATGTTTTTGAAAAGCATCAGGACGCACTCAGTGAGTGCGGTGTGAATGTGAACAATGGTCTTGGCAATCTTCTTGCTGAAATCAAATCTCTCTCTGACGAAAAACGGGAAGAGATCGAATCGGATATTGCATTGGCCTACAAGGATGGTCCCGATTTGGCGATGGTAAATTCAGATCTCGGTATCACGAATCTGCATGTTCCAAGTGATGTTATTATTGACGCCTCGATGCCTGCAATGATTCGAAGTTCTGGCCAGATGTGGAACGCGGACGGTCAGTTGCAGGATACAAAAGCAATTATTCCGGATAGCAGTTACGCAGGACTTTATTCGGAGACGATCGATTTTTGTAAGCAAAACGGTGCTTTTGATCCAACGACGATGGGCACGGTTCCTAACGTCGGATTAATGGCACAAAAGGCCGAAGAATATGGTTCCCACGATAAGACATTCGAAATAGGAGAAGCGGGTTCGGTTCGCGTCGTAACGGAAGCAGGCGAAGTTGTTTTGGAGCATAGCGTAGAAGCTGGGGATATTTGGCGAATGTGCCAGGTGAAAGATGCTCCAATTCAAGATTGGGTCAAACTGGCTGTTTCGCGTGCACGGGCAACCGGTTGGCCTGCTGTGTTTTGGCTGGATGCCAATCGAGCCCACGACTCTCAGTTGATCAACAAAGTGAATACTTATCTTGGCGATCACGATACTGAGGGTCTGGAGATTCACATCATGTCTCCGGTGGAAGCGACTCGCTATACATTGAAGCGTTGCCACGCCGGTGAGAATACGATCTCAGTGACAGGGAATGTGTTGCGAGATTATTTGACTGACCTGTTCCCAATTCTGGAATTAGGCACCAGTGCTAAAATGTTATCGATTGTTCCACTGATGAACGGTGGAGGATTGTTTGAGACAGGAGCCGGTGGATCGGCTCCAAAGCATGTTCAGCAATTCAACGCAGAGAATCACTTGCGTTGGGATTCGCTAGGCGAATTCCTTGCGTTAGCGGTTTCGCTGGAGCATCTTGCGGAGACTCAGGCGAATCAGCGAGCTCGATGTCTTGCCAGTGCACTCGATCAGGCTACGGAAAAGCTTCTCCATGAAGGTAGGTCACCGTCTCGAAAAGTAAATGAAATTGATAATCGTGGTAGCCATTTTTATCTTGCTCTCTACTGGGCAGAGGCGCTGGCAAATCAAACGGACGACGTTGAGCTCCAGGAAAAGTTCGCACCTTTTGCGAAGATGCTTTCGGAAAACGAGTCGATTATTATCGACGAATTGAATTCGGTTCAAGGTCAAGCAGTGGACATTGGCGGGTATTATTTCCCGAATCCAGCGGCAGCTTCGAAGGCGATGTGTCCTAGTTCGACACTCAATCAGGCGCTTTTGAGCTTAAACTAAGTTCGCGATTTGCAATCCAAGGGTATGAATCGGCATGATGAGTTTTGAGGTTTCACTCCCGCAATGGGCTGTCGAAGAAAATCAATTATTACCCGAGTGTATTCCTGACGTTGAGCAGCGAATGCGAGAAGTGATTCGATTTGCCGAGCTCAATTTTGACAAAAAAACCGGTGGCCCTTTTGCTGCCGGTATTTTTGAAAAGAACTCGGGGAAAGTAGTTGGAATTGGAGTCAACCGGGTGGTGCCTGCGAACAACTCTTCAGCGCACGCCGAAATTGTTGCCATCTCACTTGCTCAGACGAAACTCGCGACCTTTGATTTGGGAGGTCCGGGAATGCCAGACTTTCAAATTGTTGTCAATGGAAGGCCGTGTGCGATGTGTTGCGGAGCACTGCCTTGGTCGGGGGTTCGAAGTTTAGTGATTGGGGCTTCGGGGGAACGAATTGAATCATTGACCGGCTTTGACGAAGGTGCAGTGCATCCTAACTGGCAGCGGGAGCTGGAAGCACGGGGAATAGAGGTCATCGAAAACGTGCTTGCCAAAGACGCGGAAGTAGTATTTCAACGTTTTCGGGATAGTGATGAACCGGTTTACAATGGCCGTTCCGGGGATGAGCTGAAGTGATCAATTTGTAGCGACGCCGGGTCTGAGATGGGGGCGACCGATGGGCTACGTCTTTGACATCCAGATCAAGCACTGTGAACCAATGAGCTCAGTTGGTGTGCCCGATTCGGAGTTTGAGTTGAATAATACTTCACCAGCATCCATGGCTTGCAGTGAGAGCGGGGTGGCTTGCAGGCCAGCCAATCGGGCGCAGACATGCAGTGAACCCTCGTCAGTTTTGTAGATCAGTTTAAAAATTGAGTTCTCCAGATCCGAGTAGGTTGATAAATTTCTCGCGTTCAACACTTCATCCTGAATCAACTTTTTTCGCAATGATAATAATATCTGATACCAGCGATGCGTATCGGGGTTAAGGTCATCTGGTTGAGACCTGGTGCTGGTAAAGGCAACCGGGTCAGAGGGCAGGGGAGAGCCATCCCAGTCGTGGTGGGGGTATTCATTGCGGCGTCCCTGGTCGACAGATTTCCGTAAGCGTCGATCTTCAAAATCTGCGAAGAATGGAAACGGTGCGTTGGTGGACCACTCTTCTCCCATGAAAATCATCGGAATCGACGGGTAAAGCAGGATCAACCCGGCAGCCGATCGCTGGTATTCAGGTGAGGTTAGTTGATGAAGTCTTTTGCCATGAGGATGGTTTCCGACACTGTCGTGCGTTTGCAGTGCAATGATGAGCGACTCGATGTAGTCACGACCGCCCGCTGGGTTGTGTTTTTTTCGATCCGATTTTGTGACACGCTTCGCCTCGGGGGTGCTGAAAACATAGGCATGTTCAATCGCTTCGGCGATATCATTTTCTTCGTAGTGGCGATCAGTAAGACGCAATTCTGGGTTTCCGTGTTTATAGATCGAGTGCATCAGGCAATCGGACCAAATCGCGTCGTAGTTGGGGTCACCGTTGGCCATTGGATTGATTAAATCTGCATCGTAAATATTTGATTCGCCAATGAGATGGGTGCGGCGATCTTGTGCAGTTTCGATCTTGCGAAACGAGTCTCGGATTTCCGCCAGGATGTGATCTTCTCGATCGTCGAACATGTAATGCACTGCATCGAGTCGGAGGCCGTCAAAATGGAATTCGTCGATCCAGTAAGAAACGTTGTCGAGGATAAATTGACGCACTTCGGTGTGTTCAAAATTTAGTGCATCTCCCCACGGTGTATTAAATTTTGGGGATCGGTAAGGTGCGAATTCTGCTAGATAGTTCCCTTCGGGGCCGACGTGGTTATAGACCACGTCATTGATTACGGCCAAGCCGCGGTTGTGGCAAGCATTCACAAGGCATTTTAGTTCATCGGGTGTCCCAAAATTGTTGCTTGGGGCGAAATAGTTGACACCGTCATAGCCCCAATTCCAGTTCCCCGGGCATTGGGCTAGCGGAAGAAATTCGATGGCGGTGATTCCTAGTTCTACCAATTCATCCAACCGTTCAATCGCGGCGAGGTACGTCCCCGTTGGTGTGAACGAGCCCAAGTGAAGTTCGTAAATGACTAGATCTTTTTTTTCAATTCCGGTCCAATTTTGATCCGTCCATTGAAACTGTTTCGAATCAACGACGGCGGATGGCCCGTGCACACCGAAGGGCTGAGACTTTGAGCGAGGGTCAGGTCGCCCCATTCCATTGTCGAGTTGGAAGCGGTAAAGCGTGCCAGCACCGCAGTCAGAGATTGTCCCACTAAAGAATCCTTGTTTGTCGGATTTCAGAGGATGGCGTTTACGAACACTTTCGATGTCGCCTTGGCGGTCAATGATTTCCACATTTACCGATTGGCAATCGGGAGCCCAGACGGTGAACTGGGTTTGGTTTTCGCAAATGAGAGTCGAGCCAAGAGTCGCGTTAGAGGGCCGAGTGCCTGGGAGGGGTTCATTAACAGATGACAATTCGGCGTCCTTCTAGCATTCGAGTAAATTTAAAAAAAGAGCTTGTTTCCGGGCAACCCACTTGGGTATGTCTTTGCGGAATTTCCAATTGGAGTTGTCCAAGCAAGTCGGATTTGGATTGTCAGACCCGCAGACAGCCTTGGAAGGCGAATGGCCTCGATTTGCGGGACAAATAAATGAAATTACTTGTCTGCTTTTTCTGCTTCCACGATCACGAGTTCATACTTGGCGGGATCGTACTGGTAACGGCGGTTGCCTGGCAGCACTGGCAGCTTGATGTTGTTTCGTTTGATGATCTGAGACATAAATTCATCGTAGTCTCTTGGCATCCGCCCGTGCTCTGCTTTGAAAAACTGCAACGCCTGATTGACCGCAATTTTTGAAACTTCTGAAACGGCAAACCCATAGGCTCCGGCAGACGCATAGGGGTTGGCGGAAGGTTTCACTTGTAGGTCGGCGATTTTCTCGCCATCCTCAGGTTTGAATTCACCAACTTCTTGAGTTTTTTTACCAATGATTCCTGTTTTGGAATCAGTTTCGGAGGCGGGAGGATCAGCACAACCACTGAGGAGAGTGCAGCACGCCGCCAAAAGTAGGACTGAATGGCGAACTAAGTACGTCTGGTTTTTTGGCAAGGTCATCTGGTTTTTCCTCAGTGGAATTGTGAGAAGCGATCAAATTTTAAAAAATTGTTTTATTGCACCACAACCGTTTTTCCATCCTGTTCGGTCGAAACGCCAAACACAATGTACTCTACTGCTTCGCCGCATTGATTGCTCATGCGATGGATTTCGTGGGGATCAATCAAGATCGCATCTCCGCGACTGAGTTCATGGGCTTGATCGTCCACCGTCATTGTGACCGTACCATTTAAGATCACAAAGACTTCCTGCATGTCCTCATGGTAGTGAGGTTCGAAAGATTTACCATCGGGTAACAATGACCAGTTGACCATCATGACCTGGCCATGGAACAAATCTTTCTTGGTCGCAAGCACGCGTTTTAAAACGCCGGGATCGTCGGGGTTTTCATGGGATGCCGGAATGAATTGAATTTGGCTTCCTCGCGTGATTTGCATGCTCGGGATCTCGGTGATTGGGTTTAGTTATTGATTGCGAAAATCATATTCTATCTGAAAGTCTATTTTACGGATTCTTGGGTTTACGTTTTCGGGGTGTGGCGGCAAAGGTTGCTCCTGCGTCCTGAGGCATGTCTTGATGCCACTGAACGACAGAGGCTGTTAAGCGGCGAGTGAGGTCGGGGTGGCTGGAGGCGACATCGTTCGTTTCTCCACGATCCAATTTAAGGTTGTATAATTCGGCTTGTGTCCCATCGTATTCGCACAGTAGTTTCCAGTCTCCATCGCGAACGGCCAGATCCGGGCAGTCGGGTACGCCGTAAAAGGAATCTCGATCCGGAGGTCGACGGAAAAAGAGGGGTGCGTTCCGGGATTCAATTGTGTTTCCAAGAATGACTGATTCGAGTCGTTGGCCATCAAAGGTGGTGTTCGTTTTGACATTTGCAAGTGATAAAATCGAAGGCACGAGGTCCATCGCTGAAAACCATGAATCGGTATTAACCGTTCCTGCTTTTTTGCGATTTATCAATCCGGGAGCCCAGGCAATTAGTGAACTGCGAATGCCACCTTCGAACAGATGGGTTTTAAATCCGCGGAATGGACCGGCTGAACCAGCACCTTGTTCTGGTCCGTTGTCACTACAGACTAAAATAAGAGTATTGTTTTGGAGGTTGGGGCTGTCTCTTACGTAGTCAAAAAGAACACCCAGTTGTTCATCCATCGTATCGAGAACACCGTGGTAAAGAGCTCGCTTTGAACCGTCGCTGCGTCTTGCTTCCGGAGGGAAGAACGGAGAGTGAACATCATCCGGCCAGAGGTTGATGTAGAACGGTTTGTTTTCGGATTCAGATTTTTTAATAAATTGCAGTGCAGACTGAGTGAACGATTGCGTTACCAACGATCGGTCGACATAGGTGATTTCAGATGGGTCGCCCAGTTTATCAGAACCGAGAGTATGAGCAGTTACTTTCTTGCCGTTGTAGGCATCCTTTAAAGCGAGAACTCTGGGGCCAAGTCCTTCGAAATTGGTGAGTGATTGATCGAATCCGTATTTGGAAATAAGGGGTGCCTCACCCACGTCGCGTTGTCCGCCCATGTGCCACTTTCCAAAATGCCCAGTCGAATAACCAGAGTCCTGCAAGAATCTTGCAAGCATTGGCGCTTCGGGATTTAGCCATTGATCCATCCCTCTCCGTTGGTTGAGTTGGCGGTGAGCGAGGTAAGATGTGATTTTCCAGCGGGCAGGGTATTGGCCAGTCGAAATTGCGACACGTGATGGAGAGCAAATAGGAGAGTTAACATAAAACTGCTCGAACCGAATCCCTTCTTTTGCGAGTCGATCGATGTTTTGGGTTTCGACTGCTTGATTGCCAAAGCATGAAAAATCCCCCCAGCCCATGTCGTCAATAAAAACGAGAATGATATTTGGTGATTGAGCGATTTCCTGAGCCTTGAGCTGACTTGTCGGTGCGCAGTAGACGATCAAGGCGAATAAGAGGGGCACCAGAGAAATTGAAGTTTTGGGAAATTTTGAGAATTTCATAAGCTCGAATCCGCTAAAAGAAAAAGGTGAGTGTGAAAACATAATTCACACTCACCCTTATTTATACCCTGACCGTTGTTTGAAATCGTCCTCGAAAGTGAATTTCAAGGGATCAAATTTGGTTTAGGCTTGATCGAGATACCGATTCACAATGTTCTCAAGTAACTCCTGACGCCCGCTCTGATTACCACTGGCTTCGCCTTTTTCGAGCATTAAGGCCTCTAGGTCAGCTAGACCCACCTGGCCACTTTCAATTTTTTGGCCGAGTTCGGAATCCCAGCTTTGATAGCGATCGGTCACAATGGAGTCGATTGCTTTATCGGCGCGGATCGCTGCCGCAATTTTTAGACCGCGAGCGAATGCATCCATCCCTCCGATGTGTGCGTAAAATAGATCGACCGGTTCAAAGCTCTCGCGACGTACCTTGGCATCAAAGTTAACACCGCCCGGAGCGAGGCCATATTTAAGCAAGACCAGCATGGTTTGTGTGGTCAAGTAATAATCAGTTGGAAATTGATCGGTATCCCAGCCAAGCAGCAAGTCACCAGTATTGGCGTCAATTGAACCAAGCGCTCCCTGCATGCCTGCATACTCGAGTTCGTGCATCATGGAATGCCCCGCGAGTGTTGCATGATTGGTTTCAATGTTAAGTTTAAAGTGATCCATCAAATCGTAGTTCCGCAGGAAATTGAGGCAGGCTGCGGCGTCAGAATCGTACTGATGCTTGGTTGGCTCTTTTGGTTTGGGTTCGATTAAAAATTGGCCTGTGAATCCAATTTCTTTTGCATAGTCAACGGCCATGTGAAAGAACTGGCCAAGGTGATCAAGTTCCCGTTTCATGTCAGTGTTGTAGATACTTTGATAGCCCTCTCGACCACCCCAGAAAACATAGTTCTCTCCACCGAGTCGATGGGTAACTTCCATTGCTTTTTTGACTTGGGCGGCGGCGTAGGTGTAAACATCTAGATTGCAGGTCGTTGCTGCACCATGCATAAATCGCGGGTGAGAAAACATGTTGGCGGTGCCCCACAATAATTTGACACCACTACGGTTTTGTTCTGCTTCGAGAACATCAGCAACCGCGTCGAAATGAGCGTTGGATTCACGCAATGTTTCGCCTTCGGGAGCGACATCGCGATCGTGGAACGCATAGTAGGGTACATCGAGTTTTTCGAAAAACTCAAAAGCAACGCGAGCGCGATTGCAGGCATTTTCGACCGAGTTGGAACCGTCATCCCAGGGGCGAACCATCGTTCCGCTACCAAACGGATCAGCGCCAGTGCCGCGAAAGGTGTGCCAGTAGCAGACGGTGAAACGAAGGTGTTCCTTCATTGTCTTGCCTTCGACGATCTCGTCCGGGTTGTACCACCGGAAGGCCAATGGGTTATCGGAGCCCGGGCCTTCGTACTGAATCTTGTTAATTTCTGGAAATGCGTTGGTAGTGCTCATGATAGCCTCTGGTGTGGTAGGTTTTGCGTTCATTGTTTATCAATAAAAACCATTTGCCAGTAGAGGATGCGTAAAATATCATAGATATTTCACCAAATGGATGAAGGGTGGTTCGAGTGGAGGCAACGGAAGCTGGTTTTTACTTCTCGCGTATTTTTCATGGTTCGCGTTGGAATCGATTTTGATATGAGTCATCGACGATCAGTTGCCCTCTTAGTAGAAACATCGAATGCCTATTCGCGCGGCCTGTTAGAGGGAGTCATTGCGTACAACAAGCAGCATGCGAATTGGTCGATGTTCATTGCTGAGCAGGAGCGTGGTGCAGACCCTCCCGGTTGGTTACGTCATTGGAGTGGTGACGGCATCATTGCACGAATTGAAACGGACAATATTGCAAAGGCAATTAAAAAAATTGGCCTTCCCGTTGTGGACTTAAGTGCAGCTCGCCATGTGACTGAGATTCCCTGGGCTGATACTGACGATCAGGCGATTGCGAGCTTAGCGGTCGAACATTTTATAGAACGGGGTTTTAAGCATCTAGCGTATTGTGGCGATCCAGCATTTCGTTGGTCCGATTCCCGTTGCGAACGATTTTCTGAAATCGTTAATCGCAAGGGATTGAAGCTTTACACTTATCAGGCAATTTCTCGGTACGATCCAAAATTTACTCTCGATCGGGAGAAGCGCAGAATTGAGAACTGGTTGAGGGAGCTACCTCGGCCAGTCGCAATCATGGGCTGTTATGACTACAAAGCGCAGCAAGTACTGGATGTTTGCCGGGAATTAGATTTCGCGGTGCCGGAGGAGATTGCGGTGTTAGGCGTTGATAATGATCGCTTACAGTGTGAGTTCGCCAGTCCCCCGTTGTCCAGCATCATCCCGGATACCCGAAGAACTGGATTTGAGGCAGCCGAGTTACTTGATCGAATGATGTCGGGTGAAACGGTTTCGACACAACCTTTGATTACTAAACCGCTGGGTATTGAAACTCGAGAATCGACGGATGTGTTGGCTATTGAAGATCGGGAAGTCGCGGTTGCTTTAAAATATATTCGTGAACATGCCAATCAAAATATTCGTGTTGCGGATGTTCTTCGAGTCACTCCAATGTCTCGTCGTGTACTTGAGATTCGTTTCAAGAAGGTAATTAAGCGAACGCCTCATCAGGAGATCCAGCGCGTCCGAATTAATCGAATTGAGCAACTGTTACGGGAAACAGATTTAACGATTCATGAAATTGCCGAGTTGTGCGGATACGTCCATGCGGAATACCTTGCCGCCGTTTACAAGCGAGAGACTGGGCGAACGCCCAGTCAATTTCGACAACAAACATCAGTTGTTTCTCGTTCTTAATGTCTCTTTAAGGAGCCATTCAAAGATTTTGTTAAAGTCAACTCCATCCAAATTGGGCGTGGCGATGGTGTTAATGGATTCGACCGGAATCGTGAATGTTTTGCAATTGTTTTGCGAGATCATTTACCAGTGGAGTGAGCGCAGGATCATTTAAGCGATTAGTTTGTTCTTTCAAGTCTGTCGAGAGTTCGTACAGCTCACGAGGATTTATTTTTCCATTGATAAGGAGTTGGTGGTCAGCAAGTAGTTTCCATTGGCCGGGGAACCGTATTCCATTGACAATCGGATTGTCGGTCCGAATCGCAATCCAGGCGGCCTCTGGGTCTTTTGGTTTTTTACCAGCTTGCCGGGCCCCTTCGTTGTGATCGTTGTGAATTATTGGAGTTCGATTGGGCGGTGGATTTTCTTTCAATGCGGAAAGAATACTAAAACTGTCTTCGCCGTTTTTGGCTGCGATGGAAGTTCCAACGATTTCAGCGAGAGTGGCCAATAAATCGACATGGCAGATTGGGAACGAAGAGGTCTGACCATCGTTATTTGAGTCGCCGTTTCCAATTCCTCCCAAGGGCCAGGAGGCAATGAAGGGGACGCGATGCCCACCTTCGTAGATCGAGCCTTTGTTGCTGCGGAGTGGACCAGTCGCGGTTTTTTTCTTTGACTCAGCTCCATTGTCACTCGTGAAAATAAGTAGGGTATTGTCGATCAAGGCGTGACCTTGACGCCGGGGGTCATCGTGTTGTCGAAGGTAATCAATTAGCAAACCGAGAACCACATCGTTCTCATAAATGAAATCACTGCGTTTACCACCCGGATGACTTTTTCCTTTGACTTGTCGACCTTCAATGTTATTGCAGGGGTCATGTGAAGTGTGGTTTGAGTGGCAGGCGTAATACAGAAAAAATGGTTTCTTGGAAGTATCTTGTTCACTCAGATGATTGTCGAGGAACTGCTTTGCCATTTTATAATTGGTCGGACCTGTTTCGTTCAGAATGTACTTTGTTCGGTCGACTTGAATCCCGCCCTCGGCTGCCGGAACTCGGTTGCCAGCCAGCCAACCCTGATCTTTGGACGTGGGATGACTGCGTGACGTCCCATGAAAGAAATCAAATCCATGGTCCAGTGGCCCGTCCGCAATTCCCTTTGCAAGGTCAACGTTTTGATAATCTGACTCTGGAGCCCCATTTGCGTTTCGGTAGGTTAAACCGCAGTGCCATTTGCCCGACATACCTGTTCGGTATCCGCTGCTTTGAAGCAATGTGCCTAGTGTCATTCGACCTGGTTCAATCAGTGGATCACCTTGAGGCCCCCACAGAACGCTGAATTTTAACCGCGTTCGCCAGGTGTATCGCCCTGTCAGAAGTGCTTGCCGGGTCGCGGTACAACGTGAGGAGGGTGAATGTGCGTCGGTAAAACGAATGCCGCGTTTAGCCAATTGAGTCATAGACGGCGTTTTCACCTGAAGCGAATCCGGATTGCCAGTCCAGTCCTGATAGGCGCTGGTGTCCCCCAGTCCCATATCATCAGCCATCATGATTATTACATTGGGTAATTTCCGTTCAGCTATTTCAACTTGGTTTTGCCCAAGGGCGTTTGAACTGATTGAAAAAATGGCAAGAGAAAATACAAAACCGGTACAGCAAGCAACAGTTTTCATTTTGAACAAAAGATGGGGATTCATTGACGCTCCGTTATTTTTAAAAACTCTCAAAATTTTAACCGATACTCAGCGGATCGCCTACAATTGAATTTGAAGATCACTAGGCGAGTGCCGGTAGAGTAAAGTAAACAAGTTGTGAAAAAGGTTAGGTTTTGAATCGAATTGATTACTTGGGAGTGAGCTTTGCGGCCATCTGTCTCATATTCTGTTGTTTCGGTTTTTCGCGAATTCAATCCAATACCGAAGATGTTCTGCAGTGGCTTCCGGACCAATCCGAAGCCAGATCAGATTATGATTTTTTCGAATCTAAATTTGGCTCAGATGATTTTCTGATTGTGACGTGGGAGGACTGCCGTCTTGGAGACGAACGACTGGAGAGGTTCACTGACTATCTGCGCAGTCACGATTCCACAGAGTTAATCCAAAAAGTCACCAATGGAACTGAGATCTTTGAGCGTCTTGCACGAGATTCGGATTTTTCGCGAAGGCAAATTCTTGCTCGGCTAAGAGGTGTTTTTTTTGGTGCGGATGATCCAGAGATAACTTGTGCGTTAATTGAGTTGTCAGAACTTGGAACGGCTGATCGAACTGCATCGATGAAATTGGTGTGGGAGGCAATTGATTCAGACTCTACGTTGAATCGCGAGCAGGTTGTGATGGGGGGCTATCCCTACATTGCCACCTTTATCGATGGTCAGTTGAAAAATTCATTTCGCTATCTTTTATTACCTTCCATTATTCTGTCGACGTTGATTTCGTTATTTTGTTTGCGAAATGGAATGTTAACACTGATCGTTTTTATTGCGGCAGTCGGTGCAGCGGCGACAAGCATTGCGTTTATTCCAATCTGCAATACGAAATACGGTGGTTTGATGTCGATCATTCCAGCGCTGGTGTTCGTGTTGGCAACATCGGGCAGTATTCATCTAATTCGATATGGATTAGAGGCGATTGGAGACGCTCGGAAATTACTTTCGATTGGCTGGCGTCCCTGTCTGGTGTCTGCAGCAACGACTGCGGTGGGGATGTTGTCGTTGATGCGGAGCGATTTTCCTGCGATTAGAAATTTCGGGCTGTTTTGCGCAACTGGAGTTGGTTTCGCAATGCTGTTTCAACTGATTCTAGTTCCGTGTCTGCTTGCAAGATTTGGAACCAAGGGACTGCACGCATTGGCGGCACGCAGCGAGAACGCTTCCTTTTGGACGTCGCTCATGACTTGGGTTCAACACAGGCGGGTGGCGGTAGCCATTGTTTTTTCAATAGTGGTGTTGGGCGGGCTACTTGGGTTGACTCGATTAAGAGCTGAGGTTGAGGTTGAGAAATTATTTCGTCCCGAATCCGAAATCCTTGTTTCCATTGGGAATTTAGAGAATCAGTTGGGACCACTGGACCAAACGGAATTGTTAGTCGTGTTCAACCGACCAACGGCTGATGCATTTCCAGATAGAGTTGCACTGGTGAATAAAATCCAGGCAAAGGTCGCGCGGCTCAAGGATGTTCATGTGATCTATTCACTCATCAATTTCCTTCCCAAAGAGCCATCGACAAAAACGGCTCGCAGCATGTTGAAGAGATCTGCTTACCGCAGCATTTTGAGGCGAGAGCGAGAGAACCTAGCCAACGGGAATCTGTTGCATGTCGATGAAGAAGCAGAGACTTGGCGAATTAGTTTGCGTTTCCCATTTGCCGAAAAAGCAAATTTTGATCGCTTGATGACAGACGTTGAGTTAGCCGCGGAACAGGCAGTTTCCGCCTCAGAGAAGGCTTTGTTGTCCGGTCAGGAAATAGTTGGCACGGAAGTTGATCCAACGCTTTTGGCAGAAGCGGACGAGCGACCTAAGTTGATCTACACCGGGAAAACGCATTTGTTCCAACACGCGCAAATAAGTCTGTTAGCTGATTTGTTTCAGAACTTTCTTTTAGCATTTGTCATCATTACGCCTATCCTCATCTTAGTTTTGCGATCGGTGCCGTTAGGGTTGATTGCAATGCTTCCTAATGTTTTTCCCACCTTGTTAGTATTTGGTGGTCTTGGCTGGATAGGAATTCCAGTTGATTTGGCAATTGCAATGACAGCCTGTGTAGCGCTGGGCATTGCTGTAGATGATACCACTCACTTTTTAATTCGGTTTCGTGATTTTAATGGTCGGCTCGGCAATGTAGTTGACCCGGTCATGAAAACAATCGCGCAATGCGGTCCGGCAATGTTGCACACAACTTTGATTGGATCAGCGGGATTATTAGTTTATTATTTTAGTGATATGTTAGTGGTTTCGCGATTTGCATGGGCGATCTCAATCTTGTTAGTGATTGCACTTTTGGCGGATGTGTTGATGCTGCCTGCGATGCTGTTTCTGTTTTCGAGATCCAAAAATATGGACGCTGGTGCAGAGACAGACGGTGATGATGTGTCGATTGATGCTGATCAGAAGTAGATCACAGGCAGTAATAATTGATTCGTGGCAGTTGATTGGATCTACTTAAAGATTGATCAAAGAATGTTTGGCTCAAGATGATGAAATGGGTGTTTTAAGATGAAATTAAGTTTTCGATGTTCCATGACGTTTTTTGTTTTTGTGAGTTTTGCAATTGGCGGGATTTTGTTCCCGAATTTCTTGCTGGATAACGTTGTCTCCGATGAGATTGCCGAACCCTTAAAAACAGAGCCGCCGAATGTTTTGATGATTCTTGTTGACGATTTGAAACCGGCACTTGGGTGTTACGGTGATTCCCATGCCAAGACCCCTAATATCGATGCATTAGCAAGGCGAGGGACGCGGTTTGAGTTGGCTTACTGCAATCAAGCCGTGTGCGCTCCGTCTCGATTTTCATTGATGCTTGGCTCGCACTCAACAACAACAGGGCTTTATGGGTTGGGGAGCCAATTGCGGCAGGTGTTGCCGGATGCAGTTACGATTCCACAGTACTTTTCAAGGCACGGTTACCGGACAGAGTCATTGGGAAAGATATTTCATATTGGCCACGGCAATCTTGGTGACCCGGAATCATTTGATGTCGATCATTTTCATGAAAAGGTGATTGAATATTTGGATCCAGCGAGTACCGATGGCGGTCAATTAACGAGGGAGGAAGCTTATTTTACGAATCAGCAACTTGGTAATATTCGAGCGTTGCCACGCGGGGCGGCGTTCGAAGCACCGGAGACAATTGACGAAGGGTATGCTGATGGCCGGGTAGCTGCTGAGACAATCAAAAGACTGGAGCAGGCGAAACAGCGGCTCGTGACCGATAAGCAACCGTTTTTTATTGCTGCCGGGTTTGCAAGACCGCATCTCCCGTTTAGTGCTCCGAAAAAATACTGGGACTTACACGACCCTGAAAAATTACCGATGCCCAACTACGAGGAGTTTCCCGTGGGTTCTCCCGAGGCTGCCCATAAGCGGGGTGGAGAAATTAACAACTACAAACCAGTGCCCACTGACCGCGAGATGCCTGATCCACTCAAGCGAGAGTTGATTCATGGTTATTACGCAAGTGTAAGTTATGTCGACGCTCAAATTGGAAAAGTGATATCGGCGCTGGATCGATTGGGTTTGGCGGAAAATACAATTGTTGTTCTTTGGGGTGACCACGGATTTCATTTGGGAGATCTTGGAATTTGGACGAAGCACACGAATTATGAACAAGCGAATCGAATTCCAATTATGTTCTCCGGGCCAGGCGTCCGAGTTGATAGTCGAACGCGCCAATTGGCGGAGTCGGTCGATATCTATCCAACGCTTTGTGCGCTGGCAGGATTGCCTAAGCCGGATGTTTCTCAGCGACTTGACGGAGTTTCGTTGGCAACGGTATTAAGTGATCCAGACCAGCGGGTGCGCGAGCACGCCTATCATGCCTATCCAAAACGTAAGCTAGGCCGAGCAATTCGGACAGACCGTTATCGATTGGTTGAATGGGCGAAACACAATGGATCTGGTGGTGGAATTGACTACGAGTTGTACGATTATCAGAATGACCCGCTCGAAAAAGAAAACCTCGCAGACAAACGTCCCGAGGTTTTAAAAGAGTTGAAAGCTATTCTGGCGAGTTACCCTTCGCCTGTGACTCGGTCTAAGAAAAAGAAAAAATAATTTCCAAATTGCACTGCATCTATTTCTTTGCAGACTCATTTCGTTTTTTGGATTTTGGGGATTGCTTGTTTTTCTTTTTTTGATTGAGGAACTGGTACATGTTGAATCGCTCCGGATAAGCGACGCCGGTTTTGTCTGCCCAGGCTTTCCACATGGTTATCATTTTCTGTAGCTTGGAAGCGTTTAATTTTGCGAGATTATTCATCTCAGTTCGATCTTTTGAAAGATCGTAAAGCTCCCATGGTTTTTGATATTCGCGAACTAGTTTCCAGTTGCCCCACCGTACCGCTGCGTTCCCTTCGTGCTCCCAGTAAACGGGTTCTTGATGAATTGGAGAATCGCTACCTTGCAGTACGGGAACTAGCGAATTGCCAACGCAGGGAGGAAGGTTTTCGGGGTAGGTTGCCCCCGCAAGTTCCACGCAGGTTGCCATGAAATCAGGCAAGTAGCCAAATTGACGAGCGAACTGGCCACGCTTATCTGACGCGATCCCTTTGGGCCAGTAGGCAATCATCGGTGTGGAAGCTCCGCCTTCATGGAGAAAATGTTTGTACAGTCGAAACGGGGTGTTCGAAGCATTGGCCCAGGCGAGTCCCTGGCGAATGCCGTCAACGGTTTCTAGAGGCGAATTTTTTTCCCAGCCTTTTTGGTAGCGGCCGAGGACACCGCCTTCTTGACAGGCTCCGTTATCTGAAAGGAAAAAGATAAGTGTATTGTCTAAAACGCCGCAATCTTTGAGATGGCGTGTTAGTTTTCCTACGTTTTGATCAATGGAGTCAATGCATCCCGCGTAGGCTGCTTGAATGGTGTCGAGCTCATCCTGTTTTTCTTTTGAGAGCGAATTCCATTTTGGCCCGACGTGCGGCGCGGGAGTAACATTTTCGGCAAACAAACCCAAGTCCTTTTGTTTTTGCAAGCGAGTTTTCATGAGTGCTTCCCAGCCGTCTCGATACTTTCCTTTGTATTTTTCAAAGTCCTTTAATTTCGGTTGCAATGGCCAGTGAGGAGCGTTGTAGGCAAGGTAAAGGAAGAAAGGACGATCGTCTTCCTCGGTTACTTGCGAGATATACTGGCAGGCCTCATCCGTAAACGTGTCAGTGCTGTAAAAGTTGTCATCGGTTTCAACAGGTTGGTTATCACGAGACATCGTGCGCCCGTCGCCAGGTTTAAAATAATTAAACGCCCCGGACAGTCCACCGTAGAAATGTTCAAAACCTCTTTGGCTTGGCCAAGTTTTTTGATCGTTGGCTCCCAGGTGCCATTTTCCAGTCATCAAGGTGTGGTAACCGGATCCTTGTAAGACCTGAGCAATCGTAGCGCAATTGTCATTTAAATATCCCTGGTAGGGACCGGTAAATCCCAAAGGTTGATTGGGAGGGGCGGTCATGTGGCCGATTCCGGTTTGGTGCGGATGGAGTCCAGTCATTAAACTTGCCCGCGTGGGACAACAGCGGCCGGAATTGTAGAATTGGGTAAATCGAAGCCCTTCGCTGGCTAGGCGATCAACATTGGGTGTTTCAATTTCACTTCCATAACATCCAATGTCGGAAAATCCCATATCGTCCACGAGGATGATGACGATGTTAGGTCGTTCATCGGTTGTCTCGGAATCCTCCCCCCTCAGGGCACTTGAATGCGGCCCTAAAGAACTAAGTGCAAAAACTAAGATAAGAGCGAATGCCATGGGACGCATGCGAAATTCCTTGATTGGTTTGGCGGTTACAGGTCATGTGTTAGAGTTTAGGGACGACCTAAGATATGTCTTTAGGCCGACCCTATTCTAATCCATGAGCGTTGTTGGATTCCATGCCTTTAAATTTGATTGCTGAATTCTGGTTGTGAATATGCGAAGACGTTATTCCGTTGCCTTAATCGTAGAGACTTCAAGTAATTACGGACGAAATTTGCTTGATGGAATCGTGCGTTTTAAAAAAACTCAGAGCGATTGGTCAGTTTTTCTTGAAGAACAGGATCTGCGAGGTGGGCCGCCTGAATGGTTGATTGACTGGAATGGCGATGGCATCATCTGCCGCTCGACGAATCCAGAAATTGCTCAAATGGTGAGGTCGCGAAAAATTCCATTTGTTGATTTAAATGACCGCCGTAGTGGAAAGAGCGAATTTGTTACTTTGCGTTCTGACGACCATGCGATCGGTCGTTTAGGTGCGAGGCACTTTATGGAGCGAGGGTTTAGGAGTTTTGGATTTCTTGGTTTTGATCAAGAAGCCTGGTCGCGGCGGCGGGAAGAGTCGTTTGTCGCCGAACTAAAGCAGAAACGTCATGAGTGTTCGATTTTAAAATCGAAATGGCACAGTTTGTCTAATCGCGAGATGGAACAACCTCGTAAACTTTCACTGGCCTATGAACGGAAACGGATAACGGACTGGTTAAAAGGGTTGCCAAAGCCGGCGGGAGTGATGGCGAGCAACGATATTGCAGGGAAGAATATTCTGGATTGTTGCCTGTGGGCGGAAATCGCTGTGCCAGAACAAGTGGCGGTTTTGGGAGTCGATAATAACGAAGTAATTTGCAATCTCTGCGAACCGCCGCTTTCGAGCGTCATGCCCAATTCCGAGCAAATTGGATTTGCGGCAGCACAATGTTTGGCAAAATTGATGGCAGGGGAAAAGGTAGCACCGCAGTTGCAGTGTTTTGATCCGTTGGATGTAACGCTCCGGCAGTCTTCCAGTGTTTACGCCATTGAGGATCCAGATTTGGCAAATGCGTTGAGCTTTCTGAGAACCAATGCGTGTTTTGGGATTTCAGTTAAACAGGTCCTCGAGCATACAAAATTATCAAGGAGCTCGCTGGAGCGCCGGATGCGAAAACTGCTTGGCCATTCTCCCCAACAGGAAATTAGGAATTGCCAACTAAAACAAGTGCGAAGTCTGTTGGCCAAAACGGATATGTCGATCGAGCAAATTGCCATTAACTGCGGATTTGAGCACCCGGAGTACTTACATGTTGTTTTCAAAAGAGAGTTAAATATGACGCCTGGTGATTACCGAAAGGCTCTCAATAAATAGATGCTTAACTTTTAATACGATTTATGAGATTCAAAATACGGCAAACGAAAGTGTTTACTTATTTAGCCGGCAAGATTTGAATTGCATCGGCGCAAAGGTGGCCAATCGAATTGCCGTGAGACATCATAATTGCCGTGGGCTGACCTTGTTTGAGATCGAATTTACCGAGTGATACGAAACCGTGTTCGAGCGTCGGCACTTTGGTGAGATCTAAATAAATTACCTTCGATTCTATCCCTTGTTCAATTGTGATCCGTGCCTTTTCGGTTCGGTTTTCATGGTGCCGATAGGCGAGTCTGAGTTCGCATCGTGCATTTTTCTCTGGTTCCCAGGTAAATCGAATCTTGGCGTCTGTGTTCGCACTGGCGTACACATAGTGTTTTCCAACAAAGCCTTTCAGGCCCGTTCCCTTGCTCCAGATTCCGGCTTTCGTTGCTGAGATATCATCGATCACGATCCCCGTGATCTTTTTCGGTGAGATGCCTTTGTTGACGACGACGGGTTTGGGTTGCTCCGCGATTGGAACATCGGGAATGGTCAGTTTGCCTCCAATGCTTGGGCGATGCGACCCGCCGGGAAGCTGGAGCAGGCTTTTTAACTCTGGTAGATATTTTTGGTAGACTTCTCGGGGAGAGCATTGGTGAGCGGCGCAAATGGAAGCGGCTTTCCCAACGACCTCTCCCATCATTCCGCAAGTCTTCATGACGCGGACGGTTCCCAATGCCTCATGGGTAACGCTGATGCATCGCCCTGCCATGAAAAGGTTGTCGATGTTGGCTGAGTAAAAACAACGGTAGGGGACGGGGTAGCCATAACTCCTATCAACCCCTTTTCCGTGAACTGCCTTGGAGATGAAGGGATTGTCAGGATATTTTTTGGCGTATTGTTCTTTTGGATAATGGAGGTCGATGGACCAGGTGCTTGGCACGACTCCATCGGGAAAGTCTCGTTTGCCAACGATATCGGCTTCCGTTAGCACGACGTCGCCGAGCAGTCTTCTTGATTCACGCGGCCCTCCAATAAAGGCAACCCAGGTCAAAGAAGCGTTCGGGTGTTGCTCTGCTCCATCTTTATTCTTCATGGCGTTGAACGCACCGTAAACTGCTCTGAGATTCCAGTCACGAATTCCTTCAGCATCTGCCAAGGGGTCTTTGTCGAATCCACTTTCCCAAAACCACTGGCCGTGGAAGTCGCGAGGGTACGGGAAATCTTTCATGGTGAGTTCCAAGGCCCACGGCGTTTTTGGGAACTGGCTCGGTTGGGAGTTCTTTTCCCAACGCCACATATTGCTCATTCCCATTCGACCCGCGGGAGTCATGTCATTCTTCGCGCCGGCGAGAGTTCCAATCGTGCCGTGGCCAGTGCAGTCCACAAATTGGGTGCCGGAGAACCGTTTGATTGCCCCAGAGTGCGTGTCGAATGCGAGAATGGACTTAATTGAATTTTCAGAGGCCAGTTCAACTTGGTAAGCATGATGATTAAGGAACAGGTCGATATTGTTTTCGGCCCGAACCAATGTCTCTTTTTTATCATCTTCGAATTCTTCGTAGGTGCCGGGAGATTTTTTGGCCTGGTCTGAAAATTCGTTGACGATTTCTCCGATTCTCGGGTAGCGGCCTCGACGAATATTTCCTTTTGCCCAAACCCGAACTTCACTCGAACCATTTCCCCCCAAGACACCTCGGTTTTGAACCAGGGCGACGGTGCAACCCATTCTGGCTGCTGACAAGGAAGCTGCAACTCCGGCATAGCCTCCACCGATAACTACCAAATCGTAACCACTTTGATTGATTGGTTTTTCAGAGATGTTTGACAACTTTCTACGCCAAGACGGAAAGACTTCGGTTGTTGCAGGAGGAGTCCAGTCGGGATCAAGCGAGAACGCAATCGCATCGCAGCGACCGTCAAAACCGGTCAGGTCATGAAGCGTTAATTCGTTTTGCTTTTTATCAATTTGTACCGTTCCACCGTTTTGCCAGAACCAGTTTCCCCCTTTTACCCCAAACGGTTGCTCCAGTGGCGTGCCATTGATGTGCAATTCAAATTTCCCGGGTTGGCCCGGTGCTTTCCAGCGAGCTACCCAGTCCTTTGTGCGAACCCAAACGGTGTAGCGTCCGGTTGCCGGGAAATCGATTGTCGTTTTTGCATCGGCCACTGGTTTTCCAAGGCCGTGTGCAAGCAAATAGGGAGAGCCCATTTCATGAATGAACTGAGTGTCGAGTTTCCAGCCTCCGGGCTCTGAAAAGCTCTCTGCCTCGACGAGCAGCGTTTGAGAAATGCCGGTAGAAATCAACCCGAACAAGATTGTCAGGCTTAAGATAAAACGCGTACCCATGATTCCTCTTTCATTTCTGTGGTGGAAGGCAAGAAGTTTTAGTGTTCAAAATAAGTATATCCGCGGAGGCTCTCGCTAAACAGGTTCAAGATTTCGCTCCGTTGGGTGGCACTGATTTTCCCGTCACTTAAAGCGTTGTCTGTACGTTTTTCGAATTGAGAAAATAATTCTTCTGTTTGGTACTCAACGTAACTTAATACATCTTGAATGCTATCGCCTTCGAGTTCGTGGACAAATTCCAATTTCCCTTCGCTGGTAACCCTGACGCTGACGACATGAGTGTCACCGAATAAATTATGTAGATCGCCTAGCGTTTCCTGATAAGCTCCGACCAGGAATACACCGAGGCAATACTCTTCACCTTCGATAATTGGGTGCAGTCTAAGAGTATTGGTGTTGGACTTAGTTCCTACGAATTGGTTGAGTTGGCCGTCGCAATCGCAGGTTAAGTCCCCAATGATGGCATTTCGAGTCGGTTCCTCGTCGAGTCGTTGCAATGGCATCACGGGGAAAACTTGCTGGATGGCCCATGCGTCCGGTAGTGACTGGAAAACACTGAAATTGCCGTAATAGATGTCTGAGAGCGAGTCTTTGATAGATTGCAGGCTTGCCGGAGGGCGAGTCATTTCCGGCACGCGGTCGGCGATTTGGTGAAGAATCGTTAGGCAGATGTTTTCAGCAAGTGCCCGTTCACGAAGGCTCAGTTCTCCAATCTGAAATGCTTTTCGCGCCTGATCGCGATAGTAAATAGCATCGTTGAAGTTTTCTTGAAGGCGTCGAACTTCGATATGGCGCAACGTGTCAATCAGGAAATCGATGGACGAATGAATGTTTTCTGGAAGCGGATCGGGAAGTGGTTGCGGTTGGAAGTCATTGACATCGAGGATGTTAAACAGAAGCACGGACATAGGTGCGACAGTCCACCGGCCCGATTCGGAAATAATTGTAGGGTGAGGGATGTCATGGGGACTGAACGCGGCCATGATTGCCTCGACAATATCGACGCAGTATTCGTCGAGGTCGTAGTTTCGACTGTGCCCATCGATGCTGGCCGATCCGTCGTAGTCGACGGCGAGTCCCCCGCCGATGTCAAAATATCCCATCGGCGCCCCTTCCTTGATGAGGTTGACATAAAATCGACAAGCTTCGGTAATGCCGTCACGGACGTTACGAATGTTAGGTACTTGGCTGCCGAGATGGAAATGCAGCATTTTTAACGAGTTCAGCATTCCAGCTTCACGGAGGCTGTCGATGATTTCAATCAACTGCAGCGTCGATAAACCAAATAGGCTGCGATCTCCGGCATCCCGACTCCAGTGTCCATCAACGGCGGTGGAGAGTTTCAGTCGCACGCCAATGCAAGGTGTGACTCCCCAGTGTTTTGCGCGGTCAAGGATCATAGGTAGTTCCTTGGGCGTTTCAATGACGAAAAAGACCTGAAGTCCCATTGAAAGTGCTCGGAGTCCGAGATCGATGTATTCTAAATCTTTATAGCCATTGCAAATGATCAGGCTTTCTGGAGATGGAAGGGTCGCCAATGCGATCAAGAGTTCAGCTTTACTTCCGGCTTCGAGCCCGTAATTGAAGCGTTCGCCGAACCTAGCGATTTCGGCAATCACCTGACTCTGCTGATTAACCTTGATTGGAAAAACGCCACGATACTCACTCTTGTAATTGGTCTGGGCGATGGCGGATGCAAATCCTTGGTGGAGTTGCGTAATGCGGTCATCGACTAGATTTTCGAACCGGAGCATGACCGGCATATCGAGTCCACGTTCTTTGAGACCATCGAGTATTTCAGAGAACTCAATCGTTTTCACACCCGCCGGTGTTGGTGCCTCAACGGTAGCGCTTCCCGATTCGGAGATTCCAAAATAGTCCAGTCCCCAACGCTGAATGCCGTATAGGTCTCTCGCTTGATCGAGTGTCCAGGTAGGTTCAGTGCAGGTCTCATTGATCTTTTTTTCGGTGCGACGATGTGCCGGATCGCGCCGTGAGGTCTCGTTTGGAAAAACAGGTTCAGGTGTTGTCAATGATTGGCCCTCGAGTGCCAGAAAAGGAGCTTTAGCCGATCCATGGTATCAGAGAAAAGTTTCTTTAGTATGGAATTTCTGAAAATCTGAGAGCTTTCAATGGCTAGATTTTGACTGGCTTGTGCAGGTGTTTTGCGATCCACCTCGGTAAAGAAAAGCTAAGCCAGAAAAGCTAAGCCAGAATTTCCTGAACAACCCGACCGTGGACATCGGTCAGTCGGAATTGTCTGCCTTGAAACCGGTAGGTTAATTCTTCGTGGTTAATTCCAAGGAGATGCAGGAGCGTCGCCTGTAGGTCATGGATGTGAACACCATCACTGGCGACGTTCATCGCCAGTTCATCAGTTTCGCCGTAGCTCAATCCGGGCTTGAGGCCTCCGCCGGCCATCCACGTCGTGTAGGCGTAGGGATGGTGGTCACGTCCCCACTGTTTTCGATTGTTAATATCTCCCTGAATAAATGGGGTGCGTCCGAATTCTCCACTCCAGACTACGAGCGTGTCGTCCAGCATTCCACGTTGTTTCAGGTCCATTACCAAGGCAGCACTTGCCTGATCGGTATCCCGACATTGAGTATAAAATTCTGTTGTCAAACTTCGGTGCTGGTCCCAACCGGCATGCATGAGTTGAGTGAAACTGACACCTCGTTCGGCAAGTCGGCGAGCCATCAAGCAGTTGTGGGCAAAAGAGCCGGGTTCTTCGACGCCGGGGCCATACATGTTAAGAATGGCACGGGGTTCGTCGGACAGGTCAGTCAACTCTGGCACACTTGCCTGCATTTGAAAGGCCATTTCATATTGAGCGATTCGAGTTGCAATTTCCGGGTCGCCAAATTCTTCAAGCTGCATTTGGTTTAATCTAGCGATGTTGTCCAGCCAACCGCGACGCATTTCACGTGTAATGCCGTCGGGATTTGAAAGGTAGAGGACCGGATCACCAGATCCGCGGAATTTAACCCCCTGATGTTTGGAAGGTAAAAAACCACTGCCCCAATAGAAGTCGTAGAAGATTTGCCCGCAGGTTGTATTTTTTGAAACGGAGGTCATGACGATGAAATTAGGGAGATCATCTACTTCGCTTCCCAGGCCGTAATTCATCCAGCTTCCCAGTGTTGGGCGACCCGGTATCTGGGCGCCGCTCAATAAGAAGCTAATTGCCGGAGCATGGTTGACCGCATCCGTGTGCATGCCTTTTAGAAATGTTAATTCATCCGCAATCGAAGCAGTGTAGGGGAGCATGTCACTGACCCAGGCTCCGGAATTTCCTCGCTGGTGAAATGGCTCGATGGGAGCCAGCATTAATTTTCCATCTGGCTTTCCAGTCATTGTGCTGAATCGTTTGCCTGCGACGAATTCTTCGGGCACAGGCTGGCCGTGCATTTGGGCTAACTTTGGTTTCCAGTCAAAAAGATCAGCATGAGAAGGTCCACCGTTTTGAATCAGCGCAATCACACGTTTGGCTTTGGGGGCAAAATGAGGGATTCCGGGGAGGCCGCCAGTGCGCGGGTCGGGGCGTCTTTCACCAGCAAGTGTCGAACGATTCAACAGGCTCGCCAACGCGGCGGATCCGATTCCATTGGCCGTGCGACCAAAGAACTCGCGCCGGGTCGAATGCAATTTTTGTTGTTCATGAGGATTCATAGCCGGCACGTGTTCTTAAAATTTGGGTGTCCTAAATTTAACTATTTACTTGGCCTATTGGCGTGTAAGGCTTTCATCGAGATTTAAAACGGCGATACAGAGATTGGTCCACGAGGCTAATTCAACAGGGTCGAGGTTGGGTTCGATTGGCGAATCTCCGACTCCCAGAAAAGAAATGACATTATCATTATTAGCGGCAAATTGTTGCCGATCGTGGGCCAGTCCGGCAAGGAGAATTGGGATTTCTTTTTCCCGGGGTAAACGCGTCACGACCCGTTGGTAAATTAAATCAAGTATTTCCTGGTCGGTTAATTTTTCTTTCAACACGCTACTGGCGAGCAGTCGAGCTGCCTCGACGTAGGTCGTGTTGTTAAGGGTGTTCAAGGCGTGAAGCGGCGTGTTCGTCCGGTAGGAAATGACGGAGCATGTCATCCGGTCGGCATTGTCAAAAATCATGGTCGGCGCGGCGATCCGACGCCAAAATGTGTAGATCGATCTTCGGTAAAGTGCGTCTCCTGAATCTTGCCGATAAGCCTTTTTACCAAAACTTGCTTCTTCCCAGACCCCCTTCGGTTGATAGCTATTCACCGGGCGGCCGCCAATTTTTCGCACCAACCGCCCGCTCGATGCGAGGGCGTAGTCTCGGATCATCCACGAGGGAATTCGAAACCTCGATGCTCTCGCGAGGAGACGGTTGTCTGGGTCGAGTTCGAGCAGGTGAGAAGAAGTGTGGGAGGATTGGCGATAGGTTCGACTGTTTAAAATTAAGCGGATCATGTGTTTTGTGTCCCAACCGCAATCCCGATATTCAGCAGCCAGCCAGTCCAGTAATTTTGGATGGCTCGGTGGTTCACCCTGAACGCCAAAATCCTCTAGTGTTTTGACTAATCCTGTGTTGAAAAACTTGGCCCAAATTCGATTGATTGAAACGCGAGGAGTCAGAGGGTTGTCGACTGAAAAAAGCCAGTTGGCAAGTGCAAGTCGGTTGGGGGTAATGTTTTCCGGCAGCGCGGCCAGCATTTCAGGCACACGCATGGAGACTTCGTTTAATGGGTCTTCGTAGGAACCCCGGTTTAACCGATATGTTTTACGAAGTTTGGGGCCATCTGCCATGACCATGACCTTGGGATACCCTTTCGCCAGCGTTTTGATTTGACTGTTAATGGAGGCGATTTTCGTGGCTTGCGTCTGGTAATCAGTATCAGATTCGAAGTGTTTTTGTTGAATTAGTTTGAGTTGCGCCGGCGACCGCGAATCATTCGGTTGCTGCAAAGCTGCCAGTAACTGTTTTGTATCGCCAGCGAGCGTTGGGTTTTTCTGCTCGGTGAGGGAGATCCTCATTCTCCCAATATTGTGTTTTTCATATATCGATTCGTGTTTGAGTACGAATTTGATTTTTGCATTAGGCGACAAGGTAACTGGTTTTTCAAACGAGAAAATGGCCTCGCGCTCCCGCTGCATATTCTTATCGGGAGCCAAGACTGCCCATCCTGATTGGGCATTTGCATCGATCGCTAATTGGGCACCATGACCCGTTTGTTCGTAATCAGCTTGAGCTTTTTTGAATGGAAGGCGAGTCGGAGGCTTTCCCGGTTCGATGAGATATGCGGCAAAATCAGTTAAGACAAAATTGGAACTGTTCGATCGCGCGAGACCACCGGCAGTCATCGACGCGTGTTTAAGGGTTTCCAAGCGAATGGCTTGGATAGTGGCGAGATCCGATTTGCCAGTGAGTTCGTAATTGTCGTTGGCGGGATTGGCTCCCGAGATGAGCAGCGAACCATCCTTGGAATAAGTTAAATCGGCCTTCTGGGCGGAGTAAGATTCTGGGTGCCAGACTGACCAAGTATCTGTTTCCTGTAATTGTTTGGTTTGGGCTAATTCCCAGTCACTCTGTTTCTGGTTGAGTGCACCGATAAGACGTTTTTGTTCTGATTCAAATTTTGATAATTCATTTTTCAGTTTTGCCAGTTGCAGTCGTTGGGGCTGGCTAGGCACAGACAGCACCGGGGCCGTTTGGGCATTGCCGCCAGCACCGGTTACTGGAGTTTGATTGAAAAATGCAAAGAGGCTGTAATAGTCATCCTGTGTCAGTTGATCGTATTTATGGTCATGGCAGCGACAGCAATTGAAGGTCAGGCTCAGCCAGACGGTGCCGGTCGTTTCCGTCATATCCATCACATAGTCGATGCGGTTCTCCTCTGGAATCCTGCCGCCTTCGCCGTTGATGGGATGATTTCGATTGAATCCGGTTGCCAGAATTTGTTCTTCGGTCGGATTGGTTAATAGATCGCCAGCGATTTGCCATTTAGAAAACTGATCGAAGGGGAGGTTGTCATTGAACGCACCAATTACCCAATCTCGCCACGGCCACATAGTCCGTTCGTTATCACCTTGGTAGCCATTGGTATCGGCGTACCTTGCTGAATCGAGCCAGTCCCAGGCCATGCGTTCGCCATAGGCAGGTGATTGGAGCATTCTCTCGACCATTTGCTGATAGGCGTCCGGTGAAGAGTCGGCAAGGAACGTATCGATTTGCTCAACGGTTGGTGGTAAACCGGTGAGGTCGAGGCTGACGCGTCGAAGCAATGTTCGGCGATCGGTAATCGGTGAAAACTGAAGACCCTGCTGATGAAGTTGTTGTTGGACAAAAAAATCAATCGCGTTAGTCGCCTCGATCTCCGGCTTCACGATCGGTTTGTAGGCCCAGTGTTGCCCCCACTTTCCGCCTTGATCGATCCATTTTTGGATCAATGAAATCTGGTCAGGGGTTAAGCTTCGGTGTGAATCCGGCGGCGGCATTTGTTCGTCAGGATCATCGGACCGAATGCGGGAATACAATTCACTGGAATTAGCATCCCCCGCGATGATTGACTGTTTTGCATCCTCTTCAATATCGAGTCGGAGGTCGGAAGCGCGCTGTTTGGCATCGGGCCCGTGACAGAAATAGCAGTTTTCAGCAAGAATTGGCTGAATGTCCCTTGCAAAATCCACCGGTTCTTCAGCGACCGATGGTTTCGAAAGGGCGAAACAAAAGAGCAGCAAAGTGATTGAAAAATTAGAGTTCATAACCTGTTATTTTAATGTATTTGAATCGGCTGTGAATTCTAATAAATCGAATCAGGCAAGGATATCTCGAATCACTTTGCCTTCGTCGGAAGGGCCGATGAGCCTTTGTTTGAGGCCTTGATAAGGGAAGTTGAATCGTTTGGGATCAATTCCAATCTGGTGGAGAATGGTTGATTGAAGGTCACGAATGCTGACCGCATTTTCTGTAATGTAATAGCCAATATCATCGGTTTGACCATAAACTCCGGGTTTGATACCTCCCCCGGCCATCCACATGGTAAAGGCGTGGGGATGGTGGTCCCGGCCAATGAATCCCTTGACCAGATTTTTGCGAACGTTGTTTTGCATCATTGGCGTTCTGCCGAATTCGCCTCCCCAAACAACTAGCGTCTCGTCGAGCAGACCACGTTGTTTTAAATCGGTAATCAAACCCGCGACAGCGCGATCGATTTGTCGACATTTGATTGGCAGCGTCTCGTCGATTGATTCTCCGGGAGAGGAGCCGTGGTGGTCCCACCCCCAATCGTACAGTTGGACAAACCGAACACCGCTTTCGACCAGCCGCCGGGCGAGCAAACAATTGTTGGCAAACGTCGGGTCATCGCCTTTATAGAGTGTTCTGGGATCGGCGGCCGATTCAGCGGCTGAGACATGCCCCGGTTTTGCTCCGTAGAGGTCGAGCATCGATTGAGACTCGCGTCCAATATCCATTACTTCAGGAACCGATATTTGCATTTTAAATGCAAGTTCGTATTGGGCGATGCGCGTGATCGTTTCAGGATCACCGATATGCTCATGCTGATACCGATTCAGATCGGCAATTGCGTCCAATGTTTTGCGCCGCTCCCCCCGATTAAGCCCTTTGGGATCGCTGAGGAAGAGAATAGGATCACCACCATCAGTTCGGCATTGAACACCTTGGTAGATTGTGGGCAGGAATCCGCTGCCCCAAAGAGATTTTCCGGCGCTGGGAGTTTTTCCACCAGACGAGAGCACCATGAATCCGGGAAGGTCTTTGTTTTCGCTTCCCAGGCCGTAGGTCGCCCACGAGCCAATCGAGGGGTAGCCCAATAGGGGGTTGCCAGTTTGCATCAGCAATTGTGCGGGAGAGTGATTGAATTGTTCTGTGTGGACCGAACGAATGACACAGAGATCATCAATGACCTTACTGAGATGTGGCAGTCGATCACTGACCCATTGGCCGCTCTGCCCGGTTCGCTGGAACTTGAATTGAGAGCCAAGCATCTTGGGCACGCCGCGAATAAAAGCAAACCGTTTTCCCTCCAGATATTCCTGAGGACACTGCGTGTCGTGCAGTCGGTCGAGTGCCGGTTTGTGTTCGAATAATTCCAACTGGGAAGGAGAACCTGCCATGTGCAAGTAGATGACAGATTTTGCTTTTGCCGGAATTCGAAAGCCGGTTGGTTCGTCCGGGCTTTCCTGGTTAAGTAAGGAACTGAGCGCAATCGATCCGAGCCCTAAACCCGTTTGGCCAAAAAATTGACGCCGAGTTGTCGCTTGAATTTTTTTAAGTGGGAGAGGCAGTTTCATAGCAATCTTATTTCATCAGTGTTTCGTCAAGATTAAGTAGGACGTTCGCGATGGCGACCAGGCGAGGATCACCTTCAGACAATGCGGACGCTTGAAGAAGCGACTTGGAAGCTTTCTCATCAATTGCAAGGGATGCGTACAAGTCGAGCAATCGCTTGGTTTCCCGAGGTGTGGGTTTCCGGACGAGTGCCATTGTAAAGCCGTTGACGATTTGCTTTTCCAAATCCTGCGAGGATTGTTGCATGCGTTGGGCTAATCCGCCGGCTGCTTCCAAAAATGCGGTATCGTTGAGGGTCACTAGTGCTTGAAGAGGCGTGTTGGTTCGAATGCGACGCACTTGGCAGACTTCGCCGCTGCCGGCATCAAAGGTTGTCATGGCTGGATAAGGGCTGGTGCGTTTGAGGTAGGTGTAAAGACCTCGGCGGTAGCGATCCGGGCCGGTCGCGTTTTTCCAATCGTCACCACTGTACGTGGTTTTCCAAACACCGCTAGGTTGGGGTGGCATCACAGATTTACCGCCAACTTGTTTCGTCAGTAAACCACTGATCGCAAGCGCCTGATCGCGAACGGTTTCGGCAGAGAGTCGGAACCGCGGTCCCCGAGCGAGCAGACGATTGCGAGGGTCGCGGGAAAGATGGTCGGGAGTCGCGACCGCGCTTTGTTGGTACGTGCTGGAAGTTACGATTGTCTTGAGGAGCGTCTTGATCGACCAGCCTTGTTCCCGGAAATCGACAGCTAACCAATCTAGTAAATCGGGGTGAGAAGGGGGGAGTCCCTGCGATCCAAAATCTTCTTCTGTTTCGACAATTCCAACCCCGAAGATTCGCGACCAAATTCGATTGACCATTACCCGTGAAGTGAGTGGGTTTTCAGGTTGCATTAGCCATTTTGCGACGCCAAGGCGATTGGGTGCTGTGTTGTCAGGGAAATTTCCAAATATTTCCAGAACGTTTGGAGTGACCTCGTCACCGAGGTCAAGGAAGTTTCCTCGATTGTTGATTTTTGTTTTACGTTGTTGGGCGGCAGGCAACTCTGCCATCACGGGTGTACGGGTGACTGCCTTTTTCAATGCCGCTAGTTTAGCTAATTCGGTTTGATAGTTTTTCTTATTCGCAGGATGTTGTGGATCGCTAAGCGACCAAAAGATTTCTTCGAAATTAGGTTTGAGTTCGGCGATTAGCCACTCAGCAGGGTAGGGGCTGGCTGAAAAACGCGAGCGGGCGAGTAACAGGCCTTCTCCGTATTGTTGTTCAAGGGTGATTCGAATGATGCCCGCAGCGATTGGCTCGGAAAAATCAAGAATACAGTTTTGCGGGTTTTTGAATTTGGGTGAGAGTGCCCAGCCTGCGGAGTTGTCTCCGTTGATGAGTTTGGCGACCTCCCAATTGCGTTGGGAAAAAGTTGCGCGCGGATTAGAGAGTATGATTTTCTTGGGTGTTCCGGTGTCTTGGATTTGCTCAACGGTCAAATCCCGAATGGCTACGTTTTTGTCTGCCCAGTCACCGCCGGCGATTGATTGGGGGAAATATTCAATTCGAAGTGAGCGGTGCTTTTTTCCATCGGGTAGAGCAGGTAACTCAAAAGTTAGGGTCCAGGTATCTCGTTCCGGGCGGTTGCCTGTTGCTAAAATGATGTGGTCATCTTGCTGTTTTAAAACAACCTCTGCTTCCGAGGTCGATTCCACCAGTTTCAGGTTTTGCCAGAGCGGAGTTTCAGTGAATTGTTGCTTCCACTGGGAAAGCTTGCTGTCAAAATCGGCTGGTCGAACATTGAGTTCTTTGCTTGCCAAAGTAACGATGTCTCGTTGAGCAGCGATTGCTTTTGCTTGCTTGGACGTAGGCGTAGGGTGAAACGGAGACTCGGTATCTCGATCCTGTGTTTGATTAAAGTAAGACAAAAAAGAGTAGTAATCGCTGATACTGATCGGATCGTATTTATGGGAATGGCATTTCGCGCAACCCATGGTTAATCCCATCCAAACTTGCATCGTCGTATCGACCCTGTCTTTAACGGCGGCAACTCTGAATTCTTCGTCGTCGGTTCCACCCTCTTCGTTGGTCATCGTGTTGCGATGGAACGCCGTGGCAAGAATTTGATCGTCCGTTCTTTCAGGAAGCAGATCACCGGCCAATTGTTCCCTCGTAAATTGATCAAACGGCATGTCTTGATTGAGTGCGTCGATCACCCAGTCTCGATAGCGCCAGATGTCACGGTGTCGATCTTTTTCATAGCCTTTAGTATCTGCATACCGTGCGAGGTCGAGCCACATCCGTGCCCAGTGCTCACCATAAGCGGGGGTTGCGAGTAATAGGTCGACCTCCCGTTCGTAATTTTCAGATGAAGGATTGGCTAGGAAGCGTGCTGCTGACTCAGGCGTCGGGGGAAGGCCGGTCAAGTCGAGGGCGACACGCCGCAAAAGTCGAGCGGGATCCGCCGGGGAAGCGGGAGTGAAATTCTCCGCCTCCATTTGTTTCAAAATGAAATAATCGATCGGTCGTTTTGGCCATTGCGAGTGTTTGACAGCAGGCAGAGGTTTTTGTGTGGGGGCGACGAAAGACCAGTGAGTTGAATAGGCACCACCTTCGGTAATCCATTGCCGAAGAAGTTTTTTTTCGGCATCAGTTAGTGGCTGGCCACTTTCCGGAGGAGGCATCAACACATCGGCATCGTCTGAATAAATTCGCGTGACAATTTCGCTTGCCTTCGGCTGATGGGGTACGAGAGCAAAACTTCCACCGAGATCGCGGGTCGCTCCTTCGAAATTGTCCAGTCGCAATTCGGCTTCGCGAGTCGAGGGGTCGAATCCATGGCAGGCGAAACAATGCTTACTGAGGATGGGTCGAATTTCACGATTAAAGTCGACGTCGGAAAACACTGTGCAAGTCGGTAACCAAGCCAAGCAGATGGTCATTAAGATTCTTTTCATGTGGTAATCATATCTCAGATCGCACTGTTTGGCTTGCACAGTCACCGCATTCTTGTGTAAAAAATAAGTATGAATAATACAAGTCTCGTCCGCACGTTTTTCTCGCAAGTCGATGTAACGGAGTTTTTGGACCTCTTTAACCTGCAACCCGAGGTTAGTTTTTTCGTGAAGGACCTCCGCGGTCGTTTTCTAGCGATCAATCAAAGAGGTTGTGAATACTGCGGCGTACTGGATCGCAGTGAAGCGATCGGTAGAACTGATTTCGATTTTTTTCCATCGCAGCGAGCCGAGAGTTATCGCCAGGACGACGAGCAGGTAATGCGGACGGGTGAGCCGATAATCAATCGTCTTGAGAGCGCACCGGAGATGGCTGGTTCTCCACGGTTAGTAATGACCAGTAAGATTCCACTTCGCAATGGCGAAGGCGTTGTGGTGGGCATTGCGGGGTTTTCCCGTCAAGTTGATACCAAGCGGGGGGAATCGAAAGACGCCAAACGATTTGCCAATGTGGTTGAGTATTTACATTCGAACTACCAACAAAAGCTCAATGCGTCTGAACTAGCAGCAAGGGCGAAGCTCTCGGTTAGTCAATTTGATCGGCAGTTTCGTCGGGTATTTGGGATCTCAGCTCGACAGTATCTTTCGCGTGTTCGGCTGGAAGTCGCTTGTCGGGAATTAGCCCAGACCGACGAGACGGTGGCCACGATCGCGATTCGGTGTGGTTTTTTTGACCATGCTCATTTTTCGCGCTGCTTTCGCAAGCAAATGAAAGTCTCTTCATCGGACTATCGCCGCAGCAAAAAATTCTGAAAACAGGGTTGGGTAATTGCCAACCCCATTTTCATTATTTGCTGGTTAAGGTTGTTCTGTTCCGGATGGTTTGGGTGCGATTCGATAGATCGCGAGGTTTTTGATGTCGACCATTCGGGGAACAGAAAACGCGATATTTTCTTTTGTTGGATGTCCAATTCCTGAGGACGAAAATTGACTGACGAATTCATTGTCGATTTGAACCGCGATTTTTTCGCCTTCAAGTAAGATTTTCAGTTCGTGCCATTGGGATGCCTCGGTGGCCCGTTTGGTCGCTTTGGATTTACCTTTGACCCGTTTCGCTAGTTCTGCTTTTGAGGCTCCGCTCTCTTTTAGTTTTCGGTACTCATTAGCCATGGTTCCAGTTTTTTGGTCTTGAATAACAACTGACTTGGTACTTACCTCCACGCGGCAAAGGTGTCCTGCATGGACCGTCTTGCAATTTGGGTCATTGATGTTCACGCTGAATTTCTGATTTTCAGCGAGTAGGAATTTGCAGGTGATTACAGCATCTTGAAATTGCACTTTTGTTCTCGCGACGGCTGCATGGTCAGAGCCTTCGGTTCGGCGAATTTGCAGAACACCTTCCTTAACGCTCGCCTGGGGAACCATTTTGTGTTTTGCGATCTTGGCCGACTTTTGAGCTCGACTATCGTTCGACCACCAGTCTTGTGTGCTGAGAGGTTTGTCGAAGTTGTGGGAGAGGATGAGGTCGGCTTTGGCGATTGCATTTTTGAATGTTTGGGCTTGGGCTGGCTCAATGGAAATGATGGTTAAAAGGGCAATCGCACTGAAAGAAATGAGACAGTATTTGAAGCAGCGGCGGTCTAAACGATTTGAATTTGGCATGATGTAGTCGGCTTGAGTATTAAAGTAAGAAGGAGGAAAGCAAATATTCTCTCAGGAAATTTTAATATTTTGGGAAGTGGAGTGGAACAGATTTGTCCGTTTGTTGGCGAGAATATCTCTGGCGATCGGTGTTTTTGCACTATGAGGACTTCTGGCAAGGTGTAGACTGAGAGGCAGTCCACATTTTTCGAATTTGAAAAATGGGTGCTACCCCCGCTGATCCATCGTTAATTATCGGTCAGTTGGTTCCGGCAAAGGCGTCGAAGATGCCATGATTTGCGACTTCTGTTGACTCCGAGCACCAAGCGCTGAATTGATTTCAGCAGGTTGGCTTAGCGAGTTCTTAAAGGAAAACCATTGAAGACCTTCACCGAGTTAAATTTAATCGAGCCGTTGCAGCGAGCAATTGCGGGCGAAAATTATAAAATCCCAACGCCTATTCAATCGCAGACCATCCCGGTTGCCCTCAAGCGGCGAGACGTCTTGGGATGTGCCCAAACGGGGACTGGCAAGACGGCGGCTTTTGCATTGCCGATTCTCAATCGGCTAGGTTTGCAAAATCGTTCCGCCAAAGCGAAACGCCCGTTCGCACTTGTGCTAGCGCCGACTCGTGAGTTGGCTGTGCAGATCGGGACTAGTTTTGCGACCTATGGTAAACATTTGAAGCTTCGCCATGCCTTGGTTTATGGCGGCGTCAGTCAGACTTCTCAAGTGCGTTCGCTCCAGCGCGGCGTTCACACTGTAATAGCGACTCCCGGCCGATTATTAGATTTGATGAACCAGGGTTTCATTCAGCTGGACAAGCTCGAAGTATTCGTTCTCGATGAAGCAGACCGCATGCTCGATATGGGGTTCATGCCTGACATCAAACGGATTATCCGCGAACTGCCGGCGAAGAGGCAGTCGTTGTTTTTCTCGGCTACGATGGCGCCTGCGATTGTTGAAATAACGGACAAGCTGTTAGTCGATCCGGTGAAAGTGGATGTCACACCGAAAACGCGAAGTGTAAAAAAGATTAAACAGCAAGTTATCTTTGTGCCCCGCAAAGGTAAGCCGGAATTGTTGCAGAGAATTCTCTCTTCGCGTGGTGATTTGCGCGCGATCGTTTTTACCAAAACGAAACGTTCAGCAAATTTTGTCACTGAACGATTGAACAAAGAAGGGCTTAAGGCTGCCGCGATCCATGGAAATAAATCTCAAAACGCAAGACAGCGAGCGCTCGATGCGTTTCGTAACCAATTTGTGAAGATCCTGGTTGCGACTGACGTTGCTGCACGCGGAATTGACATTGAAGGAGTAACCCATGTTGTCAATTTTGATTTACCGATGGAACCGGAAGCATACGTTCACCGAATTGGTCGAACGGGGCGCGCTGGTGCGAAGGGGATCGCTATCTCGTTTTGCAGCGCCGGTGATCAAGGAGATTTAAAGTCAATTGAAAAGCTGATTGATCAAGAGATTCCGGTCAATCAGGAATTATCGGTGACCTTGCCAAGCTCAAGTCCAAATTCAACACGAGGACGAACCGGACGCAAGTCCTCAGGAGGAGGCCGCTCGGGAACGTCTCAAGGGGGACGGTCTCGGAAAGGTTCGGGCAGTCGAGGTTCAGGGGATGAGTCGACGGGTAGCGAAAAAGGGAAGCGAACGACGAAGCGTCGACGCCGTCGAGTGCGAACGGAAAAGGCGAGTGCTGTCAAAAGTGCTAGAACGGGTGAAAGCTCTGCGAAAAAATCTAGTAAGAAACCGGGAGGAGGCAAGCGTGCCTCGGGCGGAGCAGGGGGAGGGGCGACCGAATCCACCGCAAAACGCCGAAGACCTCAACGCAAAGGTAAGAATGCTCGAAGTCGCGTGAATGCGTCCAGCTCTGAGTGAATCGAACTCAAGATTTAACGTTTGAAAGCAATCAGCGCGACCATGCTGATGGAGCAGGCAAGGAACAGCCCGCCGAGTCCCATCAAAACGTAGGATGTGTTAGTTAGGATTTCGGATTGTTTGTTGTACCGGACGTAGTTCGGCTCGTACCACTCGCCGAGGCCGTTATCGATTCTTAATTCGTTGAAGTAGGTAACGACCTGAGACGGTTGCAGTTGGTCGACAAACTCGTCGTGTTGCTCGGTAGAAAGCTCTCGGTCAATTTCGGTTGCCAGCATCCCGGCGTAATCGTAAAGCCAGTATCCCGAACCGCCTAGCAGTACCGCAGCGAATAGACCAATTGAAAAAAGCCTATTGAATTTACTGCTTTTCTCGACTCTTTTGTTTGTCTTTCCAGCCGTTTCGTCTTCAACCGGCTCCAGCAGTCTCATTTTTCGAAGCATCGGCGCTTCGGTTGCTTTGCCACATTCCGGGCAAATCAGTTCCTGACCAGCCTGTTTGGGGATGACTTCGAAAGGGTGACTGCAGTGGTCACACGGAAGTAGGTATTTAGACGGCATTGGGTTCCAGCTTAGCTTTTCAAGTGGTTGGGTTGCTAATAGTTAGTTGGCTAACGGTTCGGGTGTCCTCTTTAGGGAAGCTCCACGGTTACGTCGGGGCCAGCAAGTTATTCTCAGTATAGCAAGTGAAGTCCGGGTTTTTAAACGAACCCCGCATTTCCTGCCGAGTTTAACAATTTCAAGTACGGGATCCAAAACTCGCTCGTTCATCTTGAATCGGTTGGGAAGAGCAGAAAAAATCGTCCATAGTCGACTTTTCTGGTTGTTCGGATTGTTTTTAACGGACTGGGGCGACGTGGCGTTTTCGAATCATCCCATTTCACCACCTGCTACTGATGGAACCGGAAGAAGTTATCATTTAGGGACGATCCGCGTATAAAAATAGAGAGAATGAAGTCTTTTTTAACTGGACTATGATTATCCGACAGTTACAATTGTACAACTGCGATTCGAGACTCTGCTGTATCCACAGTCCACCCAAGGTCTAGCGTCTTTTTAGGGCGACGCGCTTCCTTAATAAACGAGTGACATTGAATCCAACCGGCCAGGATATCTGGTCAAAACCGGTGCGAGAATTTGGTAAAGATTTTACGCAGACAGGAAATGGGACAGGGCTGTTGAGTCGTTTCGATTGGCTGACTTCGGCAAGCGTCGAGGTTATTTCTACTCACGTAGTAGAGCGAGCTAATTCACAACGATTTGGTTAGGAAATTAAACACAAGACGTCGATGGGGTTCGCTGTATGTTGCGATTTCTCCACGAGGATTTTGGGATTAATTCCGACGAACGGTTTAATCAGCACTTGCTGAATGCCAACCCGCTCCGCTGCTTGGAACTTGCTAAAAATTAACCTTTGCGACGGTTTCACACGAACCAAACAGTAACCTTTTTAAGATTCGGTGTGAAGGCAAACTTGGATCCATCACAGTATGCATTTTGACCTGCCTCAGGTCGAGATTGTGATTAACCGCTTCCGCCTCACAATGGAAACATTTTTAAAAACCTTTGCGCAGGAGTGCTAAATTGTACGACGCACTGCTAGAAGACGATGACGCAACACGAACACGTGTTGCCCCCAAGCGATTCGAAGAAGTAGTTGAAGCCAGCCCGCCGGCTCCATCCGATACCGCCACCGCTAAAAGTGACGGCGAGGAATTGGCTGCTGGTGTAGATGAATCTGAATCATGGTCAGACGACCCGGTTCGGATGTATCTAACTCAGATGGGTGAGATTCCGCTTCTGACGCGAACCGAAGAAATCACATTAGCGAAACGAATTGAAGAGACTCGACGAGAGTTTCGTACGAAATTGCTTGAGTGCGATTACGTGATTCGTTACGCCTATAAAACGCTCGTGAGAGTGCACCGTGGAGAACTGCCGTTTGATCGAACGGTTCAGGTTTCGGTGACTGATCGGCTTGAAAAAGAGCAGATTCTTGGTCGAATCCCTCACAACCTCAATACGCTTTCGGTTTTGCTTAAGCGAAATCGTCACGATTTTTTGACGGCATTTTCGAAGTCTCATACCCAGGCTCGGCGTAAAACCGCGTGGAAAAATCTAGCTCGTCGTCGCCGCCGAGCAGTTCGTCTGATCGAAGAACTCGGTTTGCGAACACAGCGTATCGAATTAATGATTCGTACGATTGAAGATTTCAGTGCTCGCGTCGACGAGTTAATGGATAAGATCAAGGAACACAAAAAATTGCGGAAGCCCGCGATTGAGCGTGAAGCTTGGATCCAAGAAATGCGAACGATCTTGCTGGCTTGTCAGGAATCCCCGACTAGCCTGCGGAATCGGGTAAAGTATCTTCGCGATATTTACACCAAATACCAAAAGGCAAAGCGAGAGCTTTCCGAAGGTAACTTGCGACTGGTCGTCTCCATCGCAAAGAAATATCGTAATCGCGGTTTGAGCTTTTTGGATCTGATCCAAGAGGGGAACGCTGGATTGATGCGTGCCGTTGATAAATTTGAATATCGCCGCGGATTCAAGTTTTGTACCTATGCGACCTGGTGGATTCGCCAAGCGATTACCCGTGCTGTCGCGGATCAGAGCCGAACGATTCGTATTCCAGTGCATATGGTTGAAACCATGTCACGTGTTCGAACGGTTTCGCGTCAGTTGCTTCAGGAACTTGGACGTGAGCCAACTCTTGAAGAAGTTGCACGACGAAGCGAGACGACCATCGACGAAGCACGTCGCGTGCTTGCAATGAGCCGTTACCCAATCAGTCTTGATCGGCCTGTTGGTAACAGTGAGGACAGCCATTTCGGTGACCTTCTGCCGGACGGTGAAGCGGAAAGTCCGTCGATAGGTGCTTCGCAGGAAATGCTTCGTGGGCGGATTCAGGATGTCCTGAAGACACTCAGTTATCGTGAACGCGAGATCATTAAACTTCGCTACGGGCTCGGTGACGGATATAGCTATACGCTGGAAGAAGTGGGACACATTTTTAAAGTGACTCGCGAGCGTATTCGCCAGATCGAGGCAAAGGCCGTAAGAAAACTGCAGCAGCCAAGTCGTTCTCAAGAGTTAGTCGGGTTCCTCGATTAATTTTTGAGCAGACGGTTTAAGTAAAAGAAAGAGGCGGGTTTCATGACCCGCCTCTTTTTTTGCGCGAATGTTAATCGAACTGATCGCTTCAACGCTGTTGAGCTGCGGGGTCAGTTTTTGGTGGCGAGGTGATGATTAGGAAGTCTTTTGATTGATTACTTAGTTATCGTGGCAGCGAAAATTGGCGTGCGATAAACTTAATTTCCTCGGTCCACGTTTTTTCTGTCTCGAACCCTGCGGCGATGCGTGTGAGTTAGAAGCGTCCATTTGTCTGTGCTGTCATCTTTTAACGGGTAGAAACATGAAACGTCGTCCAATAGTAATAGGATTGTCATTGGTTCTTGTCGGGATTGCCTATGGTGGTGATTCAGTTTTGGGGCAACAGAAGGGGCAACAGAATAGAAACAGCGGTAGTGTTGAAGTTTGGGATTACCTGCAAGATAAATATGATGCAAATGGAGACGGCCAGCTTACAGAGGCCGAATATTCTCGGGGAGCCGAGAAGTTTCAGCGACTTGACGTCAACCGTGATGGAGTCATTTCATCCAAGGATTGGGGCGGGGGGATTTCTCGCAAGCCGTTTTCACGAGAACGGCAGAAACGATCTTCGAACTCTTCGAGTGTCGCGCCTCCGGTGAAAGGGGATGTGGCTCCCGGGTTTAACCTGGCTTACGTGAATGAGCCATCAAAAACAGTCGAACTTGCCAGCTTCCAAGGGAGTAAGCCAGTGGCGTTGATTTTTGGAAGCTGTTCGTGACCGCCTTTTGTTCGTTCGGCTGGTCAGCTGGACAAGTTGTTTGAAGAGTATGGCACTGATGTTCAGTTTTTTATGGTCTACTGCCGGGAAGCTCATGCGATTGATGGCGATCGGCCAATGTACAATGCCATGGTAGAAGAGCCCGTTTCTACGGAAGAGCGGAATCAGATAGCCAAGGACTTTGTAGAGTCATTAGGTATTAATATTCCGACGCTCCTAGACAAAATAGACGACAAGACTGGAACCGATTACGCAGCGCATCCAGATCGATTGTATTTAATTGGGAAAGATGGGCGTGTGGCCTACGCAGGAGGCCGTGGCCCTTCGGGTTTCAAACCGGATGAACTGCGGGCGGCAATCCAGGTTGAACTTGGAGGAGCGGCGGCAGGTGATTCTGGCGACAGTCCAGTGAATCCACCGGTAGTTCGTCGTTCAAGCATGCACATGCCGGTTATCATCGCTTTAGATCTTAATAAAGATGGAAAATTGTCGGTTGATGAAATCGAAGAGGCTCCGAAGTCATTGAAAACATTGGACAAAAATTCCGATGGGAATTTATCAAAAGAAGAGTTGCGTCCATCCCAGCGTGGCAGATCAAGGCGTTCGCCACGGAATGAGTCGGGTCGGTGATTGATCCGGGGCTTGTCCGTGAAGGTCGGAAGGGTTTGTTCTTGTTGATCGAAAAATGGTGAAACCAGCTGTTCGTCAAATTCAAAGAACATTCCCATCTCGGCACTTACTTTGTGATTTTGCCTCGATGTTGGGACTGAATTGTGACGAATTTTCGACCGATGTCGTTAGCGATTTACCGGCCGCGTCCGAGGTGCCATCAACGTAATTCATGTTTTCTTAACATTTGGGCGTCATAATCTACTTCTCGCTGTTAACGAGTAAGGAGGAGAAAAAGTCTTGATTGACAGTACAACGAAAAATTTAACTAGTTGTATGGGTTTAGTGGCCAAGGATTGGGAAGGTGAGCTGTGATTTGGCTTCATATGTCCCTGTGAAAATTGAATGATTTTTTATTCAAATTGTTTCAATTAAATAAGTGGTTTGTCGCATCTAGTTGGTACCACTTTCCAAAATTTAAAATAGCGTCTGATGAACATCTCGGACTCAATGCTGCCGTTTAACTGTAGGCGCATTGTTTTGTTATTTTGAAGTTTTTTTTGCGAGACTCTGTCGTTGCTCTCTGTAAGCAGTTCGAAACAGAGTTTTCTAAGTAAGGAAAGTATGAGTAACTATGTATTCAGTGGATGCCAGTGCGTTACCTGCAGGTCAATTTAAAAATCGAATTCAAGGCCAGGGTTTTCTTGGCAAGATATACCCAGTAACCGTCTTTTTGATTGGTTTAGTCTCTCTCTATGACGCTTGGTTAGTTTATGAGTACCGAGCAGTGATCGAAGAGCAGAATCCTTTTTGTGCCTGGTTGATCAGCCTTGAACCTGAGTACGTTTCTTTATTTCTGGTTGGCAAAGGGCTGGGAACAATTTCGGTGATGACGATTTTGTTTCTTTTGTTTCGATACTGGAGTCGATTGGCGGTTCCAGTCGCTGGTTCGTTAATGCTGTTCCAAATTGGTCTGATGGGCTATCTGCATGGGACGGATGGGAGGCGGCCTGCAGTGGCTCAGATGGCGATGCGGTCGAGCGACACCTTTCCTCCACTCAGTGCTGTCACCAAGAGGGCAGTCGTTCCGGCAAAGGTGAAGGCCATTCCGAGTAAACCCAAGATGGCTCGGTCGAATAAGCCTTCGGTCGCAGCGGGCTTGCAACGATTAACCAAGGCTCAGCGCCGCCGCTTAAGGAGCCTGCGAACAAAAGGTCAGTTCCCAAACAAACAGATCGATCCAGGGTACAGTAATGCAAAAGGGAAAAAGAATACGCGTTCAAAAGAGCGAGTTCTGAACTTGGAAGATCGTTAGGATTTAAAAACAAATGATGGGGCGGCGCCCTTACGTTCGTTTTTAGTTTTGTTTCTTTTTTAAGATATAGACGACGTCTTCGCTTGTCGAATCGACATTGATTGGCTGATTTATGTCGTAAGTGAAGTCGTAGGTTCCAGCGATGTCCCAGCAGTTTGATTCTTCAATCAACGAAGCGAATTGATTCTTAGTGTAGCTTCGCATGCTTAGTTCGTCACTGATTCGGAATTGTCGTGTAGGAGTGTAGATGTCGAAGTGCATTCCAAAAGTTTCGAGCCGTTTGCGAGGGGATCGATTGATTGTCCACATTTTCGTGATGACTGAGAGGTTCCCGCGGCGAGCTGACCATGATTCCCAGTCGGTTGGATCCTCAGTTTCAGGGGTGAGATGAAATCCGATTAGATAGATCCCCCCTCGCTTGGTTTGCTTGGCCATGCAGCGAAGGTGAGACATTGTGGAAGCTTTGTCGGTTAAGTGCCGAAAACTGTTGACTGTGTTGAAGGCTAAATCCCATTTTCGTTTTGCTTGAAACTCGCCCATGTCGGCCACGAATGCTGTTTGTGGCAGGCCATGACGGGCGGATCGTTGATTGCTGAATTCGATTGCCTTGGGGTTCAAATCGATCCCTTCGACTTCAAACCCGCGTTTGGCGAGGCTGTACATTAATCGGCCTGTGCCACAGGCGGGTTCAAACAGACGACTTGCTTGATTGTTGAGATACTTGCGATTGACGTCGCAAATAAACCGCGTCTCAGCCGCACAGTCAGCGCCAAATACAAGGTCGTAGTAACGCGGGTGATTGTAAATACTGTCGTTAATAACTTCCACGAAACGGCTCCGCTGTCGCATTTGATTTTAAGTGGTGTCGGTCGTCGTGTTTTTGTTTTAGAGGCTGCCAGTTCAATGGCAGCGGGGTACACGATTTACTTCTGAGTTGTTGATTCTTGACGAATTCGATATTCCGAGATCATTTTATTCAAATCCTCGCGAATGTCCTTGGCTGACCGAGCGATTTTTTCATCAGCGTTTTTCTCAGCCGCTTCGACCAGGCTGCGAAGCTGCACGCCAAAAAAACGATCTGTCTGCCGGAGCGCAATGCCATCTGGGTTCAGTTGTAAAATCTCGTCAAAAGTATCTTTCGAGTTTTGGAACGCCTTTAATGCTTCGTCTAAATTTCCAGCGGAAACAAAATTGACTGCCAATATGTTCTGGACGGAAATAAATAGATAGTGATAGTCCAGGACTTTAGGGAATTGGGTTTTGAGATCGTTGGCTATTTTGATGGAGCTTTCCAGCATCAGTTTTCGATTCTCTGGAGAATCTGATGGGTTGCTCAGTGAATAGGCCATGGCGAGGCGGTAGCGGTAGTTCGAGTTGCCGGGGGATTCAGCGATTAACGATTCGAGTTCCTCAATCGCGAGGCTACGCATATTTAAGGCAGCTTTTTGGTCGGGTTCGACAAAACTCCACGCGAGACAACAGTAGCATTCAGCGCGGGCTGATCGATAATCGGCATTGTTCGGTTCCTCATCAATTAGCTGGTCGAGGATTGTAATTGCTCTGTCTGCATTTTCTTTGCTTCGCCGTAAGAGTCTTAGATTGGCTTCGTGATTGCGGGATCTGCCGGGGCCGCGAGCGAGAAACCCGGGACCATCTTTAGCCCGGTTAGTATTAGGCCGGGTAGTGTTCGGTCGATTAGCATTGGGCCGTTTTGTTAGATCTTGCCCCTTTCGCGGTGGAGGGCGCCGAAATCGCATTTTTTCGAGATACAATTCGGTCCAAGTTGGCGGTCGATGCCCTTCGGCACGACGGTGGAATCCCGGCGCTTCATTCTTGGCTAAACGGCTTTCTTCAAGACTGTCATAGATGACGGCGTTGATGGCAAGGCTGGAGCCGATGGAGTTGAATGTCTTCGCCAGTTCCAGTTTTAATTGGTTGTCGAGTTGCTCAACAGGAACATCTCTTAAAAGTTGGATCGCATTTTGGTTTTGAGCGATCGCTTCTGAAAGGTTTTGGTCACGTCGGTAGGCTCGGCTGAGTTCATTTTTCGTTTGCACCAAAGCGATTAACGACTCCTTGGATTCGGGTGATTCGACGAGCACTTTGTTGTACAACTCGATTGATTTTTTGTAAGCATCGAAAGAGCGGTCAACTTCCCCCAGTAATTGATAGATGTTTGCAACGCGCCGAAAGGCTCGAGCGGATTCAGCTTGCAGATCTTTGTTGTCAAAATTGTTAGTCGCAAATTTGTCGTAAAAGGCGAGGAATTCCTCTAGGAAGACAGCGTCCTGTTTCGTAATTGAGGTTTCGATTCCTTGCAGGTCTTCAAGTCCGTCGATACTAAGTTCGGTTGAATTGGCTGAGTCTTTGGCGACGAGTTGTTTGAACATCTTGTCAAACGCTTGAATGGAAATATCAACATTGCGTTCGGCACGTTGGTATTCACTTTCTTGCTTTTTGTAAGCTGCCTGAAATTTATTGTTAGCTTTCTCCGTCTCTATAATTTGATCTTCTAAGAGTGCTGATTTTTTTGCTTCTTTTGCCAGTGCGTCTTTGGTGTAAAGATAGCCAAAGGAGGTTGCGACAGCGACGAGCAGTAGGAGGATGCAAGAAATGACTGAAAGTGAAGCTGCAAGCGGATTGCGACGTCCCCACTTGCTCACCATTTCAATCGTTGACGGTGGGCGTGCTGCGATCGTACGGTCTTCCACAAACGCGATGAGATCTCGTTGCAGGTCCTTGACGGTTGGGTAGCGTTCTTCCGAATTTCTCGAAATTGATTTTTCGATAATCGTACTGAGGTCGATCGGGATGTCCGGGCTGATTTTGCGAGGTGAAGGTGGAGAGGATGTCGCAATCGCCCGGATGACTTCCGCTGTGGTTCCATTGTTAAATGCAGGCTGCAGTGTAGCCAGTTCGTAGAGCGTCAGGCCGATACAGTAGACTTCACTGCGACAGTCGTATTTCCCTTCGAGTGATTCGGGGGAGAGGTATTGGGGGGTTCCGATGACATCACCGGTTTTTGTGAGATTGATTTCGCTGCGAGTATCTTTGGCCAGCCCAAAATCAGTAATCCAGACTTGGCCTTTTTGATCGAGGATAATATTCGAGGGTTTGATGTCCCGGTGAAGGAGGTCGGCATCGTGAGCAAAGGCGACCGCATCGGAGATGTCTGCGGCGATTCTTGCCGCCCAGCGGTAGTGGTTGGCTTTCTTGATCGGTCGAGTTTGAGAGTTGGCGGTAGAGGAATCCGTCGCCGTTTGTCCGCGCGATGTTGCTGTTGATTCTTCTAAAGGAGTGGAGGCGTTGAGCGCGAGAGTTAGGTTTCCGCTCAAATCCAATCGGGTTTCATAACGGTCGATTCTGGTGCTGATGGGATCGGACGCATTGATCCCATTAATGACGGCTCCAAGCGTCTGTCCATCGATTAAGTCCATCACGTAGTAATGGTACCCTTCGCCCTCGCCGACCCCAAATACACTAACAATATTTGTGTGGTGTAATCTTGCGGCCGACTGTGCTTCTCGTTTAAATCGCTCGACGAAGTTTTTACTGTTGATCAGTGGCGTTGGCATCACTTTGATTGCGACGCGTTTTCCCAGCGATTCATGAACTGCTTCGAAAACGACTCCCATCCCCCCGCGGCCAATCTCTCCCTTGATCTTGTAAGGCCCGATCCGATCGAGGCCGGAGACTTCATCGAGTGACCTCGATTTAGAGGGTGAGTTGGTTGGATCAGATTTTAGCTGCTCGATCATTGCTACGGATGCAAGCAAGTCTTCAATTTCGTCTCTGAATTTAGGGTACTGGTCTTGATATTCAGCGATGGCAGGGTGTTCCCCTGCACGAAGACGGTTGGTGAAATGGTCAACGATCTGTTCAAGTATTTCAGGGTCGCTTTGCGAATTGTCAGGGGAGTTAGCTACCATTGTGTCCCTTTGCAGTTTCCATGATCTCTCGAAGTTTTTTCAGTGCTCGCAGGTACCTCTTGCTTGCGGCGGATGGTTCGATCGCCAAAATTTCAGCAGTTTCCATATTTGAAAGTTCTTCAAAATGTCGGAGCGCAATTACTTCGCGATCTAATTCATTCATCTCTGCTAACGTTTTCTCCAAAATTGAAATTTGCTCGGCACGTTCGATCAAGCGACTTGGTGATGTCAGTTGCGCGACGATGTGGGCGGCTAACGCCATCGAGGTTTTGCCTGAATCATTCGTTTGGCCGAGTTTGATTTCTTTTCGGATATCTCTTTTTTCTGCACCAAAATGATGGCGGTGGATTTCGTGTAGTTTTTGATTGACTTCTAAACGTAGCCAGACAAAGAATGGCATGTCGTCTTTATCAAGGAAGCTGTCGATTCGTTTGGCGGCGCGAACGTAGGTTTCCTGAATTACATCGGACTCAGAGACCCGGCCGCTTAGGCGATAGTCAAGGCGAAAGTTTACGATTCGTTTCAAACGACCTTGGACTATTGAAAAGTACTCGGCGAGGGCTTCTTCGCGGTCCCGTTTAAGTGCGTCTACAATTTCGTCGCGGACTGGCAGCAGTTGTTCGTCAACCATGATTAGCTCGATTACGTCCTATTAGTTTGGCACGCAAAAAACAGAGGACAGGGACATCCCTGGGCAATAATCTGCAAACTAATTCTATTGCTTAAAAACCTCCGCCGCCGTTTAGTTCCTCATATATATTCATATTTGAAGATTTTTACTGTCTTTTATTCTGTTTGTTCGCGTGCTCAAGATAGGGATGTTGGGTTAACGAAACAATTTTTCTAAACGAGTGGGATACTGCAATGAAAAACATTTTTCTGGTACTTGGCTTGGTGTTTGGTGTGACTTTGGGCGCATCAGAATTGTTTGCTCAATCCAGTGGACGAAAAAAACGCGATTCCAAAAAGATCCCACCCGCGAAAGTAGAATCAAAGCGATCGAGAAAATCTGCGGATGAATCGAAAGGTAAACAAGAACGTCGTGAGGAGATGCACTCGAGATCAAATCGAGGGCAAGAGAGAGGTCGTAGCGGTCCAGCATCTCATCCAAGAAAGTTAAATGTTCGCCATCGTTCATCGGAGAGGATGCAGAGACATTCTGATTCGCGAGGTGATCATGGAAGGACTGGTCGTGATCACGGTGCTCAGTATCGCCGAGGCCAATCTGAATCGAATCGTCGAGATGGCCGTCCATCGACTGGACATCGAGGTCCCCAGCGAAACGTGGAGGGTGGGCATCGTGGTCGGCCTTCATCGACCCGCGAAGATGCTGGACAACGAAGAGGCCCGGGTGGCATCTCTCGAGAGATGCGAGGAAAAAACTCAGACTCCCCCCGGGGGCCGGAAATGGAGCGGTCTCGGCCAAAGGCTGATCAGCGTGGACATCGTGGGGGGCGTTCTCGTGAAATGGAGCGTGGTCCTCAAAGTCAACGCAGGGGGAGAGATTTAAAGTCCTCGCATCAATCGGAACGCCACCAAGGTAACGCAAGGCGAGGAAAACCCGAAATGGAACATCGCGGCAAGAGTGGTCAGGGCAGGGAGAACGCCCGGGGCAGGGGAAAGACGCGAAGCAGCGAGAAGGGGCGAGCTGGCGACCAGAGTCGGCGAAAAAAATAGACGGTTGCCGGGATTTTTCAGTGCCAAGGAAGCTCAAAAGGACGATAAAACATTAGAGTCAACGAGCCCTTGGCGGCGAGGTTTCTTAGGGAGATGAAATGATCATTCAAAAAAAACGGTTTACTAAGTTATGGATCCTCATGGTCTTTGCGATGGGGACATCGCAGAGACTCGAAGCTCAGCAGATGGAAGTAGAGTCTGTCGCATTGACTGCTGATCAAACGAAATTTTTTGAAACAAAGATTCGCCCTGTACTGGTCCGTGAATGTTATAGCTGTCATTCAACACGAAGCCAGGTCAAAGGTGGATTGTGGTTGGACACGAAACTGGGAGCGTTGAGCGGCGGCGACTCCGGGCCTGCGATTGTTCCTGGGAATCTCGATGAAAGTTCGCTGTGGAGCGCGATCAATCATGAAGATTATAAAATGCCGCCGCGAAAAAAATTGTCAGATGAGATTATTGCTGATTTCCGTAAATGGATTGAAATGGGAGCGCCGGATCCACGCGTTCTTAAAGAAAGTAAAATCAACACAAGTATTACTCCGGAGGAAATTGAGAAAGGCCGTCAGTTTTGGGCCTTCCAAAAACCTGTTTTTTACTCACCGCCCGCGGTAAAAAATCAAGAGTGGCCAATTTCGGATATTGATCGGTTTATTCTGCATGGACTGGAGCAGCAAGAATTAACGCCCTCGAAAGATGCCGAGGCGACAATATTTTTGCGACGATTGTCATTCGACTTGATTGGTTTGCCTCCGACCCCCGAGCAAATTCAGTGGCTCGAAAAACGTTGGGAGCAAGATCGCGAACAGGCAATTTTACACATTGTAGATTCCCTGTTGGCAAAGAATGAATTTGGTGAGCGTTGGGGGCGACATTGGCTTGATGTCGCTCGTTATGCCGAGTCGACCGGGAAGGAATTGAATCTTACCTACCCTCAAGCGTGGCGGTACCGCGATTATGTAATTGACGCTTTCAATTCTGACAAGCCTTACAACGAATTCATCGAACAACAAATCGCCGGTGATCTGTTGCCGGTAAAAACTGATCGGCAATGGTCTGAAAATCTTGTCGCGACTGGATTCCTGGCGCTCGGTCCGAAGACATTAACTGAACAAAATAGCCGTCAGTTCAATCACGATTTGATTGATGAGCAAATCGACGTCGCCACTCGCGTGATTCTCGGGGTGTCCGTTGCTTGTGCTCGCTGCCATGATCATAAGTTTGATCCGATTCCCCAAGCTGACTACTATGCGATGGCGGGAATTTTCAACAGCACGACAACGCATTATGGGACGATTGATACCTTGCAAAATCGGCACCCCAGCAATTTGCTGGTTTTGCCAACAAACGATCTTAATCCTTTTGACAAGCGGATTTCAACGAGTCAGTTGGCTGGGCTAAAGTCTCAGCTGTCTGAAAAGCAAAGGGAGTTAAGAGAAGCACAAGCAGCCAGACGGGCTCAGCGTCAAGGTGATAAATCGAGCAATTCGCAGGCTTCCTTTGCCAATGTCGCCAGGCTTTCTGCGGTGGTGGGTGGATTGAGAGCGAAAATACAGCAATACGATGATCAGGGGAATCCATATACCTATTTCATGGGAGTGCAGACAAAGTCGCGGCCTGAAAACGCGCGTTTGTTGGTGCGGGGAGAGTTTGATAAACCTGCTCAAGAAATCAAGCGAGGTTTTCCCCAAGTCCTGATTGATGAGCCAGCTTCGATTCCAGCCAAAGCTTCTGGGCGTTTGGAGTTAGGAAGGTGGATGGCAAGTGATGACAATCCTCTCAGCGCACGGGTGATGGTCAATCGTGTCTGGCAGCATATGTTTGGGAATGGGATTGTCAGGTCGCCGGAAAACTTTGGAGCCACAGGACTGGCTCCAACGCACCCTGAATTACTAGATTACTTGGCACTTGATTTTCAGAACAACGACTGGAGTGTGAAGACGCTGATTCGGAAAATTGCGACGTCGAGGATTTATCGATCTGATTCTGAATTCAGTGCGTCCAGTTTCCAAGCCGATCCAGAGAATCAATTCATTTGGAGAATGGAACCGCGGCGGTTGGAAGCAGAGGTTTTGCGTGATTCAATCTTAAGAATTAGCGGAGATCTAGATCCTGATCGACCTCGGGGATCCTTAGTGTCAGAAATAGGAACGGCTTTGGTTAGGGATGGTGTATTGATATCCACGATTGGCTCATCTAATCCCGATGTCAAAACTGGGCTTCCCAGTCGCAGTGCGGGTGGTCGTTCAAGAATGAAACGTAATGGAGGGATGCAGGGATCTACATCAACAGCTTCCCCATCACTGGCAAAAATTGACCAACCGGTACTTTATCGCAGTGTCTATTTACCTGTGATTCGTGACAACGTAACGCGGTCGATGGAGGTGTTTGATTTCGCTGAATCGAGCATGGTGATTGGGGTTCGGGAGACTTCAAATACGCCCGATCAGGGGCTCTATTTTTTGAATAATCAATTTGTGATTCAACAGGCCGATAAGATGGCTACTCGTTTGATCAAAGAAGAAAGTCAAATCAAGGATCAAATTAAGTTGGCGTTTTTACTCGCTTTTGGACGGCGGGCGAATAGCACGGAATTGCGGGCGGCCGAATCGTTTTATCGTAATTTTGAGACAAGTCGAAGTCGGTTTGGCCCATCGTCGAATGTTCAGAAGTTAAGCGCTTTGTGTCAGGGGATCCTGGCATCGGCAGAGTTTCGCTTTGTCAATTAGAACGCTTTTAATTAGAACGAGTTTAGTTTTACCTAGGTGAGTGGAAAGTAGAAAAGGAGAGACCGTGATGAATACAGAAATTAATCCTTCGCAGTTCCTATCAAGACGCGCGTTGTTGAAAACAGTATCGTCTGGATTTGGGTTCCTCGCTTTTTCGTCATTAGCAACTCTGGCAAAAGCGCGTGACGACAAGAGTGGGAACAGAAATCCACTTGCCACGAAAGATCCACACTTTCCAACCAAAGCCAAACGCGTAATTTTTCTCTGTATGCGAGGCGGTCCGTCTCACGTCGATACGTTTGACTACAAACCTGAATTGATCAAAAACCATGGAAAAACAGGAAAGTTTCGCGGTTCAATTCTGAAGTCTCCCTGGGATTTCCCTGCCTGCGGAGAAAGTGGTCTGCGCATTTCAGAGTTGTTTCCAGCCCTCGGTAAACAGGCGGATAAGCTTTGTTTATTAAAAGGGATGAACACTGATCTTCCAGTTCACCCACGCGCATTGACTCAAATGCATACGGGTAATGCACAATTTGTTCGGCCTTCGTTGGGTGCCTGGACTCTTTATGGTTTGGGAACGGAGAATGACAGCATGCCTGGTTTTGTTTCAGTTAATCCTGGAGCTGGAAATGCCCAAACTTATGGTAGCTCTTTTCTGCCTGCCATTTATCAAGGAACGAAGCTAGGCGGCTCTCGTGGGGGGGGAAGGATGCGAGGTCAGAGTACGGGGGGAGGCATTCCAGATATTGCCAACCCACGTCTGAACACGCGGCAACAGCGACAGCAGCTTGATTTTATTCAGAAGCTAAATCAAGAAAAGCTTCGTCGGGAAGAAGAGCACCCCGGTGTTGAGGGAGTCATCGAATCGTATGAACTTGCATTTCGGATGCAAGCGGAAATGCCAGATTTGCTTGACCTATCCAAGGAAGATCAGAAAACGCTTGACCTGTACGGAATTGGTCAAGGTGAAACTGATAAATTTGGAAAGCAGTGTTTACTTGCTCGACGCATGTCTGAGTCGGGTGTGCGATTTATTGAAATTTCACACGATAACTGGGACACCCATTTCAATATGACAACTCGATTACCTCAGCTCTGTAATCAAATTGACAAACCAATTGCGGGACTACTTGAGGATCTTCAACGTCGCGGATTGCTTGACGAAACGCTGGTGATCTGGGCTGGCGAATTTGGACGCACTCCCTACGCACAAGGTGGTGACGGCAGGGATCATAATAATAAAGGGTACACAACGTGGATGGCTGGCGGAGGTGTGAAGGGCGGCTTTAGCTACGGAGGGACTGACGAATTAGGGGCGGTCGCAGTAGATGGAAAGTGCCACATTCACGATTGGCATGCTACCATTTTGCATCTATTGGGGCTCAATCATGAAGAGCTGACGTATCGTTACGCCGGACGGGATTTTCGATTGACGGATGTTTATGGCAATGTGATTAAAGACATCATTGCATAAGTTGTTTGTTTTCGAATGAAACAAAACGATCAGTAAAATGGTTAGGGATTCTTGAAAACTCTTTTTCCAAATCGAATCTTAATTGAGCATTAATCTTCTTGAGTAACATTTTCATTTCGAGAAAATCTGAATCAGATTGATTGAATCTATGGGGTTTTTGACAAACAACTCCATCGCTCAATTCCAGAAACATTCAATTGCTGTGTAATTTCTTGAATGAAGGGGAATCGGCCTCTTTCGAGATGGGATGATTTTTGTCTTTCAGCGCGAGCCTGCAAAAAGAGAAATAAAAACATCGTTACGGCGATGGTCTCTAATAGAAAAGCCCCCAAGAAATTTATGATTCGTTTTGGTTTGGTTCGACGTGACATCAACATTCCTTTCTGTTCGTTGGTAAATATCAATTCCTGACCGGGATTGGTCAGACGCAATGGTTGATTGAGCAAAAGAAGTGCCAAAGGAACTGGCGAGGAGACGATTGTTGTCATTTATGCAGTGATTCAATAATACTCCTGAAAATTTGGAGTCGAATCCGACAGCAGTTGCAACTGCTGGCAAGGTCGTAACAATCAGTTGTAATTGTTGACGCAATCAATTTGATCACAGCCTGATGTCAGTGGAGCCCGCTATTTCAACGGATGAATTACAAGACCGTCGCGACGAAATTGCAGAATTGTATTTCGATCAATTGGTATTCGAGCCCTACCCGGTACAGGAAGAGGCGTTACTTTCGTGGTTTACATCGGATCAGGGGGTGCTGGTCTGTGCGCCGACTGGGACGGGGAAAACTCTAATAGCCGAGGCCGCCCTTTTCGAAGCACTCAAGCTTGGAAAAACGGCCTACTATACAACACCTTTGATTGCATTGACGGATCAGAAATTTCGCGACATTCAAAAAACCGTTGTGGAATGGGGTTTTTCTGCTGACGATGTTGGGTTGGTGACTGGCAGCCGTAAGGTGAATCCAAACGCGAAAATTCAGGTTGTTGTCGCGGAGATACTGCTAAACCGTTTGCTGCACCCGGAGGCCTTTGATTTTGAAAATGTTTGGGCCGTCGTAATGGACGAGTTCCATAGTTTTAACGATCCAGAACGAGGGATCGTGTGGGAATTTGGCTTGGGATTGCTGCCATCGCATATCAAGACGCTGTTACTTTCGGCGACAGTCGGAAACTCTCGCGAATTTGCGATGTGGTTGAACCGGGTGCATCGCCGCAATTTGAAACTGGTTGAGAGTAGTGATCGAAAGGTCCCACTATCCTACCATTGGATAGAAGATAAGATTCTCCCGGATCAAATTGAGGCGATGTTTCAAGGTCAAGAAGATGCGCGTTACACACCGCTGTTGCTGTTTTGTTTCAATCGCGAGCAATGCTGGACCCTTGCCGAAACGCTTAAAGGAAAGAAGTGCGTTGATCAAGAACAACGAAAATTATTAAGTGATCGTTTGAGCCAATTCGACTGGTCTCAGGGTGTTGGTCCTAAGCTAAAGCAAATTTTGGTGCGCGGCATTGGCGTACATCATGCGGGAGTTCTTCCAAGATACCGAAAAATTGTTGAAGAGTTATTCCAGGAAAAATTACTCAGTGTGTGCGTGTGTACTGAAACTCTTGCGGCGGGTATCAATTTGCCCGCGCGGAGTGTTGTGTTGCCAACCTTGATCAAAGGTCCCCGTGGCAAAATGAAGTTGATCGAGCCAAGTTCGGTGCATCAGATGTTTGGCAGGGCAGGGCGACCGCAATTTGACGACCGCGGGTATGTTTTTGCATTGCCTCACGAAGACGATGTGAAAATTCTAAAGTGGAAAGAAAAGTACGATCAAATTCCGGAAGACACCAAAGATGTCGGCTTACGGAAAGCGAAGAAGGCACTCAAAAAGAAACAGCCAAAACGACGCGAGGGGCAACAATATTGGTCGGAGCAACAATTTCAGCAATTGATCAACGCCCCTTCGGCTGATTTGGCGAGCCGTGGACCGCTCCCTTGGAGACTGTTGGTCTACATGCTCGATGCGTCACCGGATGTTGCTCGAATTCGTAAATTAGTAGCGGGCCGATTGCTCGCGCCCAAAGAACAGATTTCAGCGCAAAAACGGCTGAATCAACAGTTGGTTACTCTGTGGCGGGGCGGTTATTTGACACTCGACCCCAAACCGCCATTGGCTGAGCTAGACGAAGGAAAGTCGGTTGAGTCAGAGGTTGCGGGTGAAACCGAGGTGGAGCAAGAGCCTGCGTCTGCAATGACGCTCGATTTAGGCCAGCGCCGCTCAGCCCCTGATCCCCAGCCGGTGGAGCAAGCTTCGAAGAAAAATCGAGAGGCTGCTGATACGGGTTCTCGAGAAGTGGAATACCAGCCGGATACTGCGACCCCGACTGAGAAGATGGCTGACCTCTTAAAGTTGCGAGGTGTGCATCCTCTTTACGCTCTGTTTTTAATGAATCATCTTGGGATTGCGGATACGAATGAGCGCATTATGGCTTTCGAAAGTATCCTTCAGCTTTCACGGTCATTGGGGAAAGCGATTCGGATCCCGCGTCCTGACGTATTACCTCCAGGGCCACTGGCAACCACACGGCTCGATTCTCAACTTCTAAAACTAGGTTTGGCGACCGCGGAAGAACTAGGAAGTCGAGAGCAGGATGAAGATGAAGATAAAAAACGGGGATGGTATGACGAGGACGATTACGTTCCTGTTTTGAGTTTGCCCCATAAGCTACAGCGTTTATTTCAGCATGATTTTCCCGGTGTCCACGATGTCAGAATCACGCCGGTGTGGGTGGTTGGAGAATTATTGCAATACGGCACGGATTTTAATAAATACATCACCAGTCATAAGTTGCAAAAGCAAGAAGGCGTGATATTTCGACATTTGCTCCGATTTATTTTGCTGATCGACGAAATGGCAGAATTATGTCCTGCGGATGTTGAGCAAGACGTTTGGCGGGAAGATCTATTTGCGGTCGCTGACCAGCTAGAAGAAATTTGCCGCCTTGCCGATCCCAGCAGCACTGACCAATGGCTTGCCGAGACAAGGGAAGACTCAGAGAAATCGAAAGAACCAAATTCATGAAAAATGTAATTCAACCCTCACTGTTTTTTATTGCAATTGTGTTGAACGCGGTATCCGCTTTCGCTGTCCAGAACGATCCGCCAGAACAAGTATTGGAATTGCCAGAATGTGATATTTATTTATTCGATCTCGTGGCAGCGGGGGATTTAAGTTCGATTGCAAATGGTCGGAATGTTACCAAACGCTCCGGTTACGATAATCAACCTTGGTTTACTCCCAACGGAAAAACATTTTTGTTTACGGCAAATTATCAACCCGATCGGACGGATGTTTTTGAATTCGAATTGGCGTCGGGGGTGATTCGACAACTTACTGATAGTCCTGATCAAGAATATTCCCCGCAAGTCACCGAAGATAACCAAACGCTTTCGTTTGTAACCGATGGGGAAACCGCGAATCAGAGCATTTGGTCAAGTAATCGCGAGGGTAAAAACTTAAATTGGGTATTGAAGAACCTTGGTGAGCGGGAGCCTGTTGGCTACTACGCTTGGAATCGATCGACAGAACAAATTTTATTTTGGTCACGGTATGGGTTTAGTTTGCAGTTAGTCGATCTTCAAAACGATACTGCTCGATACGTGACGGGGGATGCAATTCCGGTGTCACCACAAATCATTCCGGGAACTATCAATTTTAGTTTTGTCCATCGGCAAGGAAATGGAGAAGTATGGATCAAGGAATTGAATCCGAAGACTTTCGCGATCCGCCCGTTAGTCATGATTGAAGGTGCGAACTATCACTATGCCTGGACACCCGATGGCAGTATTTTGATGGCTCAGGGGACAAAGTTAAAGCAATGGAAGCCTGGCACTAAGTGGGCGCCCATCGCGGATTTTGCGGAGTATAAAATGCAATCACCAACACGTGTGGCGGTTAGTCCCGACGGAAAAAATTTAGCGGTCGTTGCAACCGATGGTCAGTCGGATAGATAGTTTTTATTGGATTCACGATTGGAGCGTTATTCAATTTTTGGTTTCAGTTTCTTTTTCATTTGAAGCCAAGTCGTATTTTTGAATTGCTCGCGTTTTTCTGGTCGATCTGCATCAACGCTATTCCAGAGTGAGATGCCGGTTTGAACCAAGGGTGCTTCATTTTTAGGTAAGAACTCTGTCAATTTCTTCTTGATGGATACAGCTTCGGGAGATTCTGCGAGATTATTCCATTCGTTGGGATCATTCCTGTGGTCGTAGAGTTCTTCGGTACCGTCAAAGTAGCGAGTGTAACGCCATTGGTCATCTCTGAGAGAATAATTCCCTCGTCCCCAAGTTGTGATGGCAGGGTTGTTAACTTTGGTGGCTGGATCGCGAATTTGATTTACCAAACTGGTGCCGTCGACATATTTAGGAACCTCAATTCCGGTTAGCTCACCGAGTGTGCGGTAAACATTGATGAGCGATACTGCTTCATCACAAACACCCTTCTTCATTTGTCCGGGGCGTGGGTCAAGGATGATAAATGGCACGCGAGTCGATTCTTCCCATAGAGAAAATTTTCGGAAACTGCGTTTTTCTCCTTGATGGAAACCATGGTCAGACCAAAGCACGATGATCGTGTTTTGAGCGTACTGACTAGCTTGCAGTGCATCAATGACTCGCCCCACGTTGTAGTCCGCCCAGGAATTACAAGCGAGATACGCACGATGGACTTTCTCCCATGATTTATCTTTTCGGAATTTAAAATCATCCCCCAGTTTGGCCATCGACCTTCCAACCCAGGGCACATCCTGCAAGTCATTTGCGAGAATCGGGGGTGGCTCAATAGTCTCAGCCTGCATATCGAAAAAAGGTTGTGGGCAAATGAAAGGTAGGTGCGGTTTCACAATTCCAACCGCTAGGAAAAACGGTTGGTCGTGCTGTTGTTCAATCACTTTGATTCCATAATCAGCAACCTGGTAATCCGGGTGATCGGAGAGTGGATTGGTGGTTGGACAAAACGACATTTTAGATGACTTGTTTTGCTGGTAGCCTTTTTCAACTGCTCGGCTAAGGCCTTGAGGAACATGGGTTCGGTAGTGATCCCAATCATCAGTATTTTCTTTGACCCCGTGAAAAATTTTCCCTGCCCCAAAGGTTTGGTAGCCATTTTGTCGAAACAGCTTGGGTAGGCTCGTGTATTTTGACAAAACCGAAGCGGGGATTTTTGTCTGATCGTAGAATGGGTAAAGGCCAGAATGGAATGGCTCAATCCCTAGGAGCAAGCCTAGGCGGCATGGAGAGCAAGCAGGGGCGATGCAATGCGCGTTAGTGAAATTGACCCCGCGTTTAGCCAGTCGATCCATGTTGGGCGTTTTTGCTTGCGGGTGGCCATCGAGAAAGCCAACCCAGTCATTCATGTCATCGATGGCGATGAATAAAACGTTGGGCGAATTTTTATGGGCGTCTTCGGTCCCAAAAACTGGATTCACTAACAAAGTAAAAAGAACAAGGCTGTGCAGGATCGAGAATTTCATAAAGGCAACAGTTTGAGAAAAATCGTTGTGGTTGAGTCAAATGGAAATTGAGTACGAGTTCCATCGAAAGAAGTCGGTGAAAATTAAGAACAGGATAACTACTAGTCGTTCGCAATTTTTATTGCCTGCTTAGTGATGCTGGCCTGCTCGCTTGTTTTCTTCTGGATTGGCTGGAATAAAATTCGAGACGTGAGGATTTCGAATTCGTTTTTTCCACGTGTCCCTGTCAGAAAAACCTGCGTTTGATTGGGTTTGAGTTGATTCACTGAAAACCCATTCATTGTGGCAAATCGAAACCCTAGCATGACTTGGATCTTTTCATCATTCACGATCAAGTGCGGTTGTTTGTTTTCAATGGATAACTTGCCGGAGAGAAAGGGTTCGTCTTCGGTGGGTTTGTGCTGTCCTGTATCCTCGGGCGTCACCAAGTAGAAATTGAGTCGCTTGACTTCTTCGGCCATCGTGGATCGCATTGTTTGGGCATTCCCAAGACGAGATATCAAAAATAACTGCTTGGCTGGCAGTGGGACTCCCACTCGTTTTAAATCGGTCTGGGCGACGTTTTCGTCAATTGCATCGACCACCACCTGTTGGTTATCCCAGTCGTACCAAGGGCGATTCATTTTTAATGCAATCGCAACGTCATCAGTCAACTTGACGTCGAATTCTTGATCATCCTGTTTGACGCGGATCGAGTACTTTCTCCTTTCAGTAACGATCCCTTCGATTCGAATTGCTTCCGGTGAGGATTTCGTGACGGTTGGTTTAGTTTGCGCCTGCAGTCGCGATTCCTGAACCGTCCAGCAGGTCAGTAGAGTAAAGAACAGGACGGTTGCGGTTTTCACGATTTGATTCCAATGCAGTTAGCGGTTTCGCGACAGCAAATTATTGTAATTCAGTTGATTCCAAATTGAAAAGACTTGCTGTTAGGCGTGGAGTCCTTGGCAGATGAAATATGTTTTGATAATCACAAGGAGTTCGTTTGTTGGAAAGAAGATGCCGCGCCGAGGAAGGACCCGCCGATGTTGTTTGGTACTTACTTCTTCGCAGGGCTGACCACAATTTTAGCTTGGTATTCTCCAGTCCACCGATACCCATTTGCATTGCCTGCATAACTGTCTCGCATGGCAATTCCTAAATATAAGATGCCACTCGACTTGGCGACGAAACTACCGTTGGTGCCAATTGCCACACAGCAAGAGTTGTCTTTACCGACCCTCGCTGTCAGCTTGCCAGAATTGATGCCGTTCCATTGGCTGCGGTTGGTCAGGCCTTCTGGTGAACTTGTGTTATTCCAATTGGTCCATTGAACGGTTCCACTTCCTCGGATGGTAATTTGATCCCCTTTGTTGACTCTGATTTTTGTCGATTTAGGAGTCCGCTGAAAGAAAGCCTCTGCGGGAACCGCGACGGTCTTTTTTACATCCGGTCCGATTGTCTCGATACTTCGATCTGCGAATTTGATGTCGCTCAATTCGACTTTAAGGTCGCCAAACTTACTTTTTAAAGAAAACTGTTTCTGCTGAATTTCTCCAACAATGGAAAAATCGGGAGTGACAATGGTGTCCTTGAGCGCAGAGGGTTGGTCAATGGGAAGCATCTCATCTTCATTAAGTTCTGCTTCTTCTTCGAAGGTCTTCCAGATTTCAGCAAGCAATTTTGTCTGGTCTTCGTTAGCTTGAGATGCAAATTGCTCAAGCAACATTCGGTTCTTCACACCAAGTGATAGTATTTCTTTCTGCGCTGCAGTACGTGTCTTTTCATCCGCATCACCCATTTTTTCAAAAAGTGATGAAATGGACTCCACATAATCGGGGCGGGTGTTGAGACCGGGCTGAAATTTGATGATTCTTGAAATCGGAATCTTGAGCATTCCGTAGCTGGTTTTTACATCGATATCGACAGTTGAAAAATCACCACCAATGATTGAGCCATCCATTAGGTGAAGTTGGGCAAACTGTTTTCCAATCTCTTTCTGTTCGTTCGGCCTAGGTGTCGTACTTATTTCGGGCTCATCCTCTTCCTGAGCAGCTATGTCTGGTTTTACCTGAGCGGCTTCAATTTTCAGTTTTGCGACAGGAGGGTTTTCGTCCTGTACTTCATCACTCTGCCAAGCGTTGGCCTGGGGAGTGATCGCAAAGGCGATTGCTAAGATAAGAAAATTTAGTTTGAAAGAGGCTCGCCCTCGAGATTTAAGATTATCGCAGCCGAACTTCATGGGTGAACTCTCCGAATAGATGGAATTTCAACCCTTAGTCTAACGAGTTGCGGCTCAGTGTTCAAAACCTAATCTTAGTGTTGTGCTAAATGGTATCGCTTCATAATGGGGGGATCTTGGTTTTTCGAGGAATTTTCAGCAAAGTCGATTTTTGGGGACAGTAATGCAACGGTAGCTAGACAGGTGGTCAACACTGACCTGTGGCTCGAATCAAAGAGGTAGAGAAATTTTGATCCCGCGAGGTTGGTTCGTTTCCGCAGCAACTGGGATCTCGCGAATTGCCCAGAGGCTATAAGCGAGCGTTGTCGGAAGAGAGGACGGCAACGGTCACTCCAAAAAAAAATCTGGCCCGGATAAATCCGAGCCAGAGATATTACTTTAATCTTCAGCAGCAAAACCTACTTAGGCATGATAACTGAATCGATGACGTGGATGACACCGTTCTCGCACTCGATGTCTGTCTTAACAACGGTTGCTCCGTCGACCATGACTTTACCATCGACAACTTTGATCGCCACTTCTTGGCCATTCGCAGTTTTAGCGGATGACAACTTGACTACGTCAGCAGCCATTACTTTGCCCGGTACAACGTGGTAGGTCAAGATTGATGCAAGCTTTGCTTTGTTCTCTGGCTTCAAAAGCTCTCCGATTGTCGCAGCAGGAATCTTCTTGAATGCTGCATCAGAAGGTGCGAACACTGTGAAAGGACCTTCGCTTTTGAGTGTCTCGACTAAACCAGCAGCCTTGACTGCGGCAACGAGCGTATTGAATGCACCTGCACCAACAGCAGTATCGACAATATCTGCCTTCTTGGGTGGTAAGATAACTGAGTCGATGACGTGGATGACGCCGTTGCTGCATTTGATATCGGTTGTGACAACTTTGGCTCCGTTGATCATGACGCCACCGTCGGTGACCTTGATCGTAACGGGTGAGCCCTGGACTGTCTTAGCCGACGAAAGTTTCACAACATCTGCTGCCATTACTGAGCCAGGAATGACGTGGTAGGTCAGAATTCCCTGAAGTGCCTTAAGGTTTTCTGGTTTCAGCAGTGTTTCTACTGTTCCTTTTGGCAGCTTCTTAAATGCGGCATCTGTTGGGGCGAGAACTGTGAAAGGGCCTTCGCCTTTCAAGGTCTCAACCAAGCCGGCAGCCTTTACTGCGGCTACTAGTGTGTTAAATGACCCGGCGCCAACGGCGGTGTCGACAATGTCTTTCTCGGCAGGTGCGGCAATTGACACGTTCATGGTCTTGCGTGCGGCAGCCATTTTAGCTTGCTGGATGGGGCACTGATTTTGTGCACTGCTGATCGACGGGCTTGCGATCATTAGTAGGGCAGGAGCAACGAGTAATTTTCCGGCGATCGTCAACGACTTCTTCAACATTTCCAAATTCCTATCTTGAGTTAAATTAATAACGCTGGTTGCGTCTGTTACGATTCGTATATCCGCAAAAACTCCGGCGATAGATTGGAAAAAAACCAAATTTTTAAAAATTGTTTTTATCGGTTAAATATCATCACTTCAGACGGTCTTGGGCACATTTTCAAAATTCGAAAATCTGGATTAAGCCGACAGATCGGTTCATAATATGAGACACCAGAGACGAAATTGGTGTCGCAAAGGCGTAATAAATATTACGGTTCGCGCAGGCAGATATTGCGTGGAGCAAAAGTGCGATTGGATAACGAACGGAAATTTTCCGATTTAGACGTCAATTTCGCTGGCTGTTTCGGCACGGTCCATGATAAACCGAAAACGGGCTGAGGCATCGCGGCCCATTAGATCGCTAATGACACGGTCAGTTTCCAGTTGGTCATCGATTTCAACTTTTAATAACCGCCGTGTTGCAGGATTAAGCGTGGTGTTCCACAGAACTTTTGGCATCATCTCGCCAAGTCCTTTAAACCGGGTGATATCCGGTTTTGAACGTCCGTCGGCATGATCTGCCAGGATTTTCGTTCTGTCCTCTTCGTCTGCCGCCCAGTAGGTTTGTTTACCGATATCGATGCGATACAGCGGTGGAAGTGCAATAAAGAGCCTGCCGTCGGAAATTAATTGCGGCATGTGGCGGTAGAAAAAGGTGAGCAGAAGGGTCGTAATATGGTGACCATCAGAATCGGCATCCGCGAGTAAAATAATTCGCTCGTATCTTAACCCGGAGAGGTCTAGTTTGGGCCCGATGCCGCAACCAATGGCGGTCACCAAATCCTGGATTTCTTTGTTCTCCATCATTTTTTTCAAAGTGGCACTCTCGGTGTTGAGGACTTTTCCTCGGAGCGGCAAGATCGCTTGATTATTGCGATTTCGCCCCTGTTTTGCTGAGCCACCCGCGGAGTCACCTTCGACGATAAAGAGTTCGGAATCGCCCCTTCCTGAATTCAGGCAGTCGCTTAATTTCCCGGGAAGCATCGAACGCTTACCACCTGTTTTTCGCGAGACCGCAGCAGAGGCGGCTCTCGAGGCAGCACGGGCGCGAGCGGCAGCAATAATTCTTGCAATGATTCCATCGGCAACGCTTCGGTTGTTGTTCATCCACTGCTCAAGTGCCGGGCGGATGACACCGTCAATCGTGCTTTGTACTTCCGGATTGTTGAGCCGATCTTTGGTTTGCCCTTGGAACTGCGGTTCTGCAATAAACAGTGAAATAATTCCAACAAGGCCCTCGCGAATATCGTCGGGAGCAATTTTTACTCCACGGGGCACTAGGCTGTGCATGTCAAAGTAATTACGAACTGCTTTGTTGAGCCCAGAGCGGAATCCGTTTTCATGAGTTCCCCCATTGCCGGTTGGAATTCCATTGACATAAGACCGTAGATGCTCGTCTGTCGATTCAGTCCACTGCAGTGCCAATTCGATTCGCGCTGGATCATCCACGCGGATTGTAAACGCTGATTCATGAATTGGTCGGGCGTTTCGTTCTTTGAGGACTTTGCCGAGGTAATCTACGATGCCCTGTTCGTGGTGAAATGTTTCTTTTGACTTGTTAGCGTCGTCGACAAAATGAACCTTAATTCCCCGATGAAGGAAGCTGGCAATTTCGAGTCGATGCCGGATCGTTGCGGCGTTAAAGTCCGTTCGCGGGAAGATTGTGGGGTCGGGAGAAAAGGTAATTGCGGTTCCCGTTCCGCGGACAGTCCCTTTGAGTTTCTGGAGTTTTGATTGCGGATGTCCTTTGGAGAACTCCATTTTGTACTGAGTACCGCCGCGTTTAACGATGGCAACTAATTTTTTTGAAAGTGCATTGACGACCGATGCACCAACACCATGCAGTCCACCTGCGGTCTTGTAGTTGTTGCCATCAAACTTTCCGCCTGCGTGTAAGACCGTAAGAACAGTTTCCAGGGCGCTCTTTTTTGTTTTTGAGTGTTTGTCGACTGGAATGCCACGCCCATTATCAGAGACGGTCACAGTCTCTCCATCTTTGTGGAGTTGTAGTGTGATTTCCGTTGCGTGCCCATTCATTGCCTCGTCGACTGAGTTGTCGAGGATTTCCCAGATCAGGTGATGAAGACCAGCGGTGCCTACTCCACCGATGTACATTCCCGGACGCTTTCGGACGGGTTCAAGCCCTTCGAGAACAACAATGTTGTCGCCGTCGTAACGTTTTTTATTGGTTGCGGTGCTCATGCTGATTTTGTGGCTGGTAGGAAATTTGGTTTCGTGAAGGGCGAATTTGAGTAGTGGAATCTATTTCTTTTTCAGAGGCTTTAGCTCACCGGGCGATTCCACGGGAGACCAAACGACTTTCGAAATTTTGCCATTTTTCTGAATTTCATTTCCTTTGCCGCCTCTCGAGGTGACTCGGTATTTAGTCGTGGAAATTGTCTTCTGCGCCCCGCGATTGGTTTCAACGAGGAGTAAATCTCGGTCGCCTTTAGACGGCTTGAAGCCGACCAGACGGTCAGTTTTGGCCAGCTTAATGAGCATGACCCCTTTGCCCACGCCGGAAAGGTAATTGATATCTTCGGCTGGACAAACCATGGCCCGGCAATCTGCAGAAATAGCGAGAATGGTCTCCGTGCCCTCGATCGGATACACCCCAATTAACTCTGCACCTGCTGAGGTTCTTGCGTATTTGCGTCCACTTCGAGTCGAGGGTTCGACATAGGTTTCGAGTCCAAATCTCAATGCATAGCCATTGTTCGAGGCCGCAAGTCCATGCACCTCGGGACAGTAGTCGGGCTGTTTGGGGTCACCAAAGATATTACCAATTACACGGGAATCGAAGGACATTGCACTGACAATTTTTTCCCCGTCTTTTAATTTAAACAACTTTTGAATCGGTTCGCCAAATCCGGTCGAAGCCGGGATGTCAATCATCCTTGCGGTGTAACAGACACCGGTCGAAGAAAAGAAGCCGACGGTGTTGCGTGTGGAACCAGCAACGCAGGCGAGTACTGCGTCACCTTGCCGTAATCGACTTTTGGCGGGAGCTGCAATGTTACGCTGTCGTTTTACCCAACCATCTTTCGTAATCAAAACATGGCAGTCTTCGGCAACGATGAAATCTTCTGCATTGATCTCAACCTCACGACCGGCGGCCTGAATGATTGTTCTTCGCTTGGCTTCCGGCTGACTGCAGAAATCTTTAACGATGTCTTCTATTTCAGTTCTGACAATTTTCCAACAACCCGAGGCGTTGGTATCGGCTGTATCTTCCTTGAGGAGTCGGCGAATTTCCCGCGCTCGTTTTTCTTTTTTCTTAAGCTCATCAGTCACCAAATTAATTTCCAGACGCGCCAAACGATAGAGCTTTAATTCGAGAATGGCGTCTGTTTGTTCGGCATCAAGCCCCTGCTGTTTTCCCCGGTTTTCCTTGACTGGAAATCGCTTCATGATCTTGGCAGCAGCATCCGCTTTGCCATCACTCTTTCGAATGATTCGAATAATCTCATCAAGTGCATCAAAAATGGTTACAAAACCACGCAGGATATGGATTCGTTTACTCAACGTTTCCAGTTCGTTTTCCAGACGTTTAGTAACAACCTCAAGGCGGAATTGTAGGAAATACCAAAGTGCTTCTTTAAGGCCAAGCCGCTCTGGCCGCCCAACGTCCGGGTTTTCAGTGGGCACTAAACAGGTGAGGTTGACGTTAAAGTTGGTTTGAAACTGTGTGTTTTTGTATAAAAATGCCAGAACCTTTTTTTCATCGGCATCTTTTTTCAGATGTAGGTCAACTCGAATGTCATCGGTAGAGACGTCGCGAATCTCAACGACAAGCGGAAGTTTACCGGTGTATACTAACTCGGAGATCCTCTCAACGAGAACCGCTTTGTTGACGGCATAGGGGATCGAATTAATTTGTAAGATGCGACCTGTTTTTTTGTTTCCACCAATGAGTTTGCTGGTTCCTCGGATTTTGATTGCGCCTTGACCCGTTCGATAAATTTCCCTGAGCTCCTCCTTGGTGTTAATGACTTGACCGCCCGTTGGAAAGTCGGGCCCGTGAACCGCATCATTGGCAACCAATTGGTATGGCTTGGTTTCCGGGTCTTTCAATAACTTCAAAAGGGCGCGACAGAGTTCTTTGAGGTTGTGAGGTGGAATGTTAGTGGCCATTCCAACCGCGATGCCCGTTGCCCCGTTGAGTAATAGGTTGGGGATTTTACTGGGAAGAACTACCGGTTCTTCGCGACTGCCATCATAGTTAGGTCGAAACGCGACGGTTCGCGTTGCCAAATCAGAGAGTACTTCGCCGGCGATTTGTGTGCGACGGCATTCGGTGTATCGCATGGCCGCAGCATTGTCGCCATCGATAGAACCAAAATTCCCCGAGCCGTCAATCAATGGCATCCGCAATGAAAAAGGTTGCGACATCCGCACGAGAGCGTCGTAGATCGAGCTATCGCCATGCGGATGGTAATTGGCCATCGCGTCACCAACGACCTTCGCACTCTTACGATGTTTAGAATTATGATCGAGCCCGAGCTGGCGAGTCGTGTATAGAATTCGCCGCTGAACGGGCTTGAGTCCATCACGGACGTCCGGAAGCGCCCGGGAGGTGATCACGGATAGCGAATAATTTAGATAGCGTGTTTGTGCTGCCAGTCGCAAGGGAACAGGTTCATAACCCGCCAACTCCTTGTCATCAAAAAGTGAGTTATCGCCACCGCGGTTTGCTTTTTTTGATTTTACTTTTTTAGTCGCGGTCTCTTTTGAGACTTTGCTCGTCTTCTTTTTCGCAGGCCGGCGTTTTGCCACGTCAATCCATCCTTTGTTGACTTATTAATTCTTTCCACTGGCGGCTTGATCGGCCGGTAAGTAGAGAAATTGGAAACCCGCTTGCCCCCGCATCTTGATGGGTTTAAGTCGGATTTTTTTGGTTTGTATCGTTTTTTCGAGCTGAATGAAAAGTGAGGTTCAATGAAAAAACGGGTGGTTTAGGAAGAGTATACCAATCAGGTCAAATCGGTTACAGACGGTTTTTAGGGTTGTATTATGGGCGATTCAGGAATGCACGAACACGGGGGCATTTTTGCTATCACTGAACAAGCCAGCACGCCGAAGAGCAAACGGGAGTGGTTTTGCCACATTTTTGCCAGCTAAATTGCCCGCGATTTGCGTTTGCAGGGCCAACTCAGGAGTCGACCCGATGATTCGTAACATGATCTCAACCGCTGTTGCAGCGGTTATGTGCCTTACCGCAGCAACCGCAGTGGCGCAAAACACAGAAACACATTTGCCGAACGACATGTTTTCTCAGTACGCGTCGGCGAGTGGTGCCAGTGCCATCAACGCAGGAATTTATCCAGCCCCTCATTACTCTCCTGCACTGGGCGGACATAGCTATTACACCTACCAGGCGTTGATGCCACACGAGATGATGTATGCCCACTCTCGTAACTATTTCAACTATTACAACACCAATCAATGCGGTCACCCGGATTCATTGACAAAGACTTCGATTCGATGGCAAAGCGGTCAGAATCACATTGCTCCGATCCGGCAGAGTCATTGCTTGTCAAATCTGACGTACCGCCTACAGGCTCACAAGTACGGTCTCAACTGTGGCAACTGCGGCGATAACGATTGCGGTGGGCAGTGTGGTCGATCGAAAAAGTTTTTCAATCACGGCAAAATGGGATGTCGAAGCAACGAGTGTGGTCAAAAAAGTTCCTGCGACAGCGGTTGCTCAGCAAATTTGAGCGATCTAACGCTAAATCGATAGGCCGATTTTCAGTTCACGCAAAACCGTTTGATAGACGGTTATCCTCAATCAATACGGTTACCTGGGGTCAATCCAATGAAAAAAATTAGTTTTATTATCGGCGTCGTAATGGTTGCGATGCTCGTCTCGATGGCAGCAGAAGCAAATGCTCAGTCGCGGTTTCATTCACGCATGTCAAAAGGTGCGTTAGGAAATCGGGTGCCCGTCTACACCACTGCTGATGCAGATGGGATGACAATGAACGGTTACCAAGGTCGAGTCAACATGGCGCGTTCACTTAAGATGGCGTCCCACAATTCGTATTCGCCTGCTCCGTTTTACACCTACAGTAATCGTGGGCTGAACGCTGGTCGTCTGCATCACCAAAATCAGACCGAAGCTGCACAGTCTCCGTGGCATGGTGAGTACATGGGATGGCAGTGGCGTCAGCCAACGGCTTTGATCGTGCCTCCGACTGCGAGCTATCAGACCAGTTATGGCTGGGGAGTTGGTCAGACTAAGAGCACTCCAATCGTTCATCAGTTTGGCCGTCAGAGCGTGCCAACTAGTGGTGCTGGTGCTGCGTCTTACAAAAAGACGCCTTACTGGCCCAATAGCACAGAGCAATTTGGAATCTACTCAGTACGTGCTCCTTGGTAGTCGAAAAGAGACGGTTGACATCGTTTTGACGACGATCGTTCCAAAGCCCGAAGCGACGGTTAGCCCCGTTTCCTCGGGCTTTTTTAATGTTTTGACCGATAATTACGAATGGCCTGAAATCTGCAAATAGGTACCCTTGTTAGGTTTTAATCAAGGGAGTCCAAATCATGTTTCTATTTCCAATCTTGTTAGCCATCGGAAGCATTATCACGATCCCATTCGCCGTGACGGTTTGTTGCCCCGTAAAGGAAAGTCGCTGCATTTAAAGAAGTCAGGCAATCAACTAAACGACTGAATCAATATGCTTTGCTGCAAGAGTGCGGTTCGACGCGCCGACGAGTTAATTGCCAGTTAAGTGAAACTACGGACGTCAATTTATTTCTGCGTGCTTTCGAGCAATAGCGACTCAAATTGCGGTTTTCGTTTCGATTGGTTCCAGCCCGGCGGGATCGCCTTCATGTATTTCAACAGTTTGGCTGCGCCTTCGCGATCGCCCGATTTCAATAGCAAGCGTGCCACTTGGTACTTGGCTTCATACCAATTCGGGGTGTTCTTTTTCAAGCGAGTTGCGATCTGCCGCCATTTTTTGAGCGGGATCTCGGGGCTGGATTTTTCCAGCTCTCCGGTCAGTGCTCGCGCTAGTTGCATTTGGATTTCTGCAGTTCTAGGATACTTTTGCTCCAACTCAGTTAGCGTTTGCGATGCTTCTGAGTATTGTTTCAGTGCGATTAAAACCGCTGCTTGTTTAAGTCTCCAATTGGCTTTTAGTTTTGCATTGTCAGTTTGCTGAATTTCTGGCAACTCAAGTACTGTGTTGATGATCGCGAGTTTAACGGGGTTAAGATTTTGGTTCGCCGTTGCTTCTACAGGAGAGGAATTTAAAAGCTGTTCACACTGCTGCAGCGTTTCCAAATTGTCTCCGATGGCAGCGACGCGTTGGGTGGCCGTCTGAGGGTCGGATTCCGCATAGAGGGCAACCAACAACGCGTTGGCTAAGGCGAAGTCGCCAGTGCTGTCGCCTGTTGCGATTTTTACGATTTTTTCTCGGTTGTTCTTCAGCAGCTGTTGTGAGCCAAATTGCCAGTCAATTTCGCATTGCGCCAATTCGAGTTTGGTTCGCAGTGTCGTATCAGGAGGCAGTGCCTCTGCCCGTGAAGAGAGTTGGGATATTATTTTTTTACACTTCTGAGGCGTTGTGGCATTGGAAAGCTTTAAAGTCTGGCGGGCGCAAGTAACGCTCTGATCGATGGCCAGATTTAACTGAGGATACGAATTGGTAACTGCTAGATAAAGCTCGAGTCCACGTTCCCAATCGCCAAGATTAATACGTTCTTGTGCCAACCAGATTCTAGCTTGGTTTGAACTGGCGGCCGTCGGCCATTGTTGGAGGTGTTGAATGAGTAGCGTTTGAAATGGTGGACGCGATTCAGGATCTTTGGCTGAAATGGATTTGGCGTAATTCCAGCAACCGATTAGATGCGCTGCCGAGGCGACAGGTTCAGCGGCATATTCCATAGCGTTGGTGGTTAGTCGGTCTGCCGCCAGTCTGTGTTTTCCCTGATTTTCAAGGATTTTGGCGAGGCGAATTTGCAAGCTCAAAACTGTTTTGGAATTGGCTTGAGATTTTGCTAAATCTGACGCCCGTTGGAGCGCATTTACTGCGTCGTCCCATTCTTTTTTACGTTCGGCCTCTGTTGCCAATCGAATTAATAATTCCAGTTCAATGCTGTTGGGTTGATTGGTGACATTGGGAGGGGGTTGAGAGGTTCCAGTTGAATTAATTCCTGTGGCAGCTGCTGGAACTCCCACTGTATTAATGAGGATCAGTTCTGCACGTCGGCCCCAGTAAGGCCCGTGTTCACGTTTAATTGATTGAGATCGATTGAACGCGAGTGAGATCCAGTTTTGTTTTTTTTGTTTGTCCGTCGTGCTGGCTGACAGGTCGACTGCGAGTTCAAGTAAAGCGAGCTCTAGATCCGGGGTAAGCGGTCGAAATTTTTCAAGCTTTTCAAAGGTTGATTTTGAATAGGTTCTGTCACCTATGGCGATGGCATTAAGAATTGTTTGCTCGGCAAGTCTCTGTTTGATTGATAAGGGAGCTTTGTATTTTTCCAGCGACTGGGCAAGTGTGCGAGCGCGGTCGGGCGTATTAAGAAGGCGGTAGCACTCAATTTGCCCCAGTTTTGTATTCCACCAAAGCATTTGCCCCTCGGAGGTCAAACGTTGGACTTCAATTAATTTTTCAGATACTCCGTCGAGTGCGTCGATGCGATTGAGGCGGTCATCGGGCAGATAAAGCTGGGCTCGAATTAAATTGCATTGAGCTAGTTGGTACTGAATGTTGTTTTTTAGATTTAGCAACTGATCGACCGCTAATTCATCTGAGCCGAGGGTTCGACCTTGTTGCTCCGGTATTTTGTTTGAAATATCTCGCTGTAAATCATTGAGACTGGTTCGGGCTATTTTGATTTCGTTCAGTGCCTGGGTGCGTGCGGACTCGTCGGCCATTTGAGATTCGATTTCTCGACTTAACATTTGACCATGGGCTAAATGGCTCAACGCTTGCTGGACCTGAACCAGAATCTTTCTAGGATGATCAGTTTCGGTGCTTAGGAAATCTGCCGACGTCGATTTAACTTTTTTCCATGCCTCGGCTCGTTTAGTCGGAGGCGAAAGGAGCGCCTGCATTGTTTGGGTTTTCATTAATTCAATGATCAACCCAACTTCGCTGGTCGGATCGAGGTCTGGTTTCTTGAGTTGTTCTCGACAGTAGAACTCTGCGGTTGCAAATAGTCGACGCTGGCGAAGACCCTCGACCAGGGCGGATGCGTCCTGACGTTGAACGGCAGGGTCATCGGCTTGGCTAAAGCCAGAAACGGGACTGAACAGTATCAGTGTCAGCCCCAGCAGCCATCGCCTAATTTGTGATTTGTTGATCACAGTGTTCATTGCCCCCCCTGAGGGTTAACTGCAAAGGAAACCTCGGAGAATCCAGAGAGTTTGGCCGTATCATAGGCACCAATCACAATTCCCAAAGGGACAACAGGATCAGGGTGAAGAACCACAATCGCTTCGGCTTGTATATCGGCGATCGTTGTCAACTGCGTTTTCACTTCTTCGACAGAACCAAAAAGTTGATCGTTGATTTTCCAGATTGGGGCTTGGCCATCCCAGGCGATACGCACAACGATGTCATCGAAATCTTTTGGTTCCGGCGGTTCCAGTTGGTTGATTGGATCGGAACCAGAGAGTTCTGACATGTTACTGGGAAGAATCTCTTCAATCAGCTGAAAGCTGGCGGTCCAGACAAAGAACACCAACAGTAAAAATACTACGTCGATCATGGGAGTCATCGCTTCATCAATATCGATGTCGCTTCCTCGGCGAATAAACGGGCTGGAGCGTTTCATTGGCTCTCCTCCCGATAAACCGCATAAGTAACTTTCCAGATTTTTGCCGCGGTGCACGCAAGCATGATGGGCTCGACAGTAGAGTAGGGTGCTTCGCGACTTCCGCGAATCCGAACTTCAATGTTCTCGCCTTCTTTGTCTCGAGCCTCCGTAAATCGAGCTTTGAGTTGTTGCTGAGAAATGGGTCTTCCGGCTAACCATAGCGTTCCATCGGATTTCACATTGACGGTCAGTCGCGGCGTTTCGAGGTCAATGTCATCTTGGCCTGAACTTGCCTGCGGTAGGGTAAGCTCCATTTGCGATTCTTGTCTCGCCAAGTGACTGCTGACGAGAAAGAAGATAATCAACAAGAACACAACATCAATCATCGGTGTGATGTTGAAGCCATACTTGCGATTCGACTTGTGTTGTGGGATTTGCATAAATGAGCGAGAGGATGATTGCGAGCGGATTGAAGCTGGCGGTTGCGGCAGGCTATTTTTTGCTGGCTCGCCTTCGAAGTGGCGTGAAAACATGTTGAGCAATGTAGGCTGCTTCGGCGACAAATTGATCAATCCGGTTTCGGAAAATAGCAAATGCACCAATCGAAGGAATCGCCACAATCAACCCACCAACGGTGGTGACGAGTGCTTGGTAAATACCTTCTGCCAATTGCGGCGCGCTGGCTGTTCCTTGCGTCGTCGCAACATTTTGGAATGCTATTATCATTCCAATCACGGTTCCGAGGAGCCCGACCATCGGTGCAATGTTTCCAATCACGGAGAGATATTCGATTTTTCGAAAGAGCCTTGCTGATTGTTCTGCCAGTGCATCCTCAATTGATTTTTCAACGGCGTTCCAACCAAAATCGAGTTCAGAGATGCCGTGCATCAAAACAAACGAGAGGAAGCTGGGGCGTCCATTGCAGGCCGCCTGTGCACCTGACACATCTCCGGAGAGAAGGCATTGGCGAACCTGTTCGCTTAGCCCTTCTGGGATAAGGTCTTTTCGACGGATCGTCATGAGGTGATCAAAAATCAAATAGGCGGCTGTCATCGATAGTGCGAGTAACAGCAGGATCATGATCGCCCCGACAATTCCTCCGGAAAAAAGGATCGCAAGAAATCCAGAGGGTGCTTCCGCCGAAGCATCTACCTCGCTGGCATTTTGTGCGAGCAGCATCTGGGTTGGCATAAAAATCAAGAATTGACTTAGGCCAACGGAAAACCATTGCCTCGGACTCAGTGACATGCTTCTTTCCTGTTCTGTGGAGAGTGTCTCACTCCGGCTGTCGTAAAAGTAAATTTAAAATTGAATGGCAAAACGAAATTATTGGTTTATTTGTTTCGCCCACACCGTTTGTGGATACAGAGTGATCAACTCGTTGAAGATTGATTGGGCGAGTTCCGACTTACCTTGATTGTCGAGTAAATTACCCACTCGATACAATGCCGCTGCGACCAGAGATTTCTGCTCGGGGAACAATATTGGGATTCTCATTAAGTTGGCAATCGCGGCCTGGGGTTGTGCGACTCGCGATTGTGCTTCTGCGAGAACAAGGTAGGGGCCTGCGCGGAATTCGCGAGGCAAACCCAGAATGGTTTTTTCCAATGGTTTTATTAGCTTGTCGGTGACTTTCAACCGGGTTCGCCAGAGTTGGACAATCGCAATGTTTTTGATGCGAGGGTCGATATCTCCGGAAAGTGTTTGCAAGATTTGAATGCCAGTTTTTCGTTGGGAACTGGATAGCATCCAGCTGGCGCCGATTAATTGAAGGAATGAGTCGCGAGAGTTCCCCAGTCGGCTTATTGTATTTGCTATGACGGTTCCGGTGCCAGTCCAACAGATCGGAGCAAGGGGTAGAAATCGAGTCTGTGGATCTTCGCGAAGGATTGTTTCAAAATGACGAATAGCATCCGCATATTTTTCAATGGATTGATAGGCCTCAATGAGTTGCGTGCGAATGATGAGTTTTGCCCAGGGCCGAGTTTCAATGGATAATGCTTCTTCAAATTGAACGATAGCAAAACTGG
>Ga0214481_100007_pt1 | contig 78954 bp, 55 predicted proteins | sample M1_20Mar14CPVII9_4_FD_165057 | JGI IMG/M metagenome (GOLD analysis project Ga0214481, IMG submission 165057) | Marine eukaryotic communities from Monterey Bay, California, United States - M1_20Mar14CPVII9sort6BwellG10 | ecosystem: Environmental > Aquatic > Marine > Unclassified | place: USA...
CCATATAACTAGACAAATATGGACATTCAGAATATTCTGCTTTACAGTTATACTCTATGCACTATACCGAATCAGATCCTGAACTATGAACAAAAAGTCAAATTTTAATTTGTGTTAGACCATAATAGGGTTTACTACCCATAGCTGCCCTCCTCTACTTCTCCTCACTCTCGGTACTCTTCTACTGCATTCTGTAAGGCGGCGGCACATACTGAACATTAATATTGATAGACCATAGTAGTAGACGACAGCAGAGCAGTAGTATTAGTAACGGCGGTGCTAGCTGGCCGGTGATAATTCATTGCAAAGGAGATACTCGATAAGATACCCATCAACATCATTTAGCTATGTTCCTCGTTCGATATAGTTTACTGCTGCTCATCTTCTGTGTTCATAAAGTTAATGCATTTGTACCATCATCATATAAGTATATGAATATCAACATCATCGGTAAAACAACAAATCAACTATATGCAAGGCCACAAACTCGTTTTAGAAATGTACAAAACAATATCCTATCAAGAAGAACAATTAATGATTTCGATACAATACTTCCAAAAGACTGGGAACAAAAACTAAATAATGCAATAGAAGCAGCTATATATGCGCCGAATCATAAACGTAGTGAGCCCTGGAGATTTTATCTACTTGGTCCCAAGGCCATAGAAGAGGTGTGTAAACTCAATGCCGATATAGTATCATCCAAGAAAGGTGAGGCAGCTGGTGAAAAGAAGTTAAAACGATGGTTACAAATGCCAGGATGGTTAGTAGTTACTTGTGTTAAGAGTAGTGAAGAAGAAGGGGTTAGTAGTATGGAAGATCCAATGTCATTAGCACGAGAGGATTATGCCGCTGTATGTTGTGCAGTGCAGAATCTATGCCTTAGTTTACATTCTCAAGGGTTAGGAACCAAGTGGACAACTGGCGGAGTTAACTTTGATGACCGGTTCAGAGAGATAGTTGGTTTCTCAACGGATAAGGAATTCACAGTAGGTACGATTTGGTTCGGTACCGCATTGCAACAACCATCTCCTCCAATGAAGAAGTTGGCATTAGATGATGTATTGAAAAGAACAACTTAAAAGAGTATAATAGAACACATGTAGACAGGGATATCCCCTGTAGAGATAATTTAGATATGTACAAAGGTTTTTATTGTTAAAGTATCAACTAAAGCTAATAGGTCTCTTCTATCACAGTCGGCACATATGTCTCCGTCTCAACAGATGGGGTTAAACTTAAATTATTGAGTGTTAGTCTATTCAATTCATCATAGATAGATACTCGGTAGGCATAGGTCTAGAGTAACAAGTTTTTAATTATGTTCATTACTAATAATACATAGAATGCCTTCTAATTTGTCCACCACCACCAACTATCGGGCCCTCATCTAGTACAACTTCAGATCCCCGTTTAAAAGAGGTTCTCATACTGATATCATATACAGCTGGTATAACTAAATTGTAGTCTTTGATCATTTGGTCGGCTTTAACAAGTGCACCCCATTGAGTATAACACTTGATTTTGAGGAGGAAAAAGAAGAACATATCAAGTGAGTAAGGCATGACATCATCACATGAAAACAGAGAGAACATATCATGCATACTTACGCTATGTGCCCTCAATAACCAAACATTCGCTTCCTCAAGTTCAACAATTGATGACAAGAATTTGCCATAGTATTCCGCAGCTAGTCCCTGTTCATGTACAAGCCCAACATCTCCAGCTAGTGCAACAGAAAGTTCATATGATTTCTTGGCTCTAGCAATGTTTCCATCTGAAGCGTGGTTCTCCGCTTGTAGGAGATTGAGCTTGTTTTCAAAGAGTGACGTACAGCACTTACTTGACCAACCTTCGACTTTAGTAAGAATTCTCTTACCCTCATCAAGCCAATCTTCACCTTGCCCGTCCCGGTAGAGTTGAAAGGCAACTAGACCGCGGTAGAATGTGCAGTGTAACACTCGGACCTTTATCATGCTAAATGATCTGTGTTCTGAAGCAAGATCGTACCACTTGTTTGCCTCAGCATACTGCCCTTTCCAAAAAGAAGAGACAAACCTTCCTGAGTATATCGCTTCCAAAAGGAAATTGTTGTTGTTGTGTATTGCATCAGCAATGAGGCATTCTTCATTTAGAATCTTGCCCTCAAATGCCAAGTATGGTCGAGTATCCACGCCTGTCAAACTGTCGACTAAAGTAGCACCAGTAACTGAATAGAAAGAGACAAAAGTAACATTGTCAGAAGACGAATCTTAGACAACAGTTGTATAGATACAAATATCTTACCTGCATCTCCCAGTGTTTCATAGTTGTGTTTGGCAACAAAACCAAGAGAATCAGTAGCCGTTTCTGATAGTAGATTGAGATGAGACCCGCCGAAGAATGAATAACCAACACTGACATATAACGCTCCAACAGCGTACTGTATCTCCCCACCTTTCATCCCTGTCAGATATATCTGCACCAAGTCCGAGGCTATCTCTTGATGCGGACCTATGTTTGATACGGGTAAGGAAAGATAAGTGAGGGATTAGTATATATGTTGCATCGAAGTATATTTGTACACATTATCTACGATCTATGACAAAAGATACCAAACGGTATCCAAAAAATGTGCACATCTTGTGCACACTTTATGTTATGTCCCCAGCATAATATGCAACTTACGGAATAGAAGCTGACAAAAGCCCAAATTGATCATGCGAGCCTGTTTATGAACGTGTTTATGAATGATGATATTAGAGACGAATTTAAAAAGTAGAAGAGATGAAAATGAGAAAGTCTAATGGACTTACAAAAAGGTGAGCCGAAGGATCCGTCTTTGCTAATATTGAATCAGCAATTTCCCCGCAGCGGTTGGCTAAGTCAAAGTTATCCTGTTTGGGCATGAAGAGTAAATGAAAATGAACATGAGATGTGCTTAGGAAAAGGCATATCAAGCAAGAGAGTTGGCCACACAATTTAGACTCACCGTTAAGGCCGTGAGAAGGTAGCCGAAAACTGAAAATACAATTGCTGATTCCGCTACCAAACCATTCGATAAAGAGTACTGAACCATCAAGCAACATAGTAAGGGAAGGAAAGGAGATGATTCTCTGAAACAACAGATCATGACATGGTTGCATATGCTGTATATAGTCTGTTTCTTCCTTGAATTGATAGTAGTTTCCGGGTTCTTGAGGTTCTTGATCTGCTGTGTCGTATACTGAGATAATATCATTGCAGTTTCTTGCATTGTCGAGGCTATGGACTCTTGATCAGCAGTGGGTGGGATATCAATCTTTAGTTGTCGAAGACATGCCATGCCTCTGGTCGTACCTTCGCTGTAGCTTCCCTTGGATTGGAGGTATCGGCATATTAAATCTTGTGCAACTAGACTATCTTCGAACTGTACATTGTCAATAATGGCCATAGCATACGCCTCCACCTCAGTTGATGAACTATTGATTGTATATGCCGAGAATACGGCACCCTCATGTAGATCAAGGCACAGCTGATATGTCGATTCTTTATCCCAGAGGTCCTCAGAGATGAATGCTATACCTTTCTTATAACCATTCAGTGCCGCTGGGAAGTTTGATGATGCCAATGCCTCATTCGCTGCCACAAGGTTCCATCCTGCATATCGTATCCGCTGAGCCTTATCGGTAATGAATGACGGGCCGGCTATATTGATTTGATTAGTGGCAATATGGATAAGTGTCACAGGTTTGATATCCCCATCGTCACCCAAACTACTTGCATCACTGAGATTAAGGTCTCCCAATATTCCGCCTCCAATTATGGACGACTTTTCAGTAGCCTCGTCAAGTTCCGTCATAGTCCCGAGACATAAAGCAATATCAAGATGTAGCTTCTGTCGTTCTTCCAAGGGTATATTCTCATAAACATGCTGCTGGATGAGATCATGGGAAAATGAGACAGATGAATCTGATATATCAAGCACACCCTGTGCAACCAAGCTGGGTATATCTAAACCACCTAAAGGTGCCAGTGGAGAATTATCGATGAGATTCACCAGTGTCTTCTCGGATGATATCCCAAAGCATGATAGTAAACGTATACTTTGCAATGCCTTGGGCTTGAGGTGCGAGAAGTTTGATACGATCAAACATGCAACATCATCAGGGGTCTTGATTTCAGAGATTTGGTCCTCATCCCAATCAAACCGATGCTTCATAGGACTATAGGCAATGGCCGAATCTTGGATAAGGGATGTCAAGAACTGTATAACGAATAGGGCATGGCCACTCGTCTTCTTGTGTATGATATCCGCAAGCCGGCATACCAATCGCCTTGGGAGTCTCAATTCCGACATGATCATATCAGCAACATCTTCCCTTGATAGACTTGGCAGGCTAATCTCGGTAACATTAACAGTGCTACACTTTCGAAACATACGCAGTTGCTTTGCAAAGGGATGTGTCTCATCAATCTCATTATCTCGATACATACCGACACATAATAAGCGCCCCTCTTTACCATGACTAACAGAGATGATAATCTCACTTATCAGACTTGACGTGGTGGTATCACACCACTGTAAATCGTCTAAACAGAGCATTATCTTGCGGTCTAACCCAACGACGACTCCGAGTAATGTCGAGAGTAAGTATACCAATCGCCAGTGGGATAGGTTCGCCTCGGGGCTGCTTGGCGAGGGGCTACTGCGGCCAGAGGAGATGGCAGGGATAAGCTGCCTTAAACTTGGAATAAACTCTGACAAAGATACCAAACTCGATAAGTCCAAGGCATCGAGTATAGCCACACCGGCACGAAGAGAATACTCTCTATCTACCTCTATATCCCCATTCTTCATTGATATGAGATTGCCAACCAATGTATCAAAGAGAGAGGATAATATCTCTTTTGATTCATACTCCAAACCTCGTTTGAATTTGATCCGTAATGTCATCCATCCCATATTCTCAAGATAATCACCAACAAACTTTGTAAACTTTGATTTGCCCGTCCCGGCCGTGCCTGCTATGTATACCACGTCTGTACAGACACTACCACCTGCCTTGGATCCCATTCTTCGGAGACTCTTACTCAATTCCCTACTTTCTTCTCCTTCGTCACTTGTATTCCCCGCTTCTCTACTTTCAATACCGCTATCCCCACTCTCCTTCTGTTCTTCTTCCGCCACATTACCGACACCCTCATTATCTCCCTCCTCTCTTCCCTCCTGTTGCGGCAAAATACGATTTGATATTTCCAATATGGTAGTTAATTCCTCAACTCTACCATAATATCCCGTATTCTTATTATTTTGTTGTTGATTTAATTGTAACATAGCTTCCTGACATTGATCATAAAGATAAATTTGGGGTGTATTAATCATTTGTTCTAAATCTTGAATAACCTCTTGTATTGACATGAATGAAGAAGAAGTAGTGGTATTGGAGGGTTCAATCATATCGGAAAGTAGTCTGCAGATTGCTATTGGACATTCCCCTGACTCGACTATATATGAAACGAGTGGCGAGTATCAGGAGGGGGGTATAGGGTTAAGGACGGGAGTTTATATGCATAAACAATCGAATGCGTGTGAGGGAGAGAGATAAGGGAAGGGTTAGCAGATGAATTGCAAAGGTGATAAGGGATTCGGGGGGTTAAGGACGAGGGTATATAAAAAGTGTGTGAATATCATGTGCACAAAAATAAACTTTGCAAAATGCCCCCCTAATATAAACACCCAACTCTTCCTAATCTCCTCTAGATAGCTCGTCCGTCAACTCAAAATCCCCACAACATACATACTCGCCAAGAGAGTCCTCAAAAACTACTCTCAATAAATATACTGTCCCAAACAAAACAACAATAACAAATAAAACTTACCCAAACTTGTAAATAATGTAAAATCTTGTGAACTCCTTCTCATTTTAAACATTCTTAAATCTTCTCTTCTCCCACTACTACTGCTACCATTACTCACAATACTATTCCCATTCCCCATAATACTACTACCATTGCCCACACTATTCCCCATAATGCTAATACCATTCATTTCCTCATCTCGAGTTATGTCACCAGTGCTAACCCGTCGTTTTGGATATCCGTTACTACTACCATTGCTATCAACTGTCAACGGTATGGGTTCAATATTATCATATTCATCATCATTATTATTATTATATATAGAGTGTAATGTGTATCCAATATTTTGTAAATCTCTAGAATCAGAGGGCTGATTCTCAACAACTTCATTCGCCCTCTCATCATTCGCCCCATTAACAGCGGCGGAGACGGGAGACGCTTGTGGGAGTATAATTTCAACATCAAGTAATACTATACAATTATTATTTTTATCGATATCATTGCTACTATCAATACCATTAGAGGGTAATTTTAATTTGATATGAAAATTGTTCACATGATATGCACTTTTATTATTTTTGGGGGTGCCGTTCGTATCGACAGCGATAAACTCGTCCATAGCAGTAGATTCAGAGGGATTACTATTAACGGTGGTTATATTTGTATTATTATCATCGCGTGCAGCTACAGCCTTGACGAGTAGTAACGATAACTTGGTTGCATTTAAACTTTTCAGTTTCAATTGTTGCAATTCTTCTGAATTATTATTAGTTAGTGTATTGATAGACAACGACGACGGTGGCGGTGGCGATTCGTGTTCATATAGTATTGTATAATTAGATAAATAATTTAGTGATAGTAGTTCTGTTAGTGGTATTGTTGTTGTAGTGGTCATTGTACGTTGTTCAGTTGTGTGTTAGTTTGTTTCTTTATTTTGGAGATTGAGTGTTAAAGTTGTTGTCGTTGTCTGTCGTTGTGTATCTCTGGCAATACCGGGGTGCCTCAAATTTAATTATACTGTGATATGATTCATTAAATAGGTCTCTCCGAATATATCTCTCATACTATGTCTCTTCAATATTTGCATGCTATCGCGTAAGTTGCTTGCTGGCTGGCGGCTGGTTCAACTTTGAGGCCATTTTAGGCCGAGGACAAAAAAGTGTAAAAGGAGATTCTCATCTTTTTTGTTCTTGCGAGACGGTAGATGTCAGATGTGACTCCCTAATAACCCTAATCATGGCATCAACTGCAACAGAAGAGTAGAGAGGCGTCTCTTGGTACAAGGTATTCACTGCCAAGATCAATAAGAACAGGATCTTTAATTTACAGGATATTGTTAAAGCTTTGGTACTTCATCACTCATCATTCGGTTGTCAGCACAGGAGATGCTCTTCTCAATCTCTCCTCGTCATCATATAACTCATACAACATTTACCAAGTTCAATAAAGCAGGTCAAACAGAATACAAACTATACATAATGGTCGTCAATATCATCATGTTGATTGAGAGAATACTCAAACTCTGTAATGCAGCTGAAGATGATATACTGTTTGGGCTCATTGTCATTTCAGTATCGTCAGTTGGGCTAAACGTTTCGAAGGCTCGTACTGGACTTTGAGTCGGAGTAGTAGAAGTTGTATCATCAGTATCGTTATTGATTGGAGTATCTATTACATCTAAGGTTGCTTCTGTACTAGGGGTTGAGTAGGTTGTCTCTACTACAACCGAGGTAACAGATGACGCCTCGTTCATTGGTGACGAGGATGGTATCTTTGATAATGATTGCTCAATCGGAGACTGACTTGGAGCCAGGTTACTAGGTGGGGTTGTAATCTGAGCTGAAATATCTGGTGATTGGCTTGGGCTATTACTATTGTTGAGACTCGGCTTCATAGGTGACGTTTCAGTTGCCGGAGACAAGCTCGCCTTGGGCGGTTCCAATGGTGAGCTAGTCACCTCTCTAGACGGGGCGTCACTTTTAATTGGTGATGGATTGTCAAGATTGGTAACGTTATATTCACAATGTGACCCCTCAAACCCAGCAGTACAAATACAATCTTTATGTTGTTCATTATCACCAACATTCATGGAACATTCTCCATTATTCGTACAAAAGCTATGTTTACTTTCACTACCCATTGTCATACAGCTTCTAGTAGCACTATATTCACAAAGTAATCCAGCATATGGATTACCATACACTACAGCTTTTGTACAATTGCAACTCTCTTCTTCATTGTTATTATCTTGAGCCAGTATACATCTGCCACCATTTTGACAATCTAAACTACATGGTAGACTTGGCTTCATAGATAGCGTTGGACTGTGTGATATTATCGGCTGATTTGTTGGATTGTATGTCGTTTTGGGTACGCTTGTTGAGATACTAGTTGGAGACAAAGTTGGTGTTTCTGATGATGGAAGAATGATGATAGGAACATTACTGATTGGTCGACTTGACGGTATGTTATTACTAATTGGTGCAAGTGTTGGTTGTTTGGTTGGGCTGTTGGTATCAACATTAGTATCATCCATATCTAGTTGACATGAATCATAGCTTCCGTTCATTATTCTCTCAAGATGACACTGTTGGATTGTCTCAAGCTGTGAAGCCGTGATAGGATTCTCTTCAATCAAGTTCCTATCCATAGCTTCCATATTTCTTCCTCGGATCAGTGTGAGATACTCATCTTCAGACTGGCCACATAAGTTAAAGAGATTGCGTTCATCATTTGACAATCCCTTTGCATTACCTCGTCTAAATGTAGTCGAGTCATTCTGATCGTATATCTCCAAATACTTGTAACATCCACAACGAGCTGCTCTATCCTTGCCCATTTCATAATGTAGGCATCGATCTTTCCAGTTTGTTTCAGAGTCGTTTCCTGCAATGACTTCCTTCCATGATGTTCCATCTATATCATACGAGGGTACAATACCAGCATAGTCAAGTACTGCTGCAGCTGTATCCATGACTGATATAGGTGAATCAAACTTTGTCCCGGCAGATATCTTGTTTGGATAATGGATGAATTGGGGGATACGGACACCTCCCTCGTATAACGCAGCCTTGGGATCAACTCCATGATCCGCTTGGAACACAAAGATTGTGTCATCTAGTATACCCTTCTCTTCGAGTGCCATCAAGATTGAACCGACACTATCATCAATCCAAATAGCTCCAAGATCATCATTAGTTTCAGCTCTTTCAAATATCGATTCTCTATACGATTCACAATCACCATCATCTGTCATACCAGGAATAATCGGATCGGATGGAAGAGTACCAGCAGCTGTATCTCTACATGAAAAGTCTCGTAATGCAGACTCAACAGAGTTGGACGAATGTGGTACTGTAGGATTGAAATAGATGAAGAATGGCTGTGTAGATGTGGGAGAGATGGTTATGTACTTTGAGAATCATCAAGACGATCAAGTGGTCAACCAATAAAAACAAAGTCAGAGACTTACCTCTTCTGAATCCTCCTCAATGACCTTAATAGCCTCACTAGTAATCCATTCCATATTATGACTAAACGTACCATCTGAAAAGTTATTAAAATCATCTTCTGCAGCTAAATTCTCTACATAGAGTCCTTCGACTGTATCAAAGCCACATTCCTTAACTGTATCAACTGCACTATCATATGTATATGTACTTTTGTTAATACGTGAGAGATGCCACTTTCCAATCATGGCAGTACGATAACCATTATCACAAAATGATACTGCAATATTATTAGATGTACAATCTTCACTTTGTAATTTAGTTTTGGGAATGATAACCTCCTTCGGAATATCACTAGTACCAGCCATGACTACTTCATCATCATTACTGATTGCTCTACTTGGATATCTCAAAGTAATTGTACTATATCTTGACGTGCCGCACATGGGTGAGGTAGTGTATGCTTGCATCATTTGTAATCCGTTTAATCGTAATGATTCGATATTGGGTAGTCCAATACTTGGTATATTGATACTTTGATATGGAGTGGTAGGATTATTAGGCGGCGGTCCCCACACATCAAAGAAGGGTAAGTCGTCTGGTTGCATTATGATCACATTTGGCCGTTTTAGTGTTGTATCTTCCTCATCTTCAGTAGAAACGAATGGTATGTTGTTATTATTTTGTTCTGTTTTATTGATTGTGGTAGAAGTTGATTCGGTAGTGCTAGTAGTAGTAGTGGCAGTTGCTGTTGCTGATGTTGTTGCTGTTCCTTCTTCTTCAGTTTGTAAATCATCAACAACACAATCATCAGGCAATTCATATGTCGTTGAATCATATACATTCGTTTCATCCACCGCTCCCGAGTAACAACCTAAGATATAGTTCCAATTATTAACATTTGGATCATCTTCATTGCAATACTCTAATGCATCATTAACTTGATCTAATGTCTTGACATGATATTGATACTTTCCAGTATCTTTGTTGTATAATCCATTACATACATCCAACATTGAATCATCTTCTAAATGACCATATATAGGGACACCATCCATCGCATATCCGAGTAATGTTTCATGTGATTCTAATTCCTTTCCCATTTTGGGATTATGAACATGCCAAGCAGAGTTAGGCCCGGCATGTCCATACCAATATCGAGCACCGGGTACACCCATGGTACCTTCCACTGCATTATTGGAATCAGCTTCCTGTGGACCATAGGCTGGTATACCGTTTAGTGCCATTGCAATCATACCTCGTATGGGCACCTCTGTCTTTTGGTTATTTGCAACTATGGAAGGATTTAGTGGTATCTCAACTACCCAGTTGACTTCACATGGTGCTATACGATTCTGCAATGTAACATCATGATTGGGAATACCGTTTGATATGATAATACGTTTGTTACTTGTTGTGCATTTATATATCTGTACTTGATTAGTGATGCCATTGAAATCGTCTGGGTATGATTTAGTTTCAAGACGAGAGTTTGCAAAGGATGATATACATCGTCCTAATGATGGTGTTGGGAATCGTAGGTTATTTCCTGTACATGTTTGTACTCGTTGGGAGTTGACAAGTTGTAGGTATACGGTGAATAGGAGGAGATAAAGTTGAGCTAACATATTGTGTGGACAATGACATAAGATGTGTTTTAGATTTTGTGCACATGAAGATGTGCACACCTTTGGTTTATTGTGAATGTAGATATGCTATCGTCGAAGAATGAAGTTGTATTGCAAATAATATCATATATTGACTACTATCCAATGGCTTTATTGATTATGAGAGGAGGCGGCACGGCGGCCGCTTCATAAGTATGTTCGAGAAGATGATTCAATGCATGCAACTAATGAACGCCCGGAGTGCTCTCCAGCTCCACTTTCGATGTTTCAACTGGCGCCGGAAAATTAATACCGGATACCTGTGACATTTTAAGGTATCTTTAGTGCTCATAACCGATTAGCCTACCTCCCTCCTTCCTTCGGATTGACGGATAGTAAGGGGTTGCGCCGACGTATCCCATTCGTCCAATACATAACTCTCGGTTCCGATACTCGGCGAATCGATGCATCGATAGCATCACTACCATCCTGTTGAGTCTCAAGTTCCAGACGAATCGCTGTGTATAACCAGAAATGATAGAAGTTTATGCATTGAAATTGCACTATTTATTCTATTTAATGTATAAGTTAATACTGTTTTCCTATTAGTTATTAATGCAGTGTATGATTTCATATATTATATTAATTCAATTATTGTATTAGATCTATTTAGTACTGTTTATCCCTCCCATTTTGAGCAGGATATGCTACAAAACATATGATATGTCATCCCCCATATCCCTCATTACAAATAGATACGCATTCCATTGCCCCCTTTAGCAGTATTTACACCACCCCCTTTAACTGTTTGTATATCTATCCATTCAAGACGGTTGATTGTTGAATATGGTGCCTTCTATTGCAATAGATAGGCACTTATCACTCAAATCATATCATTCCCCCCAATAAATAACACCAATCTATCATAATACCTTCACAAACATATAAACTAATCCTCAAACATTACTAATCCGATTATATACCAATTAATGGTGTCTTTAATCTATTGCAATGGTTTGGGGGGTGTTTATTGCTGTGTCTGAGAGGTGTAATAAAACCTCTCTATTTTGTATTGTAATACCACTTAATATTTTTGCAATAGCCTCCCCTGTAGTCTCAGTTATATACATTATCCGGCTTGTACACCACTAGCAGCATCTAATCGTCCTATTCATCGACATATGTATTGCAATGTACCCCGTTCAATTGTATTAATAGGCGGAGGGCGGATTTATTTGTTGTACGTATGTGTGCATTATTATTGTCGTCATAATAGCGACGAATTATGCGCCCTCTACGCGGTATCAGCGGCGGAATAAGCCGCCCAGTATTGCAATGATATCATAGGGTGCCGATGATATGATATGGGTGCTCTGCGTCGGTTGTGGGCGGCGTAGGAGGAGACGATAGTAGGGCTATTGTCATGCTTACAATTAGTGGAAGTGAGAGGGAACGGCTGTGTTTGTTCCTATTTAGGTGTCTAAATTATCGCTTAACGGTATTAATTTTCCGGCGCCAGCTGAAACATCGAAAGTGGAGCTACAGCGCACTCCGGGCAACTAATGAACACAACTCTCGGTATCCTTTAGCACTTCGGACTTTGCGACAACTAAAGAAACAGAAGTGTAGTGAGCCTACAGTTTATCTTATGATAAGCTTATTATAATATGTTATCTCCACATCATCGTCAACTGGCGTGGCCGCAGATAGTGGGGTATTCTACATTGACGATTGCAATTATTTGATATCGAAATCGTCCAACTAGATCTCGACCGTTATTTTGTATACTATAATAATTTTGAACTATGTAGGAGTTTGCCTATGCAAGTTGGCTAACTCATTCGACCGGCCTTTACATGCATTTCGTTGGCATAGAGTAGCGAATATCTAGTTTTTGCAGTCTAAAGAAACTGCAAACAGACCAACTAGAACTTAGTAGATCCCCACTTGTTTAAGAGACATAAAGGGATGATTGAGCAAATGAGATGAGCTAATGTCAACAACAACAAAGAAGAAGAATAACAATCGAATAGCAATAAGCACATCACTACGCATTAAACCAACGCCATCAAATCACAATGAACACAAACTTCTATTCGACGATGAGAACAATAAGAATACATTACTATCATCATTTACACACATTCTAAATTCGAAACAAACACAATTGCAATGTTACAATCAAACATGTTCACAAAGTATCCACGAATTTCTAACTGGATGTAATTGCACCTTCTTTGTTTATGGACAAACAGGAAGTGGTAAGACGCATACATTGTTTGGTCCGCCCAATTCTTTTCATTCTGAATCATTAGCATCTACTAATGTGGATGAAGTGTTTTGTAATGTCAAGATACCAACTAGTTGGGGGATATTCCCACGTGTTGTATTACACTTGTTATCAAATCAACAACAACAAAAGAATAACAACCAAAAACAGCAGCAGTCACAAACTAATAACATCGGAATAACAGCAACAGCAGTAGAAATATACATGGACAACTGCTACGATTTAATACAAGATAAACAAAAGATATCAATCGAAGGATATGGCAAGTCTAACAAAGTATCAGGACGTGGATCGTTCCTCGAAACAACACAAGTTAAAAGAGATGGTAGTGGAAAGTGGATACCACCTCGTACATTAGTTGATAGACATCAATCATTACATAATGAAGGGTATGGTATGAGAGGTGCCAAATCTACTAAATTATCAAATGTTACTCAATTATTAGACTTTATGAGAATAGTCGAAGCTACGAGAACATCGAAATCACACAAGTTGAATGAACGATCAAGTAGAAGTCATTGTGTTATAACACTTTCTATCCCATCTATATCAAATGCCAAGTACATGTTGGTAGATTTGGCAGGGAGTGAGCGAATCATGAAATCAGGAACGATACAATGTGAACAGAAGGCTGCCGAAGCTCGGAACATCAATACTAGTTTGACAAGTTTGGGTAGATGCATCACTGCATTGAGTAAGGGTGATGTATTTGTACCATATCGAGACTCAGTATTAACAATGCTATTAAAACAAAGCTTGGGTGGAAGATGTTATACGTCTGTAATCATTACCGGTACAGAAGATAGTGAGATGCATCAAGAGACTATATCAAGTATTAAATTTGGTAAACGATGTAGTAAAGTTGTGAATAATAGGCAGGCTAAGGAACGTGGTAGTAGTACTAGTACTAATAATGATGAAAGGAAGAAGAATCTTCTAGCCGAGTTGCAATTGATTGATGCAGAATTATCAAGTATTGTCAAGGCAGGCAAGTCGGGTGGATTAAACACTTCCGACTTTCCCAAGTCATTACAAACATCCTTTATGAGTAACATGAGCAAATATAAACAACACAAGAAGGCATATGAATCAATTCAACAGCAAATCAAGGCTGGTAAAACAAATTCATCAATACTCAAAGCAAAACAATATGAACATAGTCAAGTGAAGAACTTACAAGGGATACTACTACGGAGTATGACAACTGGTATATGGACAGATCCTTGTCCTGCTTATATGAAGTATGTACAACGTCGTATTGATATTGTTAGTACCTTACGTGGTATGAATGTTAATAGCAGTGGTGTAGAGGAGAAGAAGATTGTAGATGTTGATATACCAATGACTTTTGATCATCTGTTACTTGGCTTTGAGGGATGAATGATGTTTGATTATGAAATATACATACTCATACCTATTAGTGTGTTTCATTCCATGAACACCTATGATTATCATCTTATAATCCTATAACCTGAAGTATCACAAACAATCTAATTTAATAACTAAAACCCGGTGTTGTTCTTCTTCGCTAACTTCATCCTTCTTAGATATAATACTCCCATACTACCCCAAATTCCACATAAGTGTCAAGTGGTAGTTGATAATATAAGTACCCTACTTTAAATACGTCACAATCCAATGGATTACTCTTTGATTTGATATGATGGATTGAGAGTGGTATTGGCACCCCGTTGATTGTGTAATATCCACTACATAATCGTAAGTAAGTATACATCCCGATACTATCTCAATTTTGGTGGGTACCTTTGCCTTAACAACAAACGTCTACCCTCCCTTTAACTCATGAACTCATCAATGACTTTATGGCTCTATCCTTAACTGTATACAACTGTCCAAGGAACTGTGTAAATCTAACAAATTTACCTTTGCTTACTGTCCTTTGTTTATTGTTTGATGCATGATATAATAGCTGTCTTGAAAATCTCTTTGGATCAAGACTTAGTATCCGATTGAAGTAACACTTTCCAAACAACTGATATCCGCCACTCCAGAATTCCACGGCACTGAGTAAGGAAATATGAGCCATGTTGTGTTAATGAAAGAAAGAGCGGTGAGACTTAGTGTTGTGGGAAAAGAACAGCGTATACATATGATGTGTACAACATATCATCATACAACCCCAAAACTAAACTGAATCGACTATACTCACCCATTTCGTGTCTGCAATGAATCATGTACCCACTCCTTATCCTCAAACGGCGGTAGGAATCCACCCGGACATGCATGTTCGTGGAAGTATAATATTTGGCTCCGACTAGCCATCCATCCAGCCTGTTGACCAATCAAGGAGTTAACACGACGGGGTCTTTTCATACTTGGATCATTGTAATTATGTCCCTCGCCACTCCAATACGAACCAATATCGGCACGATCTTCAACTGTCATGGTTGCTGCCCATCCTATCCCACCTGGATAATGCCGTACGCCCATTGCCGAAATATCAGTCTCCCAGAGTAATAAGTCATTTTTCGTTGGATTGGATGGTGTACGTGCTCGTACTTCGAGCACACCGCAACATATAGTCGGATCTATACTACCATACTCTTGTTCATATTCAATTGAGGGTGGTACATGTTCATAAAACTTTGCTTGATCTAATGTGCCACCTTGTAATAGTTGATGTGTATCAGATTCTCCCATATTTAATCTTGTATCCAATACTTCTGTTCGAATAAATCCAGGCCATAATCGTTGCAACTCATCAGCAGATAATGCGTCTTGTATAACATCATTACCATACTTTGATTTATCCATACTTTTGCCTCGTGATGTTCGATGATCTTGCATGGCATTTTCGACATGTACTAATCCATCAGGTGAGGCCTCGGCTTTCCTTCTCAATCTATCAATTTCTACACTCATTTCTAAGAAGTTGATTACATGATCTGCCATTATACGCTATGTATTGTTGTGTAGTGTGGGTGTGTCAGTGGATGGTTGGTTATTGCAATGCAAAAGGTGACATAAGATGTGCACACAAAAGATGACACTATGATGTGCACACAAAAGATGACACAAGATGTGCACAACAATACACATATCTAATCTACTACTTACCATATCATCCTCAAAGGCAGTGAAGAAATCATACTCCAACAACTTATCTTTCACAACATATCGATGTTGACGACTCAATCCATGTGATGCCAATTCAATACTACTCGTTTCGCCATGTTTCAATTGACCATTAAACTTCCTATCATAATAATATGGCATGGCATCCTCCCATACTTCTAATCCTACATTGCTTGGTAATGCATCTTGTATCATTTGACGTCTATTAGATTGTAATGTTTCAAATCCACATATTAAATAAACGTCAACACTCCATCCTTGATTTATCATGGATGTTACTCCGTCAACTAATATTGGTAAGACATTATCCTTGAGACGATCTGCACCGTGGGTTGTACCTCTTGTGCCCTTGTCATATTCTGCTAATGTTGTTACTATTACTAATACTTTAAATTGATTGTCATCTGATTCTTCGGTGAACGTATCGGATGGAGATCGTGTTGCTAAGTGTAACAAGTGTTCCAAATCATAGTCATAATGTTGTGAGGAGATTGTTGTTTTCTCTTCAGACAGTCGTCTTACGTTGCTTTTTTCTGTTTGCAGCTCATTACTGTTGTAGAATGTTACGAAGAGGAATGACGATATTGCAGATAGAAATAACAGTAGTAGTAGTAATGACACCGCCATGATGAATCGATAAGTCATAGCCATTCTCAGTCAGTAGTGATCAAGTAACTTAACAGTTAGGGTTACAACAAAAACAAGTGCAAATAGCACTATATAGTATCACTAATCGAAGGAGCGTTAAACAATGATCTGCAATACATATGGGAGATGATGCCTTAAATCATTATTAATAAACAAAATCTAGTAGATTGATGTGTTGATATCGCTAATTGGCCTACATTATTCCATCTGGAAAGACATAAAGAGTTGTCAAAGAATGAAGAATGATAGATGGATGAATGAAGAGTGTACGTGTTAGTTGAGTTGTGCACCTCGTTGTTATTGTTATTCCATATATTGCAATGAGTAGTAATAATATTAGTAAGATCAAGGTAGGAAGGCTATGGGGATATCCAATAATAGTAACTACCGGTAAAAGTAAACATGAAGCTATATACTTCTCGATTGCAATGATGATAATCCACAATTATTCCTACAAAACAATGTGAATGTGAAAATACGATGGAAGGTAGCTGGTTATAATGATAATGTGCCTGCTAGTGATGTGAAGTTGCAGAATATTGATACCGAGTACTATCGACCACGAAGAGCAGCAGCAACATCAGACTCACAACATGATGAACCGTCTGTATCAAAAAAGAGGAAGACAAATAAGAATGTTGATATAGGTGATGAAGATAAGAAGCCCTCTGCAGTAACTAGTGGTGTTATTGTTAAAGAGGAAGAAGTAGAAACAGACAATGATGAAGAGAAACCAGATACCGTTTGTAGTAGTGGTATCAATATAAAGGAAGAGGAGGTAGAAACAGACAACGATGAAGATAATAAGAAGCCAGATGCAGTACCTAGCAGTAGCAGTACCAATGTTAAAGAGGAAGAGGTGGAAACAGATGACGACAGAGATATGAAGCCATCTGCGGTAATAACTAGTGGTATCAATGTCAAGGAAGAGACGGGAGTGGAAACAGACAACGATGAAGAGATAAAACCTGATGCTGTTAGTAGTAGTAGTGCAGTTGGTAGTATTAAGACAGAAGAGGTTGAAACAGATGATGATGAAGAAGATGATAGGAAGCCACAAGCAGTAACAAGTAGTGGTATTACAGTTAAAACAGAGGAAGTTGAAACTGATGACGACGGAAGAGATGAGTTTATACAAGATGGATGTCTTCGAATACCAAAGGTGGATTGTACCAATGAATCATTCTTCGAATACAATTCTGTTCTTACAGTACGTGAACTCATATGCTGGGCTTTACGAACCGAGAACAAAGTTCGCTTGGCAAAGATTGATAGACGGTTGGGTCTACAACAGGAAAGCAGTACAGCTACTCAAAGACACTCAATTCAAAGTATCTCATTGATATATACCCCGAAACGAAATCTGAAGAGGTGAAAAGCGATTTGACAGCCAAGGGGCGTGCCGAATACAAGTTTTCTCGTAAAGCTCATCCTCAACTCCTCAAGGGGCAGGATGTATTTGGTGGAATTACCCCTATCACTATTGAAAAGAAGAAGGAGTCTGGAACTGGTAATATCGGTGAAGATACTGATAATAGTGAAGATATTGTAAGTGTAAGTGATAACAAATTTGGGGATAGTGAAGATTTTGATGGTAAACAAGTTGTGCCGCCTACACTTCTTCCCTTTGAGATCATATTGGAAGCGTACATGGGTTACAACTTGAGTTCAACAAATGATAGTTTACATGATAGACGTTCGTCTTATTATCATCACCCACAGTCTACCCGGTCAAGGGCTGCGGTTATGGGAGGAGCAGTTGTGGCAGCACTTAAAGCTTATGAGGATAAGGAAGTTGTTAGTGCATTCGATAAGAGTGGGTTAATGTCGTCTAAAGATGGAGCAATACAAATCAAAGATACATACTGGATTAAGAAGGCATCACTCATCAAGACTCTCCATAACCATTTCTCTTCGAAAGGGGATGTAGATGTGTTCTTACAAGCTTCTCCATTGACTCAAGAGATTGTCAATGCGCTACACAAACATGGGATAAAGGATCACTCTCTCATATCCCACATTGGATCATAGTTAGTAATAATTCTGGTCTATGTGACAAAGATTTGGGAACGTATACACAAGATGTGATTAACAATGCTGTTTCAACTCCTAGGAGTCTTCACGAGGATGAAGCATCCTTCACATTCACTGTAACTAAGAATGCAATCTCATTCATCCTTGGAAAGGAGAATGAAGACGACAACTATGATGAAAAGCAGTTCTGGCCTCGTACTTCACAGTTCATCATGTTAGATGTGCAAGCGGATTTACTCGGAGCTTTGATGGACTTTGATGTTAGTATTGCAGCATGCTCATACGATGGTGTATCAGTGCGGGTGGCACCAAGAGCATTTCTATCATTGATGACTAATGCTCTGTTTGTAACTCCCTTTTGCTTTGAGGAAGATCGGAACAAGCGTCGAGTCACCAAATATGCTGGTCGGGGGTTCAAGCCTTTCCTAGTTGATCCTCACAACAATACCAAGATCCAAAATGTGGGTTGTGATGCTACAATTCTGAGAAGACCCTTTTCAAAGGACGATGTATTCAAAGTCGAAAGGGCTAACCGTTCATCCTGGTCCTGGTTCAAAACTTACAAGGAGAAAGAAGAGATATTGCAAATTCAAGATGCCAAAAAGATCAATCAAGATCGTCAGTTTTGCTGTCACTTCATAGATAACAAAGTTATTATTCATTATGGACACGAGTATGATGAAGCAACGGCATTGGGCCAAGATAGCCAAAAGTTATTCAGATATATGGGAATTATGTACACTCAAAAGCTATATGAATTGTCCGAAGGTGATGCAATTGACTTTTACTCAAAGAGGTTTGAATGGTCAGCAGAAGAGATTGCTAGAGTCAACAGCATAGACCCATACTTAAGAATGGCATGCCGTAGGTGCAGATTTGAGTACTGTCTTGAGAGGATTGTGATGAAAAAGTTCCCGACACTAATGCGAGATTATGAGTTGGAAGAAGATAATCTACGAGGTGAATTTTCATACAGGGCATGGTATGGTTCTACATTCCCAGCGTCCTTTTATTCAGGAGGGTGTTTTGATGGAACTCGCACACGTGAATGTGCCAGAAGAACTGTTGAAAATGTTTCAATGTTGTATTCTCAGTCGATCTTTGAACTTGGTGCATATGTGCTCAAGAATGGATCTCCAAGAGGATATAAGAAACGGTTTGTGTATGGATCCTCTTTTCAATTCAAGTCCGAAAGAGGAAACGCTGATCTTGGTGCAGTTGTCGGGGGTATATCAGAAGTTTTTGAGAAGGCAAGTCAAATACTGTTGGCAGAGCCGAAGCGGTCACCAATAGGGTTGAACCCAGAACGGTTTGTAGAGCGATGTAACAGCTGCAAGAAGTGGTTACTTGGTGAACGTTATGGTACAAAAGAATGTGCCCAGTGTAATAGCGGCGGCAGCAAGAGTTAGCGGAGAGAGTGTGTTTTACTATAGGTTCAATGAAGTAAGATTGTCAAGTGTATTTGGGGTAAATACCAATTATAGTTTGTGCTTCTGTATATACCCACTCTTCTATAACCTTTTATAACCATCTCTAGGTGTCTTCTCTATACTACTTCTTCCTTCCCCGGCCATATTGGCCATAGATATTTCTGTTATGAGTTTAGGATGACTTTCATATACCAGTGTACATAACCCCACTTCCCTTATCTCTCTACTATACATACTATCATCTACCACCAAATCGACGTGTACGTCGTCCATACCAACTCAATGCCTTGACCAATTCATCAGTATCAAAATCAGGCCATAACAAATCACTAAAGTATAACTCAGTATATGCTACATTCCATAATAAAAAGTTGGATAATCGATATTCACCACCCGTTCGTATTATCAAGTCTGGATCTGGTATTGTGGATGTTGATAATCTTGATGATATAAGTGATTCGTTCTCTAGTTGTTGTTGAGTAGTATCGTCGTTATTATTGAGTGTAACTTCACCAGATGCTATTGATTGTGCTAACATTGTAGCAGCTTGGAGTATATCGGCTCGTCCACCATAGTTGATTGCTAAGCATATTGTTAATATGTCATCATCATCATTGGTATCTCTATCATCTTCTACTTCTAGTAAGCGTCGTCTTCTTCTTCGTTCAACACAAGCATCAGTACTAACCTTAACCAAATCTAATAATGCAACTCTCATATCATCCGGTATACGAATATCATTTATATTACCCAATAATGTAATTTGTATAGTACCATTTAATATAGATGAATGTTTTGTATATTTGATAGCAGTTTGTTTTATTAATTTGAATAAGGCGTTGATTTCTAGTTGTGGACGTGACCAATTCTCTGTTGAGAATGCAAATAGTGTACAGTATTCTATTCTTGTTTGTTTTTCTATATTGGACTGCCGTATTGTTGATTCGTCATCATTATCAGTACCTATTCTCAAACGCTGCAAAGTTTTAATCAAACTAACAACTCGATCAGCACCGGCTACATGTCCTAATGATTCATGTAATGATTTAAATTGTGCCCATCGTGAATTACCATCACATATAAATGCTACATGTCTTGGTAGATCGGTTAGTTGCTTGTCTATTATATTGTTGTTTGATGACTGAGGTGATGTATCGTCTGATGATAGTTGATGAGTAGCTGACACTTCTTCGATTCTATTGTTGATGGTATGATTGGCAGACGACTCGGCGGAGTCTATTATAACATGAGAGTTACTAATTCTATCATGAGCTGACTGTAATGATATATACCCTTTCCGCTGTGATATGAGCCTTCTTCTATTTCTAGTTAATAGTAGTTTGTGGTTACAATTTGATGTGCATTTTGATGTTCGATAATTATTGCAATGAACGCCCGACGGTGGCGTTGCAATTAGAGATGAAACTCTATGCCATATCAATAGAGATATAAAGCAATGTATTAATTGTCTCGGCATTGTCCAATGATAAAATACAGTGGTCGCTCCTCATAGAACTAACCTTGAGAGATAGACTATTATGGTTGATGAAGTTTCCTTTTTGTTGCTAGGAGAAACTTCCTGCTATTATGAGAGTTTTGTTGTGTTTATGTTATTGCTACTTATAACCTGCTGAATCTCCCATCGTATACCACGTCGACGATAGATATCTAGTCTTTAGTTTATCAATTAAGGATTGTCGACGGTGGTCGATCGATATACTTGGGTTCTAACTACTAAGCTTAACATTTTTTGTGCACATCTTGTGTCATTAAATTTTTCATCGGTGCACCTAAAAACCTCCCATCATACAATTATTGATTGATATATATATAGATTTGGAGGTTGATATCATTATTAGTAGGCGGTGTTATTCGTGGTTGGGTCGTGATATAGTAGTAGCATTGCATTAAACTTTTTGTGCACATCTTGTGTCATTAAATTTACATTGCAAAATGGAAGATGGTTCATCTGATGTACAAAGTGTATTCGTATACAATGGAGTTGATGAGGTACCGAATGATGTTATACATGTTAGAGTTGATCAATCGGTTACTATAATACCTGACAGTGCATTTCAATACTGTCGTCAATTGGAGGTAGTTGAATTACCAGAAGGGCTGATAAAAATTGATATGCGAGCTTTTGACAAATGTAGACAATTGATGCGTATCAATATTCCATCAACAGTAAGAGAGATACATAGGGATGCATTTGGATACTGTGAAAAGTTAGTACATGTACATCTACCGGATGAACTCAGGCGATTGGGGAGGTGGGCGTTTCGAGATTGCAAATCTTTGCAAAGAATTAACATTCCTCCCAATCTTGAGACGATTGAATATGGAGCATTTGAAGCTTGCTATAGTTTATCAGAAGTACTATTTTCAGAAGGGCTTAGAGAAATTGAATGGGAAGCTTTCAGCTGTTGTTATTCGTTGGTATCAGTTACTCTGCCCTCATCTTTGAAAGTGATCAGGCGAGGTTCATTTCAATACTGCCGTTCATTGAACGAGACAAATCTTCACGACACAGTAGAAACCATCGAAGGGAGAGCATTTGATGGTTGTAACCTCCAAAACTTTCTTATGCCACCTTTAATAACCGACGTTGATATGAGTATGTTTGAGAATTGCAAACACTTGGTTTCACTTGAACTTTCGGGCAATATAACAAAATGTGAGAATACAAGAGGAGTATCGTTACGGAATATTACGTTTCCATCGGAATGTGAAGTAGATGATTATTGGGATACCTTGGAGGATTGCAAAGACTTGAAGCGGGTATTTCCACCGGGTGCAGATGAAGCAATAACAGATGCCCTAAAGCAGAGATTTGAAAATCTACCCATCCACAAATTATGTTATTACCAATCGTATCATGATACCGAATCTACGTTACAGAATCTTAAGCAGGTCATGGACTCAACAGGTAAACAGCAAGATTGCCTGGGGATGACTCCTCTACATATACTGGCATGCTCAACCAAACCAGCATTTGAAATGATTCGATTATTGATTGAGAAGTATCCCGAAACATTAATAATGAAAGACAAGTGGGGGGATATCCCATTAGTGTATGCATACCGATGTAACGCACCGTCTGAAGTATTGGACTTGTTAGTGAATAGATACAAATTATTATACCCAGATTATGAATTTGATTGGGGAGACATGCTTCTAACATTAGCGAAGTGTGATGTACCTTTACCCAACATTCAGAGGCTCGTCAATACACAACAAAACATTTACCCAAATCAAGAGTATGATATGCAAGGTATCGTGATGGATTTGATAAGATATGACGCACCAAGGTTAGGTTGCATCCCTATTGAAACATTAAGGTATCTTCTGCATGTCAGTATTGCTAAGCGGTTAGAATCATTAAATGTTAAGAGATTCTGTGAAGATATGGAGAGTAGTGTCAGTACATTTTCTGAAAAAGTTCAGAGAGAAACTAGTGCAAGGAAGCTTTATGACAGACTTACCACATATGAATCAATCAAAGAAGGCACCTCGGTACTTGAACTTGCTCTTTGGAAGGATAAGATTGACATGGACCGTAACAAGAAGGCAAGAGTTGATGGGGAGGTTAGTCACAAGGAGCAGTGCCGTGTCAACTGCGGAGCTGATATTGTTATTCGGAATGTCTTGCCATTTCTGTTGCCTTTGCCCCAGATGGATGATTCATGTGATGACTCAAGTGACGAGTCAAGTAACGATTCAAATGAATCCAGTGACAGTTCAAGTATAGTTGATGAAAGTGATTATTACAGTTCAAGTGCAAGCAGTATCTTAAGTTATTAAGCTGAACAACATTAGCTGTACTAGAACTAGACACTATCATCTACTCCTTCTACCAATAGCAAATCCAATCATACCAACAACCAAGGCAGCAGCAGTTAACTTAACAGTATTCCATCCCTTCTTTCCCTCTGGCATTAAAATCTCTAATCCCTTTTTCCCCACTCCATCACCACTAACCAACACACCCATTTTCTTATTCACTACATCTCTATATGGTTTATAAAACCATGCTTGAAATCCAGGCGGTTCCCATGCTGGAATTCCTCGTACTCATCAAGTATGACAGTAACTTCGAAAGTTTGCTATGCCTCTCCTGGGATACCAGATTAATGGAAGCAAATGTGGATATTTAGCTAAGCCCCACGAATCAGAAATGGATGTTTGGTAGCAAAACCAACCAAAAACTCTCCTATTACAAGCAAATCGGTGGCTGCTTATCGATTGTACAATGACTGTTAATAAAGAAGATGCCACCCGTGAAAGTAGGGCGGCTCCATCACTACTACTCCGTAATGCAGAGGCCGATCCAACAACAAAAACAACAAAAACAAAAAAAACAACAACAACAGAATTAACCAATGATTTATCACCATCTGAGGAAAGAGAGCAACTCAGTGTTAATACCGAAGATGACTGCAATAATAATAACAATTTTGTCGTCAGCGATATACGTAATTTACCAACTAGTTTTGAGGGTAGTACTAATAATGTTGCAACAACAACTACTACTACCTCCACAACAACTACTACTACAGCTCCGCCCACAAATAATAATCATACCCTGACACGTTTTGGTGGTGATAATAATGATCGTCCTTCTCAACCCAATGATACACCGCATGTTAGTGGTGGTGATAATAATAAACTACAACATGAACGACGTGTTGGTACCGATGGGGTTAGTTTGGAGGGTAGTGTTAATAGTATTAACAACAACCCCATCAACAATAACAATACTAGCGCCGGTAAGGAGGGATTGGTATTTAAGGATACGGCGGTATTAAATAATGTGGATTGTTTAGGTGATAGTTTAAATTGGTGGGATGGGTTATCACGTAATGCCATATATCAGATATTTGTTAGTTCTGATAAAACAACCACCCTTAATGTTAGTCCTACCGACACCATCAATCATATCAAGAGCATGATATATGATAAAGTAGGTACTCTCCCCGACCAACAATTACTTGTCTTCGGTGGTAAGCCTTTACATCGCGGCGGCTGTACTATTACTGATTATAATATCCAGAGAGGGTCTACACTTCAGTTAATTACTTGTGGAGGGGGTGGTGCTATAATAACACCCGCTGCCGTAGCGAACTTCATTCGACAGTTGCCACTCAACTCATCTACCAATTATGAACTTTTGTTGAGTTATATTGATCGGATTGATCGTATGTTTAATAACTCGGGTGTTTCTATATCATCCACTTCTACTTATGCCGATGTTAATAAAGAGTTACGCCGTTTCTCCGGTAATGAGAAGAGTGGAATACTTCAGTTATACTTCTATTTGGATAAGATCAAGGGAATGTTACCAATAACAAATGAGTTACCAAGCAATGAACTAATTGCAAATCCTTTACAATACAACACTGATCAACAAGTGGGAACACCCCATAGAATTACACAACCATACAAGTTCTATGAATTAAAATGTATTAGTCGGATGTACAATGATTCACTTTATGTTAACTCCAACCTCACTACGTCAACGATTGGTCCTCTACTCGTTACTATAAATGACACGGAACCCACCTCGATACTTGGTCCGGACTTTACAATAGAATTCACTTATACTCAAGCTACAATTAATCACTTAGACAACAGTCAAATTATGTTTAACGGCCAATTCTTACAAGTTGCTGGATTTACTTACCAGCTCATCATCACTAATGGTCATATTAAAGAATCAGATGATAATAATAATCAAAATGAGGAAAGAGTTGTTATGATTGTCAATGATGCCATTGATCGTTATCTCACTCGTCTAGATAAGTTATCAAAGTATGGTGGCAATCTTATCGCATTATGTAACGTCAGTCCACCAAGTATTGATGATATTATTAATTGCTACATGACATATAGACAGTATTATATGCAGGTTGTTTCATTGAAGAATAGTATGGAACACGCTGCTTCGTATATAGATTTAGCTGGTTATCAAGAGAGACGTATTACGATAGGTGTCGAGTACCTTAATATGGCTGAACGTAAGGTACATGGTGCTTTGCATTATGTCTCTTCTACTTTTGGGATGCAAGGTACGATCGATTACTTTTTTCTAGTCAATCCAAAGTATTGTTACTCTTCCTATACATGTTCTAATCATGTCTTTCTCTTCTTGTATCTACATCAAGCTCCAACTGAGGCTAATGAAGCCTCAGCGGTGACTCCTCCTGTTGCCACTACAACCCCAACATGTGAGGTTCAGCTGTCAGATTCGACCCCAGCCGCTCTTGACGTTCCTACTCTGGATACTCCAGCGGCACTTGAATCTCCTGTCTTGTCTCCTCCAGTGGTGGTATTTCCTCCTCCTATTTCGGCTGTAAATGGGAAACAGCGCCGACATGCCAAGTTCATTGATCCATGGGAGAATGCTCTTCGAAGAGTTAAAGATCGTTTGGCAAGGTTGAACACCAAGTATCGGAATGATCGGAAGAATATCAATCGTCTACGTAAACGGGGATTGCGTGACTTAGATCCTCAGGCTGTGGCTGATGATGTTGTCAAGAAGTTGAGGGATCGACAGATGGCCCAAGGACAACGTGAAGAGAAATACGATGAGAGTAAGGTGAAGAGTTTAGATGCCGAAGCCGAATTATCTGCTCTACGTAAGAATATTGCCGCCTGTGATGCGGAGATAGAGAGATTGCAACAGTTGAAAGCCAAGGCAGCCGAGGACTACTATGCATCCGATAGAGAGTTGACAGTCAAGGCAGCCGAGGACTACTGTGATCATAACAAGACGTACGGGGCGCCAGATCCTATGCCAAACATTGAGTTTAGTACTGGTTACACCTCATGGCAAGAGTTGTTAGCTAATGCCTCGGCTGAACAATCTGTGCCCATTGAGCAAGCTGCTGAACAAGATGAACCCGTTGAACAAGAATTGACTTACACCCCACTTTTATTTCAAGTAGCATCATGTCTTGTTGATATAGTTGAACAGGTAGAGAATAGTCTATCGGAAGAGGAAGATGAATCGGGTTACGAAGACAATGATTTGGCTGCTGATGTTATAATGGCGGATAATGATGCTTTACTTGCATCAATGCCGAGGGTCGAACAAACTCAAGACAGTGGTGCTTCTGTAGTAGATTATGGAAATATGGTATTCAATGTCGGTCGTCATACTAATCAATCACGATTAAATCCCAATCTAGTCGAGGTGACAGTCGAGAGTCACGTCGAACACGAGTTAATACAAGAACAGAAATACGTCATATCAAATGATTGTCCAATTCGGGTGATCTGAAACACTACTGTTGTAAGTTTTCTACCGCGATGATGATTGAAGATGTTACGTTCTTCTGTCCAACCTCCAATGAGATCCTAACCAGTGCGTCTAAGGAAACTGCCAACGACCTACAAATGGGCGCTGAAGGGCGTCTTGTTCTTAACAGTTGTACTCATCCATTGAAATCGAATATGATTTTATTATACTCACTTTTATCTGGTTGGAAGGATCCCGACAGTAATGCGGTTGTATATAAAAACGGATATATATGGAAACTTGACGGTACCGTGTCTCCGACGATTATAGGTGCAGTGACTTGGTGGTGCCGGGATAGACAAGAACGGCAATATGCCGAGGTGGCGGGAGAACAAATGGATATAGATGTGCCACAGGCGTCGGATACCACTGCCGCCATGACGGTAGCACCGGTTGGAGTAGAAGTAGAGGCAAAGGATACAGGTGAGTCTATCTTCCATCTTGTGCTACTTTTTTTTGTGCATATCTTGTGCACATCTTATGTACACCTTATCTTTCTCCTCGTCCATATCCATCCATATCCACAGCCAAAGTGCCAATGCTTGAAACTAAGCTTAGAATCAGTGTCAATGATTCGACATTCGAACGGTATCCCACGCCAGGCCGACCGACCAATATATCCAAGGCACGGAAGAATAAACTAAGTAACATATACCTCAAGAATAACAGTGCACCGGCTGGTAATTGTCCATTGGAAATCAGAGCTCAAGGAGATGACGGATGTTTCGAGTATTTCTTATATGTGCCTCAAGGAGTAGACAAGTGCTACCTCAACGGCGATATCCTATCCCCAGGCAACAGTTACAAGCTAGACAAACACTCGACTATTACTGTATCCCAGTCGACCTTGAAGGTAGAGATTGTTTCGTTCAGCCCCGGGGAACGTTCGAAACGACGGACACGAGTATCGACAGAGAAGAACAAGAAGAAGAAGCAGAAGGATACCGTGTTGCCAAAGGTTAACGATGAGAAGGATGCTACTACAAAAGGTATGTTGCTATGTGATGTGTAATGTATGATCGCTCATGTTATCATATACATATACCTCACTATATATCTTTGCTCTTCATATTCATTTCTATATACAGAACGAAAAGATAGACAGTCTACCAAGCCATCCCGTGCCGCCGCCGCCAAGCCATCCCGACAATCAACGTCCAAAATGAAAGTGAATAAGACTATCAAGCCAAGAACTATCCATAAGAAGGTAAAAGAGTCGACTAGCATCGAAGAGTCATTTCATCATTTGCTCATGGAGTGTATTAAAAAGGAGGACATATCACTATCAAAGGTGATGATCGAGACAATAGAACATGAACTAGGCAAAGATGACGATGACGATGCCTATCCATTCATTACTACGATGCTGACAAGTGTGGTTACTGATATGAAGAAACATCTAGCTCGTATACCCAATGATACCAACGGGAGTAGTGATGCCGCCGCCGTTGAGGATGATAAAGATAATACCGACACCACCGTCGATGACGACAACGACGATGACGACAACGACGATGACGACAACGCCGCCGCCAATGTCGATGATAATGTTGCAGTAGACTTGGTTCACTATTATCCAGGAAATACGAAACGAATATCAGAAAAATATATCTTGATATTCGGCGATGGAGTACCACAATTATGCTCGAGACATATAACATTACTACCAGGATATAATCGACTCAAACAAGTTTGTCTGGAACATCAATTAGAGGCGAATAGTTTGAAAGTGAAAGCTGATAAGAACAACAATACCGGTGATCATGCAATGGATGTGCCAATTAAGGTAAGTTGAATGAGTTGTGTGTGTATTGTATATGATTTTGACAATGCTTAATCGGCTCACTTTTCTCTTTTCTTCGATCTCTCTAGAAAATCCATGACATTCTTGTCAGCGATGGCTACGAGTTCAAGTATATTGAGAGGGTGACCGAAGATAAAAAAGTTGTGTACAAGTATGTAGATCCTCCCAAGCCAAGTTGGGGATATCATGAGAACGGAGAGCTGAATGAAAACGCGATAAGAGCAGCAGCGGATTTTGGCACCTACCGCTATACGATCAAAGCCGCCTTAAATCATATGAACAGTGATAGAGATATCAAGAGGGCTCAGAAGAAATCAACACAAAAGCTAGAGAAAGAGTACGAAACGGTTGAAATTGATACGGAGATAACGACTCTGGAAATCATTGACAAGGACGAATCTTTCACGCCTCAATATCTCAAGTCATCATTAGGTGATAGTCCGAGTATAGAAGATATACGGAAGCACGTCAATGCAAGTGACGAGGAGTTAGCTCAGTATCAAGAAGAGAAGCGGAGAGAGAAGATTAAGAAAGAGAAGAAAGAGGCATTAGAGGCTGCTAATGAAGATGATTCTCAAGATACAAGTCCTTGTTGTCATACTTGCAAAAAAGAGGAGGTGAGTAGTTGTCGTACTATATATACACATAAGTCAATATATCAACTCACTACTTCTCTTCTCTCTTTCTTAGTGTGATATAAACCTCATGATGTTGAGAGAGATTCTCGAACACAAAAAGTTCTTCGAAGACGTCCTTGCCGCCGAAGCTTCAGATTCAACGTTATCACTTGAGGACTTTATCAGTATGGTAAAGGGTAGTAAGTTCGAGTTTCTTGGCACAACCTCGGAAAATGACGATATAATGCATCAGCTGATCAATCTTCAAGATGGGAAGAAGAAGACGCACGGCAAAAGAAACAAAAAGATACGTAAAACTTATAAAGAACAATGGGAGAGTAAACCAAGTCTGTATTTTGGTAATGCAGTATATGCAATAGTACGACGATTGGTTGGTGAATGCTATTACTGCCTGCGTAAGATTGGAAAGTATCGATCAGCAAGTGAACTAGCTGGTTGGCATGGTGATCATATGTTGTCGTATTGGAAGAAGATTGTTGCTTGTTCTCAACTAGCAAGACAAGGAAAGATATCCGAGTTGTTGATTGAGTGTATCAAATGTCGTCTTGTTTGTGGATTTTGTCACGATCAACACAATATAGAAGAATATGATGAGAAGATGAAACACAGTTCCCAGCTTAGTTATGATTTCAGTATGAACGGTCGGGTGAAGCATCGATCAGCAAGAAAGTCACTCGAATTGAAAGAAGTACGACTATTCATTCTAGAGCTCAAGATGAGAAGGGCATTTTGGACCGGACAGAATGCTTATATGACATGGGATACTCTTGAGTTTTTGGTATGGAAGTACTTTCGTGTTATTCTTACCAATCTTATACACTTCACACGGGATGACTGGATAATGGACAGAAACCTTGAGTCGACTGACCGTCATGAGTCAACCGACCGTAAAAATCGCCGGAAAATCGTTAACTTTACTATCATGAATATCATCAAGAAGCTTGGTGTCAAGTGCTGTGGCTGTGACGAAGACTTTATGAACAGAATCCCTGTCACAATGAGTGGAATTCATATGGATCATCGGGGCAACAAGAACTTTAAGCCAAGCGATACTATTAAGAGGAGTGTTGATATCATGATTGCCGAGTTGAAAAATGGTAACTGTGATCCAACATGTATCTTCTGCCATGGATATGTGACATTTTAATTAAGTTAAATCTATATTAGTCCAAAGGTGTTTAACGCCGCCCCCCGAAACATTCTGCCAATACTGTATCCTCTACAAATTCAAATACATGTGGTACAGCCTTTGGTATACAAATGAAATCATGCTTGCCATATGTTGTTATCTTTGTAGATCCATCTGATTGTAACGTCCATATCTTGACACAACCACTGAATATAAAATCACATTGTGTATTGGGATGTAAATCACCACTACGCAAGTATCCCTTCTTGGTATATAGTATGTTAATACGCTTGTCGTTTGCTTTGATATTGTGTATCTCACCTCGTTCATCGGTGTAGATTGATGGTGTGGGTATGCCTCTTCGTTTATGTGGATTAGGTGCCGTATCACTTGAATGATGCGGTATAACGTTTGGTGATGATATGAAGATTGAATCCGTACCGACTAGACGACCATCTTCTGGGAAGCGTGTTTTGGTAATCTCATGTTCATCATCTTCTTCTATTTGTTTATGTATTGATGGGTTTGTATTGTTGTCATCTGATTTGATACTTCGTGCTTTACCCCAATTATCATACAGACCAAACATCTTTGTGTAGACTGTTCAATTAATTGATGAATCAAGAGCTCTAAAAGGTTGCAACTAGAAGTATGAGTCGATAGCACTATAACTTTTTGTTGCAGTATATGGTATGTTGATGTTGTTTTGTCTCTTGCAAATTGCAAAGTCTCCAATCAAAGAATAGACAGCCTGTAGCTCAAAGGTTGAAATGTATCTCTCTATTGTACATCAGTTGAATCGTCGATTATAATAAATAACCCCCACATATGTACCAGTTGACGACGACTTACTCATCTCTACTCTAACATATTGTAATTTGATCAGCCTTTTTGAACTCTTTATGTCTTACAAAAAAAATCTCATTGACGTCATTTTGCCTCAACTTTTGCACAGGCATAACTCGATATCGATGGCAGTTCGTATACCGTCAGTATTGTCAGTAGATCAGTTTTCAACGCTCTTTCCACTGATAGTAGGCTGCTATTACTGTGATAATTGTAATTGAGATAATTAATTGCAAGATATACTACCACGAATAGAATACTACCCTGGTATCCTAATTATACACTCATAAAACTTTGAAGTTGAAGAATAGACCACATACGCGGAGAGATAGAAGATGAATACCATGAACAACAGTGATATAACAATATTATGGGCAACACAATCAGGACGTGCCAAGGCCTGTGCTCGTCGTACAATTCGCCTACTTCAATCTAAACAACAACAAGCATCAAGTGATAACAAACTTATTAATTTTCATGGATGTTGTTCATTCGATGAGTACAACTTTTTATCACTTGGTCAGCAACAATCAAACAATGATTTACACCAAACACAGCCAACAAAGAAACATACTCTATTACTATTCGTAAGCACCACAGGAGACGCCGAACAACCAAATAATATGACACAAACATGGAATTCACTCTTATCAAAATCATTATCCAATCAATACTACTCTAACATATCATTTGCATTATTTGCATTAGGTGATCGTTCCTACGGCCCCACTGCATTCTGTGCAGCTGGACGGAAATTAGCAACACGATTAGTACAATTGGGTGCTTTACCGATATGTCAATTAGGATATGGTGATGATGGGTCATTGAATGGTGGTGTTTTTGCTGATTTAGATGTTTGGTTGGAGAAGGAATTATTCCCAAATGTTGTTGTTGTTGCTAGTACTGTGAGTAGCAGTGGTGTGAGTATAGATGGGGCCGCTGCTGATAATGTTAGTGTTATGACAAATGGTCGGCAAGAGAACAGCTCATCATCAACATCTCTTTATCAAGTGAAAATTTTGCAATCTAATGATTATGAACTATCAGTTAGCAACAATATCATGGAAGAATGGCAAAGGAAGGAATATCAACAATCTTATTCTAAATACTTTGCACAGCTATGTCCTATAACTTCATATCAGTACAATGATCAATTAGAGAGACTAGAAACAAGCAGTAATGGTAGTGATAATCCTCCACTTTTGGGGGTTGTAACTGTCAATGAACGTATCACTTCAGATGATTGGATACAAAATACAAGACATATACGGATACACGTCACTGATAGTATGGGGAGTGATGATAAGTCCTCACAACATCATCAACATCACAATCTACCCTACCAAGCAGGAGATGTAGCAACAATCCTACCGAGTAATCCATCATCATTAGTTGAACGATTTATATCACTTTTACCTACATCGATTCGTAACTTGGCTGATGCTACATTACACATCTCATACAATCCAAATCAAACATCCACAACTATTATGAACCATCCATGGCCAACAATATGTACACTACGTGGTCTACTAACATATTGTGCAGATATACAATCTTTACCTGAACGTGAAGACTTGTATGCCCTAAATTCCTATTGCAATACTAAACAACATACTAATGGACAAGATCAACAAGACAAGTTAATATCATTAAGTGAAACATCCGGTGCGTCATTATATGGTGATTATATTATCCGAGAGAAGAGGAATTGGGTAGATGTATTGTATGACTTTGATTCTATATCAAGTTCGGTATTGTTGGGTGTGGAGGAGTTGTTGATGATATTGCCGAGTATGATGCCAAGACATTTTTCAATTGCTAGTTCTCCTTTATATATGAAACAGCAGTACCAACAACAGTTTGGATCAGGTAGTGATGAGGTAGAGTCGACGGCAGGGTTTGAGCTTGAGCTTTGTATAGCGATTGTGGAAGGATCGACACCATTAGGTCGGCCGTATACAGGATGTTGTTCTAAATACTTGGCATCACTTGTACCCAACCAAACAACTACGGAGGGAGAGTTGGGTAGTAGTAGTAGTAGTAGCAGTGTTGTACGTCTATGGATCCATCCTGGTAGTTTTTCAAAGCTGCCATTGGACCCGAGGATGATAGAAGAGAAGGGAGAACAACTAGACAATATTCCAAGTAGTAGGCAGTTCGAAACACCCATCATGTGTATCGGAGCAGGAACGGGTATAGCACCACTTCGTTCTCTCATATTAGAACGGGAAGCTCATATCGGTAAAGTATCATCTTCTACTAATGAACTAGTCAACAACACGACAACTACGAATACTGATGATGATGATGTAGATAATATACTGGTATTCGGTTGTCGTAAAAAGACAAAGGATTATTACTTCGGCAGTGAATGGGAGGCATTAACAAACAATAATCGATTACAATTAATACCAGCCTTTAGCCGTGATCAGAAGCATAAACTGTATGTCCAACGAGCACTTCGAGAGGCAAGCGGGGGCGAGTTAATAGTCAGACATATACTAGAACGGCATGGTGCTGTATACATAGCTGGCGGTTCGAAAATGGCAAGAGCTGTTAAAGATGAAATAGTAGAAGCATTAACAAATACATTGGATGGAGGTGAGAAGGATGCCAAACGATTACTAAACAAGATGAAACGGAAGGGATTGTTTAGTATAGAAGCTTGGAGTTAGTGAATATAGACTTGGTAAGTGTGGTCGTTGTTGCTTTAGAAAGATTGGAGCTTGAATAGGTCAAATCTAATAAGAATAATAATAATATAACTTATTATTACAGTCGCATTACTTTATTAAACTCTTACTCTAAACTCCTCATGCATCACTTTAACTTTTCGTCTCACACTACGCCTCTGAAGCATTCCTCTATCTTGTCATTATCAACTAATATCGGTAGAATGAACATATACATACTCCGTGCATACAGAACTCGATCCTTGTTTCTCATTAACATGCTGTGTTGTCCAGACTTTTCGTTTTCACACTACGCCTCTGTCCGTCACTTTTCTTTTCATCCTCTCAGACACTACTGAAGCATTCCTCATATATCCTTATACTTATTTCTCTTTCAATTATCATCATGTCCTTCTCATCAACGATCAGGATTATCTACACACTTCCCAATACGGGTTTCAGGGGTGCATCGTTCTACTTCAATTTCGCCGCCGCCGCAGAATTCTCCTGCTCCAGTACATGTCCCCAGAGGAAATGGGTTATTAGAATCCACTGTACACGAATTACCCGCAGAACAATCAAGTAATGGATCATTAGTAATACACCTTTGCGCTCTTACACGACAGGCTAAGAAGGAACGATCAATTTGTTAAGTAAGAAGAGAGAAAATGAAAAGGAGAACATAAAAAAAAACAATGAACCCCAAATATTACTCACCATTAAAAGGATAGCCAGCACAAACCTCATCAGAACAACAGGCGCATCCCAAAGCAACAGAGCCAGATACAGTAGGGCAATCAATTCCACAACCCGACTTTGACTTTTATAATTGCAATATTATAAAGTTAGGTAGAGTTTTAGTTAATAAGATATCATTTCAATAGAGGAACGAAAAGTATGATATGAACAGAGAATAATAACTTACCGACTTGGCAGAACTCTTAGCAGATTTGTCACTAGTTGGACCAGTACTCTTAGCAGATTTAGCAGCGCCACTGCCGCCGTTTTTGGATGCTTTTGCTGCTGAGGTTGGTGTATCATATGTCTCAAAGGCGCTGTTTTTTGCACTACTTACCGCCGCCGCCGCGGCCTTATTACTATGAACTTTCTCGGCAATACCATACCCCGAACCATATCCAATTGCAAGATTTACAGCAAATACGGCTAGGAGAAGAATGGCAACCTTTCCAATGGTCCTTGAGTACCAAGTTTTTTGTTGGGGTACACCATCGTCAACATTTTCATTTTCATCGTTGTCATTGTTATCATCGCGTCCGCCGCCCTCAACAATGGATGGATCCTCCTCCTCACGAAAAAGGCTATCAGGAGCTTCAACTTCTATTTCATCGGTCATATTAGTAGGCTACCTATAAATAGTGTGGATAATAGTATATTGGGCATGGTCAAAAGCTTGCATTGTCATTTGTCTCAAGGCGGGCGAAAATGCCAATGAAACAGTTTAAAATCAATCGAAGTCTTGCGTCAGGTATTTTGGCGATTGACTCCCCAAAGTAAGTAGCACAAGTGATACAAGAAGCAGCAAAGTCTATGTAGAATTATTCTATCTCTCCTCTAGAGATACATTCAACTCAACATCAACGGCAGTTCGTAGTTCGTATACCGTCTATATCAGTTTTTAACGCTCTTTCAATTAATCATAACAGCAGGAAAAAAGAAGAGAACCTAGCTTTTTTGAGATAAGATAGAGATGACAATAGAAGGGTCGGTAGCAGCACCCCAAGCAGCCACGGACATCAACGATGGTGGTATAGGGGGTATGTCTAGTGTCGACAACAGTAACAATCATCATCTAGAATCTCTTATACAAAGATTAACTCAACAAGCAAGAGTAGCAGACGAACGATCAATAGAATTAGCAGAACGAGTTGCATTGCTTGAGGAGGGTGGTGGCCATTGCAATTCAAACAATCACAACAAAAACAATAATATACAAGGGAATATAGATGATACAAACAACAATAGAAGACAATCTAAGCGTAAACTGAGAGTATCATTTCGAGATAATCAGCAATCAGATTCATATAGAGATGATACTACATTGACACGATCAATCATCCAACGAGCTAACTCTGATGATAATAACAATTGCGACAATAACAACAGTTCATCATTGAAACTAGTGACCGGTATACCAGAAGATAACAACAATAACAATGAAGGAGAAGAAATACTCTCCGATCGTATAACACTATTAGAACAACAACTCGAATCATATGCAGAAGAAAAGGATAATATACTACTAAATGATGAACGTAAATACTTATTACCCGAATCAACATTTAGTTTATTGGTAACACATCATCCAATATCAATACCATTTTGTTTCTCAGTGTTTAGTGTTACGTTATCGATTAGTTGTTTGGTATTAACATTGGCTAGTAGTATTAGTAAGGGTATGAATGGTAATCGATTGGGTATACCCGCGGGTGTTGATAAGACTGTTAGGGCTGCACAATTCCTTGGTAAGTTGGTTATATGTGTGTATTGTAGTGTTGTATTGGGATGTAGAGTGTGTGGTATAGTGTGTGGTATATATCAGAGATGCAAGATTTGTGTATATCTTGTGTTCAAAATAAAGTTTATGCACATCTTGTGTTCCTTTTGATTGAGGAAAGTTTATATATGCATATATATCTTGATGATTTCACTAATAGTGTCATACTGTGTATTGTTTCCCGGTTATACTTAGGTGCAATTGTAGGAGTATTAATGGAAGGTGAGCTTGATATGATATGATGTTGTTCAGTTTGTGTTGTGAATAGAAACATAATCTCTCATGACACATACCCCCACCACTTCTTTTGCAGATGAGATTCCCCAAGGTTTACAACTAATAGCAAATGCGGCTGGACATACATTGTTACTAAATGGACAAAAACGAGTTCAAAAGAGAGTTATTATATCATCAATCTTCCGTCTGGTGGTTGGGTACTTATTCCTGTCGAGTTTGTTCCTGAACATTGTGCAGAATAGCGATGTTATCGAAGTATTTTATGATATATTGGCATTAGAATTTGTTGAAAACATTGATGATACAACATTTGCCCTTGCCAAGAGAGGATTCTTTGGTAAGAGCATGTTAATGGCAACGAATCGAAAGTATCATCTACAAATGGCAGATAGAAGACGTTCGGTATTTCAAAGTACTACTTCTGGTTCAGTTAATGAACGAAGATTATCCTTCACGGGGTTAATAGCATCGAACAATCGAGTGAACTATCTAATTCGGTTTATATACTTCTTCAATGTTGCCGTGGTGTTGATTGGATTAGGATATATAACTCGATACAAGATAATGGGGCATATCGAGCTGGTACAATTCAAGTTCAATTTGAGGAGGTCATTTGGGAGGATGCCAATGTTATACTTGAGAGTGGTATAGAGCAACGTCTTCTCATTTATCCCTTCTTCAATGGTATCTACAAAGAGGATGGATCTTATAATGGCTATCCAAGGTATGTGGAAATGAACAAGAACGATGGTTTGGCTTTTAGTCCCTCCGCACAGCCAGGAGCTGAGTTTGTTTATTGTTCAGAGATTGGCAGCTGGATCTTCCGCCACCCGCACATTCTAACCCATCCCCCAGCTGAAGATGGTCTTTCCCGAGATGGTAATGAATGCGGTTGGCTGTGGACAAGTTATAAAACAGATGATTACAACATTCTTAGCACAAGTGAGGGGGCCTGGTCAGCCTGGATTGGTGAAGTAAAGCCGCTTGTTCAAGTATCTATTACCTCCCTCGAGTGTTGGGAAAGGTCAGATTGCAATTACAATGGAATGTGTATAGACAATGTCTGTGTTTGTGACGAGACACATCTCGGCGGAGCATGTGAATTTGAGTTGCCCTGTCCATCCCTCGTCAGGAGAGTCTGTGTGTTCAATATGAAGTCTCGGTGATTTGGATACTTCATTTGAACTTTGTGTATAAACAATGCCTTTATTTGACTGTCTTGCAAACCAGATGCACTAACGTATGTTACAATCTATCTCTCTTCATCTTCATAAACCGCGAAACGCGCATCTTTCAGTGAGAAAGCGCATGATATATACGGTAAGGACAATGATGTATCACATGTTTACTGGTTGTTCACTATCATCTGACTCATGTGTCATCTTCTCCGTCACTAATAGATTTGGATGTTGGTATGCAATGGGAACAAGAGAACCCTATTACTGAAGTCCTGGGCAAGAGTGTATACAATCATCCGCTATATATCCAAACTGGTTTAAGCGGCGATCCTTATGATATGAGACTTTACAAGTAAGTTACCAAAGTTATGATTTAGTATTCAGTATCAAATTTAGAACTTATCTTCCTCTTTCTTCCATACCCATATCAGAATCCTCGAAAAGGAAAAGTCAGATCAACCATCTACTCAACCGTCTGGACAACCTTCTTTATCGAATGAACCAAGCCAATCCCCTACGGTTATGCCTACAAAGCTTGCTGTAGGACCTGGACTGACGAATGTAACTCCACAACCTACATTAGATTATCCAAATGACGCAGTAGGAGGGTACTTTGATCCAATGCCAGGTCCGCCTCCGCCAGAGGAAGACTATGTAGATGACTTTTATCTCCAGCCAGATCAACCAATACATAGTCAAAATGAATATGACACAGCACCTGACTTTGCTGATTGGGACGACTTCTTTGAGAGTCCAGGATTGCATGATCTTAACAACATATTGAAGAATTACTCAGTAGTCATTAGCTATTCAGGTTCCCGTTTCTATGGTACAATCGTAGATCCTAATATATCAGTTGATGAGCTCTTTCCTCAGGATTATCATGGTAAGCATGTCATGTGACGTCATTTGTGTATAACTCAGTTCACTAGCACCTCACCCGCCTCCCTCACTCTCCTGGTTTGATCGACTTAGCCTTCTGGGATGAATCATTTAATATCAATCGGACTTTCATCATTAGTGATATAAGCTACACAGCTTCTGCACCAGTAGGGGTCGACTGGTTCGAGATGAGGAGGCGTGTAGATAGTTCTCTGCTAAACCCAAACGTCGAGTTCTCATACGGTCCGTACGGAGCCATGATTCCGATGATGGATTATGCGTGAGTTAAGATATATATCATATCACACTCTTGTCCATGTTACATTTCATGCATACTCACACTTCTACTTTGAATCTATCTATTGTACAGCGGCACTGGATTCTTTCACTGTCTCGATGAAACCCCATCTCCGAGTATGTCACCATCGGTGTCTCAACTTCCGACGACAGCACCTTCGTCTTCTCTATCTCCAACAAAAGAATGTCAGCCGATCGAGGTTACCATCTTGTTTGACGACTATCCTTCAGGTACTTCATGGTACATATCGAAGATTGCCGATGTCAATGGAATCTATTTAGATGAGACCGAGATTGTTGAAATGTCCGAGGATTTTTATGATGTTAATCCACAGTCCTTGAAAGTACAAACTGTGTGCTTATATGACGGAGTTTATGAGCTCACAATTCAAGCTCAGCTTTGGAATGGTATTGCCGAACCAGGATATTATGTCATAACATCAAATGGTGAAGAAATCAAACGTGGTGGGACATGGGAGTATACCGAAACAACTGAATTTACTATTCCAGCGACGTCCACCAAAGCTACGTCTGAGCAACCACCTGTTGATGATTTAGATGATAATACTACTCAGATATCAGACGATTTAATAACGGCTTTTGATGAGGTCACTGACCAAGCAGCTAATCAAGTACCTTGGGATGATGAAGTTCCAATAGAAAATGTAGTGGAGGATGAGCCATTTAGTTGAGAGATGTTTGTCTTTGTCTTGATGCCTGTTCTATCGCACATATCTTATGAGCTTAAATATAAGATAATGTTTTGAAGACTGTAGTTCATTATATCTAATTTCATATACTAAAAAGGATTGTAGGACAACTCTACCTCAAAACAGCAACACAAAAAGCAAATGTGCATATGTAAGATGTGAGCAATGTTTAGGGTAGGTATCCTTTAGGATACCGATGAATGAGCAATACATACACCCGCATTGTAAATTGTAGAGTAGTAATAAGCCTCGCTAAAATGAGCTTAGGGTACCAAAGGAATTTTCGACCTTCCACGTGGAATATATTGGCCAATTTTCTTAGGGGCTTCTTAGTAAAAATTTGATTTGCATCTTCTGTGAGTAGTAGATTGATATTGAGATAATCAAAGGTAGCAATACTGTTTCTAACCCATTTTTACATGTAGAATCCATTTCTGCCATCTATTTGGGGCTCAACAAAACCTAGGACCTTGCATTTTGTAGTGGCTCACCACTATAAATGGCCCCTCTCATAACTCAGCCCCTGCCTATTGCAATATATTGTTTGAACATTGTTTCTAGGCCAGTTTTGCATGTAGAATTCGTTTTTGCTATTCCTTAGGGGTGAAAATCAGTCTAAATGGTGTAATAAAGGGTCAAAGTTTTGACTAAGCATTTTAGATACAAAATTTTGGCAACTTTTAATAGGCCGAAGCAATACAAAATATCTTACATACAGCTTCCTAATACATTATAGAAGAGATCTGAGTGGTTTAATAATGTAATATGACCATTATTGATGGAGATATGCTAGGATTAGTGTTTAACATTGAAAGGTTTTTAGTAACAATTTTCTCTTGAATATACCTTTGTAAGTCAAAATCATTTCAATTTTTGGGACCCTAAGAGTTGGTCCAGCAAGGCTTATAGTTTAAGTTTGTGTCTTTGGAGATTACGAGGTGGAGATATGCTGTTTATACCACCAAACTCTCAAATAATAGCTCATAGTACTTATTTGGATCGATTTGGACTAAGGAGTGAGTGCCGATAACGGGAGAAAAAGATAGATTGACAATTTCCATCATTTTTATTTTATGTTGATGCACCTTCTTATCATTACCATCGACTACCACGAAAAGCTGTGCTTTACGACCGCGTGATATCAATACCAAACTTTAACAGAAGAAGACGATATAGTCACGACAATAACTGATTGCATTGCAATTAGATCATATCGGTCCTCATCTCGACAGTCGAGTAGGCAAGAATGATACGCCTTTGATTATGATTATTAGTGCTTGGGCGCGTAGAGATATAGTTGGCTGGTGATACTGCTCAAAAGGGGAGGGTAATAACAATGCAATAAGTACTAATGACAATGTAAACGATACTTTTGACTGCCGCATCGCAACAGCCATGCCGAATAGCCATAAAAATGATGAAGAATTTCAATTACAATCCTCGATGCTACAGATACACAACAACAGTACCATAATATGAGCAGATTATAATCTAGATTATTCTGTAGTCAATCCATACTACCATTATCACCGGACGAATCTATATAGAATACAAACAGTAGAAGAAAACCACATCAGCCCAAATTTGCCAATTAGGACATCTCTAGAGAGAGAGGCCGCGTTGCAATGTTACACAGTTGATTGGGCGGCACATGTTGTTACAACATCTTTTATTTATGGGTTGACAATAATCCGGTGTATTCATGGTTGTTATTGAGCATTATAGTGCGGTGGATTCGTGTTAAGTGCACATAATGTGAGTGCCTCGAGGGAGCACCTTTCCTTTGAGATTAGGGCCGGCAGCAAGTATAATATGGTATACACGTTCATTAGTAGTAAATCTTATGAGGATATAGTAGATTGACGGAGGTACTTATTAAGGCTGAAGTGTTGAATCGATTGACATAAATTGGATTAATTGCAATTGGCGTTCAATCCTTGGTGAGTCGGTGTAATCAGTATTGGTTAGTAATTACATTGACATTAGTTACTGGGGCCGTTGGTTCTTATGAAGTGGACTATCATCCGGTGCTTCATTGGTATTGGTATTGTCTTGAGTATTGCAATAACCATCCAAATAAAGAGAAAGGATTACCGCCATAATATGATTAGAAGTAAAATGAATCGGCAGGAAGTTATGATTGTTTAGTTGGGTATACAGCCAACCACAGCTGAATACAACCGCTGGTTATAAGAATATCACGCTCTTCTCTTGACACTTCTCCATGTCCAAACTATGCACGATGGCACGGCTTATTAATGTGTGTATGATGCAGTATTATTTGGTATCCTTCGGGCTTGACAAGCAAGACAAGCTGTTGTCTAAAATCCTACTCGTGTTAACTACTCGTGTTACAAAATGAAAGGAGTGTCTGGATTGTACCAACGTCTCGTTATAAAATGATGTGTATGATTCCAGATACAATACAGCCACTATGTTGAGTTGGTTTCATTTTGAGTCGGTATCCTAATAGTGGTATGTATCAGTCATTGTGTCAGATGACTGTTGATGTGAAATTCTTCACATAGTGCCAGAATGTGGCCGCTGTAATTACGTCCTTACATGTGCTCGTGATATGATCAGAGTAGCCGTGCAGTTTTTGGTACCCAAGCAGTTTTGTCAATTTGTGGGGGCAGGTGGGGGCAGGTGTAATTTATGACCTCACAACAGGTCATTTGACTAGACATTGTGATATGAATACCGTGAAAGACAAAATTTTCAAAATTTGCAGCAGCCCGGTATCCTCCATGCAATCTTTTTTGAGTATTCAGACACGGACTCAATGGTCATTTACGAATAGTTAGATTGGCTCGAGTCACTCCAATGGGCTCGAGTACTATATTGATCAGCCAAAGACGAATTGAAAATGCCTACGATTATTTTGCATTCACGCTAGACTTATTCACGAAAGAGTTTGATACACATGGGATTGAGCAGTTGTGCCATTCAGTTGTGCCTATCTTCTGCCCATAAATTACAATTCATCATCATTTGATTATCAAAAGTTATCAACATCAAACATCATTGCAATACTACATCCAAGGCATATCAAACTACAAATATATCAAACAATAATAATAATGAAGTTCTCATACTACCAATTCATCCTTGCTTTAGAAGCTGCCTCCCTCGTTTCAACAACAATGCCATCTGCAGTATATGCTCAGAAGAGTGGCCGCCACCTCCGTAACCGACGTGATATCATTACATCTCCTCCCGAGTACAGTGCCACCACAACCACCAATAACGATCTTCGTCGGCTGTCTAATTCTAATACTCAAAGCTGTACTCTCGGCCTTGAGGATGTCATGCCCCTCTTCGATGCTCCTCATTCATCTATCAAGGATCATGTATTTACTTGTGTCATGAACCCCGAAGACGAAGACACTACTTATCATCCTGGACATATGTTCGATCTTGATATGGATGCTGATGATGAGGAATTCCTCGAGAAGCAGCTCTTTGACGATGGTACGATCATCCCAGGTCAATTCAAGTTAGATGTTCAAGGATTGGAATATGATGAAGAGAAGATTTACATCCCCAAAGGTTGGGGAATTGCATCTAAGATTAGCAATGGTACGAAGAAGAGTCCTCCATGGAAGAGCAACAGGCTACGTCATCATGCCCAAGATAATAACATCTACGAAGATCGAAACTTAAAGACTGGTGATAGGAAAGTCCTCGTTGTTAAAGTTGTTACTCCAGAGGTTATTGACCCTATTTATGGTAATGTAACATGTGCCGCATCTCAACTTCCCGAATCACCTGCTGAGATTAGCAGTATCATCTTTGGTGAGGGTCCTACCGGCATTGCCAATAGCAATGTTAATATGAAGGATCAGCTTAGTGCATGTAGTTTCGATAAGCTGAACATGATCCCTACTGATGGTGACGATCCAATCAATGCCCCAGGAGTTATTACACTTGATATTGAAGTATCGTTGTGCAATCATCGTAATAGATTCAGAGACGATGCTAAGTTAAAGTTGGAAGAGAAGTTGGGACGTCCTGTGACAGAAGTATATGATCATGTGATATTCTTAATGGAGAAATGTGTCCAGAATTGTGGTTGGGCGGCATTTGCTGGATCCAATAGTTGGTACTCGTTTTATCAGAATATCAATTACAAGGTAGGTACTTTGTTATGTTCATATGTATGATCGATTGATGACCATTGAATGTTGTGCATATGGAGGGGTATCCTCTGATAACTCCTCTTGCCTTTAACTAATCCTTCTCTCCCATCGTGTCTTTCTATTACAACAGATTCCCGCAGTAGTCATGCATGAGCTTGGGTGAGTATTGATGTGCCCACTTATTGACTTTGTACTAAAGATCACAATCTCATATCTTCTATTCTATTTTCAATTTCACATTAGACATAACTTTAATCTAGCACATTCGGGTGGACTCGACGGCAGCAAATACACTGATAAGACAGGATTTATGGGTAATCCTGCTCATGCTTCTGGAGCTCGTTATGCAGGAAATCTCTGTTACGATGCAGCCAAGGTAAGTCATACACCCCCCTGCCTATTCCAATAGAGGATACCGATACATAATTTTTGCACACATGATATGTCATCACTCATAAACGATCTATATTTCTTTATCCTTCACATCACTTCACTGAACAGAGCTGGCAACTTGGATGGTATAACGATCATGATCTCACTCTCTATCCCGAAAACGAATCATCTAACTGGGGTACTGTCAAAACGATGGTAGGGATTGCAAATTACGACCAAGCCACCTCGAATACGCCAGTTCTTATCAAGCTTGAGACCGGATTAGCTGAAGATTACTTTATCAACTTTAACCGTGCTACTGGCATCAACCAGCAGAATGTTCAGGCGGATGATGAAGTGACCATTGTAAAAGCTAATGCAGATACAAAATCCCAGAGTTACTTACAGGCTACATTACTAGAAGATGAATCTCACACGATCGTTGGCTTGGGTAAGGCAAATGGTATTGTTGTGAAGTTACTAAGTATCGACAAGACGGATCCCGATTTATGGAAGGCTGAGGTGTTTATTGGAACTGACCAGGCGGTAAGTGTTTACATTGTTCATCTCATGACACTCTTAGTATCCTCTCTCATCCTCTCACATACCAAATCTTTTCATCATTCATCACATATAGACTATACCCGGAACCACCACCCCACAACCAACACGCAGCCCAAGTACATCTCCTACATTATCACCATCGACATCTCCAGTTACGGCAGAGCCTTCGAATTCCCCATCAAAGGGACCTTCTTCGAGCCCAAGTCAATCTCCCTCGCTGAGCCCAAGTAAGGGGCCAAGTAAGGCTCCACAACTCAACCCAACAACGGACAGTCCATCCACATCACCTTCGGTGCATCCTAGCAAGGCTCCTTCGAATTCTCCTTCTGATCAGCCTTCGTCACAACCAACAACGTCAATGCCCACTCTATCATCATCAAGCATGGCTCCGACATTATCAACTACGACTCTAGCTCCAGTCGTAACGAAAGAACCAACTTCCTCTCCCTCTTTAGAGCCGACTAGCTCACCATCAAGAGTGCCCACTTCAATCCCAAGCCAATCTCCATCAGCAAGCCCTTCCCAATCTCCTACGACGGAAGTAAGTACATTTGAACACATCTTATGCGCATTTTGATTTTGAGGATACCGATATAAATTTTCAACTCAACTCTCTGCCTCTACTTTCTCTACTCAATTCTCACAGCCTACATCAAGCCCAAGCCATTCGCCTACTTTGTCTCCTACGGACTATCCGACAGCAAGCCCCTCTCATTCGCCTACGAAGGAGGTAAGTCGTCATTTGTTGAACACATCTTTCATGTCCTTTTGAGAATAAAGGATACCGGTATAAATTTTCAACTCAACTTTCTGCTTCCACTCTCTCTCCTCTCATTTCTCTAGCCGACTTTAGCACCCTCAAGGGCACCATCTACTTCCCCTTCCGCCAGCCCAACACAATCTCCAACAACTGAATCACCAACGTATGGATCTACGCCAGTTCAACAGCATTACACAGCCTGTGGATCAAGTAGACAAAGTTGTGCAGGAAGGACTGACTTAGCCGATGCCGAAGAGCTACACGAGGTGCGATGTTGTTCAGAGACTGATCTTGGTAATGGATGGAACAAACGGTCAGGTTGTGATGTTTGGGGCGAATCACACATTAATGGAGTATGTCATCGTGGGAAGACTTATACAGAAGCTGTTGATATTTGCACTTCTGTTGGGGCACGTTTATGTACCGCTCAAGAACTATTAGATGATTGTCCACGTGGTACCGGGTGTAACTTTGATCGAGATATGAATTGGAGTTCAACCCCAGGTATTGAACAAGAGGTAACTGAGTATGAGTATGAGGCAGAATACTACTCGAAAAGTTCGGGTGTATCAGTCAAGACACAACATGCTGGATATACTGGTAGTGGGTTTGTCGACTACGGCGGTTCAGGTACATATATCGAGATTAATAATGTTAATGGTGGATCTGGAGGTGTATGTTCAATCAGCACAAACTATGCCAATGGTGGAAGTTGGACTCGTAGATGTAAAGTGAGTGTGAATGGTGTCGATCAGCCAGGAGAATTATCATACCAACCAACCGGAGCATGGAATAAGTGGGCAGATTCAAATACTCTTCAAGTGAATTGCAACCCTGGTACCTCCAATACAATTAGGATTACGGGTATTACCTCTGGGCCTAATATGAACAAGGTGATGGTTGCCGTGCCTTAAAAAGCTGTTGTGGAGTAGGATTTCATAATGTTAACTTGATAGGATAGGAGGAGAAAGATGACGAAGTGAAGAAGTAGAGACTACTGTATTGTTATTTGATTAATTGTTTGTATATAGAGTATAAGATCTAATGTTAAATGAGATATCTAAACTGTCTATTCATTCACTATCTCAAATTGTATGACCACTCTACTCCTCTTTTTTCCCCTTCCGTATCCCAAAAGTGGCGTAGACTTGCTATACATTGAGTTTAGACTAATTTGACTGCCCTAAAAGACTGATACGACCAGGGTATACTTTCCTCTTCATAGAAGTGTAAACCAGTATTGACTTCCTCATCCCCTGAACCATCCATCGATGACATTGTTGCCAACAAGTATGGAGTATAAGCACCCCTATACGGATCAACCGTACCCATATTATCATTCTGATCTGTTCTGCAATATCCTGGATCTACTGAATTGATTTTCATTTGTGGATAATATTGCCGTGCTAAGATCTTTGTTAATGCAATAATGCCGACTTTACTCACTCCGTAACATGTATTAGGCCATCCTTTAGTGATATGTGTACCATCTTTGACATTTCTGACAAAATCTTGCATTAGGTTTGTTAATTGGGGTATTGTTAATGTATCCGATGTGAATGTATCAACTAGGTTTTGTGATATTTTAAGATTGATAACCTTCCGGCAGCTGATGCAATGTTAATTATACGCGGTGAATCAGACTTTTGCAATAGAGGTAGGAATGATTGTATAACATTTAATGTACCAAAGTAGTTTGTATCAATTGTAATATCGGCTTGATCTTCGAATGTTGTATATTCTACTTTGTCGTATGATGTGGGAGAATTGAAACATATCGCTGCATTGTTTATTAGTATGTCGAGAACACCGTTGTATTCCTTTTCGACCCAATTTGCAGCTGCTTCAATTGATGTTGGATTTGTTAGATCTAACGGTATTGGCAGTAGGATGACATTGCATTCTTCCTCATCATCATTGTTATTGCAACTCTTTAAATCTCGAATTGCCTCTTTTCCTAGCTCGAGATTACGACATGCTATTAGTACGGTGTAGCCGGGTTCCTTGCCGATACGTCGGGCTATTTCTTTCCCTATGCCCTTATTTCCACCTTGTAGAGTATGAGATGTTATATAACGTGAGAATGAAGTTAAAAGAGTTTAGATAAGAAGAAGGTGCATATTCCATCGTGTGCACATTTTTGAGACTCTAAAAGATACTACTCACCTGTAACGAGAGCCAGCCGCTGTTTCCCCAATTCAGCAGAGAAGCTAGTGGTTTGTTTATATCATTGTTTGCAGAACTAAAACGAGCAATAGCAGTTTGGGTAGGGGGTGTAGTAAGGCCATATCATCATTGTGCACTATCATAAATTTTATGAGAGTGTAAAGGCCTGTTCTTAAAGATACCTACAGAGAGGTTCAGAATGGACCTTAGCAATTAGTATGTACTAACTGAAAGTGGGGCGGCTACTATGTTTATTCTACTGGGGTGTAATTCCACCATTCTATTATCATAGATCGATAAGTATCTATTATAAGGTTCTTTACTTGCCCATTCTTATTTGTCGGCGTGTTTGAAGATTTTAGGTGCATGCACCGACTAAATCTCACAAAACGAACACTTCTTCTTGCTCCTAGAGAGAGTTGTTAGTTGTTGCTATTCTAAACGTGATTAGTTAACAATATCATTCTCGACAATATCAATATTATTAATTATTACATATTGAATTATACTGTATTTACGGAGACGAGTTGCAACATAATACTCCGACATTGCAATAAAGAATCAAAGACATAAATTATTAGATAGACAAGAATGAGTGACGAAGGCGATAATACATCGGTATTTATTTACAATGGAGTTGGTGAGGTACCGGAGGATGTTACATATGTTAGGGTAAATCCAACTGTTACCTTTCTTCGTAGGGCATTCGATAATCGACCAAATTTGGAAGAGGTTGAGTTACCCGAGGGGCTGGTAAGAATTGGAGATAATGCATTCTCCAATTGTAAGAACTTGAAGAGGATCAACCTCCCATCTACTTTAGTTCGTATTGGTAGATATGCATTTAGCAGTTGTATTGAATTAGAAGACATTACTTTACCAGATGAGCTTCAACGATTGGATGAAGGGGCGTTTTACAATTGCCTGTCTCTGCAACAAATCAACATTCCTCCCAATCTCAGAGCAATAAGAGAAGAAACATTTATGTATTGTGAAAGTTTAACTGATATTATATTTTCAGAAGGTCTTCGAGAAATTGAGAAAGATGGATTTAGTAGATGTAGTTCGTTGGTATCAGTTACTCTCCCATCTTCTTTGAAAGTTATTGGGGTAGACGCATTTCGAGGAAACGAAGTATTGAATCAGATTCATATGCCTGACTCTTTAGAATCTATCGACCGTAAGGCATTCGAGGATTGCAACTTTTCACACTTCCGTATACCACCTCAAGTTACTACTGAGGTGGGCATTAGTATTTTGGAAAGTAATTACAGCTTGGTCTCCCTTGAGCTGTCTGAAAATATATTAGAATGTACTGCCTCTGCACAAGAAGTATCTCTGAGAAATGTTTCATTACCACCTGATTGTAGAATTGGTGAGGTTGCAGACGAATTTGATTCGTTAGAAACATTTCCTGATAATGACGCTTACGATACTGTTGATGATGCAGATACTGATGACATAATATTAGATGCATTACAACACAGATTTGACGATTTACCTATACACAAGATATGTTACTATCAGTCGTATCATGATAATGAAACTACTATGCAATCCCTCAAACGGGAAATCAACCCCTGGACATCAAAACCTCCTGGCCAATTGAGTACAACGGGTAAACAACAAGACTATCTTGGTATGACACCTCTTCACATATTGGCATGCTCAACCAAACCAACAATTGAAATGTATCGATTATTGATTGAAAAGTATCCCGAAACACTAATAATGAAAGACAAGTGGGGAGATATTCCTCTACTATACGCCATATGGTGTAGTGCACCTTCGGAAGTAGTTGATTTGCTAGTAGAGAGTTACAAGTCGATGCACCCAGATTATGAGTTTGATTGGAAGGGCATGATTCTGACATTGGTCAAACGACGTGTACACCTGGCCAACATTCAGACCTTGATCAATACACAGCAGGAAAGCTTCCCAAACCAAAAGTATGATATGCAACAAGTTGTGAAGGAATCGGCAGTACTTGACAAGAAGCAATGGGCGTTTCAAAATGGCAAATACACTCGAATTGAAACTTTCAGGTACCTGTTCCAAGTAAGTATTACAAAAAGATTAGATTTGTTGGGTATTGGTAGATGGCGTGAGGAATTGGAAAACAGAGTTAGCTCTCTTCCTAGGTATGGACTGAGGGTATCAAAAAGAGAAGAAGACACCAAAGCTGTATACGATAGACTTTTCACTTACGAATCTATCAAAGAGGCCACCTCGGTACTTGAGCTTGCTTTATGGAAGACAAAGATCGATGATAGTCGTAACAAGAGGACAAGAACTGAAGAAAATGATAGTTACAAAGAACAGTGTCGTATCAATTGTGGTGCTGATATTATCATTAGGAACGTCCTGCCTTATCTTTGCCCCAGGCCATTAGTTGCCATTCCAGTGATTCCGAAACGAAAGATGACGAGAGTGAGGTTCTAGTTTTCTAGGGGGCAAGAGGAAGAGGTTCATCCTATCTTTAATTTTAACTATCTCAAAATTGATGACCAGAGGGTTTACTCCTTAGACACAGGATGTTTCTTAGAGTATGAAAAGAAGGGACCGCATGCCTGGGAAATTTACGGCTCGGGGTAACTATTACTCATCATTCGACCTGTTGATCACATACAGATGTGTACTTTTTTCTTAGTACCCAGAAAGAGTTTTCCCAACATGAATATTCAAAACTAATAATTGCATGAGAAAGAAGTAAGAAGTGAATGATTGCAAAGTATTGACGGCCGGCGCGAGAGAAGAGTTACTACATCATATAATGGTCATAATATACTACTTCATTTCCATCTGCTTTATTATACATACAAATCATAACAACTTAGTGCATAGTTTTTGTTGTTGCAATACACAAAGGTTGAGAAAAGTTGACACATCTTATGCACTTTCCTTTCCTTCATTATTCAGTTCATCCATTGATAACGACAATGGGCAACCATATGATAGAACTGCTGCCACTGCCAGTAGCAAGAATGGTAGATATAGAAAACGTGTACGGAACAAACAATCATCATGGCCATCGTACTATCAACCTATTGAGCAAGCTACCTCATCAAGCAATAAACAAGAAAGAAATGGCAACGAGGAATATCAAATACAGAAATGGTTACTATCATCAACTACATTGCTATTAGGTGATGATTTGACATTTCAATTGATTAATGGTGAGACTAATACTAGTACATCTATTGATGCCCCCGCTTATTTGAATAGCAGCAATCGGCAGCAGACATTAGATAATTTTGATACCAAAAAAGAATATAGAAAGCATGCAATATCAACTATGCAATCATGGTGTCAATGGATAATACAATGTTCAACTGGTCGACGAAATAGTAGAAGAAGTACTAATAAATATCAATTGACATATGGTTCGATTAAGTGCAGTCCAGTGAATGCTGCTAAGATTGTTGATTCTATATTGTTTAGGTTGCTGAATGTTATTGATATAGAAGAGGGAGAAGTGGATACAGAAGTAGATCAAGGGAATGATACAACATTACTTGAACTGATTCATATTGCAATTACTGCATGGTCAAATTGTAAGAATAGAGACGGGGTTGCTGTTAATCGTACAGAGTATTGGTTACAACTGTTACAACACAGACAAACAACAAATTTTACAGATGATAATGATCTGAGGTTGTATGAAGAGTGTTATCGAGGTGTCATTCGAGCATGTATTAGTAGTCACGAGTATCAACATTTGGAAAAGGCAATTGGATTGCTTGATGATATGAGGGATGGACATCATCGACTCTATCCAACGGCACAAACTTGTAATTTAGTTCTATATGGATTGGCAAATTGTAAACCATCCACAAAGAATGCCAAGCAGGCAGAAGATATACTCAAGAACATGAAATATGATTGTCAAGAGAATGAATTAAAGTATGCCTATAGACCAGATACTAATACCTTTCGTCAAGTGATTACGGCATGGAGTAAGAGTGAAACAACTGACGAAGCTGCCATGAATGCACGTCGGATATTAGATCAAATGCTAACTGATTATCCATCATTAGATCCAGATGCAAGTACATTCAATGCAATAATGACATTATACTTACAACTTGGTCGGAGGAAAGAAGCCCTTGCTATATTTGATCAAATGTGTTCCTTACAACAATCTGGTAGGAAGGGTACCAAACCAGATTTATACTCTATAAACTTGATGCTTAATGCCTTGAGTCAGCAGCCTCCATTTTGTTCATCAGAGGAATTACAAAAGGCCGAAGATGTATTAGATGTTATACGAGAGAGCTTCAATGTAGCCCCGGACGTACAATCATATAATATCTTGATCGATAGCTGGGCCAAGAGTAATTTACATGAGGCTGCAGAGAAGGCAATTCTTCTTCTTGATATTATGGAAAGACGATGCCGTCTTGAGCCAAGTATAGCCCCCGATTGTTATACCTATACAAGTGTCATTAATGCAATATCAAAATCAAAGCACCATAAGAAAAGAGGCTCATGGGCTGAGGAGATCTTTCAACGTATGAAATCTTTACACTCCCAAGGGCTAATTACAAACGAACCGACTATACCGGTATACAACGCCCTCCTTAACGCCCTCATCACCTCCGAAGAGTTTGGTTCAATTGAACGTGCATGGATAGTGTTCACTGAAATAATAGAAACGACTGATATAGCGAATATAAGGACATACAATACCATGCTCAAGGGCTACTCCACATTGATCAGGAATAATGATGGAGAAATCATATCCTACTCAAGACCAAAGCAAGCAGAACAACTACTTGATCGAATGGAAATTTCATACTATCGTGAGACATCGGATATTGTTCCTGATAAGTATAGCTATACGACGGTTACCAGTGCCTATGGTAGAAGTAATGTCAAGAGAAAGGCCGCAAAGGCACATTGGGTATTGCAACGTATGATTGATGCTTATCAAGATGGCAATAACTCGAAAGCTAAACCGAACACGTATGCCTTTAATGCTGTGTTAAATGCATGTGCTCATACACGGTATCCCGAAGAGAAAGTGGAGGCATTTACAATCCTTTGTTCAACCTTGATTCTGCAAAGGAAATGGGCAAAGCCTGATCATACAACATATGGCATCTTTCTCCAAGGTTGTTCTCGACTATTACCAAAGAATGAAACTAGGAAGTGGCGTGTAGTTGAGACTGTCTTCAATTCTTGTACAAAAGAAGGACAGTGTGGTAGCCTAGTATTATCAACTTTGAAGCAACAACCAGAACTGTACGAGGCATTAGTTGGAAGGTTCCTAACGGATGATGGATTAGAGATTCCCTTACAATGGAGAAGAAATATATCCAGTAGGAAGGATAGTGCCACCTCTCGATAACGTTGGATGGTTACAACAGATTTCTGTGCTGTGTTCTTCTAGGGAAGGCTATGAGTATGCAGCTTTCTTCTAGGGAGGAGTGAGAAACTAGTTGTTAGCATTCTCATTTTGCATTGAGGAGCTCGGTTCCGATTTTCATTCAATAGTTTTGGTGCCATTGCAATCGGTTAGGGCCCTAAACAAATCCAATCAATAATGAAACTTAAGTATGTGACTACTGCCACTGCCACCATAATGGTGAGCATTACTAGCCTTGGGAAAGAGCAGCAACGCAGATTGCTTGTTACTGGAGAATCAGTAAGCTCAATAAAGAATAGTATACCATATGTTCCATTGAGACAACGTGTGCCAATAGCAAAGAAGAAGAATTGTAAGTGAAACATGTATTGATCAGAACATATCGGTTCCATTTAACAACTTATCTTGTTTCTTCCAAATAGTCTCCATAATTCTACAAAATAAAGAGCAAAACATCTTGCCTGTCACTGACAAAGAAAGAGCAACAAAGCAGTCAAAGAAAGTTTCAACAACTAAAACTAAGGAAACAAATCAGTCAAAGTCAGAGAAAGTTTCAACTAAGGAAACAAAGCAAAGCAAGTCAGGTAGTAAAGCAGCCAGGGAGAAAGTATGTTCTGGTGAGGAACGTATCGAATGTGGCAGAGGCAAGAGATTGCTGATATGTCTTCATGAAAGAGATGGAAGCAATGGTAGGGCAGTATGCATGAAGGAGAATAGAATTCTAGACCATCTAAGGAGCCACCCAAATGATTATTGTGGTAGATGCAACCAAAATGAGGTTCCTACATCATCTCCATCAAGGAGTCCAACCGTAAGTGTTGAATTGATTAATAGATGTATATGCTCATCATTTAATATCTGTTCATTCCCTTTCTTCAGACTAATCCTAGTCAGAGTCCAAGCAGGTCACCCTCGATTGCCCCTCAGCCGGTAACAGACCTGAATTGGGCACAAGTAGGTGTTGATATTGATGGTGAGAATGCCGATGATAGATCAGGTAATGCTTTAGCTATGTCTGCGGATGGGTCAAGAGTAGCCATTGGAGCGAGTGGCAATGATGGAAATGGTGACAGATCTGGCCATGTTCGTGTGTATGAGTTCAATGGATCAAGCTGGAGTCAAATAGGTCAAGATATTGACGGCGAAAGTGTTCAAGATGAATCAGGCAGATCAGTCTCTTTATCATCAGACGGCATGAGGGTAGCCGTTGGAGCACTAGGGATGGAAGGAAATAGTCCCCAGGCGGGCCATGTTCGTGTGTACGAGTATGATGGATCAGACTGGGAACAACTTGGTCAAGACATAGATGGCGAGAGTGCTAATGATCAGTCAGGCTATTCTGTTTCTTTGTCATCGGATGGGTCAAGAGTAGCCATTGGAGCGAGAGGCAATGATGGAAATGGTGACAGATCTGGTCATGTGCGCGTGTATGAATTTAATGGATCAGTCTGGTCACAAGTAGGTCAAGATATAGATGGGGAAGATTCAGGTGATGATTCAGGTCATTCTGTTTCCATATCGTCAAATGGAAATATATTGGCTATTGGTGCACCAGATAATGATGAAAATGGAATTTGGTCTGGTCATGTTCGTGTGTATGAATATGACGGATCAGACTGGGCACAACTAGGTGGTGATATTGACGGTGAAAACTCTAATGACGAGTCAGGCTATTCTGTTTCATTGTCTGCAAATGGGTCTAGAGTAGCTGTGGGGGCATTCCTTAATGATGGAATCAATGGTTCCAGCTCTGGTCATGCACGTGTTTATGAGTTTGATGGATCAAGCTGGGAACAACTAGGTCAAGACATAGATGGCGAGAGCGCTGGCGATAGGTCAGGTTCTTCTGTTTCTATATCTTCAGATGGAAAGAGGGTAGCTGTTGGTGCACCACATAACGAAGGATTAAATGGTCCTTACTCAGGTCATGTGCGCATATATGATTATGATGGATCAACATGGAGTCAAATAGGTCAAGATATAGACGGCGAGAGCGCTGACGATAGGTCAGGTGCTTCTGTTTCTCTATCTTCGGATGGAATGAGGGTAGCAATAGGAGCGAGAAATAATGATGGTGAAACTGGTGACATCGATGACAACCGTGGTCATGTTCGTGTTTATGAGTGGCCGGGCGTATGATTTTGGGAGGAAAGACGAGACCGATAACCAAATATTGGTACCTTAGCTGGTATGTTCAAGTAATCAATACAAAGACAAAGGGACTAATCCGATTCAAAGTCGATACTTATAAATTTAACCCCATGAAATAATGATTAAACAAAACTACCCTCACATCCATAAGCATCAGCTAATTTTTAATATACAAAACAGCCCCAAGGCCCTCCCTACTAACATTCATCGACCATCGAGTAACAGACTGATGTGTCAACTAATAATACTCCAAACATATACCCACTTAATCATCCTCCTCACTATCATCCTCCTGTTCTGCTCGACTTGTACACTTGATAATTGTCCAGAACAATGTTGCCTTGACAGTCTTACTGTGATTCTCAATCCGGTACACATTACCCGGTGGGATTTGAAACATATCACCCTTATTCAAGAGATATCGCTGGGCAGTCTTGGGATCAAACTCACCATCTTGACCAGAAGGATCGGCCAAGGCAAATTCAAGTGAATTGGGTTGACAATCTCCAACATTGAAGACTTGACTACATAGCCCTACACCCTCGGCATCCTTGATACCACGGGGTGGTAAGACGACATTACCGGCAATATACCCGGGAAACAAGTCATCATCATCCGTGGGTACATGAAAGGCTTGGGAGGCAAATCCAACAACCTTACTTTCCCGTTTCTTCCTTGTACTTGATAAGGGTAACTTGGAGAAAGTCCGGTTGTCAATCCTTGAAACAATCTTAATATCAGTCGCTGATTCCAATGTCTCACTCCACACACTACCACTTTCTCCGTTATTGATACGAAACTTCTTACGGATGGCTTTATCATCAAATGGTGTCTTGGCCACAGTAGACTCATCATCCTCACTATCCGAATCATCACCTCGTTTACGTTTCTTCTTATCCTTGCCCTTCTTCTTTGGAACTTCCTTACGTTTCACTTCCTTGTATGGCGTGGGCAACGCGTGCATCACACCAGCAACCACCGGCATATCACCCATTGCCTCACCTAACAATCCCTTCTCATTCTGTGCCTCATAGATCAACTTTTCATTCTTCCAAAATTGCAATGGTGCAAATCGTGCTCGCCGGGAACGACGTAGTGCCGATCCGCCGGGTGTTTTGGGCTCTTCACCCTCGGGATAATCTTCCTTATAATCTGATACGGGTATAGCCTCATAATTTCGATTACCCATGGGTATACCCTTGGAGGTACCATTGGGTGTTGACCAATTAACTTTCGTTGTTTGATTCTTCTTCTTTTTAGATTTCTTGGTACGTAGTACCGATGTGGGTGTAACGGCGGAAGAAGAGTCTTCGGACTGTTTCTTCTTTTTGGACTTTTTCTTCTTGGGTGGTTCTTCCTCTGACTCTTCTTCTTCTTCACTCTTGGCACTACTAGCCTTACTACTTGCACGTGACTTTTGACTAGTCTTGGCACTAACTTCTTCCTCATCCTCTTGATTATCATCTTCAAATCCACCACCACCATCATTATCAAAATTAACATCATCGTCAAAATCTTGTGTAGCCAATTGCATACCACCACCCACACCACCATCATCGCTATTATCAAATGATGCCTCATTATTCTGAACTACTTCCTCCAAACTATTTTCCAACGCATCGGGTTCTTCTTCCGGTTCCATAATGTCATCACGTTCTTCGGGATCGACACCCTTCTTACCCCCCGAAGTTGTGTAGAAATCTTCTTCCTCGGGTGGATCCATTGGTCCTTCATCTTCTTCCTCCTCCTGTTGCTCTTCAGCTGCCTCGGGTGAGCCCTTACCACCAAGCTGTTCCAACTGCTCTCTACCCAAACTAGCTCGTTCACCCCGTAACGCGTGACGACTTTCAGTAGCAATAGTATCCTGACTTGCCGCTGTGGATGGTGCCGCAGTTGATACCTTAGATAAGGCAGTGCCGACTGTATCGGGAGCCTGTACGTCAGGTGGTGAATCACCAACTGGAACGCCCATTGCTTGATGTAATAATCTGTTGGACCATGTTGGATTACGTGGTGTTCGTTGATTTGAATTGGCACCCTGTTATATTAGAATTATATAAGGAGGGATATAGATTGAAATGTTAGATATGGCAAATGAAACAAACTCAATTCTCCAAACACAACTACTGACAAAGTATTAAACTCATATCCCCATACCCAAAACAACACCTAACCAACCATATCCCTAGCACATTCACAACAAAACCGCCCATTAATACACAGATTAACTAATCCCTTATACCACCCATTTAAGATGAATTTGATGCATTATTTGGTACTCCACCTGTTAATAATAATTCAAACGAAACGCACAAACTTTAACAAACCCATCAAATAAACAATATAACCAACTTCCTCCAACAAACTACCCTTAACAACACCAATTGTTTCTCAACTGCACTTAAACTAAATCCTACGCTAAATTAAACACTAAAACACATCAAATAAACAATTTAACTATACCACTCCAAATAACTTTAAATGACACCCCAGCAACACAAACACAACAACACCAATTTAACTAAAATAACATCTTTACTTACCTGCTCATTATTTAATAAATCAGGACGTTGCCTAGCATTAGCACTACCCTCTTTTAATAATTCCTCATGCCTATCACGTTTTTCTTGATTACGTTGTTCTTTACCACTTTGCTTTTTGTTACCTCCTCTTGCACCACCACCAGCACCACCTCTAGCACCACCATTGTTACTATTGTTATCGTTAAGACCAGGAGGTGCTGGACTTTTACCGGCTTCAAAAAAAGAATCCAAATCTTCATACCCATCATTATTAATTGGTATTTGTGAGGATGTGCCTCGTGCTGGTATTTGTATTCCTGTTCGTTTGCCTATATCCATCATCTGTTGTTCTCCTTGATTGTTGTTAGATGAACGTGCAGTAGTGGTGCCATCTGCTGAGAATTTAACACCACGTGAAGAGGATGGACCATTGGGATTTTTACGTTGATCTATTTCTGTTTCGTTATCTGAATTAGAATTAGCACGATTGTTACGTGATGGTGAATTACGTTGGGAATATCGTTTTGATGGTGATGGCATTATATTAGTTTGATTTAATTAGTTATTGATTGTTGCTTTGAGGTGAAGTTTGCGATTGTTGTTTTTGTAACAAATAAATTGATTTTCATGGGCCACGGGTGAAAAATGAAAACTCCTTGAGGGAAGATCGAAGAGGCAAGAGTTACCGATTCTACTCTGAAAGTTGGCAGGTTGGCATCGTTTCTTACTTGATCTCTCCAATATGAAGTCGAGGACAGTGGCTATATATAGGTAAGGTTGTGAACTTTTGTGTAGGTTGTGTAGGGGTAGGCATTTCAGTGAAAGGGTGGAGGTATAATCAGATGAGTTGGTACGCCTAGACTATAAAAGAGTGCACATATATGCACAAATATGGGGGTGGTGGTCTTCTTATTCTTAGTCTTAGTAACGTGAATCTCATTGCAATGACTTTACTTTATATACTACTGACTGACTGGAGCCATACCGGTGACAGATAACTTGTGGATATACCACCACTCCCCATCCAACTTTATTTATACTGAAGGCGCGCGACCGATAAATCTGTGGACCAACTCACTACCACTAGAGTCAGATGCCTACTCTATCCTCTTCAGCAAAGATAAGGCAAAACATTCCTGATGATAATATCAGCTCCACAGTTGACACGGCACTGCTCTTTATAACTAACATCCTCACCTCTTGCCCTCTTGTTACGGCTCTCGTCTATCTTTGCCTTCCACAAGGCTAGTTCAAGTACAGAAGTAGCCTCTTTGATTGATTCGTAAGTGGCAAGCTTATCATAAATTGCACTCACTTCAGGAATACAGTCAAGGTTGCTGATGCTATTCTCCATGTCTACACACCAGCTACTAATAGATAATAACTCCAATCGTTCGGTAATGCTGATCCGAAGCAAGTATTTAAACGTTTCAATTGATGTGGGTGGTTTTCTACCGCATCCCCGGTTAAATACTACTTGCAATACAGCTTGCTGGATGTCGTAATCTTGATGAGGGAAGCTGTCTTGTTGTGTATTAACCAGCCTCTGAATGTTTGGTAGAGGTGCGTTATGATCTGTCAATGTTCGTAGCATACCACTCCAATCAAATTCATAATCTGGGTGTGATGTTTTATAACTCTCTACTAATAAGTCCAATACTTCAGTTGGTGCATTACACCAGAATGCATACAACAGAGGGATATCTCCCCACTTGTCATTCATTATCAAAGTTTCAGGGTACTTATCAATCAATAACCGAAACATTTCAATTGTTGGTTTGGTTGAGCATGCCAATATGTGAAGAGGAGTCATCCCCAAGCAGTCTTGATCTTTGCCCTTTGTATTCAGCTGACTGGGAGGGTTTGACGACCACGGATTGATTTCCCCTCTGAGGGATTGCATTGTAGTTTCATTATCATTGTATGATTGGTAGTAACATATCTTGTGTATCGGTAGATTATCAAATCTGTGCTGTAATGCATCTCTCGCTGTTTCTTCATCGTCAAATGCTTTTTCCAAATCGGGACATGCTCTATTACGTCGTAATAGATCAACATTTATTTCACAGTCTGATGGCAATGGCAATGCAATATTCCGAAGAGCAAATAATTTTGTATAAGCAGTGTCTCCAATTAGTGAAACATTTTCCGATAATTCAATTGAAATCAAGCTCGGGTTACCGTCCAAAATCCCGAGGTCAACATTGGTAATGAGAGGTGGTAAACGGAAGTGTGTGATGTTACAATTTTTAAATGCTTTACCGATATTTTCAATAGCATCAGGCAGATGTACCTCATTCAATACCTTACAGCGTTCAAATGCTTCTTTGCCGATAACCTTTGCAGAGGATGGAAGAGCAACTGATACCAAAGATTTACACAAACCAAATGTATCTCTTCCAATTGCTTCAAGACCTTCTGAAAATGATACGTTTGTCAACCCAATACAATTGAAAAATGTTGAGCCTTGAATTGTTTTAATATTCGGTGGTACGTTGATGCTCTTCAAAGAGTGACAATAGAAAAATGCATACTGACCCAATCTTTGATCGGGAGTACAATATCAACCAATTTGTGACAATGGTTAAATGCACTATTTCCAATCTCTACTAATGTCGACGGGATATTGATCCTCTTCAAAGATTTGCAATCTATGAATGCTCTCTCTTCGATTTTTATCAGCCCCTCGGGTAGATCGACTTGCTCTAAATGTAGACGGTATTGAAATGCACTATCAGGTATAACGGTGACAGAAGGATCTACCCTAACATGTATAACATCCTCCGGTACCTCATCAACACCATTGTATACATATACCTCAACATCTTCTTCTCTACTCATTTTAATTATATCAATAATTTATATTTTGTCTTGTGATCAGATTAATTGCAATGTCGAGTATTATGTTGCAACTCGTCTCCGTAAATACCGTATAATTCAATATGTAGCAATTAACGATGATAGTCTTATCGACGGGAAGGATATTGTTAACTAATGCACGTCTAAGTATGTATAGTATACCCGGAGCAAGAAGTGATGGAGCAAGAAATTATTTTGTTTTGAGTCGGTGCACCTTGTGATAAAATCTTGAAACACACTGACAAATAATGGTGGCAAGTAAAGATACTTGATATGATATCAACCTAATAAAATGAATGAAATGCAACAACACCCCACACACCCCACACCCTCCTAAATTAGAAGAGGCAAGAAACAACTAACACAGTACATAAGCGGTTTCTGCACTACTATTCCTTCAATGTTAAGGTCGATTCTGATGGAAGCACTCGATTGTCAGAACAGACCTTTACACTCTCATAAAATTAATGATAGATGCACAATGATGATGGCCTTACCACCCCCCCTGTCCAAACTGCTATTACTCGGCTTAGTTCTACAAACAATGATACAAACAATCAATAGCTTCTCTGCTAAACCAGGGAAGCAGCGGCTGGCGCTCGTTACAGGTGAGTAGCCTCTTTGAGTCTCAAAAATGAAGTGCACATGATGTATTATACCTTCTTCTAATCTGCTCTTTCAACTTTGTTCTCACGCTGTACAATACCTCATACTCCACAAGGTGGAAATAAAGGTATAGGTAAAGAAATAGCCCGTCTTATCGGTAAGGAACCCAACTTCACAGTACTAATAGCATGTCGTACTCTCGAGCTAGGACAAGAGGCAGTTCGAGATTTAAAGAGTTGCAATAGCAACGATGACGACAAAGAATGCAACGTCATCCTACTGCCAATACCATTGGATCTTACCAATCCAACATCTATTAAAGCAGCTGCAGAATGGGTCGAGAATGAATACAACGGTGTACTGGATGTACTAATAAACAATGCAGCGATATGTTTCAATTCTCCAACACTATACAATAAAGTAGACTATACAACATTCGAAGATCAAGCCGATATTACAATTGATACAAACTACTTTGGTACATTAAATGTTATACAATCATTCCTACCACTATTAGAAAAGTCAGACTATCCACGTATAATTAACATTGCATCAGCGGCCGGCCGATTATCAATCTTAAAATCACAAAAACTAGTTGATAAATTCACATCGGATACATTAACAATACCCCAACTAACACAATTAATGCAAGATTTTGTCAAGAATGTTAAAGATGGTACACATACCTCAAATGGATGGCCTAATACATGTTACGGAGTGAGTAAAGTTGGCATTATTGCATTAACAAAGATCTTAGCACGTCAGTATCCCCAAATGAAAATCAATTCAGTAGATCCAGGATATTGTAAGACAGATCAGAATGATAATATGGGTACAGTTGATCCGTATAGGGGTGCTTATACTCCATACTTATTGGCAGCATCGTCATCGTTAGAGGACGAGGAGGAAGAGAATAGTGGTTTACACTTTTATGAAGAAAGGAGTATACCCTGGTCGTATCAACTTTGAGAATTGACTTTTATTTTATCTAAACTTCTTTACTAGAATCTACCTTTTAGCTCAATCTAGTCCTCTTCCTCATTCGAATCATCACTGTCACTAGAATCTTCACTTGACTCATCACTCGAATCAATCGTAAACTCAACGGGGGGTAAGATATTCTCATCAGGTATGACATAAGGTAGCACGTTCCTAATGATAATATCCGCCCCACTATTGACACGGCACTGTTCTTTGTAACTAACATCCTCATCAACTTTTGCCCTCTTGCTGCGGCTCTCGTCAATTTTCGCCTTCCATAGAGCTAGCTCAAGTACAGAGGTAGCCTCTTTGATCGATTCATATGTGGTAAGTCTGTCGTAAACTGCCTGAGTATCTCTAACTCTAAAACTTCCAACATTGGAAATATCATTGATACCAGTTTCTAATTCCTCACGCCATGTTGGAACGTCCAATGTACCTAACCTCTTGCTAATGCTGACTCCAAGAAGGTATCTGAAAGTTTCAATCGAGGTATATAGTTTATTAGACCTTGCCCGGGTGGCATTTGATTCTGCCAATTCCATTACAATATCTTGCATATCATACTCTTGATTTTGGAAGCTACTTTGTTGTGTTTTGACAAGCCTCTTAATATTGGCCAGAGGTACATTACGCTTTGCTATTGTTAGAATCATATCCTTCCAATCAAATACAAACTCTGGGTAGTTAGATTTGTAACTCTCTACTAGCAAGGTCAATACCTCCACTGGAGCATCACACCATAAGGCGTATAAAAGAGGAATGTCTCCCCACTTGTCTTTCATTATTAGTGTTTCGGGATACTTTTCAATCAATAAACGAAACATCTCAATTGTTGGTTTGGTTGAGCATGCCAATATATGAAGAGGAGTCATCCCCAAACAGTCTTTTTCTTTACACGTAGTATTCAATTGACCAGGAGGTTTTGATGTCCATGGCTTGATTTCCCGTTTAAGGGATTGCATTGTAGTTTCGGTATCATGGTATGATTGGTAGTAACATATCTTGTGTATTGGTAATTCATCAAATCTGTGTTGTAATGCTTCTCTCATTGTATCAATGTCTGCATCAGGGTATGCTATCTCCAATTCTGTAGAGTTATGAAATGTATCTGTATCTAATTCTAACGCACATTCCGACGGCAATGCAATATTCCTTAATACCTCAAGAGCGTCTGCACTACTAGATGCATAGTTGCCAGTATGGTGAACCTTTGTCACGGTTTCGGGCAGTTCAAGAGAGACGAAGCAGCTATTGCGCTCCACAATACTTATATCCACTTTAGTCAGCAGAGGTGGCATACGAAAGTTTGTGAAATTGCAATATCTAAATGCTTCTGTTTCAATACTCTCAATAGTATCATGCATGTGTACCTCATTCAATACCGTACAGTGTTCGAATGCTTGTTCCCCAATAACTTTTAATGAAGATGGAAGAGTAACTGATATTAAAGAGGTGCACCTACTGAAACTATCCTCGCCAATTTCTTGAATGCCTTCTGAAAATGTAACGCTTGTCAAACTGTAGCAGAAGAGAAATGCAGCTTCCTCAACTACTTTGGTATTCGGTGGAATGTTAATTCTCTGCAGAGATTTGCACCATTTAAATGCCTCGCCACCCAGTGTTTGGAGTCCCTCAGGAAGTTTGATATGTTCTAAACTTCTGCAATTTTCGAATGCTTGTTCACCAATCTCTTCTAATGTAGATGGGAAGTTGATACTCCTCAAAGATGTACAATTTTGGAATGCATTCTTTTCAACACGTATCAGCCCTTCTGGTAGCTCAACTACCTCTAACATTCCACAATCCTCAAATGCACGACGAGGAATGACAGTGACAGATTGATCTACCCTAACATGTGTTACATCATCTGGTACACCAACGCCATTGTAAATGTATACCGATCTATTATTATCTCCTTCGCTCATTCTTTATTTACTTACTGACCGTCAAAAATTCTTTAAGAATGTGTATTATATATCTAATAATGGTATTGAAAGGCAAACCACTCCCGAATATAATCGATGGATACAAATTTGTAATGCTATGTTGCAATACAAAAATTGAGTCGGTGCACCTGTTTTTGTGTCTTGTTTCTATTGCAAATTGTACACTAACTTCTGCGTAAAGTAATTTATGTGAAAGTAGTTCAATATAATTTAGGAGGCGCCAGTCTGTGCAGTGATATAAAACAAACACTTAAGTGACATTGCCTGTGCTTGCAAAGGAAAGGATACCTCTTAAAATGTAAATGAAAGCCGACGTCGCCGACTTATAACATTTAGACAAATTGCTCTATAGTAGATGATATCGGAGGCCTCTAGCACCACGAATAGACAAGCACAGACGAGGCACTAACCCCTGCACTAACAATAGGAGGATCGACTACGATAATAAATCGACAAGTCACCTATGTCAAACTGTATTCATATCAATATGTACGGTAAAAAAATAGAGTACAATACGCTATTTAGACAATCGTAATCTTTTTACATAACAACCTACCTACTGTGTTGGACTTCATTCTTCTAAACTAAAGCCAACTTATCATTGGTTTATTTTACTAATATTAGTGCAATTTAGATTTAGATTAACTTAGGCCATGCTATGTGAGAGAGGTGAGGAGATTAATTTTATCTTTTTTGGCAAAGGATACCGTGTTACCCCCGAATTTGTCATGAACAACGCTCCATTGAGTTGTAATATAGTCTATCTTACTTTATATTACACATCTTCCTCGTCCAGAGATGATGGGCCTATTTATTGATTTTGGTAATAGAAATGGCAAAACATTCCTAATCACAATATCAGCCCCACTATTGATACGGCATTGATCCCTGTAACTCATACCACTATCAACTCTTGTCCTCTTGCTGCGGCTCTCGTCAATCTTAGCCTTCCACAAAGCAAGCTCAAGTACCGAGGTACCCTCTTTTGCTATTTCGTATGCGGCAAGTCGATCATATACAGAACTAGTATCTTCTTCTCTGCCTTCTTTCTCGCTAACTGCATTGATGCTATTTGTCAAATCTACTTGAAACCGTTTGACTGCTAATGAATCTAACCGTTTGGTAATACTGACATAAAGCAGATACCTGAACGTTTCGATGATGGGAGTGTATCCTAGCCTGGATCCTTTTTGGTTTGTGTTATGAGCTGCCAATTCCATAACAACTTGTTGCATATCATACTTTTGATCTGGGAAGTTATTTTGTTGTGCAGTTACCAACTTCTGAATGTTGGCCAGAGGTACATTACGTCTTGCCATTGTTAGAAGCATCCTCTTCCAATCCAACTCATAGTCCGGGTGGTTTGATTTGTAACTCTCCACTAACAAATCAATAACTTCTGAAGGTACGTTGCACCAGAATGCATACAACAGAGGAACATCTCCCCATTTGTCTTTCATTGTTAATGTTTCAGGATACTTCTCAATCAATAACCGATACATTTCGATTGTTGGTTTGGTTGAACATGCCAATATGTGAAGAGGAGTCATCCCCAAACAGTCTTGGTTCTTGTCAGATTCAAATATCGCGATCTCCAGTTTTAGGTTCTGCATTGCTTCTTCGGTGTCATGGTATGACTGGTAATAACATGTCTTGTGTATGGGTAGATCATCAAACCTATCCTCCAATGCATAAACTAAATCTTCGTCGGGTAATGCTTCCTCTAAATCTTCACAGCCATCTAAACAATCAGGTGGTATTGCACTCGTTCTACACTCGGAAGGTAATGCAATATTCCGCAAAGACTTCATATTTGTATCATCATAATCATCAAGATCTTTGGTATCTGTAATATCTTTAACATTTTTGGGTATTTCAAATGAAACCAAACTAGTATTCTCCGCCAAAATGCTAATGTCGAAACTGTTTACTAAAGGTGGTATGCGAAAGTTTTGAAGGTTGCAACCTCTAAATGCACCTTCAACTATGGTTTGTACTGTATCATGCATGTGTATCTCGCTCAAAGTGTTATTGAATTCAAATGATGTTCTCCCAATAACTTTCAGTGTTGATGGAAGGCTGACCGACACCAAAGAGCCACAACAGGTAAAAGCATCTAACTCAATGTCTTGAACCCCCTCGTTTATTGTGACTGTAGTCAAACTATTGCAGCCGAAAAAAGCCCCCATATCAACAGTTTTGAGACTGGGCGGAATGTTTATCCTCTTCAGAGATTTGCAACCATAGAATGCCCATTCCTCCAAGGTTCGAAGTCCTATCGGCAAAATGATCCCTTCTAACTCTTCGCAACTTCTAAATGCAGTTTTCTCAATCTCTTGTACTGTGGATGGAATGTTAATCCTCTTCAATGATTTACACCAATTGAATGCTTGAAATCCAATTCGTACCAGCCCCTCGGGTAATTCAACCTCAACCAAACTAAGTCGGTTCTTAAATGCATTATCAGGAATAACAGTGACTGAGGGATTTACCTTAACATGTGTTACATCCGTCGGTACTTCACCGACGCCATTGTAAATGTATACCGATATATTATTATCTCCTTCACTCATTCTTGTGAGGTGCACCGAAATAAAATTATTCCACTACCAAATATTAATAGGAACGTCAACACTGAGCCAATTGATGATTATTGATAAGAATAAGCCTCAAATAATGAACTAATAATAATGGTATCAAAAGGCAAACCGCTCCCTGTATAATCGATGTGCAGTTTGTAATGTGTATATTGCAATGATATAAAAGTCAGTGCACCCTTCTTTTTTGTGTCTTGGTTGGCGAATGTATAGTTATATTCTCACGAACCAACCGGCTGTAAAATATCTAATTCCCAATTCTATAGCACTACTCGTAGGTGGTGTATATTACAGCTATATGTTTCTAAGTGCCCTGATTCTCTCAACTATGATGACACACAAGATGTGCACAATTGTTGCAAAGGAAAGGATACCTCTTATATATCAATCAAATGCCGACGCCGCGGGAACGCCACCTTCGCCGCCGAGTTATAACCTTAGACAATAGTTAGTGTAGTTTATTGTGGTCTCGGATTGATCTAGCTGCGCGTCTTATTTCATCTTCTACTGCGCTTTCTGCTCTTAATTCACAATTCATAATTCACACTGTTTTGTTTATCGTATCCTAATCCGATATGTACGATAAATATTCGAGTACAATACGCCATTTTGACAACGTAATCTTTGCAATTATGAGAGTGTAAATATAATAACACAGTCAACACAGTGGCACGTCTTCACTCTATAGCAATAGACGCTCTAGACAGGGTAATATATACACTAGCCCTACTGTTGATAGATACCAGTCCGTCGGCGGCGGTATACGAAATAAAATCTCCGCTTTTTCACATCTGAAATTTATTTGAGGGTGTACCATCATCAATAATGGATGATAACACAGATAACAATAATGGCAATGAGCCATTAAATAATAACAACAACGAAGGGGTATCAATGAATGATACTAACGACAACGACGTGCAGCACAACGCATCCTCGTCGGCAGCAGCTAGCAATAATAACTTACAAGGTGCACCATCCACTCAAAATAATACACAAGATGATGCACCATCTAATACTAATAACAGCACAGCAGCTACCAACAACAACACAGCTAACAATAATAACAATCGTGTAATATTCTCGACAACTAATGACAGTCCGTCAACACAATCTACAACTCAAGCCACAGTAAATAGCAGTAATAATCAAATTATACGTCAGTCTCAGTCTACCACAAACTCAAATAATAGTAATTGTATACATCCAACGTTACCATTTTTAATAACACATTGGCTATCCAATTATACTGCTGCCTCTACCACCACCGCCGAGAAAGAAAAGGCATTACAAACAATTCAAAATCAGGCATTAATATTAGCTAATGCTTTTGAAACGTTAGGTGAATTTGGTACCTCTTCTACAGGTGGTTTGGGACGATTAACTGCTGAGGAGGAGGGGGTAATGGGAAAGGCTGAGGGGACTGTAAGGAGTACGACATATGCTGATTTAAAACGTAAATATTCACCACTATTACAAATTGGTAATGGGGTTGGTAACAACATTAGCAATGTTGCCGGAAGTACGGCACAGAGAGGCAAGGGTAAATCTCTATTGGACAAACTAGTCTCATCATCGTCCACAACTCCATTATCTGAAGAGTTACATCTACCATGGAGTTTATTATTATCAGCGTATGAAAATTCTATACCAACCGCAAGTGAAATGAGTGATGCTACCAAATTGGCTAGTTTAGGTAATTCTGGATTGATGAGTATATTACCAAATGGTAATATTTTACGTCGTCTTTCTTCACCTGGTGGTGGTAGTTCACCAATTAGGGGTGGGAGGAAGAGGGGTGTATTTAGTGGTGCAGGACGACGATTGGGTGAAGAAGAAAGTGGTGCGGTAGTGCAGATTGAGAGGAGTAGTGTGCCATTAAGGGAATTGTCGGTGATACAAACTATGAGCGCTGCTCAAGGTAAGTTTAGACAGTTATGTGTTCGGGGTGAGGGTTAGGGGGTTTGGGTGCTTGATATTTGCCACGGCTGAGAAGTTATCATAACCTCTACGGCTTTTCTTTTCGTGTCGGACACTAACATTTATCTTTCTCTCTATTTTGATACCCTACACCCCACTCCCTTTAGCATCTCGTAAACAACTCGCCCTACGTATACAAATACATACCAAACGTCAAGAATTGGAATCAACATTAACAACATTACAAACATCCATCGAAAAACAAACAGTAGCAAAGGGTAAAAAGCGTACTGAGGCGGAAAGACTACAAGATAGTGAAACTGAAATGAATAATTTACATCGTATTATATCACAATTACAAGTTCGATCGAATGAATTGGGTACTAAATATATGAATGATATGAGTATGATTGGATTAAGTTCAAGTGAATCAACTTCATTATATGAAAATGCAAGGGTAGTACAAGGTGAATATAACGAGGCATGTAAGATTCATGGTGTACATTCCCCATCATTACGTCAGGTATTATTAGGTACCAATCAGTTTGTACAACGTCGTAATAACCTTGGTTATGGTGCAATGGCACATTTACCAGGTAAAAACAATCTAATCAATTCAGCAATACACACACGTCAATATCAAAGTCATCCTCGTGTCGTATCCCCATCATCATCATCATCCAACAATACATCGACTACATTGTCAATACTCAAATCAAAATTATCACATTCCATAACAATTAGTTCTCATCTCATCTATCCAGTATATTGTTTAAAGTTTGATAAGACAGGACGATACTTTGTTACCGGGAGTGATGATCAGACTGTTAAGATATTCTATTTGGGTGCCTCTTCTGATGATTCGGAACAGCATGCCATTGGTAGTAGTGCCGGTGCTGTTGATTTAACAGTCGAATCTAGTAGTCATACCAAAACAAAAAAGTTTAATTATGGTGCTAATATGAGAGGTGCAGTATTGGTATGCACATTGAATGGGCATGCGGGTGTCGTTACTGATATTGATGTTAGTTCTGATAATGCACTATTGGCAACGTCAAGTGCTGATGGTGATGTACGAGTTTGGAAGCTGGAAGATGGTTCTCCTGTTGCTATTTTGAGAGGACATAAGGATGGTGCTAATATGGTAAGTCTGTTTTGTCTTGAGGGCTTAGATGGAGGATTGTTGACTGAGTTGTTTCTCATCCCTTCTTCTCCAACTCCTCGCCATACCCTTAGGTATCCTGGTCTACACTTACCCCATATCGTCTTGTAACTTGCGGCGAGGATGGACTGGCACGTATGTGGGACATCAAGAAGGCTGTAATCAAGAAATGTGGTCAGTACTATTCATGGCTCAGGCAAGAAGGAGATGATATCGACAACGAGGAAGATGATATGGAAGCAGAAGATTGTTCTCCAGCCTTGAATATGAATCCCTTACCACCGCCTCCTCCACCACCACCGATACAACAAGATGGCGATCCTCAAGTTGCAGAAGCTGTAGCAGTAGCAGAAGATGAAGGTGCCGCCGCTCCTGGTCTTGATGCTCAACAAGGGATAATCAATGCCGGCATCATTGCGTTTGGTCAACACTACGGTGAATTCCAAGCCAACAATCGTATCGATAAGGGTGTTGAATTAGTAGCTCAATTACAACACGGAGCTGTCCTTCGTGAAGATGATCGTTTAACACGAACATCGGGTAAGCCTGTTAAGGTAATGTGTATTGCACGATGTCCTTTGGGTGGTCATTTTGCAACCGGATCAGATGATGGACATGGACGGGTCTGGGCTGATGATGATGATTGGCAAGTTGAGAATCTTGATAATGAGTTTAGTGAATTTGATATCGAGGATCGTAGATTGACTAGGCAGGGTGGCAAATTGAAGACTCATCCTGGAAATGGTAAGTTATACACATCTTGTGTCACTATTGTACTGTCCACATCATATGCATCTAACCTGATCGATACTTTGTCCTTCTATGCACAGCTCCGTCAACAGAAAGATTACTAGCCACATTACGGGAACATAACAATCCTGTTACCGATCTATTGTATTCAGGTGCTGGTGATCGTATCATGACAGCAAGTATGAGAGATGGGAACGTCTGTATCTGGTCAGGATTCTACCACAGTTCTTCACACTCCCGATTCTCCAACTTGGGACAAGTTATCATTCGGCTAAGTGCCGTTTCAGGAGGTGGACCGAGTACCGCCAATGTCCATTGTGATGGAGTAGCTTGGACTTGTGATGATTCAAAGGTCATTACATCTCAGTCAAGCCCAACCAAAGAACCAAACTCTGCGGATATTATCCCGTTTAGTCACATGATATATGTATGGGATAGTCATACGGGCAAATGTCTTCTTGGACTAATGTCATCACACAGTCGACTCTGTTCTGCCTTGGCTCCACATCCCGAACTACCTTCGGTGATTGCTTCGGCAGGTTCTGATGGGGTAGTTAATGTCTGGGATCTAGACCGTGGTGACTGTTTCTATACCCATGCCAATGATTTGTTACATGGACCAGTTGAACCGGCAACGAATCGAGGCAAACGATGTGGCTACCTTGAAGTTCAATTCAGCCCGAATGGATTGCAGCTGGTGCTAAGTGATGAGGGTGGACGGGTTACGGTATTGGACACACCCTCCACAAATGTGGGCAATCCAGACGACAAGTTAACATCCTGGTCCTTGTCTACTCCAACTTGGATGAAGGAACAATACTTTGCTAATGATTATTATGAATTATTATACGATTCAAACGGATACTGCATCGAGCGTGGATCGGCTCAACCTCCTCACAAATCTCCCGGAGGAGTCCGATGCACCCACGAAGGAGTTCCCTATCCAGAAGAGATGAGGGAAATCTATCAAGAGTTAAAGGGTCCACTTCCATTACCACTGAAAGATGCTCGGTGGCATCGGGACAACATTCGTTCCCAGAGAGTTGAGGTTCGGTTTGAGAGTGGAGCTTCTAGTAAGGGCAAGAGGATTCAAGTCAAGAGCCCCGACTTTACACAGCGGTGCCTTACAACTCCCATCATCAACAAGGCAGGGAAGCTTGTCCAACACGAGAGGAAGAATCTATCCTTGGTCGCATCAAGCTCAAGAGGTCCCGTGGGTGGTACTAATCGGAATTCGAATACATCTTCTAATAGGCGAAGTAGTAGTGTTATCTGGAGAACTGATGAACCAGAAGATGAATTCGATGATGAGGAGAGTGATGACGAAGAGTATGTTGGTAATGGTCGTACATTAGAAGAAAGTAGTGATGAGGAAGTAATTGAAATGGATGGCCGCCGATCATCAAGGCGTAGTAGTAGAGGACGACAGGGACAAAGAGGAGGAAGTAGACGTCGTCGTCGGGGAGAGAGTTATGAATCAGATGACTCTCAAACATTACGACCAGCGAGATCATCGTCCAGAACATCGTCACGACCAGCTGCTCATGATGCATACATGGAATTAGATTCGGACGATGATGATATTGAAGAGATTATCAGCAATACGACAGAGCCAAGTGGGAAATTCGAAGCAGACTGGACAGTTGCAAACCACATATTCAAAATGCCTAGATACAAGGGAGAAGACCTTCGAAGGGCATGGGTTAGTCGGATTAGTCCTCCCAAGAATCAAAGGAATTACTGTCCACAAGTTGGGGATTCGGTAGTGTACATACCAAGGGCACATTCTGAGACATTGAAGAAGTTCCCAATTAGTGGCTACTCTCCTCCTTGGGCTGCATGGCCTACAGCCTATCCTTGGCCAGTTGTCCGCTGCAAGGTCACACATGTCAGATACAGATTCCCATATGATATGTACTACAATTCTCGTTCTCGAGATGATAAGTTGTTGGGAGTGGCAGCCATTTACACCCTTGAGATTACTGGTGTACCTACACAACAGTCAGGCCGTACCCTTCCATGGCCAGCTCCGTCCTTCGTTTCTCCCGTTGCCATTAGGACTCGTTCTGTTGGATCTATCAAGTTCGAGGTGACTGTATTTGAAAGTGATATGGAAGAGTTCCTCGTTCCGGACTACCAATATCTGTGGAGAGTTAAAGAGTTGGAAAAGGCTATCGAGGCAAATGATGGAACTGTCAGTGGACTTTCTGTCACGGTTTGCTATCCAAATGACAGGACGGACAGGGAAGACGCTGATTATTTAGAATTCGATGCTCAGTTAGTCAATATTGCCGAAACAAGTAATGACGAGTTTCACTTAATTGATAGCGGGCACAATGCATTGACATTGCAATGGCATGTGGAAGGTGGTTCTGGAGTTACAGATGAAGTGTCTTGGCTCAGTGTTTGGGATATTAATGTGAAGAATCCCTCTCGTCCAGTCCCCTCGGCACCATCATTGGATCAATCGACTATGACTGCCATACGATCAGCATTAAACACCATTGAAACACTGGATAACGATGTCAAGACATGGTATTTCGATCAACCAGACGTTAGCAGATATACCGACTACTTTGATATGATCGAAGGTAAGTGGAAGTTAGAGTTGTAGTCTATCGTTTGCTTGTACTTACTGTACCACTGACTCTTGCCTTCTTTCCGCCATTTAGTACCCATGTATCTAAGTCTAATTCTAAAGCGGCTTAGGAGTAACTACTACACCAACAAGTTGAGTGTTCTTGCCGATATTGAATTGATTGAACAGAACTGTTACAAGTACAACGAGAACAATAATGATATGCATGATTTGGCATGTGAAATGTATGACAAGTTCCAATCTCTTATGAATGCTATTGAGGAGCCTATGGCTTATGATAGAGAGAGTAGTGATGATGATGAATCAGTTAGTCAAGATGCCGCCAGTCAACCGTCTTCTAGGGCACAGCGAGCTGCCAGAGCTTCTAGGTCTCGTACTGCTCGAACGGATAGTATTGGACGAGATAATAATGAAGAAAGTGTTGATCATCAAGAGGTTGCACCCCGACGAACTCGTCGAGCTGCCGCTTCCCAGAGGACTTCACAACCCGAGAGTCCTCCTGAGAGTCCTTCCCGAAGAACATCATCAAGAGCAAGAAGTGTAAGAAGTAAGCCCACCTACACAGAGAAAGACTCAGATGATGGTGAAGAAGAAGAAAGTAGTAGCGATGAGGATGAGATCGAGGAAGAGGAGGAAGAAAGTAGTGGCGGAGAAGCATCAGAAGATGATCAAAGGGGCAGACGGCTGCCTCCACGGGGACAATCAAGACGTAGTAAACCGAGCTATGCCGATGTAGGAAGTAGCGGAGATGAAGAAAGTAGTGAAGAAGATGAGGTTTCAAGTGAAGAGGAGGTGGTTACGACGAAGAAGAGGAAGAGAGGAGGTGGTGGGAGGCGTTCTACTTCTACTGCCGCCGCTGCTGTTGAACCTAGGAAGAAACGAGGTCGTACGGTCAACTACCCTGAACTACCGCGATGGGAACATGTAACAAGGAGACAGATACATCGTGTCGGCACTGCAATCCTAGTGGAATTAGTAAGTCGTTAGCATCTGGAGATCATATGTTCCTTTTTGTCTCATGCTTATCTCACCTGCCGATTCATACACCCTCGCTTCATATTATATCACAGAGAGAATTAGATACGTTTGGCTTCTTCACAATACCGGTAGTTGAGGCCTTCCCAGAAGTGACTGATGAATACTCACAAGTCGTTGATGAACCAATGGACTTTCGTACAATCGAGGAAGAACGGCTATCTACTTATGGACACATCTCGGAGTTACAGGATGACCTTATCCTTGTATTTCGTAACTGTTGTATCTTCAATGAAAACAATCCGGAGTATTATAACTATGCCTTGGATATCTGGCAGAGATTGAATGATGTCTTTGATGATGTGGTTAAGAATAACTATAAGTAGAGTTGGGGAAGTTGTGGGCGAGAGGTGAAGGCAAGATGTTTCTTGTTGGACGAGGTATCTCAATAGACCATAGGGGAGTTGGGGCATATGGCTGCAGGGCAATAGCTAAATATAGAACCAGAAATAAACATATGATCTTAGCCTTGACATCAATTCGAGTGATCTATTCAAGTTCCGATTGAAGAATTGAAAGCTAGCACACAAGATGTGTACTTTTTACTACCCAAAACAGAGTTTTCTCAATACATATTTCATGAAAATTTAATAACACTTTCTGTTTCTTTCCTTTGTTGAGGAGTCTACGGTGACGGCTAATCAGAGAGGAATACACCCAACAGAGAGAGCACTTGTCCATTATCATTAAATTGATAGATATTATTAAGGGTCTTTACTTGCCCATTATTTGTCAGCGTGTTACGATAAAGTACAAGTTTACATAAAGGTGCACGACATTAATTTTATTGTCAATACCAAACCTAACACATTAGTATACAAACCTTCCCGACAATACCATCATCATTAAATTTACTACATATTGAATTATATTAAGGTAGATACTCTACCGAAGACTACGGAGACAAATCTGGTGTATATGCAAACGCTGCACAATACACAATAATAATTTATAAAGAATGAGTGAAGTAGAAAATACATCGGTATTCATTTACAATGGAGAAGATGAAGTACCGATAGATGTTACAAATATCAGGGTGAATTCGTCCGTCACCGTTATACGTGCACGTGCATTTCAACACCTACATAATTTGGAAGAAGTTGAGTTACCCGAGGGGCTGATACGAATTGAAAATAATGCCTTCGAAGAATGTGAATCTTTGAAAAGGATTAACATACCCTCGACAGTAGTAGAGATTGATTATCGTGCATTTGAGAACTGTAAACAATTGGAGGAGGTAGAATTGCCTGACGGGCTGATACGAATTGGATTTAATGCATTCAATTGTTGTGAATCTTTGAAGAGAATCATAATACCCTCTATGGTGACAGATATTGGACGATCTTCTTTCCTCTATTGCAGCAGCTTATCCGAGGTGGCACTATCAGAAGGACTTGAAGTAATTGGAAAAGATGCGTTTAGTAGATGCAAAGCATTGGTATCAGTTACTCTCTCATCTTCTTTAAAAGTTGTTGGTATAGAATCATTCGAAGGCTGTGAGAGATTGAATGAAATACATATTCCTGATACCATAGAGAGTATACGATCAAGGGCATTCAAGAATTGCAATTTTACAAACTTCCGAATGCCTCCTTCAATTGGGAATGTTGTTGATATCAATATAGTGGAGGGTAATAAATCCCTAGTTTCACTTGAATTATCGGAAAACGTTACACAAATTACCGTTGACGGAGATTATGCATCGCAACCACGGCTAGAATCTTTACGGAATGTTGCATTACCATCAGAATGTGAAGTAGATAATTGTACAGATTTGAGGGTTGCCTTTCCGAATGAAGATGTGGATACAATACCACAAGCATTACAACAAAGATTTGATGACCTACCAATACACAAGATATGTTACTACCAGTCATACCAAGATAATGAAACTACCATGCAGCATCTCAAGCGGGAGATCAACCCTTGGTCAACAAAGTTTCCTGGTCAGTTAAATGTTTCGGGTAAAGAACAGGACTGCTTGGGGATGACTCCATTACACATATTAGCATGCTCAACCAAACCAACAATTGAAATGTATCGATTATTGATTGATAAGTACCCCGAAACACTGATAATGAAAGACAAGTGGGGAGATGTCCCTCTGTTATATGCACTGTGGTGTAATGTACCAACTGAAGTATTGGACTTGTTATTGGAGAGTTACAAGACATTACATCCCGAGTTTATATTTGATTGGAGAGGCATGATTCTAACATTAGCCAAACGTAATGTGCCTCTACCAAACATAAAGACTTTGATTAACACACAGAGAAGCAGTTTACCTGACCAAGAGTATGATATACGGCAAGTTGTAATGGAATTGGCTACGTGTGACAAACCAGGATTCAGAAGTCTCCTCCCTTCTACTGTTGATGAAACATTCAGGTATCTTCTTCGCGTCCGTATTATCGAAAGGTTAGATTCATTAGCCGTTGGAAGATGGCTTACAGACATGGAAAACATGATCAGTACCATTCATAAGAATGTAAAGTTTAGAGTCGGAGATACCAAAGCCGTATATGATAGGCTAGCAACATATGAAATAGCAAAGGAGGGTACCTCTGTACTTGAACTGGCATTATGGAAGACCAAGATTGACGAGGTCCGTAACAAGAGAGCAAGAGTTAGTGGAGATATTAGTTACAGAGAACAGAGTCGTATCAACTGTGGGGCGGATATTATCATTAGGAACGTCTTGCCTTATCTTATACCCTATTACCGATACCAAGGTAAGTAGCTCCTCCTCCAACTCCAACCGGACTGAGATTGGACTATTGGTTATCCGTTGCAGTAGTACATATAAGTATAAAGACTACAATCCTACGAACTATGTAACACTGGCCAGATTGGAACTCTTCTTGCATAAGAGGAAGAGCATACCACCACGCATGATTATTATTTTGAAAGGATATGTACGGTTAACATCCTCCCTGTCCCCCCGCCCGCCCCGCGCCCTTACGCTTTTTTTGCTACCCGAATAGAGTTTTCTCAATACATCATTTCATGAAAACATGCACCATAAAGCAAAGCAAGGGGTCTTATGCCGTGGAGACGCCAATAAAGAGAGCTTTAGATATATCCCTATATCATTAGATTGATATCACAACATTCAGGGTCTTCACTTGCCCATATTTGTCAGCGTGTTGCGATAAAATACAAGTTAGTTTCAGTGCAATTTTGTATCGATATATTGTATCAAGCATTATTGTAAACAAATCCTTCCCGATAATACCATCATCATCACTTTACTATTTACTACATATTGAATTGTATTAAGGTACTTTACCTAACTACGGAGGAGACAAATCTAGTATATCTGCAAAGAGTTTCACAGTATTATCACAAGAATGAGTGACGTATCATCTATATACATTTACAATGGAGTTGATCACGTACCGAATGACGTTGCAATTGTTAGGGTAGATTCTTCTGTAACCGTCATACCCGAAGGTGCATTTCGGGAGTATCTAAAATTGGAAGAGGTTGAGCTATCCGAGGGGCTGATCTCAATTGGAATTAATGCATTTTATGGTTGTGCATCTTTGAAGAGGATCAACCTCCCATCAACATTAGAAGAGATTGGTAACAGAGCATTCTTTGAGTGTAAAAGATTGGATGAGGTTTCTTTACCAGTGGGTCTTCAACAATTGGGTGAATACGCATTTTACTGTTGTGAATCTCTACATACAATTATCATTCCTCCTGGCATTACAAAGATTCAGTATGGAGGTACAGAAGATGGATTGATTGTTCGTAGGAAGTGCTTTTCAAAGGAGAGCATGAAGGTGCCGAATTGAGTATGCCTAAGTTATTGTCAGTATCTAGTTCTTGCCTTTCCTATTCCTTGTATGCAGACACGACAGATG